>Ga0272443_10000606_pt1 | contig 62874 bp, 42 predicted proteins | sample SSMAcet12_FD_193581 | JGI IMG/M metagenome (GOLD analysis project Ga0272443, IMG submission 193581) | Marine sediment archaeal communities from Little Sippewissett salt marsh, Falmouth, MA, United States - SSM-Acet-12 | ecosystem: Environmental > Aquatic > Marine > Wetlands > Sediment ... | reverse complement strand
CAATATATGAAATCAAATTTCCACCTGCACTCAGCTCAGAAATGCTGTTCGGCAATCTTTCAAGTTTCCTCAGCTTGTGCATGTCATAATTTGATACGCTGAGAGTATTAAGATTGGAAAAGAACTCGACCCCATTCAGGGAATCTGTATCGCTCACATATATGGTTCTCAACGATGTTACCGTCTCATGCTCAATGATGAGGCTGTCCCCGTCAAATGCCATGGGTATCAGTGTCTGCAGACTGGTTCTGAAATTCGCATCAGGAATCAGGAATTTGCCGTTATAGACCCCGGGTATGCTTGAAGGGTCCTTGAAACTGACAGTCATTTCGTCATATCCCGAGCAGTAGGATCCGTGACCTTCCCAGCCCAGGATATACTCCTCCCCGTAGTCTCCCGAGAAGACCGCCCCGGGATCGTTGATATCGCTTAGCAACCCCCCGTCCCCGGAGACAATCGTCCATGTTCCATTGGCGGGAGAGGCGTTTAGCGCTATTTCATTTCCCAGATGATCAGGCATATCAACTCCTGCACTCACATTCAGGATCTCGAAAGGAATCCCCGAATTTCGACTTACTTTGAAAGATCCAAATGCTACTTCCCATTCCAGCGGAGTATACAGGTAATTTTTTCGTGTCCGGATAAATCTGGTTGACGGGTTTGTAGGATCTTCGAAATATCCAAAGTCTTCGGGATCCTTCCATGTTCCTGTTACGTCTTCAGGGGGTACGGGCGCATTCAACACGACTGTATCAGAACAGCTGTAAGAAGGCCATTCAGGCCAGGTATCAATGAAAGCAATAACAAGATCCTCATTATAACTGCCACAATTATTCTCCCAGTTTGCCCGCAGTGTATAGATCTCATTCCTGTTACCTGAAAAAGTGTATAATGCTGATACACTGCCGTTTTCTCCGGAGATGATTTCCCATGAAATATTGGAGCCAACGATTTCAGGAAGGCGGCAGAAGCTCCTGTCGTAATACACCAGGGTATCATCCTTAAGTTCTGTGGTCAGGAATGAAATATGCATCTCGTCGATGTATTGAGTGTTGTTATGCCTTACACGGAATTGCAGCATTACCTCGTTATTCTGAGGGTCCTTCGTATAAACCGTGTTTGGATCATTGTTGTCTTCAAACGAACCACCGTCCGATGTGATCCACTGGCCGGTTACGCCCGGTGCCAACTGGGCTTGAAGATGAACGGTATCGTAACAAACCTCGCGGTCCCGGCCTGCATCGACCAGGATTTGCGCAAAGACCGTATCTGAAAATTCACCACAAGTACTGTTCGTTCTGCCCCGGATGCCATAAATTTCCCCGACTTTTCCAATGAGCAGCGTACCTTGCTCTGTTTGCCTGATGGCCCCTTCGGCTCCTGACAGAATCGAATAATCAGAACTTGTTCCGGGATAGTCTTCTCCTCCCATCCTGACAGGGATGCCCTGGATGGTGCCGAAAACCGAATCCTCAGGGAATTTAATATTATCATCCAGGAAGAACCATGCAGAGGCCTGGTCACTCTCACTCTCCACTTTCCCGTTTGACTCATTCGTCCTTACCACCGTCCATGTGAATGTATTATACTGGTTAGTGTAAAAGGAGGTAAAACTTGTCCCGGGATCCGTGATATCATCAAAAACTCCCATTTCTCCCGGTCCCGTTTGCTGCACGGACCATGTGCCGGTCTCATTTTCCCTAAGATCGGGAGCATTAAGCTGCACAACATTGCCGCTGCATATGTATTGATCCTCCCCTGCGGAAACAATAAATGGTTTTGCGTCGCCAGGCTGAAAACGAATCCATTGATCGCCATTGTAGATGAAGAGGTAGTTATCCGGTTTCTGAAGAACAATGGTCCCGGTATCCGGATGCTCATAGAGGGATAGTTCCGTCTGGCTCATTATTTTGGCACGTGGATCCCCGGGATCTCCCTTTGGTCCGGGATCTCCTTCAAGTTCAAGCATTTGTTGTTCCGTAAGTTTAATATTTTCACTCTCTTTCGCATACAGGGCGAAGGGTACAGAGAGGATGGGTGAAACTCCCAGGACCGTATAACTGGTGCCCCCGTAAGCATCCATTTCAATTTTTAAAGAATAATCTCCGGCACCCCAATTCACTGCACCCAGACTGTCCGAGGTAATTCCAGCCCCAATCTCCAGATTTACCAGACCGAATTTATTCGTCTTCACGTCATGTGTTTCCGTGTATGCCGCGGTTCCATTGTTTATTAAACTCAACCTCAAAGAAATATCCTGATCCGAAAGAATCATTCCATTTTGATCTCTCAAAACTGCCTGGTATTTGAAGGCATCAGGTTGGGCAGTGGCAGCCTGTATAACCAGAATGGTCAGTATTGTTCCAATGATTTTTTTCATTTTTCAGCAGGTTTTCCGCGTTACATTCTTAATCACTCTCGTATTCGAAATAATAGTAAGTGGGACCATAATCTTCTCTCAGAATTAACACGCTGATTGGATATCCATCTTCATTGTACTCATATTCGTATGTGCCTACTCCTTCGTCTTCACAATGATGCATGGATACACATAAGTCTTGTTGAAAAGTAATCCCGTAATCAGCCAACACATAGGTTAATTCAAATTCATTGAGTATGGCGTAATTAATTGCTTGCATGGGGTTCTTATTCTCGTTGTATTTTCGTGTTTGAATCCATTCCCTTTCAGAACCGTCATTTAGCTGATAAAAATTCATTTCTTTATCATCCCAGACTACCTCAAAATTTCGCGTATAGGTTTCATCAAAACTGGCATTGTAAGAGCTGTATGAGTAACTATCTATTCTTCCCTGTGAATCAAAATGATACGTGTCTGTGTAAATATCGTATGTTCCTGTTGTCGTTGTGTAACTGTTTTCTTCCCACACAATATCAATTGTTTTATTGTCAGCTTCAAATTCCGATTTCTCAAATATTTTTATCGGAAGGTCTTCATCATTATATGTAATTGAGATATAATCCTCGACCCAGTCACCGGTTATCCGGGTAAGAAGGCCTTTTTCATTGTACTCAAAAACATAGATTGGGTCTATCATTTCAGAATTTCTCGCAATCTTGGAGATTCTGAGAGTATTTTTGTCAGGTTGGAGCGGGTCCTTTTCACATCCATGGTACAGGAAAGCCAATATCAGAGCAAGTATTGCTAGTTTTGAAAGTGTTTTCATAGTATCTGGTTTGGTTTATTCGAAATCTTCTGAATGATGAGGCTTGTTATTTTGATGTGACATAATCATACCCCATAATATTGGCTGCACTCCATTTTGATTTGTTCATGCTATCATAGATCATCCCGTTTGCACCAAACGTTATCACTCTTGCATCATACCCAAGCAGGCGAAGGTATGCAACGACTGCTGATGTTGTGATGCCCGTATATCCATATACGACAACCGGTTTGTCGACTGGTAGTGTTTTGAGTGCTGTTGTGAGGGAAAAATCCTGTTTAGGCGTGTACTGGATAGCCCCGGGGATATGACCCGGATCCAGGTACTCAGCCTCTGGCCAGTAATTGATGATGTAATAATCTGAAGGATTTGAAAATATTTCGGTTGAAGTAATTCTAGCCGGTGTATACCCTTCTGCGAGGATTTCCTCAATTCGTGCATCCAGAATGGATTGGACATCGGAGTATCCGGTCGAGATTTCGGGCATATCACCTTCCGGACCTTTTGGATTTGATGTAATTTCGAATTGGGTCGCGTATATATTTGAGACATTGTTCATCCACGGTCCGGCAAAGTCTGAGTGCCAGGAAGCCATACCCCATGCCAGAGCGTAAGAATTAGTATATCCGCTCAAATGAACCAGGGTATTCAGCCAGCAGGAGATTTGTCCTGTATAACAAACCAAAACGATCCTGTCGTAACCCGATACATCGTTAGCTTCCAGGTGATCGACGACATCTGATGCTGCAACGTTAACGGCGTTTGGAATGTGTCCTGCAGAATAATCTGCGGCTGACCTGATATCGATGATATATGCAAGTTCCAACTGGTTCAGGGTGTGTAATTCAGCTGCTGAAATAACTTTAGGGACATATGTATTGATATAATTGTCCCCGGTTGGGTTTTCATTGGACTCAAGGTATTCGGCCAGCAGCTCTGCTTCCTCCCCCCTGAGTTCAATCTCCTTACTCACTACACAACCATGATCATCGGAGATTGTTACAGTATAGATTCCACCCGCAACTCCTGTAAGGTCTTCTGAAGTACTACCATCGCTCCAAAGGAAAGCATAAGGAGGCAAGCCGCCGGATACGGTTATGTCGATGGATCCAGATCCAATATCTGTAACGTATTCAACGACGATCTCGTCAGGAGCGTTGAGCCTGAAATGCCGGTAAGCAGTCAGCCCGTTGCTGTCCTCCACATACACCTGGTATCTGCCGTTGGGAATGTTCACAAGGTCTTCTGCGACGGTTCCATCATCCCATTCAACATAATAGGGAGGGGTTCCGCCTGAAATGGTTATGTCGATGGATCCACTGTCCTCTCCGTAGCAGAAAACTGAATCAACGATGGCCGAGATCCGGACTCCTGGATAAGTAATCTGCTGATCTACATATGACTTGGTCGCCGCATCCTGCGGATCGGTTGGATTCACCAGATTTTTGATCTCATTTCCTGTAAATCGCTCAGCTGATTCTGCATGCAATGCATACGGTACACTCAACAGTTGTGTTACGCCCATTACGGTCCCGTCAATAGAGACTTCAAGAAAGAATTCATTACCGCTCCAGTCAATGTCAACAAAGTTTCCTGAATTCACAGTTCCTTCTCCGATCTTCACATTGAGGAGTCCGAAAGCGTTGGTAGGGCCCGTGAATGTTTCAGAGTACACTACTGAGCCCGATGCACTTCCCTGACGGATATCCAGCTGCAGATCGACCTCCGTATCGGCTTTCACCTGTCCGGATGCATCCCTGGCCACTGCCTGGTATTTGAAAGATTGGGGGGGCTGGGCGAATGCGATCGTTGTGATAAATATCGCCGCCAGGAATGTGAATAAGGCTTTCATTTTATTGGAGATTATTGTTTTACGATATTGAATGTGCTAACCTGTTTTTTCGAATCCATGACCTGCAGAAAATAGGTCGCAGGAGGCAGATGTTCAAACTGGAGGATCGTAATTTCATCATAGATCTCCCCGTTATTAAGAACCTTACCGGCTGCACCCACCAGGCGGTAAGTGAGTTTGGGAATGTCGTTTCCCGAATATGACAGAGTGATCGACGATGTCGTTGGATTAGGATATACATGGATCTCATACGGTATACCCTCGATTTCGTCCACGCGGGTAACGATGAGCAGAGATTGCTGGTAACCCTGCGTCAATATGGTCCCATTGCCTTCAAGGGTCTGTATGGCCAATTCTCCTATTGTGAAGGAAACGGAGCCGCCTGGGTTTTCATAATAATCTCCCGATGTGGCAATGACTTCCTGTGCGTATGAGGTCTGATATATAAAACTTATAACCAGGGCAGCAAGTGTAAAGAGATGATTTCTGATCATGATGTGCGGTTTTGATGCTTTTTTACTCGTAATCAAAATAAGTATATTCAGGTGTGGTAACATCGCTGTACTGGATTGCTGCCTTTACCGGGTAATTATTTTCATTAAGATCATATACAATATCAGCCCCCAGATAGCTATCTGAGTATTCGGTTGTGCAACTCTCATTCTGCGGTTCCGCCCATTCCGCCCATTCTATGATACCAGTGGCTATTAACGCAATATTGATGCCTTTAAATGGACTGTAACCTGTCCCAAAAGTGAAATTATCCTCCCATTGATCATTCCATTGAGATAATGGAGGATAATATGTACAAATCCTTTTCAAGCTCTCCTTATCGTTCCAAACATAGTTAATGACTTTAACTGTGTCAAAAGAGTGACTTTCCGGATTCTGTTCTAATTCAATGATGGCTGATATTTGATTATCTGAATTAAGTATGTACTCTCGCATCCCGCGTTTAAATCCATTTTCGGTCCACTCAATTGTTTTTATATCAGTATGGTCCTCATCATATTTAGTTAATTTAACGGGCAGATTGTCTTCATTGTATTCAATCATTGTTTCTCTACCCATTTCGGTGAATTTGGAAAGCAATCCCTGGGAATTGTATTCAAGAACCAGAAAAGGATTTTCCATTGCGGCATCGCTAGAAATTTTGGTTAATCTCATTTTAATTCCATCAAGGGTTTCATCTTTCTCGCAACTAGTTGATGCTAGTGCAAATAATACTACTGTTGAATAAAATATTATAGCTCTTTTCATGACTTTGATTGATTATTCAGTTTATCGCAATATGATTTTCTTGATATCAATGATGTTCCCTCCAACATCAATCACCTGGATGTAATACAATCCATATCCGGTCCAGGTGGACAGGTTCACCTCGTAAAGTGGTTCTTCCACGTTGGTTTCATACACAATTGACCCGAGCTGGTCGATGATCTTCAGTGTGTAACCGTTCATCCGGGTGTAATCTCCGGTATTGATGAAAATGAAGTCCCTGGCCGGGTTGGGATAGACCTTGATGGTGTTGATGTTCCCGGGACCATCTATCCCTGTCAGTACGGCATCGATGATCAGGGTGTCTGTAACGGTGATGGAATCCGTGACCGTTACAAAGATGGTGTCCATTACCTCCGTGGTAATGGTATCGCTTACCCAGATGGTATCATGATGCCAGATGGTGTCGTTTGTCCACAGTGTATCCGTGCAGTATTGAGGCATAAATTCATACCTGGTGAAATGCTGAATGATGCTGTCACAACCGCCGGTTTCTTTTGTGAGGCTATCAATCGATTCCAGGTATATTTTTGGAGACCTGGATTCGAATTCGGCACTGGATATATAATAGGTTATCGTATCATTGATGACGGTGTCTGAGCAGAATTCCTGGGTAAATATTTCGTAGATTTCATCTTCTGAAAGGACTCTGTTATAGAACCTGAGATCATCCAGTGCAAATGAAACATTTGAGTTTGGTGATCCCATGGTGAAGTTGGATAGGCTGGTATTTACCGAGTATAAGGTATAATGGTATGAGTTTACGATATCAGTCAGCAGAACTTGATCCCGATAAATTCTGATACCATTGAGTGAGCTTCCAAACTGGGTGGAAAACATCACGACGAAATGATGCCAGGCATCATCATTATTTGAATCTGTACCGAAATGAACGGTTGAATTGCTGATGTCTATTCCTGCCGATACAATCCCGACTTTCGGGTCAAAAGAGGTTCCATATCCTCCTCCGTAATGACATATATTCCCCCCGTTATCATCTTCATCCAATTTTGCCCAGAATGAGATACTCCGGGCGCCATTTCCCTCCACACCCTGAAAACTGGTTGTGATGGAGTGTTGCCCATTGAAATAGTAGGCACTGTTTGGATTCCCATTCCTGTCATATGTCAAAACCGCGCCATTTACCACTCCGTGGTTTCCATTCCCGCTTTCATCATTGGCGTTACCGTTGAATGGCCAGTGCCCGACCAGTCCTTCTGTGGGAACCTGGGCGTGATTGACTATAAACACAAAAGACAGTAGCAGCAAAAAGAAAAATCTTGGCTTCATGATTTCACGTTTTATCAATTCAATATAATGGATGACTTTTTGACGCGATGGAGGTAATACTAATAAGCGGCTCATTTGCAGTTATTCACAGTCAATACAGATCTCTTATACCTTGGTGTGACTTTTAAAGTTTCTGTCAAATCTGTCAAAAATATCAGGCAGGCCCGGGATTTTGAATTTTCGGGGATTAATCTGAAATTAGAAATGTGATCGAAATTCTCCGCACCAAGGTGGTGGACCGGTTTGAGAATCCGGTAAGTTCTCCGAGGGACTGTGAGTTGCTGTCCGAAGAGGTTTTCAAAAGGACCGGCAGGAGCATCAGCCCAACCACACTCAGGCGCTTTTTCGGAATGCTGAAAAGCAAAAGCGCGATCTCGGCTTACAACCTGGATACGCTCTCTATTTTTTGCGGCAGTGCGGATTACACTCATTTCTGTGAGGAGTTCGGCCTGCTCAGGGAGATGGTCGATCATGAATTCGAGGAGATAGCCAGGGAGATCGGACGTGTGACAAAATTCACCCTGAACAGCATCGGCAGGAAATCGCTGACGAATTTCAATGAAACCATTCCCAGGGAAAAGGTGAACGGGAACATCGATGCCTTCCTGTCCTCAGATCATACGGTGATGCCCATTGTGGCACCCGGCGGTTACGGGAAATCCATTGCCCTCGCACACAAAGTGAAAGCATGGCAGGCCAGAAGAACCCGGAGGCCCCTGTGTTTTTTCTGTACCGCCCCGGTTCTCTATCAACTGATCATCAGCAGCAGGCATTCTTCGGAAGCACTGAATCTCAATTTGTCAGACTCGAGGAACCTGTTTAAAAGGTTCTCCCGGGACAACAGTGAATCTTATTCGCACCTGGTCCTTGTCATTGATGCCCTTGATGAGCTGGACGGAAACCATGCGAAAATGAATCATGTGATGGAATTCATTACCGATGTGACCAATCAGTTTCACCGGGCGGGATTCCTTAAGATAATACTGGCAGTCCGGGAAGTGATATGGAACGGGTCAATTTTGCCGGGATTTGCAGGCAGGAGCCCCGGCTGGATGATTCCTGAGAAAGCAGACAGCGTAGATTCCGTGGCTTCCAATCTACCTCTCTTATCCCATTCGGAAGTCAGGGAGATCATTTTGCGTTCCAACAAAAAGAGGAAGAAAAATCTCGTATACGATTCCATTGAGTGGGAATTGAGGGAAATGATCCGGATCCCTCTGCACCTGTATTTTCTGTCCCGGCTTGTTTCCCTTGCCGTGCCTTTGGAGCATATCAGCGCGGATCAGCTGATGTATGAATATATCGACGATCTGGTCTATAAAACCCGGTTCAGCGAGGAGAAATCGGATATTATCGGGAAGATCATCGAACTTTCACTTCATTACCGGAATGCCTTCTCTGTGATCAAAAGAGAGCTGAAGGAGGTATTTCCCATTCACCTGAAATCGGAATCCCACTATTACACCGCTTACAATGATTTGCTGTCCTTTGGGATCCTGGTGGAGGAAAAGATGAAGAATAGGTTTGGCGTCAGGGTGACCTTCGTGCATTTCAGTCATCTCAATTTTTATTATTACCTGATCGCACTGTTCCTTCTGAACAGGAGTGAAATAGTTGATTTCGAACTGTTTCGGCAAATAGCCCTCCGTGAGGAAAACCTGGAATGGAGATCCAGTGTGATCGCGAACCTGTTCAGGCTGGCATACAAGCATGAGATCATTGATGCACTCAGGGATTTTTGCAAACTTCCGGAAGAGATCCTGTCCACCATCACCGTCCGCCATGCGGTGGGCTCCTGTTTCAGGCAGGATAACCGGATCCGGACGGACCTGGTCAGGGCCTATGCATCCTGTCCGGTTGGACAGAAGCAGTTCTTCGAATGGTACGTGGACACGAATTACCTGTTCAATAATTACGTGGTCCGTATCCGGGAGTACCTGGAACATAAAAAAACCAGGGAGGCACAGCTGTTCGGACACGGGATCCTTTTTCTTGCGGGTTTTTACAGCCTGAACGCAAAGGAGTGCGGGGAGCAGATCGGCCTGATCAACCGGATCGAGCCCGATCGTTCGATCCACCCCTGGCCCATCGGCAGGAGGGTTTCTTCCAATATTCTATACAGGCACATTGTTCAAAACGATCCCATCGATGACCTGGAAAGCTATATTTCCGGTTATACCTCCATTGCCTATGGATATGATCAGTACCTGGATAAAGGGGTGATCGAGTACGAAATGATGATCATGGTGGCGGTGGTCCTTCTCGGTGAATACAAACTGCTGATGCGCCTGATCGTGAATGCATATGAACAATATAAACTGGATGATCCCAAACATGCGGGATTCTCCTGGATGCACATGCATCAGAACAGCTTTGCCGGGGTGTTCCTGGCATATGCCCGGTTCAAAATCGATGGCAGGTGTAGCAGGAAGGTCCCCGAGCATTGGGAAAGCATCCTGGACCAGTACGCCTCCGTCTTTGATGATTTCCATTGCCTGATCCTGATCCATTATTTCCTGTTTGATTACTATATGACAACCGGGGACATGGACAAAGCCCTGTTGCACCACCGTGAAGGGCTGGAGCTGAGCAGGTTTGCCGGCTATGATTTTTATGAAGCCTTCCTGCTGAAGAAGGGTGCCGTGCTTGATGCCGGTTACGGTCCCGCGGCAGATCAGATGATCCGCTCCTCCGGATTTAACCCGTCGGCGAACTGTTTTCAGGCAGAGATCCCTCAGCCGGAATTAAAATGATACTTTTGAGGGTATCAATAAGTAATCGCTACGGAATGACTCCTCTCAGCAGAACTGTTCCTTTACTTCTCCTTGCAACCGCGGTGCTGATGTCATGCACGAGCCGGGATCCATCCGCTGCGGAGAAGGCTTCCGGGCCATATCAGCGGCTTGAACTGACCGGTGAGCAGGCCGGCCAGCTTGCCGGGCTTCCCCTGGCATGCATCGACACCCAGTATCCCAACAAGCCGGGGCAGGTTCTGGCGGGTGATGATGAGCTGCTCTCGCCGAAGGAGATGCACCCTGCCTTTTACGGGTGTTTTGACTGGCATTCGTCGGTACACGGACACTGGTCCCTGGTGTGGCTCGTTAAAAATTTCCCGGAACTGGAAGGCAGGGAAAGGATCATCGAAAAACTCCGGGAACATCTTTCTCCGGAAAACATCATGACGGAGCTGCGGTATTTTCAGAAGCTCCATGAGAAAACCTTTGAACGCACCTACGGCTGGGCCTGGCTGCTGAAACTTGCAGAGGAATTGAATGCCTGGGAAGACCCGGTGGCCCGTGAACTTGAAACCAGCCTGCAACCGCTGACCGGTCATATCGTGGAGGCATACCTTGAATTTTTGCCAAAGCTGGTTTACCCGGTGAGGGTGGGGACCCACGCCAATACCGCCTTTGGCCTGTCGCTGGCCTGGGATTATGCAGACCTGACCGGTCAGGACAGCCTGAAGAACCTGATCTCGGAAAAGGCCAGGGAGTTTTTCCTGGATGATATGAACTGTCCGCTTTCATGGGAGCCCGGGGGATTCGATTTCCTCTCGCCATGTCTTCAGGAGGCGGATATCATGCGCAAGATCCTGCCGGCGGAAGAATTCCGCTCCTGGCTGAAAGGCTTTCTCCCCGAGCTCTCGGGTACAGATTTCAGCCTTGAACCCGGGGTGGTTTCCGACCGCACGGACGGGCACCTGGTTCACCTGGACGGGGTGAATTTCAGCCGGGCATGGTGCCTGTATGGAATTGCCGCCACCCTGCCGGAATATTCGCACCTGGTCCCCGTCGCCAATGCGCACATCAGCCACAGCCTTCCCAATATCGTGGATGATTCATACGAAGGGGGCCACTGGCTGGGAACCTTCGCGATCTACGCGCTGAAGGGTCAGCCGTAAAGAAACCTGACCGGGATGTTTCAATTTCCCGGATTCATATGAATTGGTTAATTTTAAAAGAAAAACGATATGTCTGAGATCGAAGGGATCATTGATGAGCTGGTAAAGTTTCGCAATGAGCGTAACTGGAAACAGTTCCACAATACGAAGGATCTTTCTCTGGCCATTTCAATTGAAGCTGCAGAATTAAATGAGTTGTTTCTCTGGAAATCTGTGGAAGAATCTGAGAAAGTGGACAGGTCCAGGATCAAGGAGGAACTGGCAGATGTATTTGCATTTGCTTTCTTGCTTGCAGATAAGCACGGGTTTGATGTGAAACAGATCGTCTCTGATAAGATCAAACAGAACGGATTGAAATATACCGTTGAAAAATCAAGAAATATCGCCAAAAAATATACTGACCTCTGATCCTGCAGACAGAAATTAACAGTGCAGGATTGATTGACATATATTAAAAAAAATGCGCTGGCTTCTTATTTTTCTGATATTAATAGGGTACACCGGTAATATCTGCAGCGCACCTGCACCTGATTCAACAACAATTTCTGAGGTTCATATCAGTGGTATCATTACTGATATATCCACCATGGCTGTCATTGACAATGCGAGAATTTCCCTGCTGGATCCAGTTACCGGCAATGTGCTGTATACCGATATCTACACAGATGAATACGGTTCATATGATGCAACCATTCATCTGAACCTCACCGGTGTCCCCGTGGAATCCCCGGGATTGTCTTCATTTTATCAGATCAATGAATTATATCCCAACCCGGTAGTGTTAAAGAATAACGAGACATTGAAGATTCAGTACCAGGTTCCGGGCAATGAGCCGGGAATTCCGGTATTTGAGATGTATAATATGCTGGGGGAAAAGGTCAATGAGAAAGCATTCCTTACAGGTGGTATGTACATTTGCAGGTTAAGATTCATTCGGGGGAATTTATCAGGATCAAGAAAGTTGATGCTGGCCTCAGACGGATTTCTGAATATCTTTTTAAACCAGGGATCTGTATCCCCGGGACAGGCATTGAGACCCACTAAATCGGCCAATCACACTGCCCGTGAAACTGACAATGCTTTTCAAGTGCTTTTTGTGATAGAAAAAAGCGGGTATGCCTGCATGGAACGTTCACGCGATCTGTTCCGGGGGACCAATAATGTAACCGATTTTTCGCTGGTTCCGGTAGGCAATCAAAGTGCTGTCAGACTTGATACTACAGGCGGGACTGTTACGGTCGCGAACAGCCGCAATGACTCAATCACGCTGACCGTTCCCCGGTATGCCCTGTGGGAACCCACCACGATCACGCTCACGACATTTGATATGCAGCCCGATCATCCAATTGGCAAAAATATATTTCCGGGAGTAAATATCTCCCCTGCGGGATTCAGACCCCACAGGCCGGTCACTTTGAAGGTGGATTTCGCCGCCACCAAAGTGGATACAAATCTGTCTACCTTGTTTTATATCAAACAATCAGACTTTGTGCTGCCTATTGGGAAAACAGCGGTGACGGACTCTTCGATAGAGGGAGAGATCTATCACTTCAGTGATTTTTCCGGAGGCGATGCCTCGGTTATTGAAATAATAGACCAGGCAGGCAAAGCGGCTGATGGAGGCGCATTACATCCCTATGACTGGCAGAATACATGCGAAGTGGTCGAAGCACTGGCAAGATGGGCGGAAATACTGCAAATGCTTGGCAGGGATGCGGAAGCTGAAGCTGCGCTGAATAAAATGAGGGAAATTCTGGAAAGGGACGCGGGTAATTTTATCAGCTTGCCCGTTCCTGAAGATCCGGGCGGGGATTACAGGAATGCCCTGACGAGATTTGGAGAAGTCGTATATTCTGTTCTGGGAGACGGGGATCTGAGTGACGAATTTGCCGGTCGTCTCGGGGAGATGCTTAAAATGTACGACATCCAGGGCGAGATAGTCTGCCAATATATTATTCAGCATTACGGACCCGGATATTACGATCAATGGATTGCGAAGGGCATCATTCCAATTGTCGGCGACAAATCAGAATATAACCGGTTCACAGGGAATGGTATTAACAATGTTTTTGTATCCGGACAGGCGGCCGACGGAACTACGATTATTGGCTCCGGAACAAATACAATAACCCTGGAAGGAGAAATTACAGGGGATTCCCAGGAAGGTTTCTGGCTGGGGGTTGAATGGACTGAAAACTGGTGGTCTGCAAGCAGCTGGACTTTTTTCCCTCCCGATGCACCCCCTTTCACCATCGCCCAACCACCCCACACGGAAGTGTATCCGTTGAAATTCCCTGCCATCAGCGGATCACATGTACAACTGCCCAACGGATACACATGGTTTTTAAATCTGTATCATTTGTTTGAGGATTAAGCTGTAAAAGGTTCGTATGCCGGGCAGCCATATCAAATGCTCAGCCTTCTGAATCGTGATTCAACAACAGCGATATATTTCTCCTTCATTTCCCCAGATAGGAAGGAATTATTGATCTCCCGGATCCATCCGGGTTTTGCTTTGAATATTGATTCAACTGTATTGTTGATTACTTTGTCATTTATTTCACACCTTTCTCCGCCAAAATATTTGATAAGCATTTGTTTGGTTAAATTTTTCTTCTTGCCTTCCAGGGTTAACGCGATTTCTTCAGAAGCATTTTTCAATTCAATGGTCGTATTCAGTAAATCATAACAGGGCGAAATCTCAATTTTGCCATTCCGATTGATAATGGAAAAGTTCTTAAGATGCATATCTTCATTCCCGGTGATAAAGCAGAATAATACGAGTTTTAGTAGTTTTACTTTTTCTACAGCGGGAAAGGTGCAATGCTCATTAACAAGTTCTACAACTTTTTCCATGCTGTATTTATATTTCGTATCACGGCTTAATCCTGCCAGCTGGGCGAAATCTTCAACAGGGATTTTATCCTTTTGGCCTTTTCTGTCAAATCGTTTAATGAAATAGGTTAGCGATTTGTCTTTTGCCCATATCATTCCATGAAGTGGTACCTCCAGATCAATCGATTCTGCCAGCCGCATTGTCAGATCTTCATTTTCCGGCATTTGAGGATATATATGGTGTTGGGGTTTGAGTATATACTTCCCATATTTATCGACAATGTCAAATTTTTCGTCTTTGATGTTTAATACGGCACTGAGTTTGGGTTGAATACCCTGAACCGACATTTTACTGCTTCTGTAATATGCCTCTTTCCTTTGCTCCTCAGCTGTATATTCAAGCTGTTTTAACCGGGACAGGCCGGCTGCCAGCAGTTTGAGTCCTTTTTCACTATACCGACGATCACCGCAGGGCAAATATGTAATTGGACATTTATTCATTCCATGATCTCTTTAACTGTGACTGCACCAACCATATCTTCCCCAACAGTTATTAATTGAGAGAACAGATCATCCCTGTCAATTTTATTCAATTTCAATAAACCTTCCAGCTGAATACCTTCTGGCAGTAATCCTTCGAAAAACGGAGGGAATCTGGTATAGCTGTATTTCTTCCGGGATGGAAGCATTGTCCGGGATACTTCAGGTCCATCATACCCTTCATGATATTCAAAAACATATTCGGCACCCTGCTTTGCTTCACTAAGAATGCCTGCTTCAACTCCATTGACAAGTACTTTAGCTTTTCTCATTCCTATTTATTTGATTAGTAAGCAATGGACTTGATAGTTCCATCTCAATGTTTAAAACTTTCAGGATTTTCTTCAGTGTATTGAGTTTAACTGTCTCCTTACCTTTTTCAATATCGAACACAACTGTTTTCCCGACACCCGCCAGTTCTGCCAGCTGGATCTGGGTAAGTTTTGCAGCTTTGCGATGCATCTTAATGATGGTTGCTAATTCTTCAGCTTCTGACATGTTTTTACTGTTATAGCGGTAAATTTATGTAATTTATTTGAGTACACCATGCCTTTTGCCAATTATTACCGCTATAGAGGTAAAAAAATCATAAAAGCATGCGTTTTACAAGATGATTGGTGAAAATTACTGTTGTAGCGGTCAAAACCTGAAAAATCAATCCTCAAGGATCTGTTCTGTATCCGCCACAAACATCCTGGTGCTTTTGGAATAGGCACCTCCATTGGGATCAGGGTATACCAGGTCCACGTAAAATGCGCGGTATCCCGATCCGGGAAAATCCACCGGGCATTGTATCTCGCTGCCGGAAAACCCATTCAGGTCCATGCTCACAAAGGTTTCGTCCCGGAAATCACGATCCTCCGAATCGGCTGTCCAGAGAAATGCATCCAGCAGTTCTTCAGCGGTTGCTCCCACCGAAAGCATAACACCGGTCTCCGAGGGAGTGACATTCCATGTGCAAACGGGGTAGGGGCCGCCTGACAGTGATCTTCCGAAGAAGGCGCTCAGGGCTCTCAGCGCCTGCTCTTTATCCCCCAGGTCATGACCCACATTGGGGACATAGTGAAGGGAGTTCTCGCCGGGAATATCATCCAGGTAATGCTTGACGGCATCCACCGGCCAGTATTCATCGTTCGTTCCGATAAAGATCATCTTGGGCATGGTAAGGCTTTCCCTGTAGGAATAGGGATCGATCATCCTGGCGATGGCCTGTCCCGTTTCGGAATGAACCGACTGGGGAATACCCAGATCGACATAGTCCTGGATCTGAACGCTGTAATCGCCCCAGACCTTCACCTGGTAATCCAGGTTCACGGGCATATTGAGAATATCGATCACCATAGGGGTAATGGCGCTCACCCGTTCATCCTGTGATGCCGTGAGCCAAGTGGTCCATCCCCGTTTGGACGCACCGGCGACGATAAAGCTCGTGAGCTGGTGGTCCAGTTGTTCAGAAGAAAATTCCTGTACCGCATCCATGGCCCTGGATGCAGACTTGACCATGGGAAATAACAGCGGCCATGTATAATCCCCATCCTCCCTGTAATTATTGAGGGTATAGGAAATAAGAGCATCCTCGGTCAGGTCATCATAAAGGGGCTGGTTCGGGACCTGCCAGAGAATGGCGACAATCGCACTGTTTTTCATTGCGAGGAGGGAGAAGAAAGTAATGTACAATGCATCATCTTCGCCTGCCACAGGATCCCCGTTTTCATTCACGCCGCCGTTGATAAACAGCAGTGCGCCATCGTGATTATTTTCATGGGGCACCACCACCGAGAGCGTATGCTTCCAGGTGTATTCCCGCCATTGCTGCGAGGTCAGAAGCAGGGAGTAAACCGAATATCCATCATATTCCATCGACCCGCCAAGTTCCCAGGAATAAGCACCATCATCGGTCCTCATGTAATCTTCCAGGGCCGTTTCTGGGGTGACTGCAACAGGTTCGGATTTGTCGCACGATACAACCAGCAACAGGAAGATCAGCGGTGCTGCAAGTGAGATGAAATGACGGATATGTGAGATGATAGGTGTCATGATCGGGTTTTCTCTTTATGCCCTGCAAGATAACGGTTTTTACACTATTTTGCATGAGACAGAAGGATCATTCAATTTCATTCCGGATGACCGGAATGATCTGAAGATAGGCCCAGATCGCCGAGGCTTCTTCATCGGTGATCCTCGGAGCCGGTGCCATGGGCGGCTGAACAGTGGTACCGTCAGGTTTCCTCCCGAAACGGAGTGCCATCACAAACTCCTCCTCGGTCCATGATCCGATCCCGGTTTCTTCATCCATGGTCAGGTTGGATGAAATCACCTGGTTCATTTCCTTATCGTAAAGCACATTCCCTCCTCCAAAGTAGCCCTTTGAGTTTTCCGGTTGCATGGGATCCATCTTGGCAAAGCTTGCACTGTGGCAGCTGTAACAATCAAACTTTCCAACGGCCAGGTACCTGCCGAAAGCGACCCTGTCTGATTCTGGCGGGGCGATCACGGGTTCCTCCGGATAGGGAAGCGGTTCCAATCCTGTTCGCAGGAGGAATTTGGCAAAGAAACTGGGCACGGGTTCCGGTTGTTCAAGGTCAGAAGGCTGGACCATCGGATGGTCTGACTTCAGAAAGGCAATCACACTGTAAAGATCCTGGTCCGAAAGCAGAGGAAATTTCGGCATCCATGGCGGGATGTATTTTCCCTCCCTGTCGACTCCGCACCGGATCAGGTATGCCAGCTCTCCATCCGTGTACTCTGTGATCCCGAAATCCGGATGCCGGGTTATATTTGAAGCGTATATTTCCCCGAAGTCCTGTGCATCCGCCATATATGCCCCGCCCAGCTTTCCGTCCGGGGATGCATGGCACTGCATGCATATAACCGAGGCAATCCGCTCTCCTTCGGCAACCCGTTCCGGTGTTACCTCGACCGAAAGTTCCGGAAAATCAACTTCGTATACCGGGATCTTTGCTGTACTTATAAAGATGACAATCACCAGGACGATGACTGCGAGTCCTGCCAGAACAAACAGCAATATTTTTACTGGTTTTTTCATGACCAATCGTATTATTGTGTATATTTTTTATTCATTGATTATCTCCAGCGCCCTACGCTCCTGACAGTAAATGTATTACATAATCATATGCAACGCAATACCCATCCTGAAGAATCGCACGCCAGGAAGGCAGGTGAAAAATCACCTTTAGAATGTTCACCCCTGTAGTTTTTTAGCCTGAACGATTCTATTTTTATTAATTTGATATATATTGTGCGCTTAAGATTTTTAAAACCCTAAAACGATTTTTAAAACCCTAAAACGCGTATGGAAAGTTCATCCGAGGGCTATCACATTAGCTTCTTCAAACCCACGACCGAACGGGCCAGACACAACCGCAACATGGTGATCTGGCTCGTTTCCATTTGGTTCATTGCGATTTTCGGATTCCAGATCCTTTTAAAGGTCATCGGAAAACCTGTTCCCCAGGCTGAGTATCTCAGCTTTGAAAAAGCCTGGAGCAGCATTGACGGGGGTACCCATACAGAAGGTGATCTGAGTGAACTGGCCAATTCCTGTCTTTCGGTCCTGGGAAAGATCACCCTCACCCCGGAAGCCAAATCTGTGCTGGACGATGCATTCAGCTGGTGCGTCTACCAGCTGGCACCGGAGGGGACACGGCAGGATCTCGTGAACGGGATTTCAGACTATCAGGAGATAAGCGCGGAAATCAGTTCCATCGATGATCCGGAATACAGGCAGCTCAAATCCTCCCTCTCGGCAAAGATCAGTCCATTGCTGGATCTGCAGGAATACGATGTGCGGAGGAAATTGGTCCCTTTTGCCCTGGAAGCAGAGGGGATGGGTGAACTGAACCCGGGAACGGAAATGGAGCTGCCGGCGGTCATGGAAAAATACCTGGTCCATAACCAATCGGTCCTTACCGATATCAAATTCCTGGGATTTCCGTTTCACTATTTCTACACGGCTGTATTCCTGTTGATATTGTTCGTCGGCCTTTGCTGGATCTACTGTGTGAGAATCGATTCCAGGAACAAGAAACTGGGATTTTCCGATTAACCCCCTAAAGATTCTGAAAGATGAAAAAGATATATATTCCGCTGCTTCTGGTATTCGTCCCCTCCGCATTACAGGCTGCTGTCGCAGCCACCGAGCTTGAGGGGAGCTTCAAGGTCGGCCCGGCGATCATCCTGATTGCCATCCTGGTACTTTTTGTGATGATCGGGATCTTCTTCAGGGCCAAAGACACCACCGATTTTTATGCCGCCGGCCGAAGCATTTCCAGGGTTGGCTCCGGGATGGCCATCGCTTCCAACTGGATGAGCGCTGCTTCTTTCCTGGGGATGGCTGCACTCATGTACGGATCCGGTTATCATGGCCTGGCCTATGTGGTCGGGTGGACCGGCGGGTATGTGCTTTTGCTGATCCTGATGGCGGGCCAGATCCGCAGGTATGGCAAGTACACGGCAGCCGATTTTATCGGCGACCGTTATTACTCCCAGACCCTCAGGGCGGTGGGGGCGGTGATCGCCATTCTGATCTCGATCGCATATTGCGTCGGGCAGTTCGGCGGGATCGGCCTGATGTTCCGCTGGATCCTGGGCCTGAACTACGGGTTGTCGGTGATCATCGGAGGGGCTGTCGTTCTGACCTATACGCTGATCTCGGGCATGCTGGGAGTGACCAAGAACATGCAGGTTCAGTACGTGATCATCATCCTGTCATTCCTTATTCCTTTGTTCATTCTGACCGCAAAGTTCGATTATTTCTGGCTTCTTCCCCAGATCGGCTACGGCTCGGTGGTCACCGATGTGATCCACGGAGTCCCGCTTGCTGAAAGCAGGCAGCTTTTCAATTCGCTCGGTCACGAGTTTGCCATGACCCCTGCCCCCGAGTTTGCCATGCCCTGGGATCCCGCGAGCGGTCAGACTTTTTTCCAGTGGATCGCCATCGCCTTCTCGCTGATGATCGGGACGGCGGGACTGCCCCATGTCATCCAGCGCTTCTATGTGGTTCCCAAGTCAAGTGATGCCCGGTGGTCGGTGGTGTGGGGATTGTTCTTCATCTGTATTCTTTACTGGAGCGCTCCTGCATACGCTGCTTTCGGAACGATCCTTTCCGCAAATCCGGAAGTGGGGAAACTGGCCAAGGATGCGATCGTTGTATATACCGCACAGCTGGGGTCCGTGCATCCGCTGATCGTGGGACTCCTTGCAGCGGGAGGTGTGTCTGCTGCCTTTTCCACTGTTTCGGGATTGCTCGTGGCAGGCTCTTCCGCATTTGCACACGATCTGTATGTAAAAGTGATCCATCCGTCAGCCAGGCCCAAGAGCCAGCTGATCGCGGCCCGCCTGGGAACGATCCTCATGGCAGTGATCGTGACCCTGCTCGCCCTGAAGAACTGGGCCCTGATCGGTCAGCTGGTCGCCGTGGCCTTCTCCCTGGCCGGCTGTACCATTTTCCCGCTGTTCCTGCTGGGGATCTGGTGGAGCGGCTCCAACAAGCAGGGGGCCATCGCCGGGCTGATTACCGGGGGACTGGTCTCGGTCGTTGCCATCACCTATTTCATCGCGGGAAGGGAAGGGCTGGAGCTCCCCTTCCACAGCTTTATCAGCTACTGGCTGGAGGCATGGTATTTTGCCATTTTTGGCGCGCCGCTGTCGATCATCGTGCACATTGTGGTGGCTAAACTGACCAAACCCACTCCGGTTGAGATCCGGAAATTCCTGATCGAAAACGTGCATTCTTAATGATGCAGATGAAGGATAGCAAAACCAGGGTCCTCATCATCGTGATGACGGTCCTGGTTTTTGCAGGAATTGTGACCGCATGGATTTACTATCGGGGGATCAACAGGTCCGTTGACCCGAGGATCAGAGGTTCCAGGGAATTATACGAAAAATACAACCAGTTCGCCCAGGAAAGCCGGTATGATTCCGTTTTCTGGCTGATGGATACCATCGAAGGGGTGTACAGTTCCTTCGATCATTACAGGGATGGTTTCGAGGTTGCCGTGCTTTACAACAACAGGGCAGCCGCATACCTCTCCATCTTCATGCAGCCGGAAAATGAGATACTGATCGGCGATACGGCCGTTTTTATGTCGAAGGCTGAAAATGCCGTCCGCAAAAGTCTCCGGATGTACCAGGAATGGCTCGAAGCATACGGGGGACTAAACGAGGCGGAGATCCGGGAAAACATTGATGCCGGTTTCCTTGCCGGCCTGGACCGTTACAGTCAGGATGAGCAGGAACAATTCCTGGACAAAAGGGTGGAGGAGATCATCGAGGCACAGACAGAGAACCGTCGGAGGCTTTCTGTGAGTTATACCAACCTGGGGATCATCAAAAGGCACCAGCAGAAGTATGACTCGGCCGCCATCTGTTATCTGAAGGCGATCGATCTCTGGGAAAGGAACCTTACCGCCGAAAACAATCTAAATATCCTGCTCAACAGGCCCCTGAAAAAGCAGGGCCTCATTCAAAAGCTTTTTCCACCCGAAAAATAACTACTTATGATGAAGCATAAAATACTTTTGCTGTCTCTGATGACGGGCTTTGGCCTGAGCATCCTTGCATTTGGCCAGGACGGGGACCAGAACTTCGGGATCAGCTTCAGCGGATTTGTGAAGAACGATTTCTTCTTTGATACGCGGCAGACTGTATCGATCAGGGAAGGGCATTTTCTTCTTTACCCGGCCGATGAGTTGCCGGACAGGAACGGGGAGGACATCAACGCACGGGCCAGCTTCAATTTCCTGGCCATCCAAACGCGGCTTACCGGGAAGATCACGGGACCGGATGCTTTCGGGGCAAAAACTTCAGGGGTCATAGAAGGCGCCTTTTTCGGAACGGCAAATCCGGACGTGAACGGTTTCCGCCTCAGGCATGCCTTTGTAAAACTGAACTGGACAAACACGGAATTGCTCCTTGGCCAGTACTGGCACATGATGTTCATCACCGACGGCTTCCCGGGAACGGTCTCTTTCAATACAGGTGCCCCGTTCCAGTTTTTCTCACGGAATCCCCAGGCAAGGGTCACTTACAGAATGGGGGACCTGAGCATTGCGGCCATGGTTGCCGCGCAGAGGGATTTCTCCAGTCCGGGCAGTTCCGAAGTGTTAAGAAATTCAATCATGCCCGATCTGCAGGGACAGGTCACCTACACCGGCGACCATGTGCTGGCAGGACTTACAGCCGGTTATAAGAAAGTCGTGCCCAGGATCAGAACCGACAGCCTTTACAAAACTACCGCGGGAGTGGGGGGATTCTCCGGGGAAGCATTCCTCAAAATCGCCACCGACCAGGTCACTTACAAATTTCAGGCGGCTTACCTGCAGAATGGCTATGACGGACTCTCCATCGGGGGATATGCAGTGCGGTCCGTCACGGATCCTGTGAGGGATTACCGGGAATACACGACCATCAATACGCTTAATCTGTGGACGGACATACACACCAACGGGGACAGGATCCAGGTCGGCCTATTCGCCGGATATTCAAAGAATCTCGGCACGGGTGAAGCGCTGGATGATGTGAGCCAATTACCACTCTACTCCAGGGGCAGCGACATTGCCATGCTCTACCGCATTTCGCCACGCTTCATCATCAACAGCGGGAAAACACGTTTTGCGTTTGAGCTGGAGCACACCGGTGCATATTACGGGGATTCGGTCAGCAGCATGGGGATCCCCGGGGATCTGAGTTTACTGGTGAACAACCGGTTCCTGCTCGCCGTCTATTACTTTTTTTGAAATTCATTAAAAGACCGTGTTTTGAGAATCGCGATCATTTCAGACATCCATGAGGACATTGAAAACCTCAGGAAGATCATCGGCAGGATCGAGAAGAGGGGTTATGACCAGATGGTCTGCCTCGGTGATATTTCCGGGTTCAGTAACCCGTATTACAAATATCACAAAACGCGGAATGCGCATGAATGTCTCGCTTTGGTGAGAGAAAAATGCGATGTCATCGTCCCGGGAAACCACGATTTCCATGCTGCCGGCAGAATCCCCCAGCACTCGGCTGTTTTTGATTTTCCCTCCAACTGGTATGAGCTGGACTTCAGGGAAAAGGTCCGGCTCGCGAACGGTGAGATCTGGCTGCATGAGAAGGATGACCTGGATCCCCTGTACCGGGCTGAGGATATCGAATTCCTCCGGTCATTGCGGGAATATCAGATTCTGAACACCGGAAAAGGGAACATCCTTTTCAGCCACTATGCCTATCCCAATCTCTCGGGATTGAAGCAAGGTTTTTACGTCCAGGAAAAAGAATTCCGGCCCCATTTTGATTTCATGGAACAACTGGACTGTACAACCGGATTCACGGGACATGCGCATGTGAGGGGTTTTTACGTGGTTACGCCCGGTCATTTCAGGCATTACCGCTACCGCAGATATCAACTGGATACCTTCCCGGTTTGCATTGGGGTTCACCCCGTTACAAGCCACAAAAAGAGAAGCGGATTTTGTATCTTTGATACGGACAGTTTTCAATTACAGGCGATAAAAAGCTGATTATGCCGGAGAAGAGCTTCAGACGCTTCTTTATCTCCATCGTTTTGCCATCCATCCTGGCGATCGGATTTTTTATTCTTTCCATTTTCATCATCATCCTTCCTTCCTTCGAAAGGAACATCATGGAGGTGAAAAAAGAGATGATCTCGGAGCTTACCAATGCAGCCTGGAGCCTGCTGGACGAATACCACAGGGAGGCGGTAACGGGAAACATGCAGGAGGATTCCGCCAAACACCTTGCGGCAGAAAGGGTCAAGCAGATCCGGTACGGGGATGATTACAAGGATTATTTCTGGATCGTCGACATGCAGCCGGTGATGATCATGCATCCCTACAGAACGGAGTTGATCGGAAAGGACCTGAGCGACTACGAGGATCCTGAGGGCACATTGCTTTTCGTTGAGGCTGTCAGGATTTCTGAAAGGGAGGGCGAAGGCTTCATTAACTACATGTGGCAATGGAAGGATGATTCAACCCGGATCGTTCCCAAGCTGTCCTTCGTCAGGGCATACGAACCCTGGGGATGGGTGGTGGGTACCGGGATCTATCTTGAGGATGTCCGTGAAGAGATCCGCGCACTCAAAACCCGGCTCCTGTGGATGTCATTACTGATCACACTCGTCATCAGCATCATTCTTGCATTTATCATCCGCCAGAGCCTCAGCATCGAGAACAAAAGAAAAAAGGCCGAGAACAACCTGCAGAAGTCCCGACTCAAATACAAATCACTGGTGGAATCTTCCACCGAAGGAACCCTGATGTTCCAGAACGGGGAGATCATCTTCTCCAACATCAAAGTCAGCGACATCAGCGGCTATGATCCCTTTGAGATCCGGAAACTCAGGTTCGAAAACCTTTTCGAAATAAGCTGGGACGAACTCACCGGCGCCTTCGCTGATCCCAAGAAGTCCGTTTCACTCGAAACGCGTTTGCTGTGCAGGGACGGATCCAGAAAAGAGGTCGTCATCACTGCATCGGAGATCCCGCATGACGGTCATACCGGGTACGTCATCATTGTGAAAGAGATCAGTGCCCGGCGGAAATTTGAAAAAGAACATGAATTCCTTTCCCGGGAACTCCAAACCTCTCTCCTGTTGATGGATCAACCCGTAAAGTCTCTCATCGAGGAAATAAAAACATGCACCCCCCAGACCCCTGTCCATGAAGCCGCTTCCATCATGACAAGGAAGCATAAAAACGTGTTGTTTATCAGCCAGGAGGGAAATATTATCGGGGTGATCAACAACAACGACCTGAAGAAAAGGGTACTGGCAGAAAATGCCGGTCCGGAAAAACCGGTCGTGGAGTTCATGACCTCGCCTGTCCTTTACACTTCAGAGAATGCTCCGCTGTATGAAGCACTTCTCAGGATGAAGACCAATCACGTTTCACACCTGGTCACACTGGATGCGGACAATCAGGTCAGCGGGGTGGTCGGCTTTGAGAGACTATATGAATTTCAGCATAATGCCATCAGCTTCATGATCAGGGAGATTGAGATAGCTGAAAACGTCACCCGGATCAGAGAAACCTATGAAAGGCTCCCTGTCCTGGTCAGCGCCCTGATCGAAAGCGGGTCCAGGACCATCAATCTCACCCGGATCATCACCTCCGTGAATGATGCAGTGCATCAAAGGATCATCGAACTGGCTGTCGAGGATCTGGGTACCCCTCCATGCAGGTTTTCATTCATGGTTTTCGGAAGCGAGGGGAGGAGGGAGCAGACCCTGGCCACCGATCAGGACAACGGGATCGTGTTTGAGAAGGCGGACGAGCAGCCGGAAGGGGATGTGAAAGCATATTTCCTGTCACTCGGAGAACGGGTGAACAAGGATCTGCATGATGTGGGATACCATTACTGCAGGGGGGATGTGATGGCCAGGAATCCAAAATGGACCCAGTCGATCGCTCAATGGAAGGAGCAGTTCAACGGGTGGATCAATAACAGTGAGCCCCATGCGATCATGGAGGCGAACATCTTTTTCGACCTCAGGGCTGTGTACGGGGATGAAGCCCTGATCCGCGAACTCAGGGATCATATAAACGCCACCTCCGAAAACAAGGCCGTGTTTTTCTATCATATGGCGCAATCGGTCCTGAAAATCAAGCCCCCGCTGAATATTTTCGGACATATTGTCGGAGATGATTCCGAAACAGATGAACTGAACCTGGACAGCAAGAAAATCCTTTTCCCGGTCATCTCCTTCCTGCGGCTTTATTCCCTGAAGGAAAGGATCGATGAAACCAATTCGATGGAGCGTGCCGGCCTCCTCCTTGCGGGGAAGGTGATCGATCATGAAACCTATGAGGAAATCATCCAGGCATGGAGCTTCATGACGATGCTGCGCTTGAGATCACAGGTTGACAGCATCACCCGGAATGAGCCGCCCGGGAACATGGTCAACATCAAGAAGCTTTCCCGCATCGAACAAAGCACCCTGAAAAAAATCTTCTCGGCAGTCAGCGAACTGCAGACCCGGGTGGGATTCAACTTCAAGGGAACGGAAGCCTGATCACGCATAAGGACGTGATGAAAAAGGTCCGGGCCAAGTACAACCTGGACTGATGGATATCACCTGCTAAATCGCAGCCCGATGGTGAAGAGGCCCCCGAGGTTTCGGATGTGGATGGGATCGGTGCCGGTGACAGGCAGTGCATCGGCCAGGTAAAGACCCTCCAGGAAGAGACCCAGCCTACCCGTTGTGAATTCCACTCCACCTCCGGCGGTCATACCCGGTATGAGCCTGTTCTGATCATCCAGCGGATAACCGGATCCGTCGTTGTAGCCGAGCAGGACATCGATCCTGGGGCCGGCCAGCAGGTAGGGGCTAAGCCTGCCCTGAAGCAGCCTGTATTTCAGGGCGGGGGTGAGGGAAAGATAGTGGAAATTGGTACGTTTTATTTCGCCCTTGTTTTCAACGATCCGGTTGTCTTCCAGGTGGTAGACGGTGATGGATTCTGTCGTGGTGCTGCTTCCCATCGGGAGGTAACCGGCATCCAGCCGGATGCCCCAGCGCTTCCCCCGTGCTAATTCCACAAAGAAGGACGCGGAGGGACCTGCAATGTTGCCGGTCTCGATCCTGTAATCGCCATTTGGAAGGGTGAAGACCACCTTCTGGTTGGACAGCGAAAGCCCGGCTTTCATACCCAGGCTCACCTGCGGCTGTGCATTCAGGCACAGCGCCCATACGAGCATCCCCAGCGATATGGAGATGGACCGGAGTATCGTTTGATGCCCGCGTGTCATTTGACGATGATCTTTTTTGTTTCGGTCTGTGAACCGTATGTGATCCGGAGGAAATAGATGCCCGCCTCCAGGTTTCCGGTTCGGATGTCATGCGTCTGACCGGGCATGACACCTTCATGGAAGCTGCTGTGGACCAGCTGGCCGGAGAAAGTGTAAAGCTCCATCCGGATATCGGTGAGCTGTTCACCGTCCACATGAAAACTGAAGTGATCATTCACCGGGTTGGGATAGACCTCCAGATGCAATGCAGTCTTCTTCTGCACGGCTCCTTCCACCCGGTTCAGCACGTGGTTTTCGGGATCGATTTCTATGCCGGTGACTTCCCCGGGGACCTCAAAAACATAGCTCTCCTCCGCCTCGTCATGAAATACCCGCACGGTGGTGTCCCCGCCAGCCCATGAGAGTCTGTATTCCATGGACATTCTGAACAGCGGGGTCTGGACGGAGGATCCGTGCTGGGTCACATGCAGGGTGACCTGTGATCCGTCCTGTTCCCAGCTGGCCCCGTAGATGGGATATCCGGCACCGAAGTACCACTGGTCGAAGAAATCCGTAAAATCTTTTCCGGACAAATCTTCCAGCACTGCCTTGAAATCCAGGCCGGTAGCTGTGCCATTGGCATGCCGCGCAAGGAACTCCCTGAAGATCCTGTAAAAAAGTTCGTCGTCCTGCAGTTCGTAGCGCATCATGTAGATCATGGCCATTCCCTTGTTGTAGGAAAGGCTGCTGCTGAATATCCTGGAAACGTTCTGCACCTGCGCAACGGGAATAAAGATGCTGCCGTCCGGTTCCTCCAGGGCACTGTTGAACCGGTAGTCCCGCTCCCCGGGTGCATATTCGGGCCCCAGGGCCTCTGTTGCCATGTAGCCGGCAAACGTGGCAAAGCCTTCGTTGATCCAGATATCCTGCCAGGTCTCGCAGGTGACGTAGTTGCCGAACCAGGAGTGCCCCAGTTCGTGGGCCACCAGGTAGAACTCAAAATTCCCCATGCCTGTCATGGTCTGGTGCTCCATGCCGCCTCCCCGCGGCCAGAGGTAGTGCCCGTATTTTTCATCCCGGAAGGGATAGGGACCGAAGCGTTCACAGTAGAGCTCCATGATGGGGACCGTCACATTGATCCCTTCCCGGTAGGTCTCCAGGCAGCCGGGTCGGTCATAGACGAAATTCTGTATGAAGATGGGGGAGGAAAGTCCACCGGGATGGGCTTCCACGTTGTATTCCACATAATCGGCCACTGCGATGGAAATGAGGTAATAGGCAATCGGGTAGCGTGATTTCCATTCATAGCGGACCTTCCCGCTGGGGAAGTAGGTGGTGGCGGTCAGCAGACCCTGGCTGACGCCTTTCAGGTGGAAGGGCGTGGTAATGTTTACATGCACCGAATCGGCTTTGTCCTCCAGGTCCTGCTTGCAGGGGAACCAGTCTTTGGCGTAGAAGGGTTCCGTGCTTGAATAGGTAACCGCGACGTTCCAGTTCTGATCGATCTCCCGGGCCATCCCGCTGCCGGTGTTGCCGCTGTAGCGTACCTTTACCGTGAGGAGACTGCCGGCTGCTGCACTCTCCGCCAGGGTGACCTGCAGTTTTTCCCCCTCATGGCTGAAACCGGCCCCGGTCCCGTTGACCTCCACTTCCTCCACTTCAAGGCCATCATAAAGGTCCAGGGTGAGTACGTCCATGGGCTCGTCCAGCACCTCTGCCAGGATGGTGGCCTCTCCCAGGATATAATCCGAAGTGTTATCCACCTCCACATCCAGCCCGTAATATTTTACATCGTATTCCTGGGCCCGAAGGATCCCCGCAACCGTGCCGAGCAGGAAAAGAGCCGCAAGCATGAATACCCGGTGGCAGATGGAGGAGAAGCCCGTCATAAAATTACGTTCAGATATATCTATGATGCACGAAGAGGGAAATACCCTATCTCATACCCTCTGAAAAGTTTTAGGACAGTTTCAATCAACCCGATGCTACCTGCAAAACTCGGTATGGGAGAATCAGGTCAAGGGGCTTCAGTACCCCGTGTGGCGAAGTGTCGATGGTTTTGGCTGGACCGGGTATGGTAAGCATGATGGGGCTTGAATAAGAATCGGATCAGAAAGATAGGAAAAAGTGTGTTCGATCTGATGCAATGCTGTTTCCAGGAACACATCCCTGTTTTCAAGGAAATCGTCCAGGGTTTCGTGTACTTCGATATCCGGGAGGATCGCTGTTTTTTCCATGTGACTGACCGCCGCGGAATAGGTGGAACGCCCGATGGTCAGGATCAGCTGCGTGTGCTCCAGGCGGAACTCGGTATCTCTGCCGGCGTTGCATTTATAGGTGGCCCCGCTGGGCGTGCCGATGAACCTTCCGATATGATGATATTTCAGCAAGGCGCAGAGATGGCCGTTGGTTGAACCGCAGCTGCCATCGATCAGCGTATATAGCTGACCGTCGAAATGATCTTCCGGAAGGGGCAAAGGTCGGGACAGGGTGTCGTACCTGCCATAGGGTTCCGCAAAATAGGGCACCGGGCTCTTCTGAAGGTATGCCAGCAGTACGGATGAACAGAAGGGATCGCCGCCTCCGTTGCCCCGGACATCAAGGATCAGGTGACCGATCCCCCTGGTTCGGATCAGGTGGAAACAGGAATCCATCAGGTGGCGGAATTCGTTTACCCTGTCATAATAGATGAAGGTGGGGATGGTCAAAAGCGCCGTGTTCATTTCTTCAAGGATCTCGAACCGGGGAAGGGGATGGTTGAAATGGGCGAACACCACCCTCCGGACCGATTCATGGTCCGCCGGGGTCACGACCCTCCTTTCCGGGTTGTCATGTCCCGGGGGGATATAGCTGACCACGTATTGATCGGGCAATCCGTATGCACTGGCATAAAACATGGAAAAACGTTTCGTCACCTGCGCATCGGTGAAATAGGGGTTCAGGGCATCCGCCGAAGTGATCCTCCTCAACCGGTCCCATATTTCATTGACCGGTCTCCCGTTGATCTCCAGGATGGTGCTTCCCCGCGGTACTTCATTGGAATCAAGATAATTTCCGGTAACAACGACCAGATTATCAATTCGTTTAACTTTAAGCGGGAACATCATGCAGGGTTTTGATATAAAGAATCTTCCCGGCATCCATGTGGCGGTGTGCATGCATCCGATCTTTGCGGTGACGGGGGCCAGCAGCATGAAGAATTCTTCCGGATTCATCCCGTCCCCGATCATGCGGTAATGCGCATCGAATATGCTGTCCATCAATGCTTTCCCGGTATATTCATACAGGCAGCAATGCTCCTGTTCGAGGATCTCCCTGAATTGCATGAAATCTTCCTGCAGCTCCTGCAGGGAGTATGTCTCTGGCTGTGAAAGAACGGGATGAGCTGCAAATATCGTGATGCCGAGAGTGATCAAAAATCCCGAAAATCGGTACATGTTTTATTGTTTTGATGCTGTTCTCTGAAAGGATGCATGAATATCCGGAATTCCATAAATCATTTACTCATGCTATTGAGTAAGTTTACTCAACGTTGTCAGTAAAAGCAAATCTAATATTAAAAGAAAGTAAGTGTCCGACTCCCGACTAGTTGATAAACCCGATCTCCTTCAGGTATTCCAGGCTTTTTTCCACGCTCACGAGGGGCTCATGGTTGTACCTTTCCACCTCGACCACGAAGTATTTGGCACCAATATCCATGGCCTTTTCGAGTATCGGCAGAAAATCGATCTCCCCGCTCTCGCCAAGCTCCTTCTCGTCTTTGATGTGAATGGAAAGGAAGCGGTCCGGATGTGATTCGAAGTAGGCCATGGGATCGCCTCCTCCTTCGTAGATCCAGTATACATCCAGTTGAAATTCTACCTTCTCCGGGTCCGTGTTCCGGAGCATGAAATCGTAGATCCTTTCTCCCTCAAGCTCGGAAAACTCCTGGTCGTGGTTGTGATAGCCGAATTTGATCCCAGCTTCATTGCACTTTTCCCCCACGGCATTGAAATATTCACAGTAACTGGCCAGTCCGTCCAGGCTCCGGTAGGCTGACCGCCCCATGGACGGAGCAACAATATATTCCACCCCTGCCGCTTTGTGAGCCGCAATGCACTGGTCCCACCACGGCATCAGTTCTTCCCAGGAACCCGAATCGGGTATTGCCATCGTGGTGTGTGAACTGCGAATAAACATTCCGTTATTTTCGACCAGTGCCCTGAATTCAGCCGGTTCCATGCCGTAAAACTTGCCGTCGCCGTATCCGGCCGGTTCCACATAGTCATACCCCATGGCACCGATCCGTTCGATGGTGGCCACGGGATCTTTGCCCATATTGCTACTGACCGACCAGAGCTGAAGTCCGATCCCATTTTCAGGCGAACCGTTGCAGGAGGAAAGAAGGGTGATGGCTGCGACCATGCTGAGAGTTGATTTAAAAGTCCGTTTCATTGTGATTTTATTTTAAAATAAGAGACAAAACTAATCATTTTTCATTCAAGGGAAGGTTTCGTCAGCCAGTTCAGCGCGTTTTCCAGGAGCTGACGGAAAGAATCGCTGGCGTATGCCTGGCTGTCGTGACCGAAGATGAGATAGACGACGTCCGATTGGTCGAACCGGTTGACCCAGGCAACTGTATCCGAACAATCGGGGTGACCGGTCATCAGCAGGGGGATCACCCCTTCCCGGATCCACAGGTTCGAATACCCTTCATCACGGATCGTGAAATCCTCCATGTTTCGCGTCACCGGGTGCTGCCCGTCCGGCACATGGATCCTCAGGTCCAGGTCATGCCTGTAATCCGACAGTTCCCTCGGATCATTTCCGAACCCTTCCATCACATATTTTCCACCGACCAGTTCTCCATACCCATTCCATGGCTGGAAAGTGCAGATGGCGTGATGAAGGAACAGCATGGGCATGCCCCTGCGGGCCAGGTTCAGGTAGATGGCGGAATCTTTCAGCGCCATATCCGGAATAAAATCATAGAACATGAGCGCATCGAAGGAATAAATGTGCTCCGAAGCCAGCAGTCTGCGTGCGTCCGGGTGCGATATGGAATCGAAATGAAACGGTTCCAGGCTGCCGAGCATGTGGTAAAATTCGGTGGTGTCGTAGCTGTGACCTCCCGCCACCACCAGGACCCGGGGGGCGGCATGGTCCGGATCGAGGTAAGCGGACAGGGGAAGTCCCTGCTCCCGGACCGAGCGGGCCACCATGCCGGCCACTTCCCTGGCCCCGCGCTCATTCAGGTGGGTATTGTCCACCCTTCCCTCCGGGTACATTTCCCAGGCGCCCGGTTCCAGGATCATGTAGAGTCCGGCCGACCGTTCCGGTCCCAGTCCGGTTATCAAGTCCCCGGTCATCTGCTGCAGGTCAATATACGGGATCTGATGCTCAACCGCTACGCTGCGGGCCACGAAAGGGTATGGCCCGTGGGTGTCCACCAGGGTCCCCGCATCGTTGAAATTCCGGCGGACGATGGAGCTAAGCAGGACGGGAAGGGCTCCTTTGGCGCGGACCTCCAGGGCCATCTGTTCCAGGTTCCTCCGGTAATCACTGTAGGCATTGCTGTATCGGGAAGGGTCATACTCCTTCTGGTCGTTGTGCCCGAACTGGATCAGTACATAGTCCCCGGGTTGAACCGACTGCATTACGCTGTTCCATTTCCCCTCATCGATGAAGCTCTTTGTGCTCCGCCCGTTGACGGCGTGGTTTTTCACGGTGACCAGGTCATTAAAGAACTCCGGGAGGAGCTGTCCCCATCCCCTTTCCGGGTTGTTTTCCGGATCCGGCTTGTCGGCCATGGTTGAATCACCCACCAGGTGGACGGTGACGGGCTTTAAAGGCTCGTCACCGCATGCAGCCAGGAGCAGCATGCCTGCGAGGGTGATCAGGGTGGTGAATATCTTCGTAAACATTTGATCGGTGTTAAAATTTAAAGAATATCACATGCGCACGGCGCCGGTTATTCGATCCGGAACCAATCGTAGTCCGCATAACCGCTGTCGTTGGTCCTTTCCCTGCTGGTGGCGAAGAGTCCCACTTTGGCCCCGATCCATCTGCCCGGGGCTGCCGTGAAGTCTTCCCCCAGCTTTTTATACCGTCTTCCGTCAGCGCTGTATTTGAAACTGCAGAGGGCTCCCTCCCCGGCTCTGTCCTCACTCACTTCAACCCTCACGTAGATGCTGCCCGGCGGGGCTTCGACCCGGTCATGCACATTCTCAGCCGATCCGCTCTCCGCATCCACGCATGAAACCTGCGAGAGAAAGAGCTGATCGCCGGATTTCTCCAGGACCACCCCGGCGTAATCCTCTCCCATGACGATCATCCCGGTCCGGTCGCCCTCCATCTGCGCATGGAAGTCCACCTTTGCGGTGGCTGTGAAAGCCGGGGCGGGGAACTTCTGCAGGAAGAGGTTCGGGGTGTCCCAGTGGTTCTGGTGGCCTTCGGGCAACAGGGCGCAGTACAATCGCAGGAATCCCAGGTTCCCCGAATGGAACATCCATTCCTGCCGGGGATTGGCGTGCCATTGCCACTGGAGACCGGGACGGGTGCCGTTGAATTCGTCTGAAGTCTGCGGACCGTGGGGCTCCACCCGCACATCCACAGAGGGCTTACTGTGCACGGTCACCGGTTCGCCGATCCCGTCCCCGTCGATGTCGATCCCGATGAGCGGCCAGCCGTCCTTCCAGGTGAGGGGATTCAGGTGGACGATCCTGCCGTAGGCATCCTTATCCTGAAAATGGATAAACCAGGACTCCCCGTTTTCCAGTTCCACCCAGCCGCCCTGGTGGGGACCGTTGATGCCGGTGGTCCCCTGGTGCATTACTGTCCGGATCTCATAGGGACCGAAGGGGTCCCTGCTCCGGAGGACCGTCTGCCAGCCCGGGGTGACACCCCCCGCGGGGGCGAAGATGTAGTAGTACCCGTTCCTTTTGTAGAATTTGGGACCTTCGATGGTGGGGTTCACCCCATGACCGTCATAGACAAGCACCCCGTCGCCGATCAGGGCCGATCCGTCCGGCTCCATGCGGTGGACCACCAGGATGCTTTTGATCCCGCTACGGCTACCTGCAAAGGCGTGCACCAGGTAAGCTTTTCCGTCTTCGTCCCACAGGGGACAGGGATCGATCCATCCCTTCGCCTCATGCACCAGTTTCAGCGGCGACCATTCCCCTTCGGGGTCCTTCGCCTTGCTCATGTAAATGCCGTGATCGGGATCCCCGAAAAAGACATAATAGGTGCCCTCGTGGTAACGCAGCGAAGGTGCCCAGCATCCGTTGCCGTGCTGCGGGAGTGAGAAAAATTCCTCCTTCGGCATCCGGTCGAACACGTGGTTCACGATCTTCCAGTTCACCAGGTCACGGGAGTGCAGTACCGGAAGGCCCGGTACGCAGTTGAAGCTGGAGGAGACCATGTAGAAATCCTCCCCCACGCGGACCATATCCGGATCGGAGTAATCCGCATAAATGACCGGGTTTTTGTAGGTGCCGTCACCCTGGTCGCTCTGCCAGGGCTGGGCATTGAGGCAGATTGCGATGAAGGTGGCGACCGGGATCAAAAACAGGTGTCTGAATTTCATAAAAGCAAGGTTTGTCGGATTTTTGAAAGTCATGTTTTAAAGGTACATTTAATGGCCGGAAGTCAAAAACAAATACGGGCATGAAAAAACGCTTTGTAATCCTCTCCGGAATTCTCATCTGCCTGGTATCGTGCGGGGAACCCGGACAGGGACCCGGACAGGAACCCGGACAGAAATCTCGCCAGGTTCTATGGTATGACCGTCCCGCGGAAAAGTGGGAGGAGGCCCTGCCCATCGGGAACGGGCGACTGGGAGTCATGATCTTCGGGGGTGCCGAACATGAACAGCTGCAACTCAACGAAGAAACCATCTGGGCCGGAGAACCTGGGAACAACATTCCCGGCGGGTTCAGGGAGGTGCTCCCGGAGGTGCGGAGACTGGTTTTCGAAGGAAAATATAGGGAGGCGGAGGAGCTGGCCATGACCCGGATCCCCAGGTATCCGCCGGCGGACAACAACTACGGCATGGCTTACCAGCCTGCGGGGAACCTGCGGATCACCTTTCCGGGACATGGGAAGGTGACACAGTACAAGAGGGAACTGGATATCGGCAACGCACTGGCAAAGGTCACCTATGCCATCGATCAGGTCACCTACTCGAGGGAATACCTTGCCACGGCGGCGGACCAGGTGGTCATGGTCCGCCTCACGGCAGATAAAAAGGGCATGATCAGCTGCTCCATGATCCTGAGCAGTCCGTATGAAACATGGGAAACGCGGGTGGATCGTGGGATCCTGGTCCTGGACGGGGTGTCGGGCGACCAGGACAACAAGAGGGGCCGGGTGCGGTTCGGGATCAGGGTGCTGTCCCTGGCCGAAGGGGGGACGGTCACAGGGGCGGGCGACAGCCTGGTGGTCTCCGGCGCCGATGCAGTGACCCTGCTGGTAAGCATCGGTACGAACTTCAACAATTACAGGGATATCACAGGGGATGCGGGGCGGAGGGCGGACTCGGTTCTGGCGTTGGCGGCGGAAAAGGATCCGGCTGAGATCAGGTCGGCGCATGTCCGTGACTACAGGGAATACTTCGACAGGGTGCGCCTGGACCTGGGAGTGACCGATTCGGTCCGGAACACGACGGACCGGCGAGTCGCGGATTTTGCTGCCGGCAATGATCCCCAGCTGGCGGAGCTCTATTTCCAGTTCGGGAGGTACCTGCTGATCTCCTCTTCCAGGCCCGGCGGACAGCCGGCCAACCTGCAGGGAATCTGGAACCACCAGGTTGCCCCCCCGTGGGACAGCAAATATACCGTCAACATCAACACCGAGATGAACTACTGGCCGGCCGAACTGACCGCCCTCCCGGAGATGCACAGTCCGTTGATCGGGATGGTGAAGGAGCTGGCAGTGACCGGTAGCGAAACGGCCCGGGAGATGTACGGGGCAAGAGGCTGGGTGGTGCACCACAACACCGACCTGTGGAGGATCGCGGGTCCGGTCGACGGTGCATCTTACGGCATGTGGCCCATGGGAGGTGCATGGCTTTCCCAGCACCTGTGGCAGCATTACCTGTACGGGGGGGACAGGGCGTTCCTGGCGGAGATCTACCCGGTGCTGAAGGGTGCGGCCATGTTTTACGCGGATGTGCTCCAGAAGGAGCCGGAGCATGGCTGGCTGGTGGTCAATCCCTCCATGTCGCCCGAGAACACCCACCCCCAGGGAGCCAGGATGGCGGCGGGAACGACCATGGACAACCAGCTGGTTTTCGATGTGTTCTCCAACCTGGTGGATGCCGCCGGCATCCTGGATATGGACCATGCTTTCGCAGACGGTGTCAGGCAGCTCAGGGAGATGCTTCCACCCATGCAGATCGGGAGGCTCGGACAGTTGCAGGAGTGGATGGCGGACTGGGACAGGGAGGATGACCGCCACAGGCATGTCTCCCACCTGTACGGTCTTTACCCGGGCAACCAGATCTCGCCTCTCGATCACCCGGAATTGTTCCGGGCAGCGAGAAACTCCCTGGAATACCGGGGCGACGAATCCACCGGATGGTCCATGGGATGGAAGGTCAACCTGTGGGCGCGCCTGCTGGACGGGAACCGTGCCTATAAACTGATCACGGACCAGCTCTCGCCTGCGCCGCTGGAACGCAGCGGTCAGCAAGGGGGCACCTATCCCAACCTGTTCGATGCGCATCCCCCGTTCCAGATCGACGGGAATTTCGGATGTGCGGCAGGGATCGCCGAAATGCTGATGCAGAGCCACGACGGGGCCATCTTCCTTCTGCCGGCCCTGCCGGATGCCTGGCCCGGCGGGAGCGTAAAAGGGCTCCGGGCCCGCGGCGGATTCACGGTGGATTTCAACTGGGAGGAGATGCAGGTGGAAGAGGTGACCGTTCATTCCGGACTGGGGGGCAATTGCAGGCTGAGGCTTCCCAACGATGTGGAATGCAGGGAGGCCTCCCTGCAACGTGTGCAACCGGGAGAGGAGAATCCGAACCCGTATTACAGGAGACCCCGGATCAAGGATCCGTTGAACCACGCTGCCTCCGGGCTGCCTGCTTCCGGTCTCCCCCAAACTGTAGTGGTGGACCTGGCCACCGAAGCAGGAAAATCATATCATTTGTACAAAATGCAGGAACCATGATCCTCACATGGTATTTAGCTGCATATTCATCCATTCGATGAACCAATTTTTCTTCAATTTTCTGGATCATCTCCAGGCAAGCTATACGGGAAGGATCCTGACCGAGGCCATCCAGTTGCTGGGACAGCTCTGGCCCTACCTTGTGGTAGGGATCATCCTTTCGACAGTTGTAAGGTTCTTCATTTCAAAGGAGCGGATGAGCATCATTTTCGCAGGAAAGCATTCTGGTGCCTATATCATCCTGGCTGCTTTGATCGGGATTGTTTCCCCACTGGGAAGCTATGTCATTATCCCTCTTTCAGCGGCACTGTTGATTACGGGAGTGCCGCTGTCAATATTGATGGCGCTGATGGTTTCAAGCCCGCTGATGAACCCGAACCTGTTCATACTTACAGCCGGAGCCATGGGATTGGAGATGGCCCTGATAAGGACCTTTTCGGCATTGCTGCTGGGCATCCTTGCGGGATTTTTCGCCCTGTGTATGGAACGCCGGAAATTCATTTCTCCAGGAGATGTAATCCGTGAGGGTACAGCCTTCACCATGGATACGATTCGGGGCGGAGGACCGGAACGCACTTTCAGAGATTTCATGCGCGAGCTCTATAAGATGACGCGATATATCTCCCGTTATTTCTTCCTGGCCATCCTGCTGGCCGCGGCCATTAAAATCGCGGTGAATCCCAGACTCATAGTAAAGTTGTTTGACAGCGATAACCTGCTCTCCGTGATCCTTTCCGCGGCAGCTGGGGTACCGTTCTATGTATGCGGGGGTGCAGCCATACCGGTGGTACAACAGCTGGCCGATCTGGGCATGTCGAAAGGGGCCGCTCTGGCATTTTTCATTTCAGGACCGGTGACCAAGATCTCCAACCTGGTCATTATCCGGGCGGCTTTCAGGCGGGTCGTCCTGATCCAGTACCTGGTGACAGGGATCGCAGGAGCCATTTTGTTCGGATTTCTGTACAACCTGTTTTAAGTTTCGATACCTCCAGCAAATTCTAACTTCCCCGGACCTTCGAGTTTTTACTTTTCTCTGCTGCAGATTTACGATATATTTAGATTGAATCTATTCTTGATTCCTGATGGGGTGATGTCATTTTAATTCTTTATTTTGAAAAACAAGATAAACTGCATGATCCTGATTTAACTGCAGGGATCAAGGATCAATAAAAACATCCGGTTGATGAGATCGATAAAAAGAAAAACGATCGTAAAGGCACTGGTTATATTTATCGGGACAACTGCTGTCTGCTGGGATATCGCAGTAAGCAGGCTGGAAGTGGTGCCTGGCACTTTCAGGTATGAATCGGAATTCGATGCGCTTTCGGGGGCCACGACAAAGGTGGGTATCGTTACTTCCGATTTTGCGGATCTTTCGAGCCCGGTAAGCAGGGATATTGATCCGACCTATGCGCAGATCGAAGAGATGGTGGCCACGGCCATCGATCTGCAGGGAGGACTCGATTGGGTGGTCAAAAAAGGAGACATGGTCATGATCAAGGTCAACCTGGTGGGGGACAACAGTGCTTCTGGAGAAGGCACCAATACGGATGTGAGGGTGGTCAAGGCACTCATGAGGTATATCCACCGGCATACGGGAGGAGACGTGGAACTGGTGGTTGCGGAGGGGACCGCCAGGTCCAATGACGATCCTGCCGATCCGGGGAGTGTCTGGGGGACCACCGGGTACCTCGACTTGCTCACCGATACGCTGATGGTTGGGATCGATTTCCGCTTCCTCAACCTGAACCAGTCGACCGGCGACCTGGTCGAGGTGGACCTGGGTGAAGAGGGAATGTCCGCGGCCCAGGGCACAAAATACCACGTGCACAGGGCTGAGCTGGAAGCCGATGTATATATTGCGGTCCCCGTCCTGAAAATCCACAATACCGGGATCACCAACGTGCTGAAACTGCAGGTAGGTACGGCACCGGGTTGTTATTACGGCTATAATAAAACCAGGGGTACCTCGCTATGTCCCGCAGGGCTCATCCACGATGTGGGGCCCAGGGTGTGGACGACGGAAGCCATTGTGGACCTGTGCAACATTGCGGACATCGATTTTGTGGTGGTGGACGCAGTGATGTGCCTGGAAGTACATAAGACCAATAATTTCTGGAACCAGGTAAGGTTCAATACCATCCTGGCGGGTGCCGACCCGGTTGCCGTGGATCATGTCTCCGCAAAAATGATGGGTCTGAATCCCGATGATGTGGCGCATATCACACTCGCCGAAAAAGCAGGCCTGGGAACCAATGATCCGGGACTGATCGAGATTGTGGGTGTACCGCTGGAGCAGGCAGCAAAGAAGGTCAGAAAGAGCACGCACCACGATGGAAAATTCGGTCAATCGAACCGTACCTGGACCCTCTCCACTGCTTTTGAGAGTACGGAATTCGACAAAGAGTACTTTATGGATGAACCTTCCATCCAGCCCATCCCCGGTCAGGATGGATGGTCGCAGCCGGTCTATTTCTTCGATGACCGGATCGATTTGCATGCTTACTACGAAGGAAGAACGAATATCATTACCTATGCCTTCACCTATTTTTTTGCAGAACAGGACCAGGAAGCGGAACTCTGGCTGGGCCACGATGAGGCAATTGCGGTATACCTGAACGGGGAACAGGTGTATCATTTCGCTTTCTATGTTCCCTACGGCGATACGGACAGGGATACCAGCAAGGGCAAGATCAATATCAGGCAGGGAAAGAATACACTTTTCGTGAAGACCCTGAACCAGTTCGGCGATTTCAGTTTTGCGTTGAATATCTGCGAGGTGGAGAGCGACCCGGACTACTTCGGGAACCGTGTGGCAGGCTTGAAATTCTACCTGGATGAAAGCGGGACCGGTACACAGTTTACCGGGACCCGGCAGAGAAGGTACACTGGTGCTCCCGCCTTGCATTGTTATCCGAATCCCGCCTCTGAATCAGTTACTATCCGTTTCGAGCTGGATACACCCGGGATGGTCAGTGTAAAGATCATTGACCTGGGTGGAAAGCCGGTCGCAACGCTGGGAAATGAATACCGAAAGCAGGGTACGGTCGAATACAGATGGGACCTTATGACCGAAGGAGGATCAAGGGTGAGGAGCGGTGCTTACCTCTGTACCGTGACCTCGGGAGATCAGCAGAAAAGCATCCGGCTGGTTGTTCAATAGAGCATACAAGATCCCGATTAGGGATCCCGTGAATGATCTGCAATCCAGCCCGGTGTATACGCCACCGGGGCCAGCAGGGATGTTGCATGCCGGTAGATACCTTCCATATCAAGGCCATAGTATGCAAAGATCTCCAACGATTTTCCGTGCACCGCGTTCTCATCCGGAATCCCGAGGATCATCATCCGGGTGGGATGGTGCTGTGATGTGATTTCAGCCACAGCCGCCCCCAGGCCTCCGTAAATGCTGTGCTCTTCCACAGTAAGGATGCATCGGTTATTTTGTGCAGCTGTAATGACAGCCGATTCATCAATGGGCTTGATCGTAAACATATCGATCACGGTGGGCCGGATACCATCCGCCTCCAATTTTTCGGCCGCCTGCAATGCATGATAGACCGTTTCACCGGTGGCGATGATGGCAATATCCCCACCGGATTTCAGAACCCTGGCCTTCCCGGCTTCAAAGGTATCCGCTCTGGAATAAATATCCGGGACGGGGTTTCTTCCCACCCTTACGTAGGCGCTTTCAACGCTGGTGCTTAAATACCTGGTTAGCCATTCTGACTGGAAACGGTCGGATGGCAGATACACTTTCATTCCGGGAAAAGTACGCATGACGGCGATATCATGCAGGCTGTGGTGGGTTGAGCCGAGTGCCCCATAGCTGACTCCTCCGCTGACTCCGATCACCTTCACGCTGCACCCTGTATAGGCAACATCCACCTTGATCTGCTCCAGGCTTCGGGCAGAATAGAAACAGGCCGGTCCGCATACGAAAGCATTCTTTCCCGAAAGAGCAAGTCCTGCTGCAATTCCAACGGCATTCTGTTCTGCAATGCCGACCTCTACGAACTGACCGGGAAGTTCCCTGGCGAAATCCGTCAGGGTGACACTGCCCCGCGCATCGGAAGTGACCACATACAGGTTCCTGTTCTTCTTTCCTTCTTCCAGCAGGGTATCTGTGATCGCTTTTCTACAAGGAATAGTCTTCATCATAAGTCATTCGTTGTAAATCCAGTTCTTCCAGTGCCTTTTCGAGCTCTTCCGCACTGGGTACCCGGTGATGCCAGCTTGCATTGTTCTCCATGAATGAAACACCCTTGCCCTTGATGGTCCTGGCAATGACCAGGGAGGGCTTCCCTGACTCAAAGGGAATATTATCGAGGGTTCCTGTCAGCGCTTTCATGTTGTGTCCGTCACATTCCCTGATTGCCCAGCCGCAGGCCCGGTATTTTCCTTCCAGGTTCTCGATGGCCATCACCTCTTCTGTATAACCGCTTATCTGGAGGTAGTTCCGGTCCACGATGCCCACCAGGTTGTCCAGGTGATAGTGCCCGGCTGCCGATGCTGCCTCCAGCACGGATCCCTCCCCCTGTTCACCATCCCCCATCAGCACAAAGACCCTGTACTTTGATCCTGCCCGTTTTGCTGCAATAGCCATCCCTGTTCCCACAGAAAGGCCATGGCCGAGGGCACCGGAGTTCAGTTCCACCCCGGGGACCTTCCGGGTGGGATGGCCTGCCAGGATGGAATTGAATTCTCCATAAGTATCCAGTATTTCCTGGCTGAAATAATCCCTTTTCGAAAGAACTGCATGGAAACTCTCAACCGAATGCCCCTTGCTCATGATGAACCTGTCCCTGTCCTCAAGGCCGGGTTTTTCCGGATCAATGTTCATGACATGAAAGTAAAGGGCCACCAGGATATCCACCGAGGACAGCGAACCACCGGTATGTCCCCCTCCGGCCATCACAATATTCTGCAGCAGCTTCATTCGCACTTCAACGGCAGTTTGTTCCAGCACTCTCTCAGGGCTCATGACTTCTCAGGTTATCAGGTATTTGACATTGTAATTAATACCAGCCCCACAATGAACAGCAGGAACATGGCAGTCAGGAGCTTGTTGGTTCCCCGGGGTGCATCTTTGAACTCCTTCCAAATAAAAACTCCCCAGATGATGGCCACAACGGGGGCTGCATTGCTCAGGGCATAAGAGATGGCCGGATTGGATGCCCCGGCCGACATAAAGCTGACCACCATCCCCGTCATCCAGATAAATCCGCCGAGGACCCCGGTCAGGTGGGTTTTCAGGGTTCCCGTAAAATACTCTTTCATCCTGACACGCTCTCCTTCAACCGGAAACCGCATGAAGATCGGATTGAACACGGGTGTACTCACCGCAATCCCCACTGCAAAGAAGAATACCCCCGTGAAGGGAGTCAGGTTCCCGGCACCTCCTGATAGGAAGCTATTGTCCAGCGATTTGACAACCAATCCGTAAAAGAAGGCAATCAGCAATCCCGCCGCCACCGAAAGAAGGATCCCCTTGGCCGATGGTTTTTTTTGTTCTCTGGCAAGCCTCCGGTAAGAGAGCATGCTCAGGTAGATCGCTACGATGATCACGATTACGCCGCCAAAAAGAAGAAAAACATTCCCTTCCGGCTGGCCCTTGTCCATGATCACCAGGATGAAATTGACGATGATGCCCAGGATCCATGCGATCCCCCCTCCGATGGGGAATCCGACCGACATTCCGGCAACCGCGATTGCTGCCACCAGCAGAATGTTGCCCAGGTTCCAGACGATCCCTCCCAGCATGGCATTCAGTATGCTGCCCCGGCTGGCCTGAGATATGTCTTCCAGGAACGGCCGCCCTTCATCCCCGAGGCTGCCGAAAGTGAATGCTGCCAGCGTGGCGGTTAGCAATAGCCCGATGGTGAGGTCCCAGTAGAAGAGCTCAAACCGCCATGTCCTGGCAGCGAGTTTTTGGGTATTTGCCCAGGATCCCCAGCAGATCATGGAGATCACGAAAAAGAATACCGCAAGTCCGTAATTGTGTACCAGTATCATTGTTTAGGGAATTTAAGATGATTAGTTGTGTATATAGAGTTCCCATCCCATGTAATTGCCGATGGCCTCCTCAAGGATATCCGCCACATGGCCCCGGACCATGCACACATGGTGTTCGAAGCCATTCTTGCATATATATTTCATCAGGTTTTGCAGGTTCGAAACCCTGCACACTGCAATCCCCCCGTCCATGCCATAGGGATCATCCGTGATCACTCCCTCTCCGAGGTAGGATTTGATCATCCCCTTCGGATCATCCGTGGAAAGCCTGAAAAAAGTCATGTCCCCGGGAGCCACCTTTCCCTTGACGGCTCCAAAAGTGTCCTCCTGGCCAAGGACGGTGCCGAGGATGTCCAGGCTTCCGATCTCGATCTCATTTTCGAAAAAGGACTTCGGGTAATTGCTGCAATGGGTGCAGACCACCTTGTCCCGGTCCTCCGCATAATTATTGTTCCAGTCGAGCAGTGCGGAGGGCCTTTGAGCGGCAAGGGCCAGTGCATACATTCCAATGGTCCCGGCAATATCCACTTCACAGGCCGAAGGCATCAGTTTCTCTCCCATCATGCTCATGGTTACACAGGATGCGCAGCCGTAGTTCTTCTGGATGGATTCCCAGCATTGCAGGGCGGAAATTTGAATATCATTTGCTTCGATCCATTGCTCCACTGCCAGACCGAACCTTGCCTGCCTGTTGATCTGTCCCTCGTTCAGGAGATGGCATTTGCCGTATTTTCTGATCGCTTCGACCTTCTCCCTGACCTGTTTCCCTTTTTCATCCATTTTTTCCGCAGATGCAAGGATCTCTGACATGTCCACCGGTACGACCGTGATCCCTGATTTCTGTAAGAGCTTTTCACTGGCACGCATGGTCTGGAAACCGATGGGCCGTGTCCCGATGGCCCCGACACGCAATCCTCTCAGTCCTTTCACCACGCGGCAGATCCCTGCAAACCGGTGCAGGTCCTTTTCGAGTTCAGCACTGTCCAGGGAATAGGTGTGGTAGGTGGTATCTGTGAATTTGATCCCGTACTGGTAAAGATTGTTACACACCGATAACTTCCCACAGAAAGCATCCCTGCGGCTTTTCACGTCCACCTTGTCATTGTCGTCATCACATGCCTGGACCAGGACAGGTACGTTCAGTCCGGCCATATGGATGGTATTGACCACTCCCAGCTCATCACCGAAATTGGGCAGAACCACGATAATGCCTTCAATCTCACCGGCATGCTCCCTGAAATATTTTGCACACTTGATGGCATCCAGGTATCCTTCAATATTCCCGGTCGGTGTGGCATCGGCAGGAAGGATGATGGAGTTGTAACCCAGCTTCTCCATCTTGTCCAGCAACTTTTTCCTGGCTGTCACCGCCAGTTCGAAATTGAAGATATTGCGCGTGGCAATGATCACTCCAAAGGTTTGTTTTTCTTTCTTCATGATGGTAGGTTATTATGTGATTTAGTCGATACGTACTCTTTTCACTGCTTTTTTCCAGCCTGCGTAGAGTGTTTCCACTTTCCCCGTATCCATGGCCGGACGGAAGATCTGATCGGTCATCCTCAATTCTGATATTTCCTCCACACCTTTCCAGAATCCTGTTGCCAGTCCGGCCATGAATGCCGACCCCAGGGCGGAGATCTCCTCGATACTGCTCCGGACGATGGGACGGCCGAGCATATCCGCCTGGAACTGCATGAGGAAGTTGTTGCGGGTAGCTCCCCCGTCCACCCTCAGTTCACCCAGTCTGATGCCCGATCCTTCGCTCATGAGGTCTGTGACATCCTTTACCTGGTAAGCGATGCTTTCCAGTGCAGCACGGGCGACATGGGCCCTGCCTGTATCCCTTGACATACCTACAATGGCAGCCCTGGCGTTGTTATCCCAGTAAGGTGCACCCAGACCCACAAAGGCGGGCACAAGGTATACCCCGTGGTTTCCTTTCAGGGAAACCGCCAGCTCCTCGGTTTCTTTGGCCGAACTGATCAGCTCCAGCTCATGGATGAGCCAGTTAATGGTATCCCCGGTGCAGTGAATGTTCCCCTCGAACACGTAATCAATGGTTTTGTCTCGACCCCAGCCGATGGAGGTCACCATCCCTTCGGGAGGATCCAGAGGTTCATGCCCGATATTCATCATGATGGAGGAACCGGTTCCGTAGGTGGCCTTGGCCATACCCGGTCTGAAGCAGTGCTGCCCGAAAAGTGCAGCGTGGGAGTCGCCCATCAGGCCTGCAATCGGGACAGGCTTTTCGAAAATCACCGAGGGATCTGTATAACCTGCAATTTCATCACTGTAAATCAGATCCGGAAGCATGGCACGGTCCAGGGAGAAGAGTCCCATCATTCGATTATCCCACTCCAGTGTTTTTATATTCAGCAGCATGGTCCGGCAGGCATTGGAATAATCGGTCACATGGACCCTGCCCCCGGTCAGTTTCCAAACCAGCCAGCTGTCCATGGTACCCGCCAGCACGCTTCCCTGATGGATCTTTCCGGGTAAGCCCTCCACATGATCCACCATCCATTTGAGTTTGCTTGCCGAAAAGTAGGGATCAATGATCAGGCCTGTGATCTCCTTGATAAGCCGCCCTTTATCTTCTTTTTTCAGCCGGTCGCAGGTTTCAGTGCCCCTCTGACACTGCCAGACCACAGCATTGTGCAAAGGTTTACCGGTGGTCCTGTCCCAGATCATGGCAGTTTCACGCTGGTTGGTGATGGCAATGCTGTTGATCCGGGACTCGCTGATCCCGGTCTTTTCGATCAGTTGTTTGATCCCGTCCAGCGTGTTGCTGAAGATCTCTTCCGGGTCATGTTCCACCCATCCGTTTTGAGGATAGTATTGCTGATGGGGAACAGTGACCCTGTCAACCAGTCCTGCATCCCGGTTGAACAACATGGTCTTGGTTGCGGAAGTACTCTGGTCGATGGCCAGAATAAAAGCTCCGTGACGATCCATGAATTACGAATATTTACGATTATAATGCAAATTAGCATAAAAATCGGAAATAAACGCAAATTCAAATAAAATTTCGTTGGATTCGATCACGCGATGATGAAATGAATATCGTGCTCTTTGAATAATTTCATGTTTTCATCGCTGATCCCCGGATCGGTGATGATATAGTTTATCAGGGAAAGAGCCCCCAGGCTGGCGAATGCGGATTTTCGGATTTTCGTTGAATCAGCAACCAGGTAGACGATGTCGGAGACATCGATCATGGCTTTTTTCACGACCAGGTCACTGATACTGGGATAGGTGAGGCCGGCCTTCAGGGAAATGCCGGCTGTGGCAAGGAATAATTTATCCACATGGATATCTGCAAAGAAAGTTGCTGCTTTCTGGCCCGTCAGGGACAATGTTGGTGGTTTGAATTCGCCGCCGGTCATCATGATCTCGATCCCGGGTTCAGATCCCAGGATGATGGCGATATTGAGCGCATTTGTAATCACCGTGAGGTTCCTTCTTCCGATAAGGTTTCTGGCGATCTCTGTGGTGGTGGATCCCGAGTCCAGGATGATCACATCACCGTTGTCGATGAATTCGGCGGCTTTCTTTCCGATCAGCTCTTTTTTCTCCATGTTATCCTTGTTCATGAGCGACAGGCTTCTAACCTGTTCCTCCACGCTTTTCAGGAAAGCGCCTCCGTGTTCCCTGATGATCAGGTCCTCCGTCTCCAGTTTTTCAAGGTCCTGGCGTACGGTAACTTCTGAAACTTTGAAGATTTTTGCTAGGTCGGCCACTTTTGCGGAACCGTCCTCCCTCAGAAGCTTTATGATCTGCTCCCTTCGCTGATTGGCAAGTAATTTCATGATGTAAAAATAGGAAAATCTCCCCTGTTATTTACGGATATCTCTTATTTATTATGAAAATTATCGAAAGGGTTGCGGCTTATCCTGATTGGTTTTTGCATATTCTGAGGGAGTCATTCCGTACATTTCTTTGAAACATTTCCTGAAATATGCAACCTGCTGGAATCCGACAGCATATGCGACTTCTGATATGTTGACATCATTCTGCCTGATCATTTGTGCTGCTCTTTTCAGCCGGATGTTGCGAATGAATTCTTTGATGGTCATTTCTGTCAGAGCGGAAATCTTCCGGTACAGCTGGGTCCGGCTCACTCCGATCTCCCTGGAAATTTTCGTTGTCCCGAATTCAGGATCTGAGATATTGTCTTCCACGATGGAAACCAGTCTGGCAAGGAACCTGTCCTCCTGTGAACTTGCCGCATCAACGGGTCTGGGTTCAAGGATATACTCACGGGTGTATTTTTCCTTCAGAAGCCGCCGGGTGGCCAGCAACTGATCCACCTTGATTTTCAATAGCGAAGGGTCAAAGGGTTTGGTAAAATATTCATCCGCGCCCCCGAGGATCCCCTCCTTCTCGTGTTGTTTGGAAGATAATGCGGTAAGCAATATGATTGGGATGTGGGAAGTGCGGAAATCATGTTTCAGTTTCTTGCAGAGTTTGATTCCATCCAGCTTCGGCATCAGAATGTCACTGATGACCAGGTCGGGGACTGTTTCCCTGGCCAGTTCAAGCCCTGATTCACCATCCCCGGCGGTAAGGACTGTGTAATTCTCCCGGAAGATCGAACAGATAAAATCAAGCAGTTCCCTGTTGTCCTCGAGTATCAGCAGTACCGGATCTTCGCTGCGAGCCAGTTTTTCGAACGATCTCGCATCAACGCTTCCTGAAGGTTCATCCTGTTTCCGGTCATCTGCTTTAGTGTCACCAGCATGGTCCCCTGTAGCCGGATCTTTCTTGATCACAGGAAACAACAATGTTATTTCGGTCCCGATCCCCACCTGGCTCTTGAGCAATATCCGCCCGTGATGGATCTTAATGAGCTCCCTGGAGAGTGCCAGCCCGATCCCTGATCCGGATTTCGTAACGTAATCAGACGGTTTCGCCTGGTAGAACCTGTCAAATAACTTTTCCTTTTTGCCCTCTTCTATTCCGCTACCGGTGTCCCGGACCACGATCTGAACATATTCACCCGATCCCCCGGAATCGTCATTCTCAAGTTCCTCTTCTGTGATGTAGGTATTGGAAACCATCACACTGATTGTTCCTTCTTCTGGGGTGTGTCTGAAAGCGTTGGAGAGGAGATTGAACAATATTTTCTCTATCTTATCCGCATCGAAATAAATATCTGCCTGGTCCAGAGCGGAATATAATTTCAAATCGATCTTTTTGTCCGCCGACATTTCCCTGAACATATACAGTACTTTCTCCAGAAAGGTCACAATATTTCCCCTGGACAGTTCCAATTTCAGTTTTCCCGCTTCCAGCTTCCGGTAATCGAGCAATTGATCAACCAGTCTTCCCAGGCGCAATGCATTGCGATATACAACATCAATGTCCTTTATGATCTGTTCCCTGGACAGGGATGAATTTTTAATACGTGCCAGCGGACTTACGATAAGAGCGATCGGAGTGCGTATCTCGTGGGAGATATTTGTAAAGAACTGGAACTTCATCATATCGATTTTGTGCAGTTCTTTGGATTTCATACGCTCGATCACCAGTTCGTTCTTAAGCTTTTCTCTTTTAATAAAGAACAGAATGATCAGGTATGCGATCAGGATCGTCAGCAGGACCATGACAAACTTAAAGAAAAATGTCTTTGAAAAGGGGGGGGTGACGATGAGATGTATGGCAGCACCCGCTGTATTCCAGCCTCCGTTGTTATTTGAACCCATGACCCGGAAAACATAGCTGCCGGGATCGAGATTGGTGTAGGTGGCAGACCGGTTCGACCCGACGTAATTCCATTCATTCTCAAATCCTTCCAGCATGTAAGCGTATTCGTTCTTTGAGCTGTTCATGTAATTCAGGGCCACGTAGTCAAATGTCAGTATGGAATGACCGTACCGGACTGTGATCTCCTTGGTGTCCGAGATGCTCCTTTCCAGGATCCTTTTCCCTTTAAACAAAGCTCCGACGGGTACACTCCTGTTGAATATCTTGAAGTCTGTAATCACAACAGGCGGTATGAATTGATTCTCCTTCAGCTCGCCGGGATTAAATTCTGTCAATCCATGCTGCCCTCCGAAATACAGCTCCCCGGACTGACCTTTGCAATAGGAGCCGTAATAGAACCTGTCCCCCTGGATCCCATCATCAGCTTTGTAGGTAATAAATACTTCCTTATCAGGATCAAACTTGGACAAACCCCTTCCCGTGCTGATCCATAAATTCAGGCTGTCATCTTCCAGGATCCCGAATACCTGGTTGGAAGGCAGTCCATCCTGGATTTTATATGACCTGACCACTCCATTCCGGATATCGAATCGCATGAGGCCGTCGTTGCCATCGGCTCCTATCCAGATCCTGCCCTGGCTGTCCTCAAATATGACCCTGGCGGGATGGTTAAAAACGATCAGGGCAGAGTCTGGTTTCATCACAGTGAGATTGCCGGTGCTGGAACCGAAAAACAAATTGCCGGCCCTGTCCTCATAAATGACATGCACAGGCTGGTTGTTCGGTCCTGACTTATAGTGATGAAATATTCCTTTTGCCCGGTCGAAACGATCCAGGCCCTCATCGGTCCCGATCCAGAGATTTCCTCTTTGGTCCTCATGCAATGCCCAGACGATGTCGCTGGAAAGCGTGTTCTCATCCCCGGGATCATGGAGGTAATGTGTAAAACGATTCCGGGTTGCGTCATAATGATCCAGTCCTCCCAGGAAAGTCCCTATCCAGAAATTCTGCCTGCTGTCCTGGATAATTGCTTTCACACAGTTGGAAGACAATGTGTTCCTGTTGTACTCATCATGAGTCAGATAACTGAATATTCCTGCTTTCTTATCCAGGATATTTACTCCGCCACTCTCTGTTCCCAGCCAGATGCTTCCGTCACTGCTCTGGCAAATGGCATATACTTCCGGGTCGTTCAGATAATGGCGAGCGCCTGAGGAGGCTCTGTAATGCTGAAATGCCATGCTCTTCAGGTTGACATAGCTCACTCCGCTGCGTGTGGTAACCCATATATCTCCGGTCCTGTCTTTAAGAATTCTACTTACTGAATTATGTCCCAGGCTGTTCTGGTCCTTCAGTGAATTGAAATAGTGTGCCACCACTCTGTATTGCGGATCGAGCACATATATCCCACCACGGGTTCCCAGCCAGAGAGTACCGTTCTCTTCCGGCAGCACTGATCGTATGGTATGACTCCGCCTGTAGTCGGGATCCGGAATGATATGACACGATTCACCGGTAGATGGTTCGATGATGAACAATCCGTTTAAATATGTGCTAACCAGTAAATTGCCGGTATGGTCCTGATTGATGTCCTCGACCCTGAAGTTTTCAAACGGGATTGTTCGTCCTTCATTATAGAGTGCAAACCTGGTGATTTCGCCGGTTTCCCGGTTCAGGTATTTCAGTCCTCTGTATGTTCCGATCCATAATCTGTTGTTCCTGTCAATGAATACCTTCTGGACCGTATCACAGGAAACTGAAGCTGACACGCCGCTGACGTTCCGGATACAATGGAAGGAACTGGTCGAAGGATCAAAACGGTTCAGACCCCCGGTCGTTCCGATCCACACAATCCCCGAAGAATCCACGGCGATGGAATAAACATTGTTGCTGCTGATGCAGTTTTCGCAGGTATCGTGGTGCCGGAAATTCTTAAACTGGTCCAGGCTCCTGTCATAAAGATATAATCCATTGTTCAGGGTGGCCAGCCACAGCCTGGAGGGGGATTCCTCCCAGATATCAAAGACCCAGGATGGGGCCTCATCTCCGGGAGAATTTCCGCCCAGGTAGGTTTTGAATGAGATGCCGTCAAAGCGGGCAAGCCCGCCCTGGGTACCAATCCAGATCCATCCAATGGTGTCCTGAAATACGATGCTGGCCCTGCTGTGGGGAAGTCCGTCCTCAAGATAATAATTCTCAAACCTCAGATCCGTTTGCCCGTTCAGCACGAACATGACAAACAGGCTCAGCTGGATCGTCAGGGATATCCTGTACAAGAAGCGCCTGTCACCTTTCTTTCTCATGGTCAATCTTACTTTCCCATCTGGTAAAAATAATAATAAGCTGATTCTTTTTCAATCTTACACGATTGGGAATCTGGTATCTCTGTAATGGAACTTTTGCATACCCATATCAATGAAGGAATGAGTTATATTTGAGGGGATTATATTGCGAAGCAAGCAATTTTTGGTTCAATGAGCGGAAAAAGGCAGATCCGTACAATGAATATCATCATTTTCCTGCTTGTAATGATAGGAGTGGTTTTTATGTACGTGCTGGTGTTTTTCATGCTTTAAAAATCCGATCAAATTCAAATTTTTTATGGCAGGTGATCCGCAAAGTATTGCTGGTATTGATACTGTCTGATAATAAATGTTTTAATTAACTACATCAACGATGCAACAAGTAGTAACCTTTTTCGGTGCAATTATCCTGACAATCATGATTGTTTCGTGCAATCAGAAAGGTGACATACCTGAAATAGAAAAACCCCGGGTCATCGTCACCTCAGACGGGGAGATCGACGACGAATGTTCCTTGGTGCGGTTTTTACTGTATGCCAGTGAATGGGAGATCGAAGGGATCATTACATCAAGTTCACAGTACCACTGGCACGGGCACAACTGGGCGGGGGATGACTGGATCGAGCCTTACATGGATGCCTATTCGGAGGTGTATCCCAATCTTGTGAGTCATGATAAAGATTATCCCACTCCGGAGTATTTAAGGTCCGTTACCTTCCTGGGTAATGTGGAAACTGAGGGTGAAATGGACTCCATCACACCCGGGTCCCGGCATATTGTGAAGGTGCTGTTGGACCGGTCCGATGACCGGCCCGTCTGGATACAGGCCTGGGGCGGGATCAATACCATTGCCCGTGCCCTGAGGACCATCCAGGAGGAACACCCCGGTGACATGGAATACGTGGCCGGGAAGATCCGGTTCTTCTTTATCTGGGAGCAGGATTCCACCTATCAGGCATACATCCGGCCCAACTGGGGGAAGTATAACATTCTTACAATCGTTTCTGACCAGTTCGAGGCCATTGCCTATCGCTGGAAAATGATCCAGCCTGAAGAGATGCAGGTTTTCTTCAAAGGTGAATGGATGATGAAAAACATCCTGCAGGACCACGGCCCGTTATGCGCGCTCTACAGGGCCCATACAGGTGACAGGGAAGGGTTTGATGAAGGGGATTTCCGGTCCGAGGGGGATTCTCCGGCCTTTCTTCATACCATTGTGACCGGGTTGCGCAATATGGAGTCACCCGATTACGGCGGATGGGGCGGACGCTATCGGCGGGTGCGTGAGAACACCTGGCTCGATCCTGTTCCTGTTGAGGGATATATTTATCCCGAAGGGCGATGGTATACGGGTTCAGCATGGGGGCGGGAAAGAACCAGGGAAGGGGCAACATCTTCCACGGACAGCCTGTACAGGGAATATTTCAAACCCGTATGGCGCTGGTCGGATGCATTGCAGAGTGACTTTGCCGCACGGGCCGACTGGTGTATAAAATCTTACGGAGAGGCCAATCATCCGCCTGTGGTTGTATTGAAAAACCCGGCAGACCTGGAGGCAAAACCCGGCAATACCATAAAAATCAGCGCTGAAGGCACTTCTGATCCCGACGGAGATCAGCTGATTTACCGCTGGTGGCAATATGAGGAAGCGGATACTTACGACGGTTGTATTGAGATACCGTCTCCCGGAAAGCGGGATGTTTCGTTCGCTGTACCCGGGGATGCCGATTATGGAGAAACCATCCATGTGATCTGTGAGGTGAGGGATGATGGGACTCCCCCGTTGACAAGGTATCAGCGGGCGATCATTAAAATTCAATAAAACAGAGAAGATCATGAGAACGATTTGGTACAATTTTGCATTGGTCGTGGCGTGGCTCTTCAGCCTTCCACTTCTGGCCCAGGAAGATGCCCCGGGACGCATACCGGAGTATCCGGTTCCTTATGAGTACCCGACTGTAGAGGGTATCAAAGAAGTGCTGAACCGCGTCCGGTTATACTATGAAATCACCAGTCCGCAAAAGATCGTGGACACCCGGACAGGGAAAGAGATCACCGATTTTTCACAATTCAACAGGTACGCCGAACCTTCACCCGGTTTTTCCAGCGAATGGTCCTACACCCACGGAGTGGTACTATCAGCATTCGAATATATCGACGATGTGACCGGCGATCCGGCTTTTTTCGACAACAATGTAACCTTCTTTGGTTATGTGCTGGCGCATTTACCCTATTTTCAGAAAAATGCGGATCAGATCGATAACGAAAAGATCGGCAACTGGGGAAGGATCCTTGATTTCCATGCGCTGGATGATTGCGGTTCCATCGGCGCCGCGATGATCAAAACCTATCTGAAGGATGGTAATGATGAATATCTTGAACTGATCCATCGCATTGCAGATCACATCTCCAACAGGCAATTCCGTCTTGATGACGGTACCCTCGCCCGCCATCGCCCCCAGTACCGGTCCATCTGGGCAGATGATCTGTACATGAGTGTGCCTTTCCTGGCCAACATGGGTGTCCTTACAGGAGAAAATGAATATTTCGACGATGCAGTCAGGCAGATTCTTCAGATGGCCGAAAGGCTGTACATCCCACGGGATGAGTTATTCGACCACGGCTGGAGCGTTACCTCAGGCGATTATGATCCGCGGTTCTACTGGGGACGTGCCAACGGGTGGACACTGATGGCAATGGCGGAGTTGCTGGAGATAATGCCTGAGGATTACCAGGGCCGGGACGAGGTATTGCACCTGTACCGTTCTATGATCCGGAGTTTGGCCCCGTTGCAGGATGGTACGGGTTTCTGGCACAACATGCTGGATAAGGCAGAAACTTACCTGGAAACCTCCTGTACCGCCATGTTCACCTTTGCCGTGGCCAAAGGGATCAATGAGGGCTGGATCAGCCATGTGTACGGACCGGTGGCCCTGACAGGCTGGAATGCCCTTACCACCCGTATTCTCGAGAACGGGGCGGTGGACGGCACCTGCGAGGGGACCACCTTCGCCCACGACAATACCTATTATTACTACCGGGGAAAAAGCATCCATGCAACACACGGATACGGCCCTGTACTCTATGCCGGTGCAGAAATGATCCGCCTGTTGCAGAATGACAGGATTGAGGTGCAGGAAGCCACGATAAATTCCCGTAACAGCACATATCATTTTCTCCTGAAAAGCGAATGGCCAGATGAATAAATGGAAATCTAATATCTCTCATTTGGGATATTATCGTCCCTGCACTACTTGATATTGAAATAGATTTATATGGCTTATATATTGAACCCATGAAAAGAGCGTTCCAAATCATTACTTTCTTACTTATTCTGTTTTTTTCAGGATGCATTGAGAAACAGCCGAAAAACTTCAATGGCATTGATATTTATGAAGGTATAGAATTTGAAATGCCCGGGGTGATCGAACCCGTGTTCCCTGACTATTCAGTTTCAATTACCGGTTTTGGCGCAATCAATGATGGTCAGACACTGAACAGCGATGCATTCTCAAAGGCCATTGCCGATGTATCTGACCATGGAGGGGGACGTGTGGTTGTTCCCCGGGGGATCTGGCTTACGGGCCCCATCGTTCTGAAGAGCAACGTGAATCTTCATGTTCAGGCAGGAGCTCTGGTGATCTTCAGCAAAGACAAGGATCTCTACCCGCTGATCGAGTCCAACTGGGAAGGATTAAAGACTGTCCGCTGTCAATCTCCGATTTCGGGGAGAAACCTGGAGAATATCGCAATCACCGGAGAAGGAGTTTTTGACGGATCCGGAGAAGTCTGGCGCGTGGTAAAACGGGAAAAGCTTACCGGTTCTCAATGGGAAGAGCTGGTGCGTTCCGGAGGGGTCCTGAGTGAAGATGGAAATACGTGGTATCCATCGATAGGCTTTATTAAAGGTGAGGAGGCCAGGGAGGAACTGGGGCCCTGGTGGTCCGACAACCTTGAGGACTACCAGGAAACAAGGGACTTCTACCGGCCGGTGATGGTCAGCCTCATTGGTTGCGAAAAGGTATTGCTGGACGGTCCTGTCTTCCAGAATTCTGCAGCATGGTGCATTCACCCGCTCATGTGCGAACACCTGACAGTCAGAAATATTGACGTTCGAAATCCCTGGTATTCACAGAATGGTGACGGCATCGATATCGAATCCTGTAAAAACAGCGTTGTGCATCACTGCACATTTGATGTGGGGGATGACGCCATCTGCATCAAGTCGGGTAAGAATCAGGAAGGGCGTAAAAGGGGAATGCCCACCGAGAACCTGATCGTGAAGAACTGCGTCGTTTATCACGGACACGGCGGTGTCACCGTCGGGAGCGAAATGTCGGGAGGGGTAAAGAATATGCACGTTTCAAACTGTACTTTTATCGGTACGGATGTCGGGCTGCGGTTTAAGAGCAACCGCGGACGGGGCGGCGTGGTGGAGCAGGTATATATTTCCAACGTCGATATGATCAATATACCCACCATTGCCATATCATTCAACCTCCATTATGGAGGGCTTTCGCCCACTGACTTGCTCGGGCAGGGTAACGGGTATGAGATGAACACGGAGGTCCATGCCGTTACTGAACAGACACCGCAATTTAAAGATATAAGCATCAAGAATGTGACATGCAAGGGTGCCCTTCAGGCCATCTTCCTCCAGGGTCTTCCCGAAATGAACATCGAGAATATCCATCTAGAAAATCTGACCATGGAGAGTAAAAAGGGAATGATATGCATGGATGCACGCGGAGTTACAATCAAGGCACTGAATTTAATTGTTGCCGAATATCCTGCACTATCGTTCCATAATGCAAAAGAAGTGGTCGTGGATAATCTTGAGATGTCAGGATCTCCCCGGGATGCAATCTCTTTCAGCGGCGAGGAAACAGAGAAAGTAACCATTGACGGTAAGCCGGTCGCCTGAAGATAATGATATAAATTCAATGCGGTTCATTAATATCTGAACCGAAGTCCCAGTTGAAATTGCCGACCTGAATACCTGTCATTATATCATTTTCAAATAATTCCCGAGTATAGTAACGAGCGAAAATGCTTGCCTCTCATTCGGAAAAGGGGCTTAATTACAGAATAAAAGAAGGGTATCCCTTATGAGATACCCTCCTGCTACAATGTCACGCTTTGGAAAACTCTACTGATGTGACTGTCACTTAATGAAAACTTTGGCAGTCTCTCCCGCCATACCGGAATCAGTACTTATCTGCAGTAAATACATACCTGAACCAAGATTACCTTTATCAAAAGTCACATGATGCATTCCATGTGTTCTATAACCCAGGTCAATGAACATGACTTCCTGACCCATAAGGTTATAAACACTCAGTTCCACGTTTGCTGCGCCTGTGAGTTCAAACTGAATATTCACTGTATTCGCGGATGGATTCGGGAAAACTAATAGCCGGGTTTTCTGTTTTTCGTTGCTCACAATATCAGTCGGAATTTCTCCGGCTTTCAACGCTGCCCAAAGGCTCTCAGCTTCATTGGTATTGGACCATGATGCCTTTTCCGATGGGAACCAGTTCAGGTCACCCAGGGGATAACCCTTTAAGCCTCCTGACATCAATTCAGCATTGGTATAGGTGAGATCAGCAAACATCGGCCAATCCGGCATCCAGAGGTTCGTTGTGGTGTTGGTTCTCCACTTCGGCATAAAAACTCCTGAATTGGGTGCCCCCGGTGTCGAATTTGTAATCACAAATTCGATCCATTCGGGGACCAGGTCCTTGTTGTTGGCGAAATCGGGTTCCACACTGATGTTCTCCCCTTCGTTCAGATAGGGATAGGATTCGTCATCGTCGAACATGGCCTGTGTGCGGTCGTTCATAACAATGCACTGACTGGCCCATTCATAATCCCCTATTTCCGGTGGAATGGGCTTCTGCGCGGGTAATTGGTTTTCCACCATATCTATTATTCGGGGATCCCACCACATGGAATTCTGGTGAAACAATACTTTACGCTGTGATTCATCCACCACGACCGTGGTATCGCTGCCATCTATTGATACGGATGAAGACGGATAAAAGGATTCCAGATTTTCATCCAGGTACCATGTACTGATCCACGTGGCTTCCATGGTATCCATATCGATGATCCCCTGTTCCATCTTATCATCATCTTCACCGAAGGTCTGGTAGAAGTCGGGGTAATCCGCTACCATTCCTGCATTCACAAACAGGTTGTTCGTAATGATCATCTCCGCTCCTGTGTGGAAGGAAAATGGTGGTTGCGCAACATTTACAATGGTGTTGTGATTGAAATATACGTGCAACGGGCCTGTGTTCCACAATGCCATAAACAAAATCCCCCCGTTCAGCATGGTGCAATTCTCCATCCAGATGGTGTCGGGAGGCAGATCCCGTGTTTCCAGCACACATCCTTTTTCAATGGTCGCTTCATGGCCCACATTAATAAACTTGCAGTCGAAAAACTTATACGTCTGACGATTCACCTGAGGAAGGTGCTGTGTCCAGGCGGTCAATTCGAAAATGCAATTCCGGTATTCATGGGTTGTGCCAATAGCATGGTTTCGGCTGAATTCACGTTCTTCATAGGTATCGTTGATGGTCACATGCAGGAAATACTGGTTCTCCATGTACGTGTTTCCATATACAAGGAAGAAGGTTTTATCAAAGGTCTGGTCCAGCGCCTGGGCCCTGACGTGAATAGGAGGCATGACTCCCGGGGGAGGTTCTTCCGCAGTAATGTGCAGATTAGGAACCCTGGTATCCAGTTCAAGGGTGACGTCCGATATATAATACTCTCCCGGGATCGTTTCGTAAATGCGGTTAGGGTTTTTGCGTGCTCCAGTTGCGGTGGTATCAGCTTTAATTGCCCATAAGAGGGTATTAAACCAACCCGTTTCATAGTAGCCTTTCACCACAAGTGTGTCGCCCTTATCTTCCTTTACTACAGACTGCCAGTCTGGTGGGTATATCCCCTGGCCGAAGGTGTTGATACATATAAAAGTGCCCACACACAATGTTAAAACCGAGGTAAATCTCTTTTTCATAGTACATTTATTTTAGTTGGTTACTCTTCCTGTTCTTTTTGTAATTGCTTAATACCTGAACCGAAGTCCCAGTTGAAACTGGCGGCCGGAATACCTCTGATAGGTAACTGCATCCCTGTCGTTTCCCTCAGGTGTTTTAAAGGTGACGTACCGTTCCTGTGGGACATTGGTGATGTTAATTGCATTCAGGAACACTTCAAGCTGGCCGTACTTAAAGGGTATATTCTGTTTTACTACCAGGTCATAGGAGTAGATATTCCCCGTATACTGGTTTGTTTCCGGACGTGTGCCGACCCCTCTGATGACATTGCCCTGGAAACGGAAGGAAATTCGTGCCGAAAACCCTTTCAGGTCATACCCGAGGGAAACATTCGCAATATCGTCGGCCTGATGAAGCAGACGGTTTACGTAAAAGGTATCCACCTCAACGGGTACAGGTACAAAGGCGCCGGGAGGCCGTTCCCACCTGATCTGGTGCTGCATGTATTTTGTCTCCGACCAGACATGCGTATAGTTTGCATTTAGCACAATGCCGCTAAACGGGGCTGGCAACCAGGTGAAATTGGACTGCCATTCCAGCTCCAGTCCCTGGACATAGGCCGTATACGGGCTGTTAATGTAAAAATTCGTGGGACTGTTCAAAAGCGAAGGATATGTTTCAATCGGAAATTCATAAAGAATGCTTGAATCCGGCAAGAAATCAACGATATTCTTTAAAAGCGTAGGCTGGCTATAGAAGAAACCGTCTATTCTTTTGTAGTATCCACCGAGCGTCAAGAGACCCATTTTCTTGGAATAGAAAGTGAAATTGGCATCAAAATTCTCAGATACAGCCGGTTCTATATATGGATTGCCTGCGCTGGTTGCAAAACTTATTTCATGATAATAGATGCTTGGGACCGCATACTGGTAATCGGGCCGGCTCAGGGTCTGGTTGTATGAAAACCGCACATCCCACCAGTCTGTTGCTTTTACACGCAAATGCAGGTGGGGCAGTATGTTGTTATGATCGGCCGGCCGTGTCAGCGTGTCCTGGCTCTCCCAGGTCCATTGCGTGCCCGCCCTGACTTTCGGGGCCGTGTATTCGTTGTGGGTTCTTTCATAGCGGACACCCGGGATTAGGGTAACTCGCTTACCAAGGTTAATTTCAGCCATGGCATAAGCCGCTGCCTTGCTTTCCCATCCCCAGTAATCATTTTGGCCATCACGGTAATCCGTTATAAAGTTGGTGGTTTCCAGGTCAAGGTTCACCTGGTTGAGAAGCATTTCGTCCATAAATTCCTTACTGACAACCCAACCCAGGTAATAGTCCTGGCCATTCATGAAACCCTTATTGGGCTTGTAATCATAATCGCGGATATCGGTGAAAAAGAAGGGTGACCCGTCGGTATTGATGCCCTGGGTTGCCAGCCAATCGCTTATCTCCATATTGATGTTAAAGATGGGACCGGGATAATAGTCGATCAGCAGCTGCTCGTCATAATTGCGGTTTTTTCTCAGGTATTTCCCACCTACTTTGAAATTCACATTGATGTTATCAGATAGGCGAAGAGGAGCTTCCAGGTTCAGGTCAGCCATCCATTGTGTTTCATCATAGTTATTCGGAATGATCGTTGATTCGTAATAACGCGCTGTTTGATCTGCGGCAGGATCAAGGGCATCGTAAACATCGAGGGGCTCCATTCTCAGTTTTGCCGATTCAGTGATTAAAGAATCCACAAAAGGTCTCACTGTTGCGTCCTTGACCCTCATACGGTACCGAAAATCTGTCTCCCTTTTCACAGAAGCATGTGAAACACTTGCATCAAGTTTTACAAAACCCAATTGCTGTTCCAGGTGCAATGAATTATTCGTGAGCAGGGCCGTATACTTACCACGGCTTAAGAATCCGTAACGGTAATTCCTCCCGGGTTCCATGGCATCCTGGTACACGGTTTCTTCAGGTGTGGAGTGGCTTAACAAACTCGTGAACAGCAGCTGCCCGTTTGGCAGATTATAATCCATAACAAGGGATCCGCCAAGGGTTTGATTGGTTTGTAACTGATCGTATACATTAAGTGCATTCATCATGTACCTACCTTGTCCGTGTTCTGCTGCGTCCTGGAGATTATAACTCGCCGTGATCCAGTCATCGCCTCCGTTCCTCGTTTCATAGTTCAGATTCAGAATGACTCCGAGGCGATCGTCCAGGAAGCGGTTGCTTACATCCCCCCAGAGTTTCATTCCGCCAAATACTTTCTCCTGCTGGTTATAGGCTCCTTGTGCGGTGATACTGTAATGAAGCCCGGGATATGCTTCCCGAAACCTGAGGTTCACCACACCTCCGATGGCATCGGCATCCATATCGGGCGTCAGGGTTTTAAAAACCTCGATGCCGGAGAGCATGTTGGCAGAAATGATATTTAAGTCTGTGGATCGTGAACTCCCCGCGTCTGAGGTTGCAGATGAGGTACTGATTGAGGGTAAATTCATCCCGTTGATCACAATCTGGTTATGTTTCGGTTCCAGTCCGCGGATAACCACCCTCGATCCATCAAGGTGAACACCCGGAAGGCGACTGATGGCCTGTGCTGCATTTTCGTCAGGCAATTCCCGGATACGCTCCTCTGAAACCACATTGATGATCTGGTTGGAACGCAGTTGCTGGTTTACTGCCGAAAGCTGTCCCCTTGCCTGCATGGTAACCACTACCTCTTCTCCCATAATGGCAACGGCTGCAAGCTCCTTGTTGATTTCAATGATCTGATTATCCTCAATTGTGATGGTTTCCTCAAGCGTTTCATATCCCAAATAGAGAAATAGAATGGTATAGGTGCCTGCTTTTAAAGGCAGGATGTATTCCCCATTATAATTTGTTGTAGTACCAATTGTTGTCCCTTCTATATAAATAGTGGCAGCAACCAGCGGCGTATTGTCTGTTTTATCGGTGATCACACCCTTGACTGTCCCTTGCCCGAACAAGGACACTGAACCAGCAATCAGTAATGGCAACAGAATGTATAATTTGAAAGAATACTGAAAAATCTTCCTCGTCAGATTTCTTTTCATCGTTTTATTTGCTGTTAAGTTTAATAAAAGAGGAGGGTGCCTCTTTTGAGACACCCTCCTCAGCCTATGTTAGTAAGAACACAATTTTACGAACTTCAACACGCTGAATGTTTCCTCCGTAAAGACGCGTGCAATGTAAACAGCATTACCTGGGAGATTTGCTGAATTCAGAGACATCCTTCCAGAAGAAATATTCTTCTGTTCGTAAAGTTTGATTCCGGCAATATTGAAGATTTCAACTCTTTCAATATTATCCCTGTTAACAAAAACCAGGCAGTTTTCTATGGAGTTGTATACGACGATCAGGTCAGCAAATCTTGCATCATCTATTCCCGTAACAACTGTGAAATTGATGGTGTAAGTCCTTACTGTAACTCCATCCTCTGCAGTTACCACTACCTCAGCGGTTCCTGAACCTGAGGAAACATCTACAACACCGGTACCTGTAACTGTTGATAAGAAATCATCGGGCAAAGCATTTACTCTGACTGATTCTATTCCTGCCGGCAATTCACATGTATATTCATATACATATTTATCAAAAGCAGGATTCAATGGAGCCGAAGGTACCAGAGTCATCGACTTTAAGTAAGCATTCGACGATGGAATGTACTTGGGATCAATCCCATATTGTCTTGTCAAGGTCTGCAGATCAGTTAGACTTATAGGTTCATTGTATAAGCGTATCTCATCAAGCATACCGTCGAACTTGACATCCTTATTCGCACCTGCTCCAATGATCAGCGGAACAGTTGAGCCAAGGTCTTCAGAATTGTGCTTCGCTGCACCGACCAACCTCTGATTGATATACAGGAAGATAGAGTCCTGGATACGGTCCCGGACAGCTGCAACGTGGTTCCAGCCATCCATATGCACATGTTTGTTCGCATCATTAAGGACAACACTGGTCTCATTGGTACCATCATCAAGGGTGAAACTCAATGCCGTGCCGTTCAGGGCAAGCGCATACGATGCACCGTCTGCCGAACCCTTATAGACCATCTCTCTGTCACCATCCATATCGGTTACATTGAAGAGCAGGGAATAGGTAAACTCTCCGCTTCCGATATTCACAACCTCGTTGTCGGCCACCTCAATGTAGGTGGGATCCGTGCCAATGCTCAGATCCAGTGCCTGTCCGTCCAGCCCTTCCACATAATTGGCAGCATCACCGCCCATCAGTGTACCATCGGATGTTTCGAAAAGATCCGTGGCATCTCCGTCCAGTTTCCAGTAAGCTTTCAGGTTATCCGGAAGCTGCGGGAACAGGGATGCATACAGGTTGTATACCTGTTCGGATGTCAGCGCCTTATTGAACAACATGACCTCATCCATCAGTCTTGCTTCAGAAGCATCTTCGTTACGGTTAGTTCCGATTCTTAACGTAAGGCCGGGTGATGAGATGCTTGTCTCGGTGGCATCGGTAATGGAACCGGCTTCCAGACCATTCACAAATACGATCAACTTATCTTGATCACGGTCGCGCATCGCTACGATGTGGTTCCATTGACCGGGAGCCATCAACTGGTCCACATTCGGGACACTCAGTTGCGTCTTGTCGATGATATTATCATCAATGTAGAAATTTATGACATTGTCATGTAATGAAACGGCCCACCAATTTGCGTTATTATCACCTTTATAGATCAGCTCATGCGTGCCCGCAAAATCAGGGATATATGCAAGCATGGCGATGGTAAAGCTGGCCGTGTCGAAGTCAACAATATCATTATCAGGTACTTCAACATACCTTGGCGGGCTTCCGCTGCCCAGATCAAGCGCCATCCCTTGTCCTTCCAGACCTTCAACGTATGCCGTGGTATCAGCATTCACAAGGGTACCGTCGGATGTTTCGTATTCATCGTCGGCATTCCCTTCGAATTTCCAGTGCGCATCCGGTATGGGCGGTGCCGGGAGCAAGCCAGGCGCAAAATCAAAAGCCTTGATATCCATGGCACCGCTCATGTCTGAAGCACCCAACC
>Ga0272443_10000605_pt1 | contig 63063 bp, 73 predicted proteins | sample SSMAcet12_FD_193581 | JGI IMG/M metagenome (GOLD analysis project Ga0272443, IMG submission 193581) | Marine sediment archaeal communities from Little Sippewissett salt marsh, Falmouth, MA, United States - SSM-Acet-12 | ecosystem: Environmental > Aquatic > Marine > Wetlands > Sediment ... | reverse complement strand
GCTTTTTGCGCTTCGGTTACTAAACGGAGGGAGAGGGCGGCTTGACTCGCAAGTTACAGAACAGAAATGGAATTACAGCAGTATCATCTGATTTCCAGCGTGCTTCTCCCAAAAAAAAGAGGCTATAACGACTCTTCATCAGCAGAATCTCCCGCCTGTTTGGCGTCGTTGAGATACTCCTTGAAAGTTTCGCCATAAATCTCCCAGACGGTAATAAACAGCGCGGCGATGATCGGACCGACGATAAAACCTGCTATGCCAAACAAACCGATACCGCCGATAGTCCCGAAAAAAATCAGCAATTCGTGCATCCGGGTATCACGACCAACAAGAACCGGACGAAGTATATTATCGATGCTGCTGACAAGAATGCCGCAGAAAATCAAAAGGCCGGTGGCAGCAACATTCTCCCCTGTCGCATAGAGATATAGAACAGCAGGAACCCAGACAAGACCGGAACCGACAACGGGTATGACCGACAGGACAGTCATGATCGCACCCCAGAAAACGGCGCTTTCAATACCGGCAACCTGAAAAGCCAGGCCTGCCAGCGTTCCCTGGATAATCCCGATAACGAACGTACCGCGAATAGTGGCTCGGGTCACAGAGGTAAACTTGTCGAGCATGCGCGACTGATCGCTTTGGTTCAGCGGCATGTAGTAGAGCGCCTGCTGCAGCATATCGCGGCCGTCACGAAGGAAAAAAAACATGGTATAGAGGAAAACAAAAAAAAGAAAGAGCGTATGCACGGTCGACAGTGTGAACGACGAGATGTTTTCGAAAAGAAAGGTTCCCGTTTTACTGACCATTTCACCCAGTCTCTGAAGAATGAGATCGCTGTAGGCGTTGATCGTTTCATAAAACGGCAGCGTAAGAAACAGATCATGAAAGGCCGTCGGCTCCTCCAGACGTTTTTCGATCCATGGACCTGCGGATCGACTGATGCGGACTGCCTGGGCTGCAACGATTCCCATCAGGGCAAAGAGCGGAAAAATGCCGATCAGGGAAATAGAGACAAGGGCTAATGCCGAACTCAAGCTCTTTTTCCCCTTGAACAGACGCTCAAAAAACCTGTTGACAGGCAACGCAAGACTTGAAAAGATTGCAGCAATCAGAATAACCATGAGAAAATCATAGATCATGGAAAAAAAGATTGCCGAAATAAGCAGAACAAAGACCAGCAGAACAAGATTATTAAGTTCAGCCCTCTTCATCAGGATCTCCTTTCTTCTTGATAATTATTCATCGTTATTCAAAAGCATATCGGCGCGAGCCATGGCAACAGCAAATACTGCGGCAGTTTCAGCCCGGAGAATCGAAGAGCCGAAAGAGATCTCGGTAAACCCGGAGTCCTTTGCCTGCTGCACCTCGGTTTCGCTAAATCCGCCTTCACCGCCAATAACAAACAGCGTTTTCCTGCCGGCTAACGCAACAGAGGGTGACTGACACGACGACTCGTAGGGGATCAGTCGTTCATCATAACTGCCCCCTTCTGAGAGAACTTCACCAAAACACCGGGGCTCACAAATATCGGGAAGAGAGTAGCGCTTGCTCTGTATCGATGCGGCAATCAATACTTTTTTCCACCGCTCGACTTTTCGCTGCACTTTCTCCCCTCGCGGCTGGGAAACGGTACGGGATGTCACCATAGGAATGATTGATGTGACACCGAGCTCGGTCGCCTTTTCAAGAAAAAAGTCGAAACGCTGAGCCGATTTCAACAGCGATATCGCGACCGTCACCTCTGTCGCAGGAGGTTCAATATGCTGAAAGGATGCAATAGAAGCGTTCAGACGCCCTTTGTCGATCGAGTCGATAACTGCATTGATCGACAAGCCGCAGCCATCGGTAAGATGAAGACTCTGGCCCTCTGTGCGGCGCAGAACACGAACAATATGGAAAAACTCTTCTCCCTCGACAACAAGCGTGCGTGCCGTCAGATCAATACATTCCGGCGGTGTGTAGAAAAGATCCATAACATGTTTTTTTCAGGAGGTGGCAAGAGCCACGATTGCAAGAGAAATTTTTTGCGCACCGCATTGAGCAAGCACATCCATCGCCGCGGCAACCGTCGAACCGGTTGTCATCACATCATCGACAAGAAGCACATGAGCGGGGACAGGTTTTCCTGCCGGCGAAAACGCATCGATAACATTCGTGCGGCGCTCTTTTGCAGAAAGACCGGTCTGCGAAACAGTATATTTTGTTCTGCCGATCAGACGGCTCTCGACCGCAAGCCGACATTGGCGGCCTATCACACGCGCAATAAGCTCGGACTGATTATAGGTCCTCGATATTTTTTTCAGCTTGTGCAGCGGCACTGCAACAACCGCGCCGATATCTTCTGCCGACGAATCCCCGGCAATTTTCGTTGCCAGAAGAGCACCAAACAGATTGCACAATTGAAAAACCCCTCTGTACTTCATAGCGTGAAGGGCGGTCTGCAAACCGTCATCGCGATGAAACCGGTACAGCACGGTTGCAGCAGCAGGCAGTGGAGCAGAAGGATAGTGGCGACGCAGCACCTCCCGGACAGCATCTCCTGAAGCTGCTGCGTCATGAAACGCATCAAACGATCGAAGACAAGTGGTACATATTGACTGCTCCTGTTGCTGAAGCAGCGTTCCACAGGAGACGCACACGCGGGGATAGACAAGATGCAAAAGCTCCTGAATCATCATCAGCCCCGAATTATGGACTCTCGAAACAGAGTGCCGCGGCTCCATAGACTCCGGCATCGTTCCCTAATGACGCTCTGATCACTTCAAGGTCATCATGCATCGACGGCAGCGTGGAGTGGCGTATCCGATCGAGAGCCGGTAGAATAACCAGGTCCCCGGCGGCAGAAATACCACCGCCAATCACAAACTTCCGGATATCGAGAAGCGCAACAACACCGGCAAGGCCCACACCAAGAATTGAACCGACTTCCCGCCATATCGACATGGCAATCGCATCTCCTGAATGGGCAGCATGCTCAAGCGTCCTTGGGGAAAGCAGGGAGAGATCCTCCCCGTGATGTTGTGGAGACCACAGCTTCCGGGGATGCTCACGGTAGCGCTCTTTGGCAAGCGTCACGATTTTTTCTTTGCCTATAAGACCTTCAAGCGTCCCCCTGACCCCGGCATGAACACTTTGGCCCCGATAATCGATTGTCATAAAGCCGATTTCACCTGCCGTTCCGTGAGAACCGCGATAGAGCGCCCGATTGAGAATAATGCCGCCACCAACACCCGTACCAAGCGTCACCAGCATAAAATCGCTGAAGGTTTGACCGGCACCAAAATATGCCTCTCCTAATGCTGCCGCGTTGGCATCGTTGTCAACCATGAGCGCGGGCAGACTCAAGATCTCCTGTTCCAGGGCTTTGCGGAGCGCATCGCGCAGAGGATAGCGGGTCCAGCCGGGAAGATTCGGAGGATAGGAGAGGATACCGCGAGTGCTGTCAACGCCTCCCGGAGCACCAAGCCCTATGCCGGCAAAACTATCCGGGCCAAACCGATCAACACCTCTGTGATAGCTTGCACAGGCAAGAGCGGCAATCTGCTCAATAACGCCTTCAGGGCCGGCATCGAGTCTGGTTGCATGACGCTCGTGGTCTGCAATACCGGTATGACGATCAATGAGCGCAATTTTTACCGCAGTACCGCCAAGATCTATACCTATCGCCCACGCCATACGCATCTCTAACGGTTAAGAATTATAGGGTCGGATATACTTTCTTCTGGCCGAACTGGTATCGAAAAACGCCAATATCTCGTCACGTTCAGGACTTTCTTCACAGTCTGTCAGAACTTTGTCAAGCGCGTTACCCAGAAGCATCCCGGACTGAAAAAGAATCCTGTATATGGCGCGAATCCGGTCAAGCTGTGCTGAAGAAAAACCGCGCCGTTTAAGGCCGACAATATTGAGCCCTTCAAACCTGAACTTCTCATGACCGCCTGCCATCACAAAAGGAGGGACATCGAGAGAGGCTCTTGAAATGCCTCCGACCATGGCATAACGACCGATCCTGACAAACTGGTGAATCCCTGCAAGCCCGCCCACAACAGCATAGTCCTCGACCTGGCAATGGCCGCCGAATTGCACGGAATTGGCAATAATGACATGATTGCCAATGACGCAGTCATGACCGGCGTGAACATAGGCCATAATCAGACAATCTGAACCAACCACAGTCTTTCCGCTGGCTTTTGTCCCCCGGTTCAAGGTGACGCATTCACGAATAACCGTTCGGTCTCCGATATGGAGAGAGGTTTTTTCACCTTCAAATTTCAGGTCCTGCGGGACTGTCGAAAGCACTGCACCGGCAAAAATTCTGCAGGATTCCCCGATTCTGGCTCCATCGGCAATCTGGACATGCGGACCGATTTCAGTGTTGCTGCCGATCTGCACGTCATCTTCGATGACCGTATACGGCCCGATCCTGACGCCCTCACCGATTTCAGCACCGGAACCGATGATCGCGGTTGGATGTATCATACTGCTACTCATGAACATTTACTTTTCTTCGTTCTGGTATCTCTCCTGACCCGCCTGCAGCGTATCACCATCCCTGAGCAGCTGCTCAAGTATCTTTTGTGATGCATCGAGCTGGCCGACCTCACGCAGCGACAGTGCAAGCGCGTAGTAAAGAGCGGGATCAGCCTGCATGGTTGTTGTTGCAGCAAGTTTTTTAAGATAGGAAATATAAGGATATGCCTTCTGCTTTTCACCCAGAGAGACATAAAGATAGACCTCTGAAGCAGCAAATTCGGGATCGAGACCATAGCGCTCGAGCGGCAGCCGCTCTCCGGACTGCTCAAGGACGCTGAGCGCAAGCTCTTTTCTCTGTATTGTGCGCCGTTCTCCTTCGGCAGTGCGTACCGATATCTCATCATCAGGAGCCTCGGCAAGGCCGAGGGCAAGACGGCTGAAGAGCGGCTTGTAGTTGCTGCTGAGCCGTGCGGCGGTTTCATCGATAAACACCTCCGCATTATTGAGGTTGCGGTAACGGAAGGTCTCACAAAGCGTCGTATAGAGCCGGGGAAGACTGACCAGGGGGCTCCCCTCTGGCGCATGCATCGGCACAAGACGATAAGCCAGGCCCTCAAGCTGAAGAAACCCTTCAAGACCGAGAAGATTGTCGCGACCGACAGTCAACGCAAAGTAGATGGGACGCGAGCCGAAGTTATTCATCACAATCTCATAGACGGCAACATCCTGAGGACGAATGAACCCCTGCCCCCTGAAATTCACCGTAGGGGTAATAACCCACTGCAGACTATCCTGCGGTGCGGCGGGAGGAGCAATACCTGCCGCTTTATACTCTTCAGTCAGACGAACCTTTTCTGCACCGGTCTTGAGCTGAACCTCGACCGGATCAATGGCGACATAGCTGATCTGTCGAAGCTCACTATCGTCGAGACCAAAACGGATTGGTCTGGCTCCTCTCGGAGAAGTGTTCTTCAGTTGATCGAGATACCAGCCTGTATTGGCGAGGCTGAGATTGACGACACGCACATCGGTACGTATCCCCTCAACCTCCTGAAGATACCAGAGCGGAAAGGTGTCGTTATCACCGTTGGTAAACATGATCGCGTCATGATCACAGCTCTGAAGCATGTTCCAGGCCCAATCCCACGGCACATAGTTTCCTGAACGGTCATGGGTGAAATAGTTGGCCATCAACATCCGCCCGTCAACCAGAAGAACGACCATAGCAAGCAGGAGCATCGCGGCTTTCTGCTGAACGGCGTCTGATGAGAAAAACCGACGGACTTCCATCATAAGACGCTCTGCGCCGATACCGATCCAGAGAGCGAACGCAAAGAAACTGCCGACGTAACTGTAGTCCCGTTCACGGGGTTGAGGCTCAGTCTGGTTGAGGTAGACGACCAGCGCCGCACCGGTCAGCACAAACAGGGCAAGGACTACCGATCCCATTTTCCAATCCCGTCGCATCTGGACGACCGCCCCTCCGATACCAAGAAGAAACGGCAGCCCCCAGAGCTGTGACCAGTCAACTGGTGCACCGGTTCCGGCATGGGCCCGACCGATGAACTGCCAGCCGAAATACCGCATATACATCTGGCCAAGCTGATATCGCAGGAAATAGTCCGCATCGCTGCTGTACTGCCTGTAGAAATACTGATGCAGCGGCTCACTCGACCACCGCCTTGGCCAGAGCGGCAGATCTCCGTACTGCTCACGGTTCAGATAGGAGAAAAAGGCCTCCGCGGTTGATGGATTGTTCTCGTTGATCGGCGGTCCGGCCTTGGCTCGAACGTAGATCATGGCATAGGAGGTATACCCGATAACCAGCAACAGGAGGGACATGCTTACGGTATGCATAAGCACATGACGTTTGCGATGCGCGTAAGTGATCGCGTAGATCATAGCGGCAAGCATCATGATCCCTCCCCACCAGGAAAAACGCTCAAGCAGAAACGGCAATCCCTTGATCACTCCGACGTAGATGAGCAGAAACAGCGCCGATGCAGCGATCATCATAATGATAAACGATTTCGGCGTCACATCATATTTCCTGTAATAGTAAACCATAGCTACGGCAAAAACCGCAAGCAGGCTGAGAAGGTGCACCCCGATAGACAGACCGATCACGTACATAGCAACAAGCAGCCATCGCTCGTTGCCGCTCTGAGGCTCCTCCTCATACCAGCGAAGGAGAAGCCAGACCACCAAAGCGGTAAAAAAGGTTGAAGCGGCGTAGACCTCGGTCTCGACAGCATTAAACCAGAAGCTGTCGGAAAACGCAAGCACAAGAGCCCCGACAGCAGCGCCGCCGTATGCCGACAGCTTCTCAACCGGATTCCAGCTGTCCGGATCTGTTTTTCGATAGAGAATAATGAAGCGAACGGTCACAAGATATGCCATCATGACCGTTGCGGCACTCGACAGAACGCTCAGGAGGTTGACCCGCGCTCCGATATCGCCGAAAAATGGTATCATCGAGATCACCCGTCCGGCCAGCAGAAAAAGCGGCGCGCCCGGCGGATGAGGCACCCCGAGAGTACGTGCGGTAGCGATAAATTCACCACAATCCCAGAATGACAGCGTTGGCGCCATGGTCATAAGATAGACCGCCCCTGAAAGCAGAAACAGTAACGCTGCAAAAAGTCTGTTTACATCACGATGCTTCAAATACCCTCCTTATACCATCTGTAAAATTCATCCGAGCAGCAGTTCCTCAGCAATGAGATCGGCGAAAAGAAACCCTTTCCGGGTCACCTTGAGGGTCCGGCCGTTCACATCGAGCCACCCTCGTTGTCTGAATGCATCGACTGCCGCATCGATCCTCGGATCGAACGAATGCCACCTTTGCAGAAGGCCGGCATCGAGACCGGTCTTCAGGCGAAGGGAAAGAAAAATCTGCTCATTGCGACGATCCTTTTCTGAGAGAAACTCTCTCTGTGAAGAGAGCTCACGGGGTTCAGCAATATAGCGTGTCAGACTCGTCACATTGGCACTGCGCCACTCAGCTGCCCCCAGTGTATAGAGCGAATGGGCAGAAGGACCGAATCCAAGATACGATTCCCTTTGCCAGCATCCCATATTATAGCGTGAAAAACAGCCGGCCCTGGCGAAATTCGATACCTCATAATGCTCGAACCCCGATGATGAGAGCCGCTCTGAGGCAATCGAGTACATCGAGGCAAGCTCACCCTCACCCGGCACCTGAACGAGGCCTTTGCTGACATCGCGGGCAAGCCGCGTGGAAGGCTCGACCGTCAGCATATAGACCGACAGATGCTGCAGACCGAATGAGAGGGCGTCATCGAGATCGGCACCCCACAGGGCAGACGACTCCCCCTCAACCCCGCAGATCAGATCAACGCTGACATTCCGGAAGCGCTCCATCGCCTCCCCGGTGACGCGACGTGCGCACAAGGCGTCATGGTCGCGCCCGAGAGCGTGAAGTTTCCTGCTGTTGTATGACTGAATACCGATACTCAGGCGGTTGACACCGATCGATGACCAGAGCGCAAGGGATTGAGGGGTAAGATCTTCCGGATTGGCTTCAAGGGTGATCTCCAGTTCAGGATGAAAGGTCGCATACCCGGCAACCTGGTTCAACCACGCTTCGAGGTGCCGAGGGTCGACAAGCGAGGGGGTTCCGCCGCCGAAATGAACGGAACGGATCGTCCTGCCCTCAAGCAGGATGGCGCGAGATCGGGTCTCCTCCCGGAGCGCACGGAAAAAAGGTTCCTGAAATCCCTCGCGGGTTATCAGGAAAAAGTCGCAGTAGCTGCAGCGGTTTCTGCAGAAAGGAATATGGACGTAACAGTGAAGCATCCCGGGAGTGTCAGGCGAGTCAAGTGAGCTGTTGTGAAAGGATATAACCGGCAACGGCATCGTAAAGGTCATCGGCAACATATTCGGGAAGAAGGTTTTTCTCCCTGCAGAGCGACTCCTCTCCATGACCGGTCCTCACGAGAACAGGCCGGAGCCCTGCACGCAGAGCACATTCGACATCGATAGTTTTGTCGCCTATGAAAAACGAATGGCCAAGGTCCACCTCACAACCGCACGCCCGGTATTCGGCAATTGCACGCTCAACCATACCGGTTCCGGGTTTCCGACAGTCGCTGAAACGATCGTAGAGCGGATGAGGATAGTCCGGATGGGATGGACAGTAATACACCCTGTCGAACGAGGCGTTGTCGAGGCAAAACAAATCCCGCATGTACTCATGAACATCATCAATCGCTTCAGGAGTGACGATCCCCTTTGCAATCCCTGCCTGATTAGTCACAATCACGATCTCAAAACCAGCAGCTTTTGCCAGCCTGACCGCTTCAGCAGCCCTGTCGATCAGACGAAACTGCTGGCGCGATGTAACATAGGTTCCGATATCGTGATTGATCGTACCGTCTCTGTCAAGAAATAAGACCTTAATCTTTCTGAGCACCTGATCACTCACCCCCGCGAACCCCCTGATAGAGCTCATTGTACTTTGCAGCGGAATTTTTCCATGTCAGGTCCCGGACCATATTACCGGTAACAATGCGCTCCCAACGCTCACCATCGGCATAGGTATGAAGCGCCTCTTCAAACGTTGCAAGAAGCGATTCCACGCTGTACTCATGGAAGACGAAAGCCGAACCGTTCTTGTCGCCAGCGATCTCTTCTATCGTTTCGATGTTGCCGCCCGCAGTGTAGACAACGGGAACAGAGCCGTAAGCGATGGCAAAAAGCTGCATCATTCCGCACGATTCAACCTCGGCAGGGATCAGCAGAAGATCTGACGATGCCATGATCTGATGGAAAATCGCATCGCTGAATTCAGAATACACCGCAAGCTTTTCAGGATAGGCTTTCGCCTTCTCCTGCAGCCGCCGGATCAACTCCTTGTCGCCAGACACTGAAACAACGAGCTGAATATCGAGCTCCATGAGCCCATCGATGGATTCCATGAGCAGTTCAGAGCCCTGGAAACGTTCGGCATTGATCACCGAGCCGACGAGAGGCGTCGCCTCTTCGAGCTCCATGCCGAACTCTTCGAGAAGATATTTTTTATTCTCTGTTTTCTCGGAAAGACGCTCGATATCGAATTTTTTCTTGATCATTTTATCGGCAGCAGGATTCCACTGCTTGGCATCCAGGCCGTTGGCAATGCCAACCAGGCCGGATGCACGCTTTTCGATAACACGATCAAGACCGAACGCTTCACTTCGCCCATCGGCGAGCATACCGGCATAGGCATCCGAAGTTGTCGTGACCGCATCGAAATGCTCCACTGCGGTAAAAAGCATATTGACGGTATCGTCCTCGACATGCATCTTATCGATCACCTCGGCAGGCAACATCTTCTTGAACCCTTTGAGCGGATAGATGCCCTGACGATAGGCGTTGTGCACGGTCAGCACGGTACGGATATCCTTGAAAAATTCACAGTCAGCATACATGGTTTTCAACAGCAGGGGAACAAGGCCTGCGTACCAGTCCTGGCAATGAATGATATCCGGCTTCCAGCCGAGACGCTGCAGCGTTTCAAGAACGCCCAGATTGAAAAACACGACTCTCTCAAGACTGTTTTTCACATCACTGCCCTGCTGCATATCGGCAAAAAGAGCGTTACGTTTGAAATATTTTTCGTTATAAAGAAAGTAGGTCTGTATTTTGCTCGAAGGCAGAGCCGTGACCTTGACATGGAGCAGGTCAGTTTTCTCTTTAGAGCGAACTTCTATATCAGACAAACGCAGAACATCGTGGAGGCGAAACTTGCGATCGTTGATGACACCGTATTTCGGCATCATAATGCGGGCTTCACAACCCTCTTCCTCCATTGCGTGAGGAAAGGATGCCATAAAGTCAGCAAGAGCACTAACCCGAATAAACGGGGAAATTTCACCGGATACATAAAGAACCTTACAAGTGCTTCTGGACATCTAAATCAAAAAAAATCTATTTTTCGCAAAAATATTTTCATAGAACTTCATGAGTTTTTAATTTACGAATTTCTCTGCTGACTTACAATCGAACAGACGTCACCCATTTGAAGCCGGAGGTTTGCTTGAAGGCTCGACCCTCACCAAAAGCGTTCTTCATAATCCTGCTGCTGCTGACAGTCGGGTGCGCCACTGACCGCCCTCCTTCCGGAGGCCCTCCGGATAACGCTCCCCTGCGGATAACAGACGTCCAGCCTGAAGCGTCTTTAACCGATATTCAGCCAGAAACGATCCGTTTCACCTTCAACCGTTATGTCCCCACAGCATCCCTGAGGCGCTCGATAGTTTTTTCACCAAGGATCACCGGCTATGAAATCAGGGGTGATGGCGAAGAAGCTGTCATCATCTTCAACGAGCCTTTTGAGCAGAACAGAACCTATTCGATCTCATTCAACACATCCCTGCAGAGCAGCCGCGGCAACGAACTTGAAGAAAGTTACTCCTACGCTTTTTCAACCGGTCCCTTTCTCGACAGCGGCGAAATCGAAGGAACCGTCTATACCAGGGAGAACAAACCGGCCAGAGGCGCATTGATCTATGCGTTTCTTCGAGAGCCTCAACAAACGCAGGCAGAACAATCAATCCTTGAACGGCACCCGGACTACGTCGTCCAGACAGGTACGGACGGAACCTTCCGCTTCAATCATCTGAAAAAGGGCAGCTACCGGCTCATGGCCTTCATGGATAAGGACGGTAACCGGATACTGAACCTGAACCATGAAGCGCATGCCTCCGGCACGATCGAAAACATTCCGACAGGCTCCCGGCCGCTGCTGTTCAGAATGTCGTCGCCACACGAGGAGGAGCGCCAATCAGCAGCAGCTGGCAAGAACGCGCCCCAGCCGACGGACCCCGGCGCCATTATCGGAACGATTCGGACCCCGCACCATGCGGCTGTCATCGAAGCCGTCAATATGACGACAGGCACATGGTACCGGACAACCGCCGTCAACACCCGGCATAGAGAACAATCATTTGTGCTGAAAAATCTTCCCGCAGGACGCTATCTCGTCAGTGCCTATCTGCCCGGAAAGGATATTGCTGCTGACGGAAGCATCCCTCAATGGAGCCCCGGCAATATTTGGCCATTCAGGCCCGCAGACGAGCTTGTCATCCACCCCGATCCGGTTATCGTCCGCAAGGGCTGGACGACAGGCAACATTGAGCTGAACCTGCAGCCAGCAGCGCAGAGAGGAAAAGAGAAATGAATTTGAAACCATTCGCCGGAAGTGTATTTTCAGCCAACAATCTCTGAAACAAAGCACCGTCCACCCATGAGCGAACCCGCAAAAATAGGCCCTAATTCCATCATACAGACTGTCGCCGCGCTTGAATCCAAATACGGCAAAGCTGAAGCCGAAGCAATACTCACCCGCGCCGGCCACAAGCACCTGATCGGCAACCTTCCCTCGGAAATGACAGAGGAATCAAAATTCCACGCCCTCGTTCAGGCCCTCGATAAAGAGCTGGGAGAAAAAGTCATGATCCACATCCTCAACGACTCCGGCCAGCGTACCGCGGCCTACCTCCTGAGGGTCAGGATTCCGGGATTTTTTCAGAAACTGCTCAAACCTCTGCCTCCCGGCCTGGCATTCAGGCTCCTGATCTTCGCGATCAGCAAAAACGCATGGACCTTCGCCGGCAGCGGCGACTTCAGCTACACCACCGGCAAAACACCGGAAATCACCGTCAAGGTTACCTACCCGACCATTCCGGTCGTCGGCAACTTCTACCTCGGCACCTTCACCAGACTGCTCAGGGAACTGGTCTCCCCCAACACAAAAATCGAGTCCTCCATCACCGGCACCAGCGGAGCAATCACCTGCCGCTACACCTGCCACATCTGACCATCACCAACACATCCATTGGGGCAGGCTCCCGTGGTCGGCCCCTACAACAAAACCCTTGAAAGCCATTCAACGTCAGGAAGGCTGAAAGAAAAAAAACGAACCTGCCCTGCCGACCACAACACGCTTTGACCAACCCTGAGCAACTGTCTCCAGAGTATCAGAAAACAGAAGATCAGATGTTCGAGGAAGAGGGACCGGGGCGGACAACACGAAAACCGACGTGGCTGACTTGTGCCAGTTTTATACGGTTTAAGATTTCGTAACTCTTGGAACATCAGGAAAAGAGTGAAGCCGCTGCTATCACGACTGCAAGAAAAGAGCTGCAGGAGCAGTTCAGTCCGGTGTTGTATGATGTCACCACCCTGTACTTCAAGACCTTCAAAGAGTACGCATTCCAGAAGCCACGCTTCTCCAGGGACAACAAGCCGATCATCGTGGATGCTCGGCTGGAAAGCACGGCCACAAACGTCATCAATCAGGTGTACACCACACTGCCGCGTACCGATAAGGCGCTGGATCGTTTCAGCTACAAGCATGCTGTCACAAGTGCTACCATGATCTGTGAGTTCTCTGATGCCCGGTACAAGAAGGAGAAGCGAGAGTTCGATACGGACCTTCAAGTACAGACGGAGAAGCTGCTTGGCATCAAAGGCTATGCCACCAACATACCTGAAAAGGAGCTGTCAGCGACGTTATCGAATACTATCATGACCTCTGGAACGTGAAGCAGGCGTTCTGTATGGGCAAATCAGATCTGCCAGGCAAGGCCGATTTTCCATCGTACTGAGGATGCCATCAGAGCGTTATGGTGAAATACTATGTTTTCGAATCCGAATATCTCATGAAACGACTTCCGCCATCCGATCCAGAAAATCTTCGACCTTTTTAGAACCGATCTTCTCGTTGCGCAACTCGCGAAAATCCATCATCTGAAGCTCAGTGATTATCAAAGAGGCGCTGTTCAGACCCCTGTTGATCTCCGCTTCATCACCGTCCTCCTTGAAAGCGCTGCGAAGCTCGCTGCAACTCCTGTAATAGAGCGGAAAAATCTTTTTCCGGGCTTCGACGGCCATCTGCAGCTCGTACAAGCACATTCTGCGGTTAAAGTAGGATGGAGAAACGACCGCCACGATGCCGTCGCACTCTCGTATCGAACGCTCGATCTCCTCACGCCATGCAACACCCCAGTGCAACGAATCACGATCGAAAAACACGTCACACGGTGTCCCCTGCGTCTGCGACAGGACATTTTCGAACGCCTTGCGCAGTTTCGATACCTTGCGTTTCGGCTCCATGTCGTCGAGCCGTGCGTAACTCCAGAACATCTTCATGTGTGAGACATCTTTTTCCGTTCGGTGCTGTAGTGCCACCACGGGCGAGGCTCCTCCCCCTCCATGAAGCGGGTGATGGAGATGAACACGTCCAGCACGCAGGGGTCCTGTCGCGTGCCTGTGATCGATGACAAGGCATGATAGAGTTCGACGGGCGAGCGGCCCACCAGATCCAACGGTCTTTCGATACCGATCAGACGAAGATCATCCGCAAGAGCCGGACCGATATTGGGCAGGTCGGTAAGCTTGTGCAGTCTGGCTCTGTCGACTTTTTCAGGGTTCATATCAGAAAAGACTTTTTCCTGTTCACGATTCCTCCCGCCTGTGCTGACAATGCGGCCACAAAGAGCCCCGCTCCGGTTCACTCACCGGAAAGAGAGGCTTGCAGACGCCCACACAGCTCTTCGAGACCTGCAACGGTCAGTGTCGGTTCTATCCCCCACGGATCGAACAGGGCATCGGGCGAACGCTTGACCCACGCAGCCCGCATACCTGCCGAGATCGCCCCGATCACGTCAAACGGATTGCTTGAAATCAGCCAGGCGCTGCCAGCCGTTGCACCGGACTTCCTCAGGAAATGGCTGTACACCGCCGGGTTGGGCTTGAAAGAACAGAGGTCGTCCACGCTCAGGACATCGAGAAAATACTCCCTGATTCCGGCGTTGTGGAAGAGCGTTTCAACAGCATCTACCGTACCGTTGGAAAAGGCGAACAACCGGAACCCTGCCACCCGGAGATCGTCGAGTGCCGATGCTACGTCACTGAACGCGGGCAATGCAGCATACCTGTCGAGCAGCAAGGACTTCTGTTGGCTGGTGAGGAACACATTGCAAGACGCACTGGTGTAATCGAGCGCCTGGCGGGTACAGACAGCGAAGGTCTCATACTGGTGCATGAGGCCTCGTCTGAAGGAGTATTCGAGCTGTTTCTCCCTCCAGACACGCGAAAACTCTCCGGCCCGGTCTCCCGCGAATTCCCGCAGTTCTGTCACCAGTCCGTGCGTATCGATCAGTGTCCCGTAAACATCAAAAGCGAGGGTCATCGTCATAGGCTGTTGTCCCGGATTGTATTGCTATTGACAGTACTCATTAAGGTACAGCAATAGTGTCAAAACCCGAAGCCAGAGACAGCCAAAATCACCCGGATACAGCTCCATAAAAAAAAGGCAGCCCGAAAGCTGCCTTGTACTACCTGTGTCGGTCATATTGCGTTGGCCCTTTTGAGCGTTGCGTTGTCCTACTGCCATCCGCCGACAATCTCGAAGATGTCGCGGTCACCGATCGGTACCGGTACCGACGCTGACGGATTCTCTGAAAGGAGAAATTCGGCAATTTCATTGTAGGGTTTCAGGCATTCATCCTTTTCAGGGCCATCTTCCATCTGGAACATGGTTTTACCGGCAAAACGGCTCTTGCGGATCAGCTCGTGATACGGCACACGGGCGAGCAGTTTGGTGCCGACTTTTTCGGAAAACTGTTCGAGCATGTTGGTACCGCCGCCTTTGACGTAGTCAACACGGTTTGCGACAATACCTGCGAGCTTGACCTTATAGCGAACGCTCTTCTGCTGGATAGCCATGCAGAGGCGGTTTGCTGCAAAGATGCTGTCGAAATCGTTGGTGGCGATAATGACGGCGTAGTCGGCATAGTTGAGTGGAGCGCTGAAGCCGCCGCAGACGACATCGCCAAGCACGTCAAAAAGAATAACGTCGTACTGGTCATACAGACCGAGTTCCTGGAGCAGTTTGACCGCTTCGCCGACGACATAGCCGCCACAGCCGCTGCCAGCCGGCGGACCGCCTGCCTCAAGCGCATCGATGCCGGCAAAACCGGTCTCGATGATATCCTCTTTTTCGAGTTCTTCGTGATGAAAATCGACCTCGTCGAGAGCCTCGATAACAGTTTTCTGAAGCGTTCCGGTCAACGGAAAAGTACTGTCATGTTTCGGGTCACAACCGATCTGAAGCACTTTGGCGCCCTGAAGAGCGAGAGCCGCGGAAATATTGGCGGTCGTCGTGCTTTTACCGATACCACCCTTACCATATACAGCCAGGATTAAACTCATGATAACAACGATAGAATTAAAATATTAGACAAATAAATGAGTTCCCTTACCCGCCAAGCGCTTCTTTGGCTTTCCGGAAAACATCACCGGAAATGGTTGTCTCACCAATTTCACGAGCATAGTTCTCTGTATTCTTCCGGACTTTTTTGCGAACAAAAAACGGAACTTTTTTCAGCATTTTCTCCGCATCGTCAGTCCACGGCATACCATCACCCTCAGCTGAAACAACTGTAGCGGCTTCCCCGGCAATAGACGTCTCTGTTTCTGCAGCTGCGTGGCCATTGGTTGACAATCCGACTGCTTCTTCATCATCCTCGTACTCGAGACCTGCGTCGCCGAAAAAGTCGATGAGATGCTTCTCAAGGCCGAGTTTGCATGACGTATAGACCCTGTCGGCAAGAATATCGGCCCCTTCAAAACCGAGAATGGGGTAATAAGCGATCAGATGATCTTCAATATGGGTAGGAGTCGAAATGACCATACAGGGAACATCGAGCTTGCGGCAACTGTGGCGTTCCATCTGTGTACCGCATACCAGTTCCGGCATCTCATCTTCGATTTTCTTTGAGATCTCCTGGAATTTATCGGTCACGATCAATGGTTCAGGGAGGTATCCCTCAAGTTCGCTGCGCACCCAGTCTGCATGTCTGGAAAGATAGGTCCCTGCTCCGATGATCTGCATACCGAGCTCATCCTTGAGAAACTTCACCATCCCGACAGTATGGGTAGCATCACCGAAAACAAAAGCGCGTTTACCGCTGAAACTCTCCATATCGGCAGTTCGGGCGAACCACGGAACACCGCTCGGAGCGCTCAGGCCGTCAAGCGAAAATTCAGTGAGATCCGGCATATCAAGAAGAGGCAGACCCCTCTCACGAGCAATATCGTTGATCTGGGCAAGCAGATCTTCAATCCACTTCAGTGTAGGATTGACGCCCATGGGAGCTCCCGAAAGTATCGGCATACCGAACTTTTCGCGAAGGTATCGGGCCGCGCCATTGCCCATTTCATGATAGGGCACAACGTTGACCCAGGCTGAGGGAAGACGGCTCAGATCGTCCATACTGGCACCCCAGGGAGCGACAACATTGATAGTGATACCGAGCGTCTTGAGAATCCTTCGGAGGCTGGTAAGGTCGGAACGGAGATGAAATCCCAGAGAGGTGAATCCGAGCAGATTGACACTGGGTTGCTCGGTCAGTGTCTGCGGCTGGGCCGAACGCTTGACGAGCTCGGTAAACAACCCTTCTGCTGCTTCATGCTCCTGCACCCTGAACGGGTTGACATCATAGACAAGAATCTTGTCGGGATCGACGCCTGAGTGACGGGAAAGCTGTTCGAGATCCTCCTGAAGAAGTGCGGTGCTGCAGCTCGGCGCAACAACGATCATCCGAGGATTGTAATGTTCTTCTACCTGCTGCAGGGTTGCCGGAAGGCGTGATTCACCACGGGCAAGATCCTGTCCCCTCACAACGCTGATGGAAAGCCCCGGAAACTGAGGGGTTCTTTCCAGCATGGTATATGTTGCTGTTATATAATCATCTCCCTGAGGGGCATGGTAGACGGTATGAACATCTTTCATACTGTTCGTCACACGGCTGATACCATGAAGAGCGGTTCCCTCATAGAGCCAGAAAGCTAAACGCATGGTCTGTTCCCTTTGATTTGCATTTCCATAGTTTTATTACTCGGCACTGGGCATAATCCCTTTAAGCCACACCGATTCATCGAACGCTGGCAGTTTTTCACGACGCATCAGCGGAGATACAAAGAGGTTGGCGAGGGTAAACACGCCCGACCAGCTATGAATCGGCATGAGCGTAAACTCCATACTCCACTTGACAACAAAGCCGTTACCGACAAAAGGGTTGGCCGTCATGAGCGATGTTACGATCAGATCGGGCTGCTCACGTTTGACATCCTGGAGCTGGCGGTGAAAGTTCGGCTGTTCAACAACCCTGACGCCGTCGAGCGCTTCGAGCTCTCGCGCATGAAACTTCTTGTTGATATAGGCGCTGCTGCACTCCATAACATCCGCACCGGCATTGTTGAGAAAGCGTGCCAGAGGAAGCTCCATCATGGTATCGGCAGTAAAAAACACCTTCTTGCCTTTCAGAAGACTGACCTGCTCCCCGATTCGTTTCCATGCGGCTTCTTCGCGTTCACGCAAATCAACCTTGATATCAAACATCGCCGCAAGATCCTCCCAGAACACTCTGGTGCCGGTAGGGCCGAACGGAAAGAGCGAAGAGAGCGGTTTGGCCTTTCGCTCACGGGCGAGACGGGAAACAACCCTTGAAAGATACGGCTGGATAGGTGCAAGGACGGTATCAGGTCCGATTGCAGGAAGCCTGTCGAAACGGCTTTCAGGCAGAAAACCTCCAACCTTGATACCGAGCGCTTCAGCCTCGGAACGCATGTCATCGGCAATAGAATCGTTGACCGAGCCGACGAAAACAACGCTTTTGTCTCCGGCAGGGGCCTCAGGACAGAACGGGATCAGCGCTTGCAGCACGGAGTCTTCCGCCTGGGTGAAATTGTAGATAAGTCCGCTGGCTGGAACAAACAGGACGGGAAGGTCGGGTGTCGTCAGTGAATTGGCAAGGCCCTTGAAATCGACTTTCATCACCTCTGGCGTACATGACGAGAGGAGAAAGATCACCGAAGGATTGTGGTCCCTCCTGATCTCATTGATCACCTCTTCAAGACTGGGATCCTGACGGGAAAGGTCGCCCTCTTCAAGCAGTGCGATGCCGAAACGTGGTTTGGCAAAAATCATCATGCCGAGAGCGTTCTGCAGAAAATGCGCACAGGTATGGGTACCAAGGATCAGAAAAAAGCTGTCTTTGATTTTCTGATACAGCCAGCCGACACTGGCAAGACCGCAAAAACTATGCGTTACATTATCCTCCTTGATAATCTGGGTAGAGCCCGGAACTGATATCATGAAGTTCTTCCTCCTGGAATTTACTGCTGCCGTATCTCATGTGCTACGGCTTCAGGTTCTGAACCGTCAAACTTGAAACTTAAAGAAATGAAGATAAAAATATTTTTTATTAATCCTGTACTATCTCAGGCTATCTCTGCCCCGCTCAACTGAGGCGATCTTATCGCCAAGCCGGACCTCCCTGTCTCGACGATCATCGAGTTTCATCACGGTATAGACCCGCGCTGCCCCCTTACTGAAAAGGTGTTCATGCAGCCTGCGGGCAATATCGAAAAGTTCGTCAGCCGACCCGCAGACCGTTGTGCCCATATCATGAAGCCTGTACTCCAGGCCACTCTTGTCAAGAAGCGCTTCAAGCTCCGCCACAACGGCGCCTAACCCCCCGGATCGTCCGTCAAGAGGAATAATGGTAATATCGACAAGTGCCATGCGCCCCCCTTGCAGGCTAGCGGAAAACGGTTTCGTCGCGGCCCGGGCCGACGGAAATGAAGGTCACGGGAACCTCAAGCTCCTCTTCAAGGAAGCTGATATAGGCTCTCGTCGAGGGATGCATCTCTTCGAATGTCGATGCACCGGCATTGGAAACATTCCATCCCTTGAATGTTTTGTAGACAGGCTTAACCTTTGAGAGGGTCTGGTCATCGGTCGGAAAATCGACAATTTCACGACCATCAAGCATGTATGAGGTACAGACTTTGATTTCGTCAAACGCATCAAGCACATCGAGCTTGGTCAGGGCGATTTCAGTTACCCCGTTCACGATAAGCGAATAGCGCAGTGCAACCAGGTCAAGCCACCCGCAGCGGCGCCTGCGGCCTGTGGTCGCCCCGAATTCGTGACCGATCTTGCCAAGCTTTTCGCCGGTTTCATCGAGCAGTTCGGTCGGGAAAGCACCGTTGCCGACCCTGGTCATATAGGCCTTGCTGACACCGATGACGTTTTTGATATAGTTTGGGGCAATACCCGAGCCGGTTGATGCGCCGCCGGACGTGGGGTTTGATGAGGTGACATAGGGGTAGGTCCCGTGGTCGACATCAAGCAGGCAGCCCTGTGCCCCTTCGAGCAAAATGCTTTTTCCCGCCCTGAGCTGCTTATTGAGATAGAGCTGGGTATTTTTGACATAGGGATTGATGATGGCGTCAAACTCGGAATACTCGCGGACCATCTTATCGACATCGAGGCCTTCGTTGTCATAGACGTTACGAATAAGCTTGTTTTTTGCTTCAAGATTGTCGCGAAGCTTCTCTTCGAGCAGCTCCGGATGCAGAAGATCGACAACGCGAATACCTTTTCGCGCGAATTTATCTTCATAGCTCGGACCTATTCCCCTGCCGGTGGTGCCGATTTTCCTGGCGTTCTGCGCATTTTCGTGCAGTGAGTCAAGCAGTTTATGGTACGGCATGATAAGATGCGCATTATGACTGATAAACAGCCGGCCCTGCACATCGTAGCCGAGTTCTTCGACCTGCCTGATCTCTTCAAGCAGGGCATTGGGATCAATGACAACACCATTGCCAATGACGCAGGTACACCCTTCATGAAAAATTCCTGACGGGATGAGGTGAAGCACCACGGTCTTGTCATCGAAACAGATGGTATGGCCTGCGTTGGCCCCTCCCTGATAGCGTACGACAATATCAAATCTGGCAGAGAGAAAGTCCACCAGCTTGCCTTTTCCTTCATCTCCGAACTGGGTTCCTACAATAACGGTTGCGGAAGCAGGTGTCTGCTGCCTGGCTGTGTTTTCTTTCACGACAATCCTGTTTTAACCTGTATAGTTTTCTAATTGCTCAAGGAGGCTCTCTTTCCCCTCTCCGCTCAGAGCCGAGTAATTTACAATAAATTTGGTTTTCAGTGAGAAACTTTTCAGCGCCTTCCTCACCCTTGATTTCTCTTTCTGCTTCAACTTGTCATACTTGGTCAGCACGATCCCGTAGGGACGCTGGTAGTATTCAAGAAACTCTATCATCTGCTGATCCGATTCCATATCAGGATGCCGTGAATCGATCAGCAGCACAACCAGAGAGATCTCCTCCCTTTCGCTGATATAACCGCCAAGCAGACGACCCCATTCATAACGCTGGCCTTTGGCGACTTTTGCATAGCCGTAGCCTGGAAGATCGACAAAATACAGCCGGTCGTTGATCGTAAAATAATTGATAAGCTGGGTCTTGCCTGGTGTGGAACTGGTCTTTGCAAGGGCTTTGCGCCCTGTAAGGGTATTGAGAAGGGTCGATTTACCGACATTTGACCGGCCGACAAAGACAATCTCGGGCAGAGACGATACCGGCAGCCCCTTGAGTTCGGAACAACTTTTATAAAACGTAGCAGAATCAATCTTCATCGCAGGGCTCTGTCCACATGCAGACATTGACGATAAACCGGCGGGCATAGTCGTAAGCGTCGCGTGCGGTTCATCATGGCTGTTGCTGCAGTTAAATATGGAAGCTAAAAACCTTGCGTCAAAATCCCAAATGTTTAACTTGTACCTACCAATACAGACCTGAGGCCTGATTTCCCGGAATCGTCAACATCTTTCTTTTCAAGCTGTTAGAAAAGACACAAGCATCAGGGCGTTCATCGCCATCCGGGAGCGGCACGAATAACCGAAGGGAAAACAGAAAACGACACTGCTAATATTGAGACTATGTCACTCTGGATATACAATTCGCTGAACCGCGTGAAAGAGGAATTCATCCCGCTGCAGGATGGAGTTGTCACCATGTACGTTTGCGGTCCAACCGTCTACGGGCACGCTCACCTGGGGCATGCTAAAAGCTACGTATCGTTTGATGTCGTAGCCAAATGGCTGCGCCATAGCGGCTACCGTGTCAAATATATCCAGAACATTACCGATGTAGGCCATCTTACCGACGACTCCGATGAAGGAGAGGATAAAATCGCTCGCCAGGCCCGCAAAGAGCGGATCGATCCTATGGAGATCGCCCAATACTATACGCGGAGTTACTACGAGGATATGGACCGTCTTGGCATAGACCGTCCGAATATCGCCCCGACAGCGACAGGCCATATCCCGGACCAGGTTAACCTGATCAGCACCCTTATCGAAAAAGGACACGCCTACGAGGTCAACGGCAATGTCTATTTTTCCGTCGAATCGTTCAAAGAGTACGGTAAGCTCTCGGGTCGGACGACAGAGGAGGCCCGCCAGTCAGGCGGCAGGGTAGAAACGCGTTCAGAAAAACGCCATCCGGCGGATTTCGCGCTCTGGAAAAAAGCTGAACCCGGCCATCTGATGAAGTGGGACTCCCCCTGGGGAAGCGGCTATCCAGGCTGGCACGCCGAGTGCTCGGCCATGGCGATGAAGTATCTGGGAGAGACGATTGACATCCACGGCGGCGGCATGGAAAACAAGTTTCCTCATCATGAGTGCGAGATCGCTCAATCAGAAGCTGCGACGGGAAAACCCTATGTGCGCTACTGGATGCACAACAATATGGTGACGGTCAACGGCACCAAGATGGGCAAATCGCTGGGAAACTTCATCAACCTGAAAGATATCTTCAAGCGCTTTGCCCCTGTCGTTATCCGCTTCTTCATTCTGCAATCACATTACCGCTCTCCCCTTGATTTTTCAGAAACAGCAATAGACGCATCCAGAACAGGACTTGAAAAACTGCAGGACACCTGGACAAGACTGCAGCAGGCAGCACCCGGCTCCGGAGAGATCGAAACCCGGCCGTTCCAGGAACGCCTGACCGAAGCGATGAACGATGATTTCAATACCCCCATTGCGATTGCTGTTCTCTTTGATCTTGCAAAAGCAGTGAACACTGCCATTGCAGCCCCTTCAGGCCTGAATCAGGACTCCCTCGATCGATGCATCAGCCTTTTTCGGTCGTTTGGAGAGGAGGTTCTGGGCATTCTCCAAAATCCTGCGACAGAAAAAGGGAAAACCAATAACGAGGATGAAGAGACCCTTGACACCGTGATGAACCTCCTGATCGACATTCGGTCACGAGCCCGGTCCGGAAAGGATTATGAACTGAGCGATCTGATCCGCGACAAACTCGCCGAAGCGGGCATCACTATGAAAGACACTCGCGAAGGCACCGAATGGAGCAGGTCATGATTATTGCTACAAATACCCCTCCATCCCGTCATTCCTGCGCATGATATCGACCGCCTTGCGGACACCGCGAGAATCACCTTTACGGCAAATCAGCAGCGCGTCGTCGGTTTCGACCACAATCAGATCAGTCACGCCGACAAGACATACTGCTTTAGAGGACGGTTTGTGAACAATCGTATTGACGGTATCGACTTCGATAAGATTCTGAACCCTGCCTGATGCATCAGGGATTGACGATACTTGCTGCGCGGAGAGCATGTCGTCCCAGTTACCAAGATCCATCCAGCCGAACTGTCCTTCGAGCATGACGACCGATTCAGATTTTTCCATAACACCGCAATCGATGGCGACTGGATGCTGCCAGCTGTAAACGTCTTCAATCACCTCCTGCTCCTTGGACGAACCGATAGCCTCGTACATATAGAGAAGGTCACGATAGAGATCCGGCATCCAATGCTCGAGTTCGCGACAGATCACATCGATATGCCAGATAAAGATGCCGCTGTTCCAGAAAAAATCTCCACTATCGACAAATTCCTGAGCAGTTCGACTGTCCGGCTTTTCTGCAAATGCCCTCACGTGATGAAGGGTTGTCGTCTGTCCGGGCGAGAGGGATCTTTGAGAAGCGGGGATATCCACCTGCATATAGCCATATGTCGTCTCAGGACGGTCAGGGCGTATACCGATAGTCACCAGCTCCTTTTTTTGCAGCGCAAGCTGCACTCCTTCTCTGATGGTTTTTTCAAATGTTGCATTATCCTCTACCAGATGATCAGAGGGCACGACCAGGGTAACGGCGTCAGGATCACGCTTTTTCACAAAGGCCGTCGCCAGTGCTATACAGGGAGCCGTTTTTCGCCCCAACGGCTCGGCCAGCACATTGGACATTGGAAAACCTGGCAGAAGGGTGCTCACGAGCGCTTGACCTCTGGAGCTGGTAACGATATAGATATGATCGGGCGGAACAATTCCGGAAAGGCGCTGAACCGTTCTCTCGATCATGGTACCAATACCGAATATATCGACAAACTGACGAGGCATATCCCTGCGCGACAGTGGCCACAGACCCGACCCCTGGCCTCCGGCCATGATGATGGCATAGAGATGCTGAACGGCTTCATCCATGATAACATGAGTAGGAATTCTGAAAACAGTAGAAGAGTTCTCTGTTCATTATAATGAAATTACGATTATTTTAAGGACGATCCCTTCCTGAGCGCATTTCAATCATGAAGAGCCAGGGAAGACTATAGTTTCAGAATACAGCGTATGAGCACAGCAAGATGGAAAAGAATCCCGAACGTGAAAGAAATCAGATTATGCAAGCCTGCACAGAACACGGGCTTGCTCTCGATACACGACAAATTGAACAACTGGAGGAGTATGCCAGGCTGCTTGAATCGATAAACCGCTCAATCAATCTTGTAAGCAGAAAGGAAGAATCCTCGTTATTGATACGACACGTCTTTCACTCTCTGCTTGTGGGTTTTCACTATCCCTTTCAACAGGGAGAAAAAGTGCTTGATCTCGGCACAGGAGGTGGGCTTCCGGGTATTCCCCTTGCTATAGCGTACCCCGAAACAGATTTTCTGCTCATAGACGCGACGGGCAAAAAGATCGATGCCTGCCGGGAAATGATCACGACGCTCGGTCTGAAAAATGTTCATGCAAAAAAAATACGTGCCGAAGAGCTGACAGGACTGATGTTCGATGTTGTCCTGAGTCGTCAGGTGGCGCCGTTGCGCAAACTTTGCCGATACGCCGAAAAAATCCTGAGACCTGAAGGATTGCTGATCTGTCTGAAGGGGGGTAATCTTGAAAAGGAAATAGAGGACGCACTGGATAGCGCACAGAAAAACAACGGCTTGCCGTCGGATGTTGTTCAGCATCCGCTGGACGCGTTTGATCCCTGTTTTGAAGAAAAATATATAGTCATTGCCTACAGGTAATCGACCCGTCCTGACAATGACTATACACTGATAAACCAATAAAGCACCGGATAAAAAGTTATCCGGTGCAATACAATATGATGTTACTCAGCAGCGGTACCTTCTGCTACAGCTTTCTTCTTGGAGCCTTTGACACGCTTTGAACGATCAGTCGTTGCGGCCTTAGGCTGCTCTGCGGGCATTTCAGCATAGTCGACGAGCTCGATAACCGCCATTTTGGCAGCGTCACCGTAACGGGGAGCAAGCTTGATGATGCGGGTATATCCGCCATTTCTGTCACCAATACGACCGATAATATCCTCGAAAAGCTCACGGATAGCCGATTTGTCGCGGATGGTCTTAAAAATAATACGCTGGGCGTGAACGGTTCCTTTTTTTGCCTTTGTAATAATCTTCTCGACGTGCTTACGGGTCTCTTTGGCTTTTGCCTCGGTTGTTTCTATACGCTTATGCAGCAACAACTGTGTTGAGAGATTGGCCAGGGTTGCTTTCCTATGGGAAGCTGTTCTTCCAAGTTTTCTTGCCGACTTTACTTTACGCATAACTGCATTCTCTTCTCAGGAATTCTAAAAAAAATCTGTTTAGTTCGTTAGCTCTTCATCTGATACTTGGTAATATCCATACCAAATTTCAATTCACATTTGTCTAACTGCTCTTTAAGCTCTGTCAACGACTTTTTCCCGAAGTTCTTGTATGTCAACAGTTCGTCCTCTTTACGGGAAACCAGGTCACCCAGAGTATCTATTTCAGCAAGTCTCAGACAGTTATGTGATCGGACCGAAAGATCAAGATCCTCAATTCTGGTCTGAAGGAGTTTTCGCATATTTTCAAACTCGTCATCCTGCTGCTTGTACTCTTCTTCGGCGAACTCTTCCTCTGTAGGGGAGAAATTGGCGAAAAGAGAAACATGCTCGTTGATGACCTTTCCTGCAAGACTGATTGAATCATCAGGGGAAATCGAACCATCGGTTTCAACGTCGAGAATCATTTTCTCATAGTCTGTTCTCTGACCGACACGGGTATTTTCTACAGAGAACTTGACATTCTTGATCGGTGTAAAAATCGAATCGATAGCGATAAAGCCGATCGGCATACCTTCGCCCCGATTTTCTTCAGCAGGAACATAGCCTCTGCCTCGTCCGATATAAATATCTATATTGAGTTTTGCATCACCATTAAGGGTTGCAATATGCATGTCCTTGTTGAGGACTTCAAACTCACCTTCCTGAGCGACGATATCTCCGGCTTTAAAATCAGCAGGCCCTTCGATGGATAGACTGGTTTTACAGCTTCGCTTCGTCGTCGATTTAAAACGCACCTTTTTCAGGTTAAGGACAATTTCCGGAACATCTTCACGAACGCCGTCAATTGTCGAAAACTCATGAAAAACACCATCTATTTTTATACCGGTAATAGCCGTACCCGGCAGAGATGCCAGCAATACCCGGCGCATTGCATTACCTAAGGTTACACCATATCCTCTTTCCAGAGGCTGAGCCACAAACTGTCCTATACTCTCACTATGTGTTGCCTCATCCACCTCGATTCGCTCAGGCATCTGCATCTGGTATATCATAGTATTTATGCCTTATAATTTCATTAAAATCACTTGGAGTACAACTCAACAACCAGCTGTTCGTTAAATGGCTCCTGCACCTCTTCGCGCTCCGGAACGGTCAGAAAGACAGCTTTCTGATGTGCCTTATCAACCTGTATCCAGGAAGGAATCCGGGATTCGGGAGCTTTATTGAGCGATTCAGTCACAGCATCCATATTTTTACTCTTCTCACGGAACTCGATAGCATCACCGGGTTTCATAAGAAACGATGGGATATTGACCTTGCGACCGTTGACAAGCATATGACCATGCGTAACAAGCTGACGTGCTCCTGCTCTTGAAGGAGAAAAACCTGCCCTGAAGACAACGTTATCAAAACGTCTTTCGAGGAGTTTCACAAGGTTATCACCAGTAACGCCACGCTGCGCCACAGCTTTCTTGTAGTAATTACGGAACTGCTTTTCCAGCACACCGTAGAGGAATTTCATCTTCTGTTTCTCACGAAGCTGCAGAGCGTATTCGGAAATCTTGCTTCTTCTTGACTGCCCGTGCTCACCTGGTGCATATGGTCTTCTCTCGAGGTATTTTTCAGCTTTTGGTGCAAGAGCAACCCCTAACCTGCGAGAAACTTTGGTAATTGAACCTCTGAATCGTGCCATATCAAATTAAATCATTGTAAATTCTTGATAGATAAATATCCGTTATACCCTTCTGCGCTTGGGAGGGCGGCAACCGTTATGCGGCAGCGGGGTGATATCCTTGATGGTTTTCACATCAAGACCTGCTCCCTGGAGTGCACGGATAGCAGCATCCCTACCAGAGCCGGGGCCTTTGATAAACACATGCACATACCTCATGCCGAGGTCAAAAGCTTCCTTAGCAGCAGCCTCTGAAGTAACCTGCGAAGCATAAGGGGTATTTTTCTTGGAACCTTTAAAACCGTTTTTACCAGCGCTTGACCAGGAAACTGTGTTTCCCTGCATATCGGTAATGGTAACCAGAACGTTATTGAAGGAGGCCTTGATATGTACGGCACCTTCAGGCGTAACTTTTACCTTTTTCTTTTTCCTGCTAATTGTAGCCATGAATCTTTAGAATCTTGGTATCCTCGTTGCTGATGAACTATAGATTATTACTTCTTGACCGCTTTCTTCTTACCAGCGACCGTCTTACGCTTACCTTTTCTGGTTCTGGCATTGGTCTGGGTTCGCTGACCGCGAACAGGAAGCGAACGACGATGGCGAAGACCACGGTAGCATCCGATATCCATAAGACGTTTTACAGCAAGCTGCTGCAAACCTCGAGCCTGCCCTTCAACCTTGTACTCCTCGGCAATAATCTCTCTGATGGCATGAGCCTCTTCGTCGCTCATTTCTGCAATTTTTTTCGCAGGATCGATACCGGCTCTCTCCAGAATATTTCTGGCCGATGTTTTGCCGATACCATAAACATGGGTCAAGGCTATGACGGCATGTTTGTTTAACGGTAAATTTACCCCAGCTATCCTCATTTTCTTCTTTATAGTTCGAGTTACAAATCCTGCCTGATCAACCCTGTCGCTGCTTGTGGCTCGGGTTTACCTTACAAATCACAAATCTTTTCCCTTTGCGTTTGATAATCCGGCAGTGCTCGCAGCGCTTTTTAATTGATGAATAAACTTTCATGATTTCCTCACGTAAAAATAATATTATCGACCAGTCAAAACAGAAAAGGCCTTTAATATAACAAAAAATTTAATTAACAAACAATACCGAACAAAGAATCATCTCACTTGTAACGGTAGGTAATCCTGCCTTTGGTAAGATCGTAAGGTGAAATCTGCACCTTCACCTTATCACCTGGCAGTATGCGAATATAGTGCATACGGATCTTGCCAGATACATGTGCTAAAATTTCGAGACCGTTTTCAAGTTCCACTTTGAACTGTGCATTCGGCAGGGCTTCAAGAATGACGCCCTCGACCTCAATTGAATCTTCCTTTGCCAATGAAATCAGCTCCTTTTTTAATGGTTCATTTCCGTTCAGAGGGAGAGAGTGTCATAATCTCGGCCTTCTCTTTTCTTACTATGATCGTATGCTCGAAATGTGCAGACGGTTTGCCATCTTCTGTAACGGCAACCCACTGGCCATTTCGTGAAACTGCGTTCCGGGAACGTCCCATAGCGATCATGGGCTCTATTGCCAGTGCCATACCTTCGCGTAACCGTATCCCGGTCTTCCTCCGACCGTAGTTCGGAACCGGGGGCTCCTCGTGAAGTTCGCTGCCGATTCCATGACCGACCATATTCTCTATAACGCTGTATCCGAATGAACGGGCATGGCGCTCAATAGCCGCAGAAATATCGTGAAGCCGGTTGCCCTCCACAGCCTGCTCAATACCAAGGTAAAGACATTCTCTGGTGACGGTTACCAACTTGCGTACTTTAGGATTGACCTCTCCTATGAGGTATGTCCGGGCTGAATCACCGTGGTAACCTCCCTTGTAAACCCCGCAGTCAACAGAGACTATGTCGCCGTCTCGAATGATTCGCTTCGCATCAGGCACTCCATGGACGACCTCTTCATTGATGGAAACACAGAGGGTTGCCGGATAAGGAGTAACATCCGGGTCTCCTTTTGGGGCATAATGCAGAAAGCTGGGAACGCCTCCGTTATCACGGATAAAGGCCTCGGCAAGCGTGTCGAGCTGGAGCGTCGTCATGCCTGGCTTTATTTCCCTCTCTATCATATCGAGAACCAGTGACGTTGCCGCACCAGACTCTCTCATCAAATCAATTTCGCGTTCACTTTTAATCGTTATCATACACTCTCTTTGCGGCGGCTTATCGACGGCCGCGTGTTTTGCCTGATTTCATAAATCCGTCATAATGCCTCATCAGGAGATGGCTTTCTACCTGCTGAAGGGTATCGAGTCCGACACCGACAATAATAAGAAGACTCGTTCCGCCAAAGAATTGAGCGAATCCGGGCGTCACGTTGGCAAATTTTGTCAAAAAGGTCGGCAGAACAGCTATGAAAGCTAACGATATAGCTCCAGGGAGCGTTATTCTCGTAAGAATATTGTCGATAAAATCAGCGGTGCTTTTACCGGGACGAACACCAGGAATGAACCCGCCCTGTCGACGCATGGTGTCGGCCACCTCCTTGGGATTGAATGCAATCGCGGTATAAAAATAGGTAAAGAAGACAATCATCGTTCCAAACATGAGAGCATACCACCATGAGTCGTATGAAAAGATCGTCGCCACGTTCTGCATCACTTCGCTCTCAGGAAAGAACGATAGAAAGGTATTGGGAAGAAACATGATCGACTGTGCAAAAATAATGGGCATCACACCAGCGGTGTTGACACGCATAGGAATGTACTGCGTCGATCCGCCGTACATTTTGCGACCGACAACCCTTTTTGCATGCTGAACAGGAATCCTTCTGGTTCCTACGGTAAGGACCACGACAGCTGCAACAATCAGAACCATGAGAGCAAGAATAATAAACTCTATGATCCAGTTTTTGCTTCCCAGCGAAACCGATTGAAACTCCGCGATGACAGACTGGGGAAATCTGGCGAGGATACCGATCATGATGATAAGGGAGATGCCGTTTCCTATACCCCTCTCGGTAATCTTTTCTCCGAGCCACATCACAAAAACAGTGCTTGCTGTAAGAATAAGCACGGTCGTCATCATGAAGAAAAAGCCGGGGTCAGGAACGACTATGGTTCCGAATGACGACGGACTTGCAAGACTGACGCTCACGCCCCACGCCTGTAGCGCGGCGATGAGTACCGTACCGTATCGGGTGTACTGATTAATCTTCTGTCGACCCTCCTCACCCTCTTTCTGAAGCTTCTGCACATAGGGAGTGACCGCTCCGAGAAGCTGAACGATAATCGAGGCTGAGATGTAGGGCATGATACCAAGCGAAAAAATCGAGGCTCGGGCAAATGCACCACCGACGAAGAGATCGAAAAGACCGAAGAGGTCATTGGAATGAGACGATGAAGCATTACTTACCGCTGCAGCATCGACACCTGGAATAGTGATATGAGAACCAAGTCTGTAAATAAACAAGAGCAGCAGCGTATAGAGTATCCGCTGCCGCAATTCCGGGATTTTATTGATATTCTGTAAGCTCTCAGTCAGCTTCATACATGATTAATGAGAGGTTCAGGACGATTTGCTTTGCTTTTTGAACTTTCTCAGCTTAGCCTTTGGTTTAAGAAGAGCCTCGTCCGTAGATAAATCCCTTACTCGTTCAGCCTCAAGCAGAGTACGTTCTGCGAGGATAACTTCACCGCCAGCCTGCTTAATTTTCTCTTCAGCAGATTTACTGACAAAATGAGCCGTTATTTTCACTGCGGTACCGAGTTCGCCATTACCGAGCACTTTGAAATAATCGGATTTGCTGGCATTGCAGAGCTGCTTGAAATCCTCAACACCGACTTCAGACGAAACCCTGCCGTCTTCAATCCATTTGGCAATCTGTGAAAGATTGACACCTATGACTGATTTCCTGTTCGGCTTGGTAAAACCGAATTTAGGAAGTCTTCTGTAGAGGGGCATCTGTCCCCCTTCTGATACAGGTCTTTTGTAGCCGCTTCTTGACTGCTGACCTTTATTGCCTTTTCCTGCTGTCGTACCGTTTCCTGACCCCTGACCCCGGCCAACTCGCTTCTTATTCTTTACCGAACCTTTAGCAGGACTAAGAGAACTTAAATCCATTTTTCAATTCCTGACTTGCAATTAGAGAAACTATGAGAGCTCTTCAACTTTAACGATATGCTGAACAACCTTGACCTGACCTCTGGTGCAGGGGTTGTCGGGCTTTTCGACCTGATAGTTAGGTCTGCCCAGGCCAAGCGATTTGATCGTCGCTTTCTGCTTCTTTGTGCAGCCGATGACACTGCGTACCTGGGTGATTCTGATATTTTTATCACTCATTCTTCAACTCGCTCTGTTTAGCTTTCAAAAACCTCTTTCAAATTCTTTGACCGCCTCTCTCCGACCTCATATGCATCAGACATGCTTTCAAGTCCTTTGATAGCTGCTTTGACAACGTTGTGAGGGTTGGATGACCCAAGCGATTTGGTGAGGATATCATGAATACCTGCCATTTCGAGTACAGCACGCACTGCGCCGCCTGCAATAAGACCGGTACCTGGAGTTGCGGGTTTCATCAACACCTTTGCAGATCCATATTTTGCTACAACCTGATGCGGGATTGTACCTTTGACAATCGGAACCTTGACAACGTTCTTTTTGCCGTCCTCAACACCCTTTGCAATCGCGTCCTGAACCTCGTTGGCTTTACCAAGACCGTAACCTACATGGCCTTCCTTATCACCAACAACAACAATGGCATTAAAACCAAATCGTTTACCGCCCTTGACAACCTTAGCGGTCCTGTTGATATGTACAAGCTTCTCTTTCAGGTTCAATTCACCGGGCCTGATATTTTTCGCAGTTTTGTTCGACATGAAACTCTTACCTTGTATTAATTTTAAAAGACCAGTCCCGCTTCCCTGGCACCTTCAGCAAGGGCTTTAACACGGCCATGATATCGGAAGCCATTACGGTCGAATATAACTTTCGTAATTCCCTGTGCGAGAGCCTTTTCACCAATCTGCTTGCCGATCGTATGGCTGACCTCTGTTTTTGTACCCTTCAGCTCTTTGTTTTCTTTCGCCATACTTGAAACAGCAAGGAGTGTCGCTCCGTTGACATCATCTACAAGCTGAGCGTAGATCTGTGAAACGCTTCTGAATACACAAAGTCTTGGACTTGCAGCTGTTCCCTGCCCTCTTGTTTTGCTGCGGAGCTTGATTTTCTGCCTGCGGGCAGCTTTATCGTTTTGTCCCATTATCTTCAACGAATAATTAGTTACCTGACAATAATTTGTCTTATTTCATTTATTTCTTGCCGGCAGTTTTACCTTCCTTGCGGCGCACGACTTCATCCGAGAACTTGATACCTTTACCACGATAAGGCTCAGGCTTGCGGAAGGATCGGATCTTTGCGGCAACCTGGCCAACAAGAGCCTTGTCGATACCACTGATCTCTATTGTGGTCGGATCAGGACAGGCAATCGTAACTTCTTCGGGCGCTTTGAAATAGATCTGATGTGAATACCCAAGGGTCAACGCAAGAAGATCGCTTTTCATTTCGGCGCGGAAACCGACACCGCTGATAAGAAGCTTTCTGGTGAATCCTTTTGTAACACCATCAACCATATTGCTGACAAGCATTCTGTACAGGCCGTGCATGGCTCTTGAACGCTTGGTGTCATCCGCTCTGGTGACAGTAATCTGACCGTCAGCAATATCAACGCTTACTTCAGGCACAAGCTGCTGCTGGAGGGTTCCCTTCGGGCCGCTAACCGTAATAACGTTATCCTTAATCTCTATCTTTGCCTGGTCTGCCAACTGCACCGGCATTTTTCCTATTCTTGACATGATACCCCTAAAAAGCTTTGGCTGGTTAATTAAAGAATACGGAACAGGACCTCTCCACCTACACCCTGCTCTCTTGCCTCTTTGTCGGTAAGAATACCCTTTGAGGTTGATAGAATAAGCAGACCAAGACCACCAAGATACTTGCGCAGGTCTTTGCCTTCATATACTCTACGACCGGGTTTGCTTACCCTGGTAATCTCCTTGATCGCAAATGTGCCGTTACTGCCGTACTTCAACTCGACTCTGATAAACGGAAAACGGTCGGAGGTGATGACGGTATAGTTCTTTATATAGCCTTTCTCTACAAGGAGCTTAGAAATATTCTCTTTCTGTGTGGAATACGGGATGTCCGTAGTCTTGTTTTTTGCCTGGCCCGCGTTTCTCAAACGGGTCAGATAATCAGCAATTGAATCGGTTACAGGCATAGTACACTGTTAATTACTTTCAAAAATGAACACATATCACTTATCACTGCATGCAGCCAGCTGTTACCAACTTGCTTTTTTGACACCGGGGATCTTGCCCTCAAGTGCGAGCTTGCGGAACATATGACGGCATAAACCGAATTTCTCATAGACTCCGCGACCACGCCCGGTCAATACACAACGGTTTCTTACCCTGGTAGCAGAACTGTTGCGCGGAAGCTTGCTGAGTGCTTCGTAATCACCCGCATTCTTCAGCTCTTCACGCTTTGCGGCATACTTTTCAACCAGCGCTTTCCTTTTCTCATTTCTTGCTATTACGCTTTTCTTTGCCATCTTTTCTCTGGATAAGTTTAGTTGTTCTTCTTTTTGAACGGCATACCAAGCTCAGAGAGCAACGCAAATGCCTCTTCATCAGTTCTGGCAGTCGTCACAAAGCTGATATCCATACCCTGGATTCTCGGAACCTTGTCGATATCGATTTCCGGGAAGATAATCTGCTCTCTGATTCCAAGAGTGTAGTTTCCGCGACCGTCGAAACTTGTGTTACTCAATCCACGGAAATCGCGAATTCTCGGAACGGCCAATGTAACAAACCTGTCCAAAAATTCATACATATATTTCTTTCTCAGCGTCACCCGGCAACCGATAGGCTGTCCTTCACGAAGCTTGAAGTTTGATATGGCTTTGCGAGCTTTTCTGATCTGTGGCTTCTGCCCGGTAATCTGAGCAAGCTCCTGCATTGCGGTTTCGAGGAGCTTCGGCTCGGATGCGGCTTCACCAACTCCGATATTGATGGAGATTTTGGTGAGCTTCGGCACCATCATGATATTTTTGTACTGGAAACGTTCCATCAGAGCAGGAACAACTTTTTCCTTGTAACTTTCAGCGAGGCGGGAAACAGGAATATCGAGATTCGATCCCTTTTCGTCTTTTTTTGTCATCTTTTTTCAGTGCATTGACAGGATGGTCTTGGTCATCCTGCGTTTATTCGTAAACAGCTTTTCAGCCTTTTTTAACATTAGAAGCGTGGATCGGGAACTCGCGTTCGATGATCGCACCCTGCGGGTGACTCTGTGAAGGGCGAACGTGACGTTTTCTGATGTTCACTCCCTCTACAATTACCCTGCAAGCCTGTGGATAAGCCTTGAGGACTTTCCCGGTTTTGCCTTTGTCGTTTCCTGCGATAACAACAACGGTATCGTTTTTTCTTACATGCAGCTTTGTCTGCTTATTGGCTGTTTTCATGTTGCATCATAATGATATATTTCAAAAGCGGAGCGGGAGACGGGATTCGAACCCGCGACCAACAGCTTGGAAGGCTGTGACTCTACCAACTGAGTTACTCCCGCTGAAACTGTTCCTGATCAGAGCACTTCAGGAGCAAGAGAGACAATCTTCATATATTTTCTGTCTCTGAGTTCGCGCGCTACAGGACCGAAAATACGAGTGCCTCTGGGTTCGCCCTGTGCATTGAGAAGAACGACTGCGTTTTCATCGAAGCGGATATATGAACCGTCTTTTCTCTTCTTCTCTTTGGCGCAGCGGACAACAACGGCCTTGCATACGTCTTTTTTCTTGACAACGCCACCGGGAACGGCAGCTTTTACAGTAACCATGATCTGGTCACCGATTGCAGCATAGCGTCTGCCTGTACCGCCGAAGACATGGATACAGCGAACTTTTTTGGCACCACTATTATCAGCCACAACCAGATTAGTCTCTTTCTGGATCATCGGACTTCAACCTTTATTAAAAATGTAATAAGAACCCTTCTTACTTTGCTTTTTCTACGATCTCGACCAGCCTGCAGGTTTTCCTCTTGCTGAGCGGACGACACTCCATAACCTTGACGGTATCACCAATACCTGCCTCATTGTTCTGGTCGTGAGCCATGAGCCTGGTGGTACGCTTAAAGTATTTCTTGTAGACCGGATGCTTGATCCTGCGCTCAACCGCAACGACGATAGCCTTGTCCATCCTGTCACTGACAACCTTACCTACCCAGGTTTTCTTACTGCTTCTTTCTTCTGCACTATTTGCCATTGCAGCACCTTCGTTTTGAATTTCTCCCATTGTTGATATCCCTATTGTTTCTCTCCAGCGCCGAACCTGAAAAATCAGGAGTTTTTCGCTTCGTCCTCTTCGATTTTCTGCAGCTGAGTTTTCATGCGTGCAATATCGCGTCGTGAGTTGCGGAAAACCATCGGGTTCTGCGGAGGCTCGATAACCTTATAAAAATTGAGATCTGCGAGCCTGTCCTCAAGCTCAGTAATTTTATTTACCAGCTCCTGCTTACCGAGTGCTGCGATTTCGTACTTTTTCATGGTAATTATCTTTGTCTTTTTAGCGCTTAGCCTTCGTGTTCGGGCCTGACGATGAATTTGGTCTTGATCGGAAGTTTCTTGGCTGCGAGTCTGAACGCCTCTGTAGCCACTTCCTGAGACACGCCTTCAGCCTCAAACATAATTCTACCAGGCTTTACGACAGCCACCCAGAACTCAGGATTACCTTTACCCGAACCCATGCGTGTTTCTGCAGGTTTCTTGGTGACAGGTTTGTCAGGGAAGATTCTGATCCAGATCTTACCATCCCTTTTCATGAACCTGTTCATCGCAACACGTGCAGCCTCGATCTGACGACTTGTTATCCATGCGGGCTCTAGAGCCTTAAGAGCGTAGGTACCGAAGGTAACGGTTGTGCCTCTTCCGGCGTTCCCCTTCATCTTGCCCCGCATCACTTTTCTATGTTTAACCCTCTTCGGCATCAACATACCGGCAACTCCATCTTTTTTCTGATTGTAATGTTCTCTTCCTTGCGCCTGTCAGTATCAGGTCGTCTGTCTCGGTTTACGACGTCTTCTGTTACGGCTGTCGCGTCCACGTGAACGCTGCTCACCGCGGCGATCCTTGATTTTCTTGAGTTCATCCTCTTCAATAGCATCGATGCGCTGAACGAGAACCTCACCCTTGTAGACCCATACCTTGATTCCGATCGCTCCGGCAATGGTGTGCGCGGTAACGCTCGCATAATCAACGTTGGCTCTCAATGTATGCAACGGAATCTTGCCTTCCTTGTACTGCTCTGAACGTGCAATTTCAACACCACCAAGCCTTCCTGCACAGCGAATACGGATACCCTCTGCACCTGCACGCATAGCCTGCTGGATAGCCTGCTTCATAGCACGACGGAAAGATACCCTGTTCTCAAGCTGATAAGCGATATTTTCGCCGATAAGCTGAGCTTCGATCTCTGGCTTGATCACTTCGATAACATCGATCTTAACCTCTCGTCCGGTAATACGGCTCAACTCCTGGGACAGATTGTTGATTTCCTCTCCCTTTCTGCCGACAACGGCGCCCGGCCGGGCCGCAAAGATATTGATCTTAATATGTTTTGTCGTACGCTCGATAACAATCTTTGCAATACCGGCGCGCTCTCTTTTCAAGCGTGCCTGGACATAGTTACGGATAACATGATCCTGCTTCAGTTTTTCAGCAATCACAGGCGAATCATCATACCACCTGGATGTCCAGTCCCTGATAATCCCTAATCTAAATCCAGTAGGATTAACTTTCTGACCCAATGTTAGCTCCTTGTTCGTTTATTTTTTTACTGGATTACCCTTGTCGACGACTATGGTAAGGTGATTCGAGCGTTTACGAATCCTGTATGCCCGACCCATAGGGGCAGGTAACATACGTTTTATAGTCGGTCCTTCGTCAACAAAAATCGTCTTAACAACCAACTCGTTGTCTCCGGCCCTATCTTCAGGATTCAACTGTGCATAGTTTGCAACAGCCGATTTAAGCGTCTGTATCACCTGACGGGATGCTGCCTTTGTCGAGTTCAGCAGAATCGCCTTGGCCTGATCAACCTGCTTGCCGCGGATAAGCCCCGCAACTATACGCATTTTCCTCGGCGATGTCGGCGTATGCCGTAAAATAGCTTTAGCTTGCATGTCTTCTTACCTTTCCCGGGTTATTCGGATTATTTTCTCTTTGGTGCTGAACCGCCTTTCTCAGCCTTGCCGCCTGCATGACCGCGATACGTTCTGGTCGGGGCAAACTCGCCGAGCTTGTGACCAACCATATTTTCGCTGATATAGACAGGAACATGGGTCTTGCCGTTATGAACAGCGACCGTGTGACCAACAAAATCAGGTGATATCATGGAACTGCGTGCCCAGGTTTTCACCACTTTCTTCTCTTCTCTGCTGTTCATATCAAGAATCCTCTTTTCGAGCTTTCCTTCGATAAAGGGACCTTTCTTTAGTGATCTTGGCATAATTCTCTCTGAACTTGAATTATTTATCTACTCTTCTATTTCGACTTGCGGCCGCGAACGATAAGCTTGCTGGACGCCTTCTTCTTGTTTCTGGTCTTCAGACCTTTAGCAAGCTGTCCCCAAGGAGACTTTGGATGCTTGCGACCACCACCTGATTTAGATTTACCTTCACCACCACCCATCGGATGGTCAACCGGGTTCATTGCCATACCACGGGTCTGCGGCCTCACACCGAGCCAACGGCTTCTGCCGGCTTTACCGAGGACAATGTTTTCGTGATCTGCATTGCCGACACCGCCGATTGTCGCGCGGCACTCAATACGAACCTTACGAATCTCTCCGGAAGGAAGTTTCAGCGTTGCATAATCTCCCTCTTTAGCTGCCAGGACAGCGTATGCACCTGCTGAACGTACAATCTGGCCGCCTTTGCCGGCTTTCATCTCAACGTTATGAATGTCGGTACCGAGAGGAATATTCTTCAAGGGCATCGTATTGCCCGGCTTTACCTCGACTTTATCACCGCTGAGCAGCTGCTCTCCAACCTTCAATCCTTTCGGGGCAAGAATATAACGTTTTTCTCCATCAACATAATGCAATAATGCAATTCTTGCTGAACGATTCGGATCATATTCGATAGCAGCGACTGTAGCAGGAATGTTATCCTTGTTACGCTTGAAATCGATAATCCTGTAAAAGCGTTTATGTCCCCCACCTCTGTGACGTGAAGTGATGCGCCCGGCCTTATTTCTTCCACCTGATTTTTTCAGTGGTGCAAGCAAGCTTTTTTCAGGCTCACTCTTGGTAATCTCATCGAATTCCGGGTATGACAAGTACCTTGATGCCGGTGTAACTGGCCTTAATTTCCTAATCGCCATTGTAAATTAATATCTAGCCTTTATTGGATTTCTTCTCTTCACCCTGATCAGTAGAGCCTGAATAATAATCAATAGCCTGTCCTTCTTTCAGAGTAATGAACGCCTTTTTCCAGTCATTTTTCTTGCCTGCAAGAACGCCTTTTCGTGTAAACTGACGTTTCGTTTTACCAAGGCAGTTGACCGTACGGACTGACGCTACATCGACACCGAACTTGGCTTCTACGGCGGCTTTGATTTCTGTTTTATTAGCCGCGCTCTTTACCTTGAAGACATACTGGCCTTTCTGCTCGGTTAATCCTGTGCTTTTTTCTGTAAGCCAGGGCTGCATTAACGGATTTCTCATAACCTATCTCTTTTTTGCTGTCTATACTGAAATTAAGCCAGTGTTTCTTCAATCTTCTTCACCGCAGCCTTCTGCATGACGACTGTCTGACAATCCAGGATATCGTAGGTCGACGCCTGGTCAGCCACCCTGATATTGAGCACAGGAATATTTCTGCCCGATCTGTTAATGATCTCATTGTGCTCAGGAAGAAGAACGAGCGTTTTTTTCTGGTCAAGACCGAGGTTTTTAAGGATATCGGCGAACTGTCTGGTTTTGATCTGTTCGAAGGTAAAATCCTCGATAACGATAATGCGGCCTTCACCTGCCTTGGAGCTGAGCGCTGAGCGGCGTGCAAGGCGTTTGATTTTTCTGTTGACCTTGAGGTCATATCCATGTGGCTGAGGGCCGAATATCGAACCACCTCCACTCATAAGCCCGGACCTGCTTGAACCCTGTCTGGCGTGGCCTGTACCTTTCTGCCTGTATGGCTTTTTACCGCCGCCTCTTACTTCAGAGCGATTTTTTACTTTATGTGTCCCCTGACGTTTATTGGCCAGGAGAGACTTGACATCAAGGTAGACTGCGTGCTCGGATACCTTCGCGGCAAAAACCTTATCATCAAGTGAAACCACTTCACCAGTTTCTGCACCGGCGGTATTGATAACTTTAAGTTCCATGTTTACTGGTAATCACCGTTTACTTGTTTCTTGTAACAATCTCCACATATGAATTCTTCACACCGGGCACCGAACCTTTGATAACAAGAAGATTTGACTCAGGGATAATCTTGACAATCTGAAGCCCCCTGACCTTAACATTCTTGCTGCCCATACGGCCGGCCATCCTCATTCCTTTGAACGTACGTGACGGGTCGGATGAACCGCCTACCGAACCAGGAGCCCTCAGCCTGTCGGACTGACCATGTGTTCTGGAACCACCGGCAAAATTGTGACGCTTGACAACACCAGCAAAACCTTTACCTTTCGTTACACCACGCACATCAACCTTATCACCCTCTTTAAACATATCTACGCTCACAGAACTGCCAAGTTCGAGATCTGCATCCATAAGATCTTTACCGAATTCAGCAATCTTGTAGCCGGGAGTGATTCCGGCTTTAGCATAATGCCCCCTCATGGGCTTGGATACTTTTGCTTCTTTTCTCTCACCAATACTCAACTGGTAAGCCTCATAGCCGTCATTATCCGAAGTCTTCACCTGTGACACAAAACAGGGAGCGGCCTGGATAACCGTACAGGGTACAGCCTCGCGCTTCTCGTTATATATGCGAGTCATACCAATTTTTTTTCCAAGAATAGCAGCCATCTCTGATTAGCTTTTCAAATTCGTTAAGACTTAATTTCTACATCAACACCACTCGGAAGCTCAAGCTTCATCAGCATATCGATGGTCTTTCCAGTCGGATTCATAATCTCGATCAATCGCTTGTGCGATGAGAAGGAAAACTGCTCTCTTGATTTTTTATCAACATGCGGAGACCGGTTAACAGTATACACATGACTCTTTGTCGGCAGTGGGATTGGCCCGAAAATAATTGCATCCGTCTGCTTGACGACATCGATAATCTTGACGGCCCACTTGTCCACCAGACTATGGTCGTAGGATTTGAGCTTTATTCTGATCTTTTGCTGAACAGCCACTTATCTAAACCTCTTTCAATGTTTTACAATAAAAATGGGGCGGAACGATATCCCCGCCCCATCACGAACATCATTTTTCTATCACTCGATAATCTGGGTAACAGTACCTGCACCGACGGTACGGCCACCTTCACGAATAGCGAAGCGAAGGTTCTCGTCCATAGCGATAGGAACGATAAGCTCGACTTCGACAGAAAGGTTGTCACCAGGCATAACCATTTCAACACCTTCGGGCAGAGTAACTGCACCGGTAACGTCAGTGGTTCTGAAATAGAACTGGGGACGATAGTTGTTGAAGAATGGGGTATGGCGGCCACCCTCTTCTTTTTTAAGGATATACACCTCTGCCTTGAATTTGGTATGAGGAGTGATGGTGCCCGGTTTTGCGATAACCATTCCACGCTCGAGCTCTTCCTTATCGACACCGCGGAAAAGAATACCTGCGTTATCACCAGCCTGTCCCTGGTCAAGAGTTTTCTGGAACATCTCGATACCGGTAACAACTGATTTACGGGTCGGCTTGATCCCGACGATTTCGACCTCTTCGCCGATTTTAATAACACCACTCTCGATACGGCCTGTACCGACAGTGCCACGACCGGAGATAGAGAAAACGTCCTCGATAGGCATCAGGAACGGCTTGTCAACGTCGCGGACAGGCTCAGGAATATAGCTGTCAACAGCGTCCATAAGTTCCATGATAGCAGCCTCTGATTCAGGATCGCCATCAAGGGCTTTCAGTGCCGAGCCTTTGATGATCGGGATATCGTCACCAGGGAACTCATACTCGGAGAGCAGCTCGCGAAGTTCAAGCTCGACAAGCTCGATAAGCTCGGGATCGGCGATATCTACTTTGTTGAGGAAAACAACAAGAGCAGGAACGTTCACCTGACGGGCAAGCAGAATGTGCTCGCGAGTCTGAGGCATAGGACCATCGGTACCGGCAACGACGAGAATAGCACCGTCCATCTGAGCAGCACCGGTAATCATATTCTTGATGTAGTCAGCGTGACCTGGACAGTCAATGTGCGCATAGTGACGTTTGTCGGTCTCGTATTCAACGTGTGCGGTAGAAATGGTAATACCGCGCTCTCTTTCTTCAGGCGCCTTATCGATGTCACCGAATTCGCGCAACTGAGCCATACCTTTCTTTGCAAGAACTGTGGTAATTGCAGCTGTCAGTGTTGTTTTACCATGGTCAACGTGACCGATGGTACCAATATTTACATGAGGTTTCTCCCTCTTGTAGGCCTCTTTTGCCATGTTTCCTCTCCCTCTATCGGTTAACAGTTGTTGTTTTATGTAATACAGTAATACGTCTTGATCCTAAATCACTCAGTCAGCATTCTTAGAGCTGTTCTTCTCCTGAAGAGCCTCGGCAATATTTTTCGGAACCTCATGGTACTGCTCAAACTCCATCGTGTAGTTGGCACGGCCCTGGGTCATCGATCGCAGAACGGTCGAATAGCCGAACATCTCGGAAAGCGGAACTTTTGCCTTGACAAACTGCGCGCCTGCACGATCGCCCATACCTTCAATATGACCCCTGCGGCTTGAAAGATCACCCATCACGTCACCGAGGTACTCCTCAGGCGTAATAACTTCAACCTTCATGAGCGGCTCAAGAAGAACAGGATCAGCCTTTCTCACAGCGCCCTTGAAGCCGATTGAGCCGGCAATCTTAAACGCCATTTCGGAAGAGTCAACATCGTGATATTTTCCGTCGTAGAGCGTCACCTTGACATCCTGAACCGGGTATCCTGCTATAACACCATCCTTCATCGCCTCCTGAATACCATTCGATACAGCAGGGATGTACTCCTTGGGGATCACGCCGCCTTTGATAGCATCGACAAACTCATAACCTTTACCCTGCTCGAGCGGCTCGACCTTGAGATTGACGAGACCGAACTGACCTTTACCGCCTGACTGACGAACAAACTTGCCTTCGTGATCGACTGCCTTCTTGATCGTCTCGCGGTAGGCAACCTGAGGCTGACCGACATTGGCTTCAACCTTAAACTCTCTCTTCAACCTGTCGACAAGAACCTCGAGATGCAGTTCGCCCATACCGGCAATGAGCGTCTGACCGGTCTCTTCATCACTACTGACTCGGAAGGTCGGATCCTCCTCAGCAAGCTTGGCAAGCGACATACCGAGCTTATCGGAATCAGCTTTAGTCTTAGGCTCGATAGCAATCTGAATAACCGGCTCGGGAAAAACCATCTTCTCGAGAATAATAGGCTTTGCCTCGTCGCACATGGTATCACCGGTCTTCACATCTTTCATACCAACCGCAGCCGCGATATCTCCTGCATGAACCTCCGTCAGATCCTCGCGCTTGTTGGAATGCATCTGAAGAAGACGACCAATGCGCTCTTTCTTTCCTGTCGTTGAGTTCAGAATATAACTTCCAGCCTTCAACACACCGGAATAGACCCTGAAAAATGTCAGCTTACCGACAAACGGGTCGGTTGCAATCTTAAAAGCAAGCCCGGCAAACGGAGCTTCATCCTTAGGCTCGCGAACAATATCTTCGTCTGTATCAGGATGATGACCGGCCACATTACCAACATCAACCGGGGATGGCAGACACTCGACAACGGTATCGAGCATAAACTGAACACCCTTATTCTTGAATGATGACCCGCACAGCGTAGGAATAATAGTCCCCGCAAGAGTCGCCTGGCGAAGCACTTTGCGTACTTCGTCTTCAGTGATATCTTCGCCTTCGAGATATTTTTCAAGAAGCGTCTCATCAACTTCAGAGACAGCCTCAAGCATATTGATTCTCCAGTGCTTCGCTTCACTTTCGAGATCATGAGGAATGGCAACCTCTTCATAGGTACTGCCATCTTCTTTATCGTAAATAATACCCGTCATACGGATCAGATCGACGACACCGGCAAACATTTCGCCCTGACCGATCGGAATCTGGACCGGCACAGGATTAGCACCAAGCCTCTCTTTGATAGACTTGACAGTCTCAAAGAAATCGGCGCCAACACGATCCATCTTATTAACGTAGGCGACCCTTGGCACATTGTACTTATTGGCCTGACGCCAGACCGTTTCCGACTGGGGCTCGACACCGCCTACCGCACAGAACAGCGCAACAGCACCATCAAGCACTCGCAGAGAGCGCTCAACCTCCACTGTAAAATCGACGTGACCCGGCGTATCAATAATATTGATACGATGATTTTTTCCTTTATAGATTCCGTAACGGGGTTCCCAGAAACAGGTCGTCGCAGCCGAAGTAATCGTGATACCACGCTCTTTCTCCTGCTCCATCCAGTCCATGGTTGCGCCACCATCGTGAACCTCTCCCATTTTATGGAGACGTCCGGTATAATAGAGAATCCTCTCAGTCGTCGTCGTTTTTCCAGCATCGATATGAGCCATGATACCGATGTTGCGAACCTTATCTAAACCTACTTGCCGTGCCATGAGTTCGATCTTCGCCCGTTAATAATTATTAAAACCTGAAATGCGCAAAAGCCTTATTCGCGTCAGCCATACGGTGAACCTCGTCTCTCTTTTTCACAGAAGCACCCTGCTCGTTTGCCGCATCAAGCAACTCAGCAGCAAGCTTTTCCGCCATTCCGCGACCACCTCTACGGGTAGCGAACTGCTTGATCCAGCGGAAAGCCAGAGCCTCGCGCCGTGAAGGCTTTACCTCCATAGGAATCTGATAGGTAGCACCACCGACACGCTTACTGCGCACCTCCACAAGAGGAGCTACATTACCCAATGCTTTACGGAATACCTCAAGCGCATCCGCATCTTCGACCTTGGCGTCAATAATATCCATTGCCTCATAGACAATCTTTGCGGCAACGCTCTTCTTGCCATCACTCATAATCGTATTAATAAGCCGCGTAACACTTTCGTCACCATAACGAAAATCCGCTTTAACGCCGGCATATACACCTTTTTTGCCCATCTTGCTCCAGAATTAAAAGATTGGTTTTACTTGGCTGCAGCCCCTTTCGGACGCTTAGCTCCATACTTGGAACGTCCCTGCCTGCGATCTGCTACACCGGAAGTATCCAGCGAGCCCCTGACAATATGATAACGCACACCCGGAAGATCCTTTACCCTTCCACCACGGATCAGCACAATCGAGTGCTCCTGAAGGTTATGGCCTTCACCGGGAATATAAGCGGTAACCTCAATCTTGTTCGATAGCCTCACACGAGCAACCTTTCTCAACGCAGAGTTAGGCTTTTTCGGCGTTGTCGTGTAGACTCGCGTACACACGCCACGCTTCTGCGGGCACTTCTCAAGAGCCGGTGACGCTGTTTTGGACGCCTTTGTAGTTCTTCCGCGTCTGATAAGCTGCTGAATCGTCGGCATACTCTATACTCTCTTCTATTCTTTAAGTTAAACGTACAAGTAGGGAACCTACTGTCAATTCAATCCTGAAAATCCGTAAGGACAACCAATGTAAATTTTTTTTGTAAAAAAAACAAAAAGAGAGACGACAATTCCGCCCTTTTCTTTTTTTTTATCCCCACGTTCCGGCTGATCTTGCGTGCATCGTCTATAAATCCTTTTGATGGTATCGATTGAGTGCACATTCCCCATGCCAAAAGATGACGCCTGGCGCCTAAGCTCTCACAGACTGTTCATACACAGCCGGTCTGTCTGGTGACGGATCGATATTCATCAGCCGCGAACGTTTCCGGGCATTACCTGCGGCTACTCGAGCGCTATTCGGGCAGCAGACGATAGCCGATTTCTCGAATAAGAATTTTCATCGACTCGCTGATCTTATAACCAGCCACTGCATCATCAGCCGAAGGCTGGAGTTGGCCAGCCTGCCACGTGCTGACAAGGTCGAGTATCGCATCGCCCGTCTCTCCGATATTTTTGACAGGAACAACTCTCCCGCCGACACTGCTCAATATCTGATGGACGACACCTTCAGGCACGACCCCGAAAAGCGTTTTTTTCATACCGATCGCATCGTAGAATCGCTCGGGAACATAGCACTCGTTCATCTCATTCTGCCCGAGAACGACGCCACAGACATCGGCCATCATACAGAGATCAAGCTCGGCCTGCCGGCTATAGCACCAGGGCAGGAGTACGCAGTCGCCAAGGCCCGACTTACGAACAAGATCATCAATATCACTGCGCTGTGATCCGATGAGCGCAAACGACAGTGCACCTCTGAGCCCCTCCTGACTCTTCAGCAGAGCGGCGATTGAACCAAGGAACCCTGCAATCTCCTTTCTGGTAAGCCTTTCGAGGATGAAGGTCCAGCGCATGACAGAACCTGCCTGGTAAAAACCTGAAATCGCTTCAATTTCCTCTGGATCATAGCCATTCTCAACAATCGATATATCGTCGTAGGCCAAACGCCCGGAATGTTTTTTCAGGAACAGTACTTTCATCGCCCTTGACGGCATGATCAGCGCCTGACCGGAATGCAGCACCTGGTCTTCCAGCTTTTTAAGCCGTTGATGCACAGGCATTCCGGAAACACTCTCTCCCCCTTCGATATCGTAGGGTTCAAGGCAGTCAAAAATCAACGGTTTATTATACTTTCCCGAAAGCTCAAGCCCGAGCATATGCGGCGTAACCGGAGGTCCCTGAGCATAGATGATTTCAATATCGGGATGCTCGGCAAGCAACTGTTCAGCAATCGATCGCGCGCTCTCTTCCCAACCATTGTCACTGGCGTCGGCACTGAAGAGGCCACCCACCCCGCGCTTGATTGCCGAGAATGAATTCTGAGGCATCCCCCTGATGACGCGAAATGCTTTCGCCTGGCTCGCCCCTTTGAGCGACAACGGCTCTCCGGCATGGTAGACAGGAAACGGGAAACGCTCCTCCAACAATGCCGATATCCCGGAATCATCCTCATCCTCCTGCCTCACAAAAGGGTCTTCGCCTGATGCGTTCAAAGCGGCCTCTGCCCCTTTGGCCCGGCCTTTTACCTTGACCTTCAGCTCATCCAGACCGCTCACTGCAGGTGGACCTATAACGAATGGTTCCCAATCATTGCGCTGCAACTGCCTTGCCAGCTGATAGGCTCTTGTCGAGCCTTCCGTCATCATCGGAGGAAAATTCCTTGTCAGAAACAGTATTTTCTTCACAACCGTCAGAATTAAATTGTAGGATAAACCCGTTACGATGCCTTGCGTCGCAGTAGCGTCCCGCCGGCAAAGAGCATCACTATCAGCAAGGCTGCCGCAAGGCTATAGCGTCGCCCGTTTTCAAAAAGCGTACGGTCATAGCTGAAAACGATGTGATGCTCGCCCTCAGGAACAAGCACTCCCCGGATAACCCCGTTGACAGGGTGGACTCTGACGGGAGAACCGTCCATAGAAGCCTTCCAGCCCTGCGGGTAAAAAACCTCGCTTACAACAAGGAGTGCATCTCCTTCCGAACTGACGTTCATCGATAACCGTTCCGGACCTCTATCGATTGCAAGCACCTCTCCGCGGGCGAACGATCTCTGCCCTTCCCATCCGCCATCCTCGACAAACACCATCTCAGCCGGACCGCTCGAGCTTTGCAGCATACCCGAAAGACTCTGTTCCGCAGACTCTGATGCCGTTGCCCCCAGAGCAAACCATGCTCTCGGCATAGGGTCGCGGAGGCGGTAAACCCAAACCTCCTGCCTGCCCCGCACAAGACGAAGCATTCCTTCATAAACGCCCTCCAGCTCAGGATGATCAAGAGGAGAGGGAGCAATAACATAACCAACATTGAGCATCCGAAGTACACCCGTATCGGCAAGATTTGCTGTTCGCTTCAGCAGTGCATCATAACGCGCTATTTTGGCCGGATGATACCCTCCGACCGACTCCAGTCCGGCAGCCGCAAAACGGTTCTCACCAAAAAGCCCGCCAGCGGGATAAATTCTGAAGATGCCCGGTTCGTTTTTCAAAAAATCAGCCACATCGCCATCACTGAACACCTTGTCAAGAACAGCCTCCGCCTGAAGCTGCGAAGAACGTAACGAGTCCCTTGACGGATCGACAATCTGACGATCGACAAGCAGAATGTCACCAAGCGCTAACGCCGCCACGAAAAGCAGTGTTACCCGGTCGGAGAAAACCTGACGAATAGAAAGCCAGAGAAGCCCGCAAAACAATGCAGAACCGAGGACAACGCCCTGCAGGCTTCCTTTCAGCTGATTCCAACGGGCATCCTCGATAAGACGAACAAGCTGCACCCCCTCAACATTGGGAAGAGGAAAGACGCTGCGGAACCATGATTCGATGGAAGGTTCGAACAAAAGCAAAAAAACAATAAAGAGAGCCAGCGCTAACGAGCCGCCTTTAAGGATCCTGATAGCGCCCTTATCAAGACCCTTGCCGAGAGCGTGCAAACCGAAACCCGCAAGCAGTGAAAGGTCGAGCGAGACCACGATCAGCACCATCGAAGGCACCCGAAACCTGCTGAAAAACGGCGCAAAATGGTAAAACAGGTCATACAACGGACTCCAGAAACTGCCGAATGAGAGCAGCAGAGCAACGAGCATCGAGGAAACCAGAAACCAGACAAACGGCTCGCGGCGTCCGGCCCATGCCCCGCCAAGAGCAAGCAGCAGAATAATCAGACCGGCATAATTGGGAAAATCGGTAAACGGCATGTGTCCCCAGTACGCTATACCGCCAAAACCGAAAAAACCGGGAACCAGAAAGGTCAGCAGTTCGGTCGGATGCATTGACCACATCGTCGCATATCCGTATGCTGCCCCGCCTCCAGCTGAAGCGCCGCGAACCGAAAACGGCGTATAGGCCAGGGCAGGCATGTAGACTGCCGCCGCCAATGCCACTGCAAGCACAAGCGACAGAGATACTGCCGCCAGTTTCCCGGCGGTTTCACGAAGAGTTGTATATCTGACAACGACATTGATCACTATCAGCAGACACAGAAACATCCAGGTATAATAGGCAATTTGCACATGAGCCCGCTGCAGCTGCAAGCCGGCAAAAAGTGCCAGCAAAGCGATATCGTAGATTTTTCGACTATCGAGAACCCTCAAACCGGCCCAGAACACCCAGGGCATATAGGCTGCACTCATCAGCTGACTGCCGTGCCCGTAGACAAACATCGTCACCAGATAGGGATTGAGCATGAAGGCCGCACCCCCCAGAAAAGCGGCCATATGACGCAGTCTGAAAAAACGAAGCAGCACATACCCCCCCATCGCGGCAAACACGAGATGCAGGAGTTGCAGGAGCAGACCGTCAATGTGAAACAAGCTGAGCGCGATACCGGGATAATAGAGACCGTTCAGATAGGTAAATGCCTCGACTGTCGGCATACCGGAAAACGACCATGGCTGCCACAGCGGGTACATGCCTGAAGATTCGCGCAGGGCGTCGAGCGCCATCGACGTCGCCATCGGTCCGGTACTGTCTGGCGATGACGGCACCATACCGAGAAAAAGGACCTGATACAGGAGAGTGGCAACCATCGCGCAAAAAACGAAAGCAACCAGAAAATATGGACGGAGTGCGTTCTTCACAGCCGCATTCAGGATTGTTTTTTCAGAAAAGGAAACATATCTGCAATAATCTCGAGATCCTCATGCTCAAGCTTCATCATCCATATCAGCACAGCATAGAGGCTACAGGCGACAAGAGCGGCAAAAGCCAAGGCAGCGTAGGCAGGAAAGCCTGCAAAAAAGGGACGAAGAACAATGAGAGCCATTGCCGTCACCCCTGAAGCTGCAAAGGGCTTGAACAACTGAAAGGAGAACAGATGAATACCAAGCTTGAGCCACACCTCAACTGCCCGCAGGGCAGTCAGCAGGAAATATACGATAATAACGGCGAAGGCCGCTCCGCTTATACCATAACGGGGGATAAGAAGCGTGTTGAGAAAAAAGTGAATCGCAAGAGCGAGGAGCGAATTGATCGCTGAAAGCCTGGCTACCCCGCTCATCTGCAGAAGCGTATCGTAGAGACCTGTCGATGCCTGGAACAGAACAGCCGCGGAAAGCAGCACGAGAACAGGCTCCGCACCCGAAAACCCGGCGCCGAAAAGGTCGAGCACCTCGCTCGGCATAACCATAAGCACAACGGCCGGAGGAAGAGCGGCAACGACAATCCAGCGAGTCACAACCTTCAACAACCGCTCCATCTCATCCTCCCGGCCTGCAGCGGAGAGCGAAGCAAACAATGGCGCCGCGATTCCGGCAAAAGCAAGGTAAACGGAACGCAAAAGGCCGGCAGTTCTGACGGCCGGCTGATAGATTCCGACTGTCCGGGCATCGGAATACCAGCCCAGCATAAGAATATCGAGCCAGTGGCTTGCCATTCCCGTCAAAGCCACAAGCATCAGCGGCAGTGAGTAGTAGAGCATTGATCGATTGCTCCCGGCTCTCACAATATCAGCAATACAGAGACCTGTCCGGGCCTTCATATCGCGAAATATCCAGATTGCGGCAGCAAAAGCAGCGATCGGCATAGGAAGCAGTATGGCAAGTGCACCACCTCCCGCCGCCCAGAGAGAAAGGGTCAGGATCAGAAGCCCTCCGGGTACGATAATCTGAGAAGCGATAATTTTCGGCCGCAGCTCCCTGAATGCCTGCATCACATGACCGGCAACGGCAATGAAAACGTGCAACGGCACCGAGATGGCGTAACAGATAATGGTCAGCTGCAGCAGTACGCTACCGTTGAACATCGAAGAAAGAATCCCTGCTGCAGACGCGAGCAGCAAGGAGGCAACAAACGAAAATCGCATTGAGTAGCTCAACGCTGAAAGTGCCGCTCTTCGCTGACGCTCCGGATCAAGCGGAGACAGGTTCACCGTACGAAGAACCCCACCATCAAGCCCTGCAATGGCTATGACTTCAGCAATCTGGGCAAAAGAGAGCGCAAGCGCATACACCCCGAGTTCATCTGCGCCAAGCAGCCTGGCAATAACAAGATTGAGAAAAAACCTCAGGATCTGCCCCGTCACCAATCCCGAAAACGACACACCGGCCTGTTGAACGATAATCTTCATCGTTCACTCCCGTCAATCACATCGCGCCTGAAGCGGACAACGCTGACAAGCCCTTTGAGGAAATACAAGGGTATCCCGCCAAGGAAACAAAGGCCCCCTTTCCATGCTCTGTGTCGAACAAACAGGCGCAAAAGGGCCTTATGCTTTCTCCACTGTTTACGAAAACCGAGCTCACCTCCAAGAGATGACGAAACCCGGTGCAATATCGTTGAGGACGGCACATAGAGAATAACCTTTCCTGAGCGCCTCGCTCTCAGGGAAAGATCGACATCCTCTCCATACATGCCGAAAGATTCATCAAATCCGCCAAGCGCACTGAAATCAGCCAAACGCAGCGCCATACAGCAGCCCGTCGCATAGCCGGTTTCCTCTGAAACAGAGAATGCGGGCCCGTCAGGCTCACGAATACCGCGATGTCGGATCTGCCCGGAGAGAAGATCAGCTATGCCTCCGCCATACCAGACAACCTCCGGTTCATGCATATAACAGATCTTCGGAACAGTAATTGCCGCCGCCGGGTTCTGCTGCAATCCTTCGATCAGCGGTCCGGGAAATCCCTGATCGACAAGCGTATCGTTATTGAGAAATATGACAAACTCGGCCCCGCCCCTGCCAACATGCTCAACCCCTGCATTACATCCGGCCCCGAACCCCCTGTTCTCTGCCAGGCGAAGGATCTCGTACTGCGGGAAAGCCTCCTCAATCGCTTCTGGTGAATCGTCTGTCGAGCCGTTGTCAACGACAAGGACGCGCATATCCTTTCTGCCTGCTTTCTGCAGTGAATCAAGGCAGCCAAGCGTGTCGGAAGCATTGTTCCAGTTGACAACGACAACACAGAAAAGATTCTGATGCTTCATGCCAGGATTTCCTCCTGCAAAAAGCCATCGACTGCCGAGGCAAGACGGTCCCATGAATGCTCACGGCAATACGAAGCGATGGAAGAAGTAACCTTCTCCCTGTCTGCTGTATCGAGAAAATCAAGAATACCTTCGGCCAGCGCTGCCGAACCCGGTCTGTCGACAATCCACCCCGTCCGTCCATGTTCGACAGCCTCGCCAAGCCCGCCGGCCGCTGTAACGACAACGGGACGCTGAAATCCATAAGCCTCCTGAACGACCCCTGACTGAGAAGCCGTACGATACGGCAGCACAACAGCATCGGCAGCGCTGAAATACAACGCCGTCTCCTGACGGGAGGCAAAGCCGGGGAAAAAATTCACGTTCCTGTCGATACCAAGCCGGATGGCAAGATCACGGTAGCGCTGCAGGCTCTCATAAAACTGTCCGGCAACGACAAGCTGAAGGCCGGGATGACGTAGAAGAAGATCGGGAATCGCCTCAAAGAGGATATCCAGGCCCTTGTAGCGCCTGACATAGCCGAAAAAAAGGAGAACCGGCCCTCCACCGCCAAGCCCGATCCTTCGGCGGGCTTGATCCGGGGAACACAACGCCTCTGCAGACTCGTAGACGGGATGAAACAAGGCAATAACCTTCTTGTCGGGATGGGCTCCAGCCACCTGGCCGGCCACATGACGCGACAAGGTGACCACCCCGTCGGCAGAGCGGATCATCATCCGGCGTAACCACGACGCGTTCAGCCACGGCTCATGTGATGAATAATTGTGCATCAGCAGCACAAAAGGACGACCGGAGAACTTCCTGACAACAATGTAGAGCGGAGCAAGCAGCCCGGTCCAGTAGGCGCCGACAACCACGCCGGAGCGGGATCGACGAATCCTGAAAGCTGTCCCGATCCAGGTAAGCGGATTCAAAAGATCGATCAACGCAAGGATATCCGGATCCTGCTGCCGATCGGCCCCCGGTTCAAAGGGACTCTTCATGCCAGTGAACAGGCGAGGATACAGTCGGATGAAGGAATAGGCATCCACGCTTGGCCCTCTCCTGAGAAGCGCGTTGCGCAAAGAGGTACTGAACCTTGCGATGCCCCCTTTCAGAGGGAAAAACGGGCTGATAAAAAAGATATGAAGGGAGTCAGGCACAATGACATCATTAGTTGGACGGCTTACTGCTCGCCAAACCCCTGATCAAAAAAATCGACGAGCTGACGGGCCGCTTCGTCTTCGTCGTCTCCATCGAGTTTCAAAACCAGTTTCGTTCCTTTCGGAGCAGCAAGACTCATCACTCCGATAATTGATTTGGCGTTGACTTCCGAACCGTGCATCTCGATAAAAAAATCGGCTTTGAAGCGCGAAGCCAGTTTCACCACTGCAGCGGCAGGCCTGGTATGTAAACCAGCTTTATTTTTTACAACAACTTCCTTGACAATCACGATAAATAAGTCAAAAGTCAGAATTCAAAAAACAACAGTACATACCTGAAAACACTTAGGAAGAAACCACAATCTGAAGTTCCTTGAGCATAGCCACCTCGTCACATTCCATGAGTTTCGGACAGGTCGTACAATCGCGCCATATTTTTTGCGGAAACATCTCCTTGCTCACCGTTTTGTATCCGAGACCCAAAAAAAATTCCGGGCTGAGCGTCAGCACAAAGGAGCTCCTGACACCCTCCTCACGAAGGATCCCCTCCGCTTTGTTGACCAGCATAGTGCCGACACCGTTTCTTTTGTAGGCATCGCATACCGCCAGGGTTCGTATTTCAGCCAGGTGAAGCGTAAAAAACGATATCGCGCAACACCCCACAACCCGCCCGCCGATCTCGGCGACAAAGAAATTACGAATATTCTCGATAATATTTTCCGGCGCTCTCTTCAGCATAATCCCGCTTTCAGCATACGCTGCAGTGATCCTCGCAATGGTTTCAGCATCGCTCAACCGGGCGGTACGGACAGAAATCTCCTGACGGTCCATAAAGCTTAAGGGATAGAAGGGTTAATGGTATTCCAAAGCGCGTTACGCAACTCCTCAAGCCCTGAACGGGTAATGCTCGAAACAGGGATCAGCGGAACATCGTCTTCGAAATCAGGAAGACTGAACGCTTCATCGACAACATCCATTTTAGTCACGACGATGATCCGGGGCTTCTGCAGAAGCGCCGGATCGAAACGCTCCATCTCTCCCAGAAGAAGACGGTACTCCCCAACAGGATCCTCTCCGTCACCCGAGACAAGGACAGCAAGCACTTTTGTCCGTTCGATATGACGAAGAAACTGAATACCGAGACCTTTACCTTCCGCGGCCCCCTCAATAATACCGGGAATATCGGCCATGACGAAAGACTTGTACTCCCCGTACTGCACAATACCGAGATTGGGAACCAGCGTCGTAAACGGATAATCAGCAATTTTTGGTCTGGCCGCGCTCAGCACTGAAATCAGAGTGGATTTTCCAGCGTTCGGAAATCCTACCAGCCCAACGTCGGCCATCAGCTTCAATTCCAGATCGACCTTCAACTCTTCACCTTTCCCCCCGGGCTCAGCATAGCGCGGTGCCTGGCGGGTAGATGTCGTAAAATGAGGGTTCCCTCTTCCGCCATCGCCCCCGCGGGCAAGAAGAAACTCCTCTCCGTCTTCGACAAGATCACAGATAACCTCGCCTGAAACACTGTTTTTGACCAGCGTCCCGCAAGGCACATTGATTACAATATCCTTGCCTGTCTTACCGGCTTTTTTCGAACCCTGACCGTGAACGCCACGCAGGGCCTCATAATTTTTTTTATATCTGAAATCAAGAAGCGTCGCCAACTGGCTGTTGGCACGAAGATACACATGACCTCCCCGTCCTCCGTCACCTCCGTCAGGCCCTCCTTTAGGAACATATTTCTCCCGGCGAAAACTGACACATCCATTTCCTCCATCTCCCGCCTTAACAACAATCCTTGCACTATCAACAAATTTCACGTTATCTCCCGCCTTATTGAATAATCTACGGCCATTAGCTATTTTAACCCAACAGAGAACATGTACGAACCATCAACTGCACGCCTGACGCCGATGAGCAACAAAAAACAATCGATTGAGGAACTGATCACAAGACTTGAAGAGATAACCACGCAGATCGATAACCCGGACACCGGCGTTGAAAACTCTATCAAGCTTTACGAAGAGGGGCTCCGAATCGCAGATCTCTGCAAAAAAAGACTGCAGGATTCCAGACAGAAACTTGAAACGATCAACCCGGAATCTCAATCAGGCAAGCCATCCGAAACCCCGCGCTATACCGACCTGTTCAGCGATCCCGGTTAGGCATCGCCCGTCATACCCTCATCAAGTTTCTGTTTCAGAATATCATTGACCACCGCAGGATTGGCCTTGCCTTTCATCTCTTTCATACACTGTCCGACAAAAAAGCCGAAAATCCTGGTTTTACCGCTCCTGTACTGTTCAACCTGTGCCGGGTTAGCATCAATAATCTCCTGAACGACACCCTCGATCGCACCGGTATCTGAAACCTGAGCAAGGCCTTCTTTCCTGACAATTTCCTGCGGCCCCTCGTCAAGCTCCTGCATTTTCTCGAAAACCTGCTTGGCGATGGTGTTACTGATCGTTCCCTTCGCGATGAGGCCTATCAGTTCACCGAGCCGCTCAGGCGAAATAGTAAAGGAGGCAATCGGAATATACTTCTCTTTAAGAGTCCGGAGCACCTCGCCCATGACCCAGTTTGAAGCAGCTTTTCCATCACCGGAAACCCTCACCGTCTCCTCGAAGTAATCGGCGATTTCACGTTCCGCAGTCAAGACGCCTGCATCATATGGCGGAATATCGTACTCCTCGACAAAACGGGCAGCACGGGCCTCGGGAAACTCGGGAAGTTCTTTTCGGAGACGATCAAGCATTGCATCGTCAACAGCGATCGGAACCAGATCAGGGTCCGGAAAATACCGGTAGTCATGAGAGAACTCCTTGCCGCGCATGGAACGGGTTTCAAGCTTGTCGGCATCCCAGAGACGGGTTTCCTGAACAATGGTTCCTCCGGCTTCAAGCACGTCAATATGACGCTGCGCTTCATACTCGATCGCCTTTTCAACGCTCTTGAACGAGTTCATATTCTTGATCTCGGTTCTCGTGCCGTATTCGCTCTCGCCTCTCGGGCGCATCGACACGTTGGCATCACAACGAAGACTGCCCTCCTCCATATTCCCATCGGAAATACCGAGATATTTGACAATCTGACGCAGCTTCTGCAGATATGCCGAAGCCTCTTTCGAAGAACGGATATCGGGGTAACTGACTATTTCAAGAAGAGGAACGCCACTCCGGTTGGCATCGATAAAGGTATCGTCACCGATATCGTGAATAGATTTACCGGCATCCTCTTCGATGTGTATTCGAATCAGACGTATATCCCTCTGCCCCTCACCCGCATCGATCGATAGACAACCCTCAAGACAGATAGGTTCTTCAAACTGTGAAATCTGATATCCTTTCGGCAGATCGGGATAAAAATAGTTTTTCCTGGCAAGAACAGAATGAGGCGCGATGGAACAACCTGTTGACATCCCAAGCTTGATGGCATCGTCGACAACTCTCTGGTTCAGGACCGGCAGGGCCCCCGGTAAAGCCAGACAAACCGGACAAACATTGGTGTTTGCCGGTTTGCCGAACTCGGTCGAACAGCCGCAGAACGCTTTGCTGTTCGTATTTAACTGACAGTGGACTTCAAGGCCCACAACTAATTCATAGCTCATTGAATTTCAAGAACAATATTGATAAACACCTGTTGACGGTTCACACAAAAAAAGCCTGGTAAACCCTGAAAACCGCTCAATAGGGCTGAAACGAAAACTTCTGTCCTCCTACCGACGCCTCGGCCATAAGTCCGCTTTTCGGCATCGCAAAAACCGCCACACCATCGGAATAATCGGTGTTGGTCGCAACACCGGAGGAAACAACGATAGCGGTCAACTGTGCGTTCAGCTCGTAACTGCCCTGTTTGAATTTGTCGAGATCGGCTTTGGTCCTGAAGAAAATAATTTCAGCAAACGACTGTCCTCCGAGCTGAGGACCGACATTGATCTGGGTGATCGATGATCGCCCGATCACATTGCCCTGTTCATAGACCATCCCCTTGCCCCTGGCCCCGCCGAGAAGCAGAATTCCACCTTTGTAGACATCAGGAAAAACTGTATAGCCGTACGCATCCTCGAAAAACCTCGAAAGAGAGGGATCGGTTTTCTGAAAAAGGCGTACTGTTTGTTTCGCCCGCTCCTCTTCATGCGGATTCCATCCGGCAAAAACCGGCATAGCAATCATAGACCAGACCATCAGCAGCAACGCAGCCGCTTTCCATCGCATCGTCATAACACTCTAATTTTTGTTGTTAAATAAAATCAAACCATTTGAATGCCGCAAGGCAGGCCAGTATTTATTTGACGTCAGGACAATCAAATTCCTGCCTCTACTCGCTGCCAAGTTCCCGTTTCAATGCCTCCCGCTCGATCTCCAGCCTCCGTATCTCGCGATTGACCCGGTCAAGCTCCTCTGGGTCACTGTCAATTTCGAGCCTCAGACGCGATGATGCCTCATCGATAAGATCGATCGCCTTGTCGGGCAGAAAACGATCTGAAATATAGCGGTTCGACAGTTCCGCCGCTGCGACAATCGCAGAATCCTTGACGCGCACCCCGTGGTGAATCTCATACTTTTCCTTGAGTCCCCGAAGAATCGAGATGGTATCCTCAACGCTCGGCTGATCGACAATGACAGTCTGGAAACGACGTTCAAGCGCAGCATCCTTTTCAATGTACTTGCGATATTCATCGAGCGTCGTCGCCCCGATACAGCGAAGTTCTCCACGCGCCAGAGCGGGTTTGAGGATATTGGCTGCGTCGACGGCGCCTTCGGCAGATCCCGCGCCCACAAGCAGATGGAGTTCATCGATAAAAAGAATCACTTCACCGTTGGCATCCTGAACCTCCTTGACGACCGCCTTGAGCCGGTCCTCGAACTCGCCGCGAAACTTCGCTCCGGCGATAAGCTGAGCTATATCGAGCGCTGCGATCTGTTTGCTGCGAAGGTTTTCAGGCACGTCACCGGCAACAATACGCTGCGCGATTCCCTCTGCAATAGCAGTTTTACCCACCCCCGGTTCCCCGATCAGCACAGGGTTGTTCTTTGTCCGGCGAGTGAGGATCTGCAGCACCCGGCGAACCTCTTCATCGCGCCCGATCACCGGATCGAGTTTTCCTTTCCGCGCAAGATCGTTGAGATTGCGGGAATATTTCTTCAGCGAGTTATAGGTATCCTCAGCCGTCTGACTGGTCACCCGCTGCGAACCGCGAATGGTCGTCAGCACCTTGAGCACGGCATTTCGGTTGACACCGGCATCCTGAAGCATCCGTGAAACACGCACACCGGCCTCGGCCATCGCCATAAACAGATGCTCAGAACTGATATATTCGTCCTTCAGTCGTTCGGCTTCCTTCAGGGCAGCGTCAAAGACTGTTCCAAGTTCCTGAGACACATACTGACCGGTAGCCGATGCTCCGGTAACCTTCGGAAGACGTTCGATTTCACGATCTACCGCAGAAAGCAGATTCGCGGTATTGGCTCCGAGCTTAGAGACTATCTGAACAGCAATATTACCGCTATCGCTCAACATGACCTGCAGGAGGTGCTCAGGCTCTATCTGCTGATGCTGTCTGCTGCCTGCAAGCGTCGCAGCCGCCTGCAGAGCCTCCTGGGCTTTCACCGTAAATTTGTTTGGGTCAAACTGCATATCTATGTTCTCTGGTTAGAGGTTTGTACCTTGCAATAAATAAAGCATTTCAACAACCGTCTATAGACCTTACTGCTCATGTATAACAATTTAAAGACAAAAAAAGTTAAAGTTGCAACATGGAGCATGCTGGAAGAAAAAAAACCGGAATATGCGCTGGTTGCAGGCGTTGATCTTGTCGTCATCCGTTCTAAAGACCAGGTTTCAGTCCTCTACGGCCGGTGCCATCACCGCGGCGGCCTCATGGCCGATGGCCATGTTGAGGGCAACAACCTGCTCTGCCCCCTGCACGGCTGGGACTACCGCTTTGACAGCGGTGTAAGCGAGTACAACAATGAAGAAGCGCTGCAGCAGTTCACGGCATGGATTGACACCGATGCCGACGCGGTACTTGTCGATGAAAAAGAGATCACGCTCTGGGCAGCAGAGCACCCGCAGCCTTGGAGCAGGGAGTCCTACCAGGGGCTCTACGCCGATATGAAAGGAACTCCCGAAGAACCATTCAACAGCGCCATACACCAACTCGCATCAACCCCTCACGAAGCCTTTCACGCCCATGGCAGCATATCGGCAATGGGCGTCCCGCTCACCGACCTTCCGCGCTGGGAAGACATCCAGATACTCACGGCGCAGCTTGCCCGACCGCCACTGCAGGATGACACTCCGGTCGATACAACCCTTATCATAGGCCCCAACGCCAGGCGTCCGCTGCAACTCTCGATGCCTCTGTTTGTCAGCGACATGAGCTTCGGAGCGCTCGGAAGAGAGATCAAGATAGCCCTCTCCAGAGGCGCCGAAACTGCCGGTACAGGCATCGCCTCGGGAGAAGGCGGCATGCTTGAAGATGAACAGCGTGAAAACTCGCACTATTTCTATGAACTCGCGCCGGCAAGGTTCGGCTGGGATATTGAAAAGGCAGCCCGCTGCCAGGCGTTTCACTTCAAGGCGGGACAAGCTGCAAAAACCGGAGTCGGCGGACTGCTTCCCGCAGCAAAAGTCAGCGAAGAGATTGCCAGGGTCAGAGGCGTTGCATTGCACCACGATGCCGTCTCCCCTGCCGGATTTGCCGACCTGAAAACACCCCGGGACTTCAGACGGGTCGCCGACGAGGTTCGCCGGGCAACCGGCGGCATTCCCGTAGGCTTCAAGATGTCGGCACAGCATATCGAGAAGGATATCGATTTTGCTCTGGAAGCGGGGACGGACTATATCATTCTCGACGGCAGAGGCGGAGGAACGGGGGCTGCGCCTGATCTGCTGAAAAACAATATCGGAGTACCGACCATCGCGGCGCTCAGCCGGGCCCGTGCTCATCTCGACAAGCGGCAGGCCGACGGCGTCACCCTGATCATAACAGGAGGTCTTCGCACCGAATCGCATTTCATCAAAGCCCTTGCCATGGGCGCGGACGGCATCGCGATAGCCAATGCGGCAATTCAGGCAGCCGGATGTCTGTCAATGCGAGCATGCAATAATAACAACTGTCCTGTCGGCATCGCAACACAAGATCCGCGTCTGCGGGAACGCATTGTCATCGAACGCGCTGCCGCGCGTCTCACAAACTTCCTCCTCAATACCATGGAGATGATGAAAGTAATGGGAAGGGCTTGCGGCTACAGTCGCCTGGCGGATTTCAATCAGGACGATCTCAGCACCTGGAAGCAGGAAATGGCCTCACTTGCCGGCATTGCATATGCAGGCGATACCGGCAGACAGAGGTAAACAGGTTTTCTTCAGGCTTGCGGTTTATTACCCGACTGGCTTGTTGCTTTTTGCAGGTTCTTTGCGAAGGCATCGACAACCAGAGAGATAATCTTGCCTCCCGTCGAAAGAAGCTCGGAACCCTCCTGACGGATTTTGCACTGCATCATAACCTGGTCCTTAAAATAGTCGACACTCTGCTGATCGTAATCCCGGCCATCGACATAGTCGTCAATCAGCGCCATAGCCTCATCTATTGACTTGTTGACAACCTGAACGCCAAGCCTTGCCCGTTCGATCGGATCGAGAATCCGCTTTCCTGTGTTTGAATCCAGCATATCATATCGGTTTTTACTTCAGAAAAAAAGCCGCGCAGCAAAACGTGAATTTAACAATCTTTTATGCAACAAACCAGACGAGGCAGCAAGTTGAATTGTTTCAGGACAGTTGCGGACGTAGCGGCCTGAGACAAATGGTTTGTCTGTCGTAAGGGGCTGCCCCTGCGATTCATGAGATTCTGCGTCGGCGCGTCATCAGCTCTGCTGCAAACAGCAGAAGCAGCGCCGGCAGCACGAAAAATGGCATCAGTTCCACCCGGCAGAGCGGCTCACGAACCCAGCGGGTATCAGCGTCGAACGACATCAAACGCTCTGCCAGAGCGCGGGCAGCCTGTTGATCTTCGGTGCTCAAAAAAAATTCCCCACCGCCCGCCGAAGCGATATGGCTCAACACGTCACCTTCGAGCCGGCTCATAACCACCCTGCCCTGAGCATCGAGCAACGGTTCGGGTTCCTCCCCGATGGTCGACCGGACAGGAACCCGAACCGGGTTTTGGCCGCCAACGCCAATCACAAACACGTTCGTTCCACGAACGGCAAGCTCTGCGGCAACAGCCGCACCTGCACCGACATGATCTTCTCCATCGCTCGCCATAACAATCACCTGAAGTGAAGAGCGGCCTTTCCCGGAATCGAGCGTCTTTCCGGCAAGCCGGAGCGCTCCGCCAAGGTCCGTCCCCTGAAGCTCGACAAGTTCAGGGGAAGCAATATCCAGCATCGTTTCAAACACAGCCTGATCGGCGGTAAGCGGGCACTGCAACGCCGCCGAACCGGCAAAAACGACAAGGCTCCGTCTCCCGCGCCCAACACGTCTCGATACCTCAACCAGTTCCCGTTTCGCCCGCGTCAGCCTGTCCGGCCGCACATCCTGAGCCCGCATACTGTTCGACACATCAAGCACAAAGGCTGCATCGAACGACTCGCGCTTCACCAGGCGTTCCCCGGAACACCACCGCGGCCCTGAAAATGCGAACAGCAGCAATGATATCGCTACAAAGACCAGAACACGCGCAACCACCTCAAACCGCCATCCGGGAGGACCCGCAAGCTGCAGCAGCAGGCGTTCATCGGCAAGCCGCGCAAGCAACCGACGCTTTCGGCCCAGACCGTAAACCAGCAGTGCCAGCACCGGAACAAGCAGCCATAAGAGCGTCAGGCGTTCAGGAAAAGCAACGTTCATATCACGGAATCCTCATATATATCGAGTTGGACAGCACCAGTTCGAGCAGAAAACAGCAGAGTGCCCCCGCTAACATAAAGGGATAGAGCTGAGTACGCTGCAGCGTACGCTGACCGGTGAACCTGCTTTTTTCGAGCTGATCGATCTCACTGAATGTCCTGTTCAGACTGTTCGCATCATTGGCACGAAAGGACCGGCCTCCCGTGATACGTGATACCTCTCCGGAAAGGTCGCGAGCCGGGGCCAGCATATCCTCTCCACTCCGGGAACCCGGCACGGAGACTGTCGCCATATAGATACGAACCCCTTCACCGGCAGCGATCCCGGCGGCGGTGACTGGATCAACTTCTCCAGCATTATGCTCGCCATCGGTCAAGAGGATAAGCACCCGTTCCGGTGATTCCGACGCACGCAGACGATTGACAGCAATCAGAATAGCGGAACCCGTAGCAGTCCCGCTTTCAGGAACAGCATCGACCGAAGCAGCCCTCACCAGCATCGAAAGCACATCGTGATCGAGGGTCAGGGGGCACTGCGTAAAGCTTTTTCCTTTGAACAACACCAGCCCTATCCGATCCCTTCGTCGGTTTTCGATGAATTGGAGCGCAACCGTCTTTGCCGCATCAAGCCTGCTTTTGCCATCAAAATCCTCCTGCAGCATCGATTTTGAAATATCGAGCGCAAGCATGATATCGATTCCCTTTGCCTCCCCGGGCGAAAGTCTCTCGGAGAAAATCGGCCGGGCAAGAGCGATCACCAGCAACACTACACCGCACCACCAGAGCAGACCAGGCAGAACCAGGAGCAACGGATGCATAGCCAGGCCCTCCTGCCGGAGTTTCCTGATACCGGGAAACCTCATCCTTCTGACGGCAAACAGCTTTCCCGCAACCAGCCACAGGAGAGGCAGCAGCGCCAGCAGAAGCAGCCACAAGGGACGCTCAACGTGAAGTGCATCTATGAAGACCATCACTTCCTGGATCATAAGAAAAGATTTACCCCTTTGAATCGGCCACAGACTCTGTTGGCTGCAGGACTGTTTCAGCTTCGGCAAGACAATTCCGGCAATCCTCTAACGACGGACTGCTTTCGGCAAATTTCACCATATCGGCCTCATGGAGAAGTCCGCTCAACAGCAAAGCTCCCGGCACATCAAGAAGGACGAGCTCCCGTTCGATTTCACTCGTCACCGCTTCGAGCGCTTTGATATCGTAGTGGTGCTCAAGGTATCGCCTGACCAGCAGACTCAGTTGTTCATAACAGGCTTCAGCACCCAGTCCACGCTCAAGACGCTGCTTGAGCAACTGCAGTTCGTGCAAAGCCGAAACGTGATCATGAGATCGACGTTTCGGCAGAATAAATTTCTTCCATGCAAAAAAACCGGCAAACAGGATAAGAGCCAGGGTTGCGATAACGGCAAAACCTGTAAAAAGTGACCGTGACCATGGAACAGGGACCTCCCTGATGGGCCTGATCGGAAGCAGGCTCTTCATAGAGCTGTCGGTAAGCGCCTCAACATACAGTCTTGCCTGAGGCTCAAGGCTCCATTGAATGGTTTTTCCCGACAGAGTATCGCGAACGAAAGCAACAACAGGCGGCAGGAGAAGCTCGCCGAGCTCGAAAGCTGCAAGTTCCACATCGCACTCAGTCAACGAGGACGAGGGGCGCGACACCTCGCGGCTGAGAACACTGAACGCTTCGCCCGGAATCACGTCCGGCCCGGAAAAACTCACCTGGAAACGAGGCTCATGAGAGACACCGATATGATAGTCGATACGATCCCCGACCCTGACAGTATCGGGCGTGAAACCGACGGTAAAACGAAGACTGTCGGGGTTGTCTGCCGCGTGAAGCGGGCCCGTCACGAAGAAAAGAAAAGCACTCGTGAGGCACAGCAGTATAGGCTTAAACCCTTGTTCCACGGTGCCGGAAAAAACGGTTAAGCGGGCCGATGATGGAACGG
>Ga0272443_10000604_pt1 | contig 63146 bp, 56 predicted proteins | sample SSMAcet12_FD_193581 | JGI IMG/M metagenome (GOLD analysis project Ga0272443, IMG submission 193581) | Marine sediment archaeal communities from Little Sippewissett salt marsh, Falmouth, MA, United States - SSM-Acet-12 | ecosystem: Environmental > Aquatic > Marine > Wetlands > Sediment ... | reverse complement strand
GCTGTCGGCATATCCGGCTGTCACAATTATACACTCGGCGCTGTCGCGGCGGGCAAGCTTACAATGATGAAAAACACGGTCGATCCGATGGCAACGCAATCCGGTGTTCTTGCCGCCCTGCTCGCGAAGGATGGTTATATCGGTACCGAGGCCATCTATGAGGGCAAGGAGGGTTTCTGCCAGCAGATGGGTGAGGGATACAGGGAAGAGGTCCTCTTTGACGGACTCGGCAAACAGTTCAAGATCAAGGATTGCTCGTTCAAAGCTTTCCCGACCGAATTTCTCACGCAGTCTCCGGTTACAGCCGCGCTGAAGCTTGTAAAGGAGAAAGATATCGACTGGAAGGATGTCGACGAGGTAACCGTTCACACGATCGCACGCGCGGTGGATATTCTCGCCGACCCCACCAAGTACAAACCGACATCGAAAGAGACCGCCGATCACTCGATGCCATACTGCGTGGGTGCCGCGATTATGGATAAGATGGTCACTCCGCTTCAGTTCAAGCATGACCGAATCGCGGATCAGAAACTGATAGATTTCATTCAGCAGATCGAGGTTGTGGCGAATGCCGATCTCGAAAAAGAATTCCCGCAAATGCAGCCCTCCATTGTCGACATGAAGATGAAATCCGGTGAGACGCTATCACAGAGAGTAAATTATGCCAAGGGTGATCCGAGAGAGACCATGACCGATGACGACCTGATGGATAAATTCTATGGCCTGACAGCCGATTTCCTCCCGGATGACAGACGGATGGCTATCCACGATATGGTCTACAACGTCGAGGATGTCGGTTCGATTTCGGAACTGATGAAAGCGTTGATAGTATAATTATCGAGGAGGGGGGCGTAGAACTTAGTCTCGGGCGGTTCGTTTGAATACCAAACGAACCGCTTTTCATTTATCCAGATTGAACAACTGAAAGATCGCTCGATTCCACCCCTCCGGACCGGGTGCACCCGCAAGCATCGGATTCACTCTGTCTTTGACCTCACGATTGTATCGTTTGTTTCTGCCCATTACCAGAACAGGATAGTCGGCAACCTTCAGCATCTCCATATCATTGGTCGAATCCCCCAATCCGACTGTCTCCGGCTTGCTTCCCCGAAGCTTGCCATAGATGCCCTTCAGATATTCAACAGCGCGTCCCTTGTCGATATCACCTACGAGATGAAAGAAACGTTTGCCACGTATGACACGGTATCCGTTCTTTTCGAGTTGCCGAATAACTTTCTCCACAGATTTCTTTTCAGTACCATCAGGGAAGATGAATGGTTCGCTGTATTCCCTTGCAGCAGCTTTACGAGCCTCTTCGATACTGTTGAAGCCGCACAGCTTTCCAACTCTTGCCGCATCCATATCCGAGAATCCCTCGGCCGGGACACCGGTACGGTTTCGTACCTCCGTAAATGTTTTTCGCAATTCCCTGTTTGGAACTCCGAACTCCTTCACAAAATAATCACCGTATCTCTTAAGCTTGAAATCGAACCCGTTGAACATGTCTACGGGCATAAAGAGAGCGGCTCCATTCTCGCAGATAATCGGTGTATTGAGCCGCAGTTTTCGTCTCCAGTATTCGATCTCCTCCCGGGTTTTGGAGGAACAGCATATTATCGGTACACGCATTTTCCTGAGGGCTTTAACCGCCGGCAGAGCAGCATCAAATGAATAAGTGTCGAAATCGAGCAGTGTGCCATCGAGATCGGTAACAACGATCGTATTACCGGGATTCGTAACCTTCTTAAAGGTGCGAGAGTTCATCCGATTCTCTCTTTCTCTCTTCCAGTGACCTTAACTTCCGTTCGAGCATTTCTCTTGCGATATCTCTTCCTCCGAGTCCGAATGCTATTGCGAGTGCAAGCACAAAACCTCCGAGGATGATCGCAAATGTTGCTACCACAATCCCCCGTCCTACTCCGACATAGTCCGTTGCAATGGCGATGAAAAAGACAAGAATGATCCCACGGACAAGGAATGCGATAAGGCTCGCGGATCGGTATTGAGAATTCACGAGTGCGATGAGTGTTGCTCGACCGAGAAATCGGGAGATGAAATATCCAACCACAAATATTACGAATCCTACTGCGACAAGGGGAATGGCATTGACTGTCCCGGCAAGAAGCCTGTTCAGAGTCTCGACATGCAGGAACGAAACTCCCAGAATCAGATGAAGAAACAGAACCAGCCAGTAGAATATCCTACCGAGAAGCATTGAGGGGGTCTGATCATACCACGCTTTCGAGACGATTGAAGTCAAACCTATTCTATACGACAGAACATCGAAATTCAGCAGGCTGGCGAGAAGTATCACGAGTCTTTTGACAAGATATGCCAGAATCAGTCCGATTATAATCGCCGTTACAAACAGCAGCAGCCGGGAAGCCATCTCAATGAGAGGCTTCGCGGCATCCATCATCGGATTCAGCAGAATCTCTTTTATATCCAAAATGCACCTCCAATCGCATTACCGGCTCCGCCAGCGGGATTTAAGGTAATCCTTCTGGTTGAGAAACTCCCGGCAGAGTTCTTCGAGCCTCTCCTCGACCTCTTCCGAATCCGACTCCTGTGTCTCGTTGATAAATCCGGCGGTCCGTCCGAGATAGAGCGGCGTTAGAGATCGAACAAGATGCTCAGGGTGCATTACACGATGATGATAACCGAGAGCAAATTCATATATTATTCTAACCCAGAGTTCATCCGGGAAACGGAAATCTGATACAGAAACTCCAGCCATTCGTTTTAACAGGTCGATACAATCATAATTCAGGATTTTCTTCCATACCGGCAGAAGTTCCTCTACGCCATGATGGAAGGATGTCACGAGGCGCTCAAGATTGACATTGACCGGTTCCACGCCAACCTCGAAACGAAATCCATATTGCATGATCTCATCCCTCTGCTCGGCATCAGCCCAGACGTCCGGGTATTTTTCCATCAAATAGAAGAGTGATCCAACAACCTGAACCAGCATGGAAGCGAGATCAGCGCCCGGATCTTTCGGAGCGTGTATCTTTGCCCCCAGAAACGACTGGCAGACCCGGAAGCCATCAGCGATGGCTGTGGTGGTCATCCATATATCGATACCAAAGCGAGCTATATCGGTATCGAACTCACCAACCTTGAGATAATGGGATGCGAGCCGTCCGGAGAAACCGAAATCACCACCGATTGGCTGGCGAACCGGTACCCCATAGAGTGTACGTGTGAGTGGATAGACTATCGAATTGGTAATCGTGCCATCATACTTATGGCGCTTGTAAAGCGGTGCAACGAAGTCCTGATCCTTCTTGAGTATGGGAGTCAAGAGCAGTTCAATCCACTCCGGTGTAATACTCCGGAGGTCTGAGTCAACCACCGCAACAGCTTTCGCACTCAGAAGATCGGCAATCTTGAATATCGTACGAAACGCCGATCCCTTACCCGGTATGCCACGATAGTTAGTGCTGATCCGATGAATTGTGTAAATGGGGTGTTCGACCAGAACCGTTTCGAGGTCGTCAACCGCAGCATCCATTACAACATTGGGAGTACCATCCGATGAACCACCGTCGGAGTTGATGATGACAGCATTGTAATCACGGAAATATTTCATTATTCCCGTGTTTATCGCATTTATTACGTGGTGTATGGTATCAGAGTTATTGAAACTCGGAACACCGATCACAATATCGGCATTCCCGATAGACTCAATTTGTCTCTTCAGTTTACGGCCTATTAGATTGAACTTCGGACTCATAGCTTATGATTTGTTATCGAGTTCGACAGCTTCCCTGAGTCTGTCAAGGAAATCCGGTCTGGCGGATGTCACCCGGTTCCAGTTGGGTATCACGGGCGAGCTGCGGGGATTGTCCCAGAATGCTTTTGCGGCGATTTCAATACTGCTTGCGAATGTCTCGACCGCAATTGCTTCACCATGCCGGTCAAACTCGAGATTGTTAACAGCAGCATCGTGCTCATACTGCCGAATCGTATCCTGCGCTATCTGAACGTATGTCATTTCGAGTGTATGCAATAGTCCGCGAGTGAATACCGCACCTTCATTAGCAAGGAACCGCAGTACGGATTTGGCGATATCAATCGACATTTTCATCAATCCCTTTGTTGGATCGGTTGTCGAGAGTTCCTGATGCTTGTGTTCATATTTGTCCGTAAGGTCCACCTGGCAGATACGGTTCTGCGCGGCATTCCTGAACACCTCCGATAGTGTTCCCACTTCAAGTCCCCAGTCACTTGGGATACGATTAACCCGCGCGAGATGAACATCGAGTGAGAACTCACCTGCAAGAGGATAGCGGAAGCTGTTCAGGTATGTCAAAAGTGGCAGATGCCCGAATATCTTGATAAGTGAACGTATCATGGGAGAAAAAAACAGTCTTGTAACACGCCCGTGCATTTTGTGTGTTACCCGACTGTAATAACCCTTGCAGAATTCATATCCGAGATTTGGATTCGACAGTGGATAACAGAGCCGTGCGAGAAGCGGCCGGTCGTATGTCAGGATATCGCAATCATGCAGGGCTATCACCTCGCTTGCGGAGTTTGCTATAACGTATCCAAGCGCAATCCAGACCGACCTGCCCTTGCCGTCCTCACCGATATCGAGACCTTCATCAGCAAGCAGATCATACAGTTTGCTGATTCTCTCTCCGCTCGACCAGACTATGGTAACCTTGAATGGGAGTTCCGATACTCTCCGCCTGGCTTCTCTGAACTGCATTGCATTGGTACGGTTCATTACAAGAACATACTCGTTGACATAATCAACACCTTTGAGTGTTTCGAGTATATTGGGAAATGCGGGACGTTCGAATTCCTCGAACACTGCAGGAAGCACAAGCGCAAGGGGTCGGGTTTTATTGAATTCCTTCAATTCAGCTTCAAGCCCCTTATAGTTCTGTTCACCAATTCTGTGTAAAGTGGTAATGGTCCCACTCTGATAGAAATCACTCATCCTAAGTTCACCTCAATTTCCGGAAGAGTTTCAGCCCATTCACAAATTCAATATAGTAGCATATCTCTAATATGGCAAACAGGCACAGAGATAGTCTGGTTCTCTATTTGATGAGATTGCCGCTTTTGCGTCTGTATATTAGAGGCAGCCGGATGTCTCTTCTCTTGTATGCCCTTGCCGCCAAAGAGTTAAGGCTGCTACTCACTCTTATAATTTTAGAACCATTCCGCGATTAAATACGTTTCATTTGTAAAGGAATTTGCAACAACCGAACTTATTGGCTTGAGAAGCAATAATCGGGATAATTTCAATTATGAGAGTTCTGTATCAAATCTCTGCTCTGTTACTTGTCATCGGATTAGCTCATTTCACGGATACGAATGGCGAAGAGGCCTACACTGAGTATAGTGCAGCACTTGATCCTCAATATCAGTCTGATCCGGTTTTAGAACTGGTCTCATCCGGGCTTGATCGATCACTACTTAGTGTTGCAGCTTCGGATGATCGGCTGGTAACGGTCGGCGAGAAAGGGATTATGCTGAGATCCTCCAATGGAGTTATGTGGGACTCGGTGACATCACTGATGAAAATCGGTTTCTATGATATCATATGGACGGGAAGCATATTTCTCACGCTTGCTCATGACAATATCTTCCCATGGCCCGGAATCCTGATCTCCCGTGAGGGAGAAGAGTGGATGTCGGCATTCGAAATTCCTCCCGCATCCGAGGGACTCTATTCGGTTACATTTTCCGGTGATAAATATACCGCTGTCGGTTATGGTGGACAGGTGTTTTCGTCGAGGGATGCCCTTGTATGGAATGTAGAATTGGAATCATCGGTCACACTGGATCGCAACCTCTTCAGCGTAATACGGGCGGAGAGCCTGTATGTTGCTGTTGGAGAACATTGGAACGTCACAAGAAACAAATGGCAGGGAGCGGCTGCAATATCGAAAAACGGGACAGTATGGGATTGGATTGAGATCGATGGCACCAGCCTGCTATTCGATCTGGCATTTCATAACGGGACCCTCTACGCCGTAGGATACACAGGAACATGGGGGAGCAGTCGTGCTGTTATTGCGCAAATGGATAAATCAGGTCTATGGAGTATCGAAGAGTTCGATAACGCTGAATATTTCCGGGCAATTAAGCCATATAAATACGGTCTTGTCGCTGTTGGGTCCGGCGGTGCGGTAATGACCAGCACGGATGGTAACTCATGGCACAGAATCGAGAGTGGTACGGATCAACCTCTCAATGATGTTGCAGTTTTCAACGGTGATCTGGTAATTGTTGGCAAAGCGGGCACTATACTCCGAGCAAATTATGAATAGAGGAAAGCCATCTCGATGGCAAAGATGAACTAAATGGACTTACCAGCCCTGTTTCAAAGGTCGAAATATCTTGACACTCAAACTGCGGATTCATATTTTCATCTTCTAACATATGAAACTTATTGCAATTAAATCGTCTGAGCACGGCTGGGTCACTCATTTCTGTCGTGCAATTTCTACATATTTTGTCTTATTAAATTTCCCCGGGAGAGTTACGTAATGGAACCCATGAATCTCATTTTGGTCTGCCTGGCTGCATTTGTTGCCGTATTTACCCTGTTAGCAGTGCTTGCCATTGTAATGCGACTCATTATAGCGATCTTCCCGGCAAAGGAAATCGCTGTGGTTGACAGCACAGTTGTCGCGGCTCTGACAACTGTATTGAATTCTATATATCCTGAAGGTTCTATCTCAAAAATAGAGGAGATAAAATGATATTCACGAAACAGAAAAAAACAATCCGAGTTATGTTCACGCCTTTCCGCGATGGACTACAGAGTGCTTTCGGTGGAAAGGTCAGACTCCAGGATTTCCTTCCCGCGATGGAATGGTCGGCAAAAGAGGCGGGAATCCGCCATTTCGAATTTGGCGGTGGAGCACGTTATCAGGCTCCGTTCTTCTATCTCGGAGAGGATCCGTTTGAAACGATGCAGAAAATCCGGGATGCCGTTGGTCCCGAACCGGACCTTCAAATCCTCACTCGATCTGTTTCTGGCGTAACTCTGACAACACAGTCCCAGGAAGCGCTCCAGCTTCAGGCAAAACTGATGAAGCAGTTTGGCACAACCTGGGATCGTAATTTTGACTATATGAATGATGTCGACAACCTTGTCAAGACCGGACAGCCGATCGTTGATGCGGGCATGCACCATCAAGTGTGCGTGGCAATGATGGGTCTCCCATTCAAATCCGACAAGGTTCATACACCGGAATTCTATATCAACATCGTAAAGAAATTGCTCGATTCCGGTATCAAGATTGACTCGGTGTGCATGAAGGACGCCTCCGGCACAACCGATCCACACACATGCTATGAGCTGGCAAAGGGATTGAAAAAAATCCTGCCCTCAGAGATTATTCTCTGGCAGCACACGCACGATACAGCCTCAATGGCGGTAGCGTGCTACATGGCGGGTATCGAGGGTGGAGTCGACGGTATCGATCTGTCGGTTCGTCCACTCGCCTCCGGAACGGTTCAGCCGGATGTCCGTTCGATGGCTCACGGACTCAAAAACACGGGTTATGAACTCGAAATAAATCCCGACAAGATGCACCCGATCGAGGAATCTCTAACCGAACTGATGAACGATTACGCCTTTAATCCGGCAACCACAACACCGGATGCCCGTGTTGTCGGTTTCCCGATGCCGGGCGGCGCTATCGGCCCGAATGTCCACATGATGGTTAAAGCCGGAGTGCTCGATAAATACGGTGATGTACTCAACGAATTCCCGGTTGTCGTGGAAGCCGGCGGCGCCTGGACCTCGGTTACTCCGGGAAGTCAGCAGTACTGGCTGCAGGCATTCAACAACGTGCTCTATGGTCGCTGGAAAAAGATCGAAGCCGGTTACGGACGCGCCGTGCTTGGATATTTCGGGAAACCTCCTCTCAAACCGGATCCGGATGTTGTAAAGATAGCTTCCGAACAACTTGAAATGGAACCGTTTGACGGCGACCCGCTCGAGGCGGCACCGAAGAACATAGGACCTGCACAGGAAGAACTCAAGAAGCGGAATATTCCGGTAACAGATAAAAACACATTCCTCGTAGTCTCCGCAATGGTTCCGGGCAAGAAGATGGAAGTCAATGAGGGCATCCGCCTGCTCGAAAACAGGCCAAAGATTGATGTCCCGTTGAAGAAAAAGGAAGAGCCGAAACCTGAAGCTGCCGCACCTGCAGCAGCGCCGAGTGCCGCTCCCCCAAGCTTAACAGAGCCAATCACCCGGAGATGTATCGTTAATGAAAGCGGAACTGTTCGCTCATTTATCGTAACGGTGGAACCGGCTGATTTCCCGGGCGATGGAACTCAGACGCAGGCTGCTCCGGCAGCGGTACAGACCGCACCATCATCCAATGGTACTAAGGTCAAGTCAACATTTGCCGGCACAGTAGAGATAATCGACCTGCTCGTAAGTGTGGGGGATACAGTAAACAAGGGACAGGCGGTAGCGGCTATCGAGGCTATGAAAGCCAAACATGAAATCAAGTCGCCGTGCGATGGAACGGTGCAATCTATTGATGTTCAAATCGGAGATGAGATAAATTCCGAAAAACCGATCATGACCATTGGCTGATTAAAGAAAGACGACAGATGGAAACTGTATCACAATTGTTGCAGCAGTCGGGATTTCTAAATCTGACAATCGGAAACATCGGTATGTTTTTGATCGCCGGAATCCTGATATACCTCGCAATCGCAAAACAGTATGAACCACTCCTGCTCATACCGATCGGATTTGGTGCCATACTCGCAAATCTTCCGCTTGGGGATATGGGATCCTATGGCGAGGGAATCATGGCATTGATCTACAACAGTGGAATCAAGACAGAATTACTCCCTCCGATCATATTCCTCGGGGTTGGTGTACTCACCGATTTCCGGCCATTACTCGGCAGACCGGTGACATTCCTTCTCGGAGCTTCCGCACAGCTTGGCATCTTCATAGCCGCGCTCGGAGCAGCCTACCTCCTCGGATTCACTCCGAAAGAGGCGGCATCAATCGGCATAATCGGCGGCGCGGATGGTCCGACATCAATCTTTCTGACATCGCAACTCGCACCACACCTTCTCGGACCGGTTGCCGTTGCGGCATATAGCTATATGTCGCTGGTACCGATTATTCAGCCTCCGATCATGAGGATGATGACCACGAAGAAGGAACGCCGCATCGATATGCCGCAGGCGCGTCAGGTTTCGCAGACAGCAGCGATTCTATTTCCGATAATAACCGGAATTGTCGCCTGTCTTGGGATACCCTCCTCGGCTCCTCTTATCGGCATGTTAATGTTCGGCAATCTTCTCAGGGAATGCGGTGTTACGGAGAGATTGAAGCGAACTGCAGGTGGCTCGCTTATTGACATAGTGACGATATTCCTCGGATTGGCTGTCGGCGCTACGATGGCATCAGAACACTTCCTGACACTCGGCACGATCAAGATTCTGGTACTGGGAGCATTCGCATTCTCATTCTCCACATTCGGTGGTCTTCTTTTTGCGAAAATTCTCAACCTTTTCCTCCCGGAAGGCAAGAAGATCAATCCGTGTATCGGTGCCGCAGGAGTCTCCGCTGTACCGATGGCGGCGCGAGTCGTTCAGAAATTCGTATCAGATGAGACCCTGGGTGAGGTTAATCCGTTGATGCCCGCGATGGGACCGAATGTCGCAGGAGTAATCGGATCCGCCGTTGCAGCGGGAGTATTCCTCACAATTCTTGGATAGAATAAATGGATATTCGAAAATGGAAACGGACTCGACTATCGGGTCCGTTTTTTAATGGAGAGCTTAGTACAACCTGCAAAAGCTGTCATCAATCTTGAGAATGACAATTGTCATATCATCCTCTGCATCCTTTTCCAAACCGGCAAACGAACGGACTTCCGAAACGACAGCTTCGGTCAAATCCTGCGCCGGCAGGTGCCGGTTCTCTTTTACGAACTCAACGAGTCTCTTGTCACCGTACTCCTCATCCTTCGAATTATGCGCCTCATTCAGACCGTCGGTATAGAAGAAAAGCAGATCACCGGGTTGCAGCTGGAACTGATCATGTTCATATTTGGCCGTCCCGAAGGCTCCCATAATCAGACCTCCGGTCTGGAAATACTCGATTAAGCCATCCCTGCGCACAACAAACGGGTAATTATGCCCGGCATTGCAGTAAGTGAAATTAAGCGTCTCGCTGTCGAGTTCGCCATAGAAAAGCGTCACAAATTTCTCGTTGGACGTGGAGGTCGTAATCAGGTAATTGGCGCTCTCAATCATCTCCGAGATCGGCTTCTGGAATCTCACCTCTGATCGCAGGGTTGCCTGTAACTGAGCGATCAGCAACGCGGCGGGCATTCCCTTGCCGGATGCATCCGCCACAATCATACCGATTTTTTTCTGGTCGGGAGTAAGAAAATCGAAATAGTCTCCCCCGACGAATCTCGCGGGTTCTGTGAAAGCCGCAAATTCAAGCCCGCGATGACGCGGCAGGCTCTTGGGTAAAAGATCATTCTGAATCTGACGAGCCATTGCCAGCTCTTTTTCGAGTCGTTGCTTCTCGAGTGATTCCTGGTACAGCTTCGCATTCGTTACGGCTGTCACGAGCTGATTTCCGAGAATATTGAGTGTTGTCATATCCTCGAAATTATAGCTGTACCCTGAAATCTTGGATGACAATCCCACGAAACCGAGATTCGACTGATCATCATGAAGCGGTACAACAATCTGGCATCGCTGATCCCTGAGATACATTGCACAGTCCGATTTCGCGATCTCTTCCGATATTAGATCATCAAACGGCACCGGTTTTAGATGCTGATCGAGTTCCTGCAACAGGAAATCGCTTCGTTCAAAACGCGATTCCTCCCGGAGTCCGGTCGGCTCGATTGATGCCCGGTACCGGTTGGTACCCATATCCCTGATACAGAATGTCACACTCTCTACAAGCATCTGTTCGCGAAGAATCCGTGAAACATTCGCTTTGACTTCGTCCAGATCAAAAACAGTGGCTATCTGCCTTGAAAACTGTTCTGCCAGATTCCTGAAATCGGCTCGATCATGTATGAAGAAACGTTTAATAAGATTATCCATTGCATTCATGATTGGCTGAAAGAAAATGAGCGCCGCTATCACAAAGGCGACATCAATAATCGTTGAATCCCGTCCGAAGATTGACCTCGTGAGTTTACCGAGCTGACTGATAGTCAGCATATAGACGCCGACCAGTATTCCGGATGTGATCGTATATACCAGTGACTGACGGACAAGCAGCCGAATATCGAGGAATTGATATCTGACAATGGCGAATACGATCGATCCCACACCGATTAAAAGTCCTATCAGTATAAGGCTGAGACGGACTTCATCGCTTGTCTGGAACACACCCAATTCCGGCAGAATGAATGCTACAATATACAATCCGACAGAAATGATAAGCCCCCAGATAACCATGAAGGTTTGAGTTCTGAGTCTTTCATTTGTGACTGTCTTGTATCCCTTGTAAAGGAGTATTGAGGCAATCACCACATAGACGAAATTAACAACCGCAAACATCTCCAGATGCGCCCGTACCAGTGCTCCGAGAAGAGTGGCAAGCAGTTTCATGCCAACATCAACATGGTCAAAAAACCATTTCAAAGCTTCAGGTGGATTTTCCACTGTAAGAATGCTGATTATTCGGCTCGGTTCATAGAACAGAGTGGCAAGCGCAACGTGGAAAACGTGTGGTATGAAAATAAGATACTTGGCTTTCGGGTATCGCCTCAGAAAAGGTCGTTCAACGGGGAATACCATCGAGAAAAGAATAAGCTGAGGGAAGAAAAACTCCCACAAGTAGAACAACCCTGTAACCGCTGATGATCGTTCCGCCTGCGCTACATCCGAGCCGAAGAAGTCGGCAAGTGAGGCAAACAACGGCCCGAGCGCGGCAAAAATCAGCATTGTGGAGGTGATTCTATTTAGCCGCCGCCGGGGGTTGTCCCGTAGCACAACGGTTCCCATAAGTAGAAGCAGAACCGCAGCCACGAAGAATATGACAGAGACAAAGAGTTGATAATCCATCAACTAATTCGGCTTTAATTGTTGTCTGACAAATTCTTTGTGAGAGTCGCTCTCGTTCCCCATCCGGGTTCCTGATCAAACTCGAGACTATCGACGAGGGATTTAACGATGAAGATTCCGCGTCCGACCTCTTTCAGCAGATTCTCTTTCGCAAGAGGATCCGGTACGCTGGTCGGATCGAAACCATCTCCCTGATCTATTATGTCAATCCTGACTGTCTCATTCTTCACAGCCAGGCGAATTTTGACTCTCTTTTCAGGATCGCCCTTGTTGCCGTGCAGAATAGCATTGTTGATCAGTTCTGTAGATGTGATAGCAATGTCGGCTACAAGACTCTTGTCGATACCGAGTTCTTCGAGATTTGATTCGATGAATTCATCTGCATCCGTGAGATTTTCCTGAGAACTCGGTATGATGAGTTCTTTCTCGAGATTTTTCACATTGACCCCTGACTCGTCTTTTCATTGGACAGGCAGTCGGCAGTCCGCCGGATTTGCCGCAATCCTACTGCGTTATTCCGAGAAAGAGTTGACCGCTTCACTTGTGCTGTCGTAGGTCTCAAAAACCGTGACGAGCTTGGTTATTGTAAGTAGTGATTCGATCTTCTCTGTCACATTAGCGAGTTTCAGATAACCATCGTTGTTTCTCATCGTGGTCAGGCTTGAGATAAGAATGCCCAATCCGGTGGAATTCATCCAGTCAACACCACCAAGATCAATCACCACTTGCTTTTTGCCGTGTTCAACAAGGTCATGCAGCATTTCGTGCATAGCCGTTGCATCCGGACCACCCATTATCTTGCCCTTGGGCTCCAGAATTACGACGCTATTTTCTTCTCTGCTGTTGAGTTTCATTCAGTTCCTCCTCAACGTATTAATAAGGTACGGTGCACGTTAATCTATTGTTGCAGTATCATAAATGCAAAAGAAAAAGCCATCACTATGGATGGCATAAGGCATGAGATATATCTGTAGAGTCTTGCTATTTGAAAAGAGCCTTGATTTTACCCCACGTGGTTTGCTTTACCTCAAGAGTTGTTGAGATACTGATATCCACTTTTATGCGTCCGGCTATCGGATTGAAGCTCGGTTCCACCTTGTCCCCATCCACATACAGAGTCACAACATCGCTCTCACTTCTGTATCCCTTGGACTCAGGGTTGCTATCATCCCGCTTCGGGATGACAATTTCGTAGGTCCCCTCCGTCTTCACCGTCGTTCTCACGATTTCCACACCATCGATAACAGCAGCGATCTCTGTACCGACCTGAGCTTTAATACCACCGATGAGGATACTACCGTAGACTTCACAGTCGTTTCCGAACGGTGACGCCGATACCGAAGCCGACACAAAAAGCGCTATTATTACAGCTACAGGTAGAAACATACCCTTCGATATGAGCATTTTACGCATCATCACTTGAAAAATATCCATTGGTACGCAGTCTGTCAAGATCAAAAATGTTAAGGATGGAGATTCCGGTTATAATCTATTGAAAATGATAGATATTCCAGCTCCATCGCCATATTTTCGTTTCTCAGATGCACATTATCCGGGACTTTCAGATTGATAGGCGCAAAGTTGAGAATTCCCGTAATTCCAGCCTTTACTACATCATCGACAATCGATTGGGCAACTGAAGCGGGGACAGCTATAATAACGATCTCTATTTTCGCCTCTTTCAGCTCTCTCTGAATATTTCTCGAGTCTGAAACCACTATTCCCTTGTGGTTTGAGCCAATCTTACGCTGATCGTTATCGAATAGCTTCTTGATTACAAATCCCTGTTTCTGGAACTCTTTGTATGAAACAAGCGCGGAACCGATATTACCTATCCCGACCAGAGCAACATTCCAGACTTTGTTGATTCCAAGGATTTCAGCGATCTTGTTACGCAATTCTGTTACGGGATATCCGAGTCCGCGAGTACCGAATGAACCGAAAAAGGAGAGATCTTTTCTAACCTGTGCAGGAGTCAGTTTCTCCCGCTTGGCAAGCTCTTTGGAGGATATTGTCTCATAACTTTCGCGCTCGAGTTGTTGAAGAGCACGATAGTAAATAGAAAGGCGATGTATCGTAGATTCCGATATTCTTCTCTTGTTGTTTGTCATTAACACTCCCATGCAATCACATCAAGATGTTGCAAGATGTTGTGAAAGGATTCACAACCGCCAAAACTAACGCCATTGCAGGGTTGTGTCAAGTGAAAATAGTAACAATCTCTTCAATCACAAGAGCGTTCTCCATGAATCGTCATTCCATGTAACACGTTATACCAAATTATAGTACAACCGTTAATTGACTTCAAGTCAATTCGCACACCATCTTCGGATTAACCAAATCAGAACCGGTACTACGAGTAGGAGTTGAAACTGAGAAAAGCCTGTTCAGGATTATCATGGATATCAAAAACCTCTGCAAGCCTCGTAATCGTAACGATCTTCTCGATTTTGTCGGTAAGATTCGTCAGCTTCAATTCACCATAGTTTCGCTTGAAACAGTTGTGATGATGGATCAGCGTTCGGATTCCTGCGGATGATATCCAATCGCAATTTCCCAAATCCACGATTGCCCTGTTAAAGCCTCGTCCAATTGCAGCATAGAGCTTGTCATCTAGGACCTCAGCCTCATCATGCCCGGCGATCCTGCCCTTTACCTTGAGCATGACAACTCCATCATGATCGCTTATTTGAACCCTCATAACTACCTCCTATAAATTTAATCTATAGTCAGTGAAGCGATCTTTCAGAATCACGTGAGTCTATCTGCAGCGCTGAATCGTGTCGTAATAGTGCGGACAAATCTGACCACTAATATAAATATACGGGTGTTTCTAAGAAAAGAAACATATTTTATTCGGAAATCAGCGAAAAAAAAACTGAAGATCAAGCACTTTCGAGGAGCTGTTTTGTCATCTTTTCCCGGTGGGCAAACATAACCATCAAACGCCGCTCGGCCTTTCCCCGACCGAACACCCTGCCGATCAAGCCGAACGGTAATTCATAGCGTATTATGTCTTTAACTCGTGTCTCGGATTCCGATATCGATTCAAATAAATGCTCATGTTCCCAGTGTCTGAACACACCCGATATCTGTCTGTCTACAAAATGATTCGGAGGATCGAACCGGGTAACAACGAGCTTCCAGACTGCGTTGAGTATACGGTCCCGTACCCTGAGATGAACCTCCGATCCAAGCGACAGAGGAGAATCCGCCTTGAGAATTTCTACTTGAGTATCCGCCGGACTAATTCTCAGCAGGTTATTAATGTCTGCATGGAAATCGAAAACATCCTGGATCCCGGCACGCACGATAAATTCATTTTCGAACAGAAGCATTGACTCGTTGACCAATCCTACAGCGTTCGTTTAATGGTCTTCTCGAATGCATCAAAAGAGTTGTCATCGAAGAGAACGAAGTGAGCGATTTTCACATACCTCGCATCGAAACCGCGAACAACCCCGATCATAATTTCAGCACACTTCACCGGATCGAATCCTCCCACACCGGTTCCGATTGCCGGAAATGCAATCGATTTTACACCCAGTTCCTCTCCGACCTGCAGAACGGATTTTGTCGACTCTCGAATCAGAATTTCATTCGTCCTAAGGTCCTGCCCCATTCCTGCTGCATGAATGACATATTTCGCTCTGAGTGCTCCCGCAGTAGTCTCTACAGCCTCTCCGGGTTTGATCGGTCCTTTGGACTGCGCCTCATCCTCGATGATCTGTCCCCCTCTGCTCTTGATTGCACCAGCAACACCGGAACCCATCCACAGTTCGTTATTCGCAGCATTGACTATAGCATCACACCCGGATTGAGTAATGTCACCCTGCATGATTTCAATAGCAATCCTGCCCATTTATCAACCTCTGGAAATCAAAGTGGTTATTGATACTGTCATTCTAATCTCCAACGGGAGATATGTCAACAGAGACGAAAACAATCTTTCACTTTTATAATCTGTCATCCTGCCTCTGAAAGTTCCTTTGTTGCAATCCAATCTTTGCTAAAAACAAGCGTGTAGCTGTTTTTTTTTTGTACAGATTCCGACAGATTTTCCAATAAAAACATCCCCGTCGATTAACTCTCTTTTCTGCAACCTTGCAAGCCTATGAATTCCAATGTCTTACGAGTGCGTGTCGACGCACAAGGGCTTCTATAGCGGCTTCCATTGCAACAGCTTATTCCCCAATGAATTGCACTCACTTTTTCTAAAGCTTTTGCGTAGTACGCCGAAAAAAACAGAGACAATAAGAAATAAAAGGAGAGGAGATTTCCTCAGGTCGGAAGGAGAGAAGGAATGATAGATGCCTCCGGCGATGTGTTGGAAAGCTTCTCACAATTGCTCTAATGGTTTAAGGAGGAGTAACAAATGGTAAGACGTACGAATCGTCGTCGTGTCGCCAGAGGCCGCACGACCAGAACCACACGCAGTCGCAGAAGCGCTCGTCCGCGCACTCGCACGACCACACGCAGCCGTCGTACCACCAACCGTCGTCGGACTGCCAACTTCAAGCCGTGGACTCCGAGTGAGGTCAAGCAGCTTCGCAAGATGTACCGCGACACCCCGAACAAGGAAGTCGCCAAGAAGCTCGGTCGTTCAATCTCTGCCGTTCAGGGCAAAGCTGGCGATCTCGGCCTGAAGAAGACCCAGTCGTACCTTCGCAGGATGCGTCAGGGCTGGAGATAAGCCGAACAGAATCTCTATCAGATAAAGGGCGGTTCTTTCGAACCGCCTTTTTCTTTACCCAAAACACTCTCACTCGACTTTCACCCTTCTAAACAGCGAATTTCACGCCTTTGCCAATTGTGAATTTATTCTCAAAGCGTTTGACACGACTCCGAATCAAATGTACATTCTCTCAATGTCAAATCAGCCTTGTGACAAGGAGAGAATGATATGAAAGTATTGCTGTCGGGGAATGAAGCCATAGCCCGAGGGGCATTCGAGGCAGATGTAAAAATCGCTACCGCATACCCCGGTACTCCATCCACCGAGATTCTCGAGACCATCGCAATGGAGTACAAAAACATATATTCCGAATGGTCTCCGAACGAAAAGGTCGCATTCGAAGTCGCAACCGGTGCATCCATGGCGGGTGCGAGATGTCTCGTTGCAATGAAACATGTGGGTCTCAATGTCGCCGCTGATCCGTATATGACATTCGCCTATACAGGCGTCAAGGGCGGTTTTATTGTGATATCGGCGGATGACCCCTCGATGCATTCATCTCAGAATGAACAGGATAACCGCTTCTATGCCAAGTTTGCACAGATACCGATGCTTGAACCATCCGATTCCCAGGATGGAAAAGACTTTGTAAAAATCGGTCTCGATATATCGGAAGAGTACGACACCCCGGTTATGCTAAGGCTTGTGACAAGGATTTCACACTCCAAATGCGCCGTTGAAATATCCGATCCGATCTCGAAGGAGACGCTTGGATTTGAGCGTGACATCCCCAAATATGTCATGGTTCCCGGTCATGCACGTCTTCGCCGCAAGATCGTGATCGAGAGGCTCGAACGACTGAAAGTTCTCTCTGATAATACAGACTTGAATCGTATTGAGAAGGGCAGAAGTGAAGTTGGAATAATTACTGCCGGAATATCGTACCAGTATGCGAAAGAAGCATTCCCGGATGCATCATATCTCAAACTCGGAATGCCATACCCGCTTCCGGAGAAGAAAATCCGTGAGTTTGCCAAGTCCGTAGACCGCCTGTTTATCGTGGAGGAACTCGAACCCTTCATCGAGGAACAGATCAAGGCGATGGGTATTGAGTGCGAGGGAAAGAAATGGTTTACGAATTTTGGCGAGTTGTCAAGTTCGCTCGTTGAGGAAGGTTTCGTAAAAGCCGGTGTCCTCCACAAACGGACAATCGAGCATACGAATCCCGAAGAACTATTCCCGCGTCCCCCGGTACTCTGTCCCGGATGCCCTCATCGCGGCGTGTTTTCAGTTCTAAAGAAATTCAAAGTCCCGGTTACGGGTGATATCGGATGTTATACACTCGGCGCTCTCGAACCGCTTTCCTCGATAGATTCATGCGTCTGCATGGGAGCGTCAATCGGTGAGGCAATTGGCATTGCCAAGGCAGGTGGTGCGGAGAAGGGTGTAGTCGCGGCAATCGGTGATTCCACATTCATGCACTCCGGAATTACCGGACTGCTCGACGCATCATACAACAAAGCCAATATCACGGTGGTGATTCTCGATAACCGCACTACAGCCATGACAGGCGGTCAGAATCATCCGGGTACCGGAACAACACTGATGGGCGAACAGTCATTCCAGGTTGATCTTGTCAAACTCTGCGAAGCGTGTGGTGTAACTGATATCCATGTCGTTGATGCATACAAACTCGATGAAACCCGCGAGGCGCTTAAATCGAGTTTCGAGCACCAGGGACCATCCGTTGTAATAACGAACAGACCGTGTGCGTTAATGCCACGCAAGATCAAGGAACAGCCGTACACTGTCATATCGGATGCCTGCAACGGTTGCAAACTCTGTTTCCGGGTTGGATGTCCGGCAATCTTTGCATCGAAAGAGCTGACGAAAAAAGGACACCCGAAAGCATTAATCGATCCGGTTCAATGCACGGGTTGTTCGATCTGCGCTCAGGTCTGCCCGGAGAACGCAATCGTCCTCGATGAAACCGCTAAAGTTCCGGTGAGGTGAGTCATGGAAAAGAAAGATATTAACATACTGATCGTGGGAGTCGGTGGCCAGGGAGTACTTCTGGCATCCGAAATCCTGTCGCTCCTCGCTATTGAAGTGGGGATGGATATTAAAAAATCCGAGGTGCACGGAATGAGCCAGCGCGGGGGTGTTGTTTCATCCCATGTCCGAATAGCGGACAAGGTTTATTCCCCCACTCTTAATTTTGGTGAGGCGGACGTTATACTCTCGTTTGAAGCTGCGGAAGCGCTCCGGGCGCTACCCTGGCTCAAGAAAGGCGGTACGCTGATTACATCCCACACAAGGCTTGTACCGCCGATTACGACAATCGGCAAATACAGCTATCCCGATGATCCCATTGCTGAGATCAAAAAGAAAAATATCGATCTCAAGGATACCGATGCGGATGCTATAGCAAAAGAGCTTGGAAATCCACGTCTCGTGAATACGATTCTCCTCGGGGTGCTCTCCAATTCTCTCGATATCCCGGAGGAATCGTGGCTGGACGTAGTCAGAAAGCGCGTGCCACCGAAATTCGTCGATTTGAATGTAGAGGCTTTCAAGCGTGGTCGTTCGCTTGAATTCAAAGCCGCCGGTGTGGAAGGATAGATCGCATGGCTGAAGTTGTACCTGTAATCAACCCCGGATCGACATCAACCAAGATTGCAATCTGGGCGCGGGAAGAATCGCTGTTTGAGGAGAATGTGCGTCATCCCGACGATGAACTGAAACAGTTCGATCTGGTTACCGAGCAGTTTGATCTCCGCTACAAGGCGATCAGGGAGGCTTTCGACAAAGCCGGACTGAAAGAGCACGATGTAATAGCCATAGCGTGCCGCGGTGCGCCTCTAAAGCCGCTCGAAGGAGGCACTTACACGGTTAATGACACCCTTCTCGATGATGTCCGTTCGTGCAAATATGCCAACCACGCCTCCAATCTTGGCTCGATAATCGGCAACGAAATGGCAAAAGAGTACAATGTACCGGCGTATATCGTAGATCCGATTACAATCGATGATTTCATACCGCAGGCTCGATATTCGGGAATTCCGGAGATCGAGCGCAAATGCCGTTCGCACGCATTGAATATCAAAGCTAACGCACGTGTGGTGGCCGCATCCATCGGTAAGACAATCGAGGGAGCAAACTTCGTAGTGGCGCACATGGGTGGAGGAGTCTCTGTCTGTGCGCTCAGGGGCGGCAAGGTTATCGATGTGAATGATGCTCTGCTTGGTATGGGACCATTCTCGCCAAACAGAGCCGGTGCGCTTCCAATCGGTGCGCTTGTCAAGCTCTGTTTCAGCGGTAAGTATTCCGAGAAAGAGCTGATAACAAAGCTCTCAAAAGAGAGTGGACTGTTAGCGTATATCGGTACAGAGGATCTTATCGAAGTCGAGCAGAAAATCAACAGCGGCGACAGCATGGCCCGTGAGGTTTTCGAAGCCATGTCGTACCAGATCGCCAAGGAAATCGGTGCAATGTCAACCGCTCTACAGGGCGAAAATGACGGTATCATCCTGACCGGAGGCATGGCAAAATCCCGATTACTGCTCGATGAGATCGAAAAATATATTAAGCAAATCGCAGAGATATATGAACGCCCCGGTGAACTCGAAATGCGTGCACTGGCAGAGGGTGTTTTTAGAATCATTGATAATAAGGAGACTCCGAAGGAGTACAAATAAATGCAACCGATTACGTCATCATCCCGGATTATAGATGCCGCAATCGAATTGTCGAAAAGACGGCGGAAAACCGTAGCGGTAGCCGCCGCATCCGATTCGGCGGTACTCGCTGCCGTATCAGATGCAGAGAAACTGGGTGTCTGCGATGCCCTTCTGTTCGGCAATGATTCCCGCATTAAGGAAATTGCGGAATCTGACGGGATAGATATTTCAAACCTCACTATCGAGCATCACGATGACCCTGTGGAAGCGGCGTACAACGCGGTCAAGGCTGCGGATAAAGGCCGTGCGGACGTTGTCATGAAAGGTTTCGTCGGTACATCGCAACTGTTAAAAATGGTGCTGTCGAAAGATTTCAACCTGCGTGGCAAAAATACCATGTCACACACCGCCGTCCTCGATATCCCCGGCTATCACAAGCTGATAGGTATTACCGATGGCGGGATGGTCGTCAAGCCTGATTTCGAGACTAAAATCCAGATGATCGAAAACGGCGTGGAAGTGTTTCGTGCTCTCGGTTTCGACAAGCCGAAAGTTGCCCTCTCCGGAGCAATTGACTACGTTCACGAGAACTTCCCATCCACCCTGCTGAATAAGCGGATAATTGAGCACTTCGAAGCAGGACAGCTTAAGGAATGCGAAATAGCCGGTCCGATGACACTTGAGGCGGCAACCAACAGGGATATCGCCGGTCAGAGAGGGATCGAAAGCCCGGTGGGTGGTGATGCCGACCTCTTCGTGGTTGATTCGATTGAAGAGTGCAATATTGTCTCAAAAGTACTCATACTATTCATCAAAGCGGTGTTCGCGGGTGTCATAATCGGCGCAAAGGTCCCGATTTCACTCGTCTCACGCACCGATTCCGCTCAGAATAAGAAAGCATCGCTGTCGATAGCATGTCTCGTTGCAGAATACCTCTCACAGAAGGGAGGTGAGTAGAATGGAACCGGTCAAGGATTTTCACCATATAGAGAACCTTGTCAAGGCACAGACTAAATCACCCAGGAAGGTGATGGTTGTCGGCAACTGCTTTGTCAAATGGATGCGTGCGTTAAAAAAGGCCAAAGATGAGAATCTCGTCGAGCCAATTCTTCTCGGATCCGAAGCTGCCATTAGAGAGAATGCGGATATTCACGATATAGATATCCGCGGATTCGATATACGGAATACACCCGGCGGCTCTGTAACTCCGGCAATAGAGGCTCTTCAGGAAAACAAGGTAGATATTCTCGTGCGCGGCGATTTTGGCGTACTCGATCTTCTAACCGCTCTATTCCGCAGGGAGGCGGGATTCAGGATCGGCAAGAATATTGTGACCTCGATCAGCGGGCATTTCGTTGGTGCACTCGGCCGGATGCTGTTCGTGACCGATCCGATGGTCATACCCGCTCCCGATCTGAAGATGAAAATCGCTCTCGTGGAGAATGCTGTAGCCTATACTCACAAGCTCGGTTTCAGCAAGCCGAGAGTGGCGCTTACGAGTGCTGTAGAGCTGATATACCCCGTAATGCAGCACACTATCGAGGGTGCGGTTATATCCAAGATGAATGACCGTAACCAGATCAAGGACTGCCTTGTCGATGGTCCCCTGTCGATGGATTGCGCGGTAATCGAATCTGCGGCGAAAGAGAAGGGTGTGACCGGATGGGTGGCAGGTAGAGCAGATATCCTCGTCCAGCCGAATATCGAAACATCGTATGGTATGTACCGGGCATTCGCTCTCTATGTTAAAGCGCCATCGGGCGTGATCGTGGTTGGCGGCAAAGTCCCGGTCTGTGTTACCTCCCGCGCTGATACAGTCGAAACTAACTACAATTCGCTGCTTATGGCTATGGTATAGAGACTTATATAAAAATGACCTCGAAAAAGCCGGTATTCACCGGCTTTTTCATTTTGTAACAGATTGTAAATATCCGTTAATTATCATTACATCCTGCAACTTTTCTCACACCAATCGTATCATTATCAATAGAGTGAGGGCTTTGTAAAATGATCCGAGTCGTAGTATGTCAGCTTCCGATTGGCCAGGGAAGATTAACCCTTAGGCAAAAACTCGCTATCAGAAGATATGGAGCAGACTTCGTCTGCCTTCCGGAGTATTTCCTGATGCCGAAGAACTCTATAGATTACTCGTTGTTCGCTGCAAGTTACAACAGAAATATCGAATATCTCGCACGATTGTCCCGTGACTTGCAGACAATCCTGATTGGCGGTACAATCGTTACCAACATGAGAGGATCGTATCAGAACACAGCATTCGTGTTTGAGAACGGCTACAGAGTCGGTTCGTACAGTAAGGTCTATCCAACTGTCGGAGAGTGCGAAAAAGGCATAGCGCCGGGAAAATCATTCGTATCATGGAAGGTGGACGGAATTCGAATTGGTGTTCTTATCTGCGCTGATGTCCTTCACCACGAGGCATTTACCGAATTGGGAGAGCACAGTGTTGACATCATCTTCTCACCAACTCTGTCTCCGTACCGCCCGGATGACACAGTCGAAGCGAGACAAAAAAGAGATAATGACATCTTCGTTCGAGGAGCAAATACCGCAGGTAGTTTCATTGTAAAAACCTGTGCTATAGGCAGGGTTTTCGGTAAACCTCTCAGAGGAAGGTCACTCATTGCATCACCATGGAAATTGTTGTGGAAAGTTCCGGTCGAATTCGAGGAGAAGGATATGATTTACGGCTTCGATCTCGATATTACCCGTCTCCAGGAATTCCGGCGCAAGTCGCTCATTGAGCGAATAGTCAACGGAAACACCGTATTAAAGGAAACTAATCTCTAATTGTCCGACCGGTTGGGATTTTCACTGGTTTTCCAGCCTCTCATTTCGTAAACTTATTGCAATGGCGATTGAGAATATTAACACGGATGTTCTTCAGAAACTGATCTCGATAATGCTCGATGGCGGCGCGGATTTCTGTGATGTCTATGCCGAGTATTCGATGTTCAACGGAGTAACATCCGACGACAGGAAGATTAACACTTCCTTTTCCACCCAGACCGGTGTTGGATTGAGAGCCGTTCGAGGTTCGAGTTCATTCTACACCGTATGCCAGGACATCTCCGAGAATAGTCTTGTAAATGCAGCCCGGAATCTCAAATCGGCAATCCACTTCGAGTCGAAGCAATCCGGTAGAGATGTCGTACTCAATAGCGTGAGAGATTATCCCTCTCCTGCATTAATAGAGCATGATCCTATGCTCATAGGCATAGAGAAGAAAGCGGAACTGGTAAAAGAAGCTCAGGAGACAACCTGGGGATATTCCGACAAGGTAAAACAGGCAACAATCCGTTATACCGATTCACAGAGAGATATCCTTCTCGCTTCCTCCCACACGAATGAGATTATCTCGCAGAGACTCGGTTTGATCGAGCTTATGATCCTCGTGTATGTAGGAGACAACTCGGACCGTCAGATGGGATGGGCCGGTAAGTCATTCTACAAGGGTATGGAGGCTTTCACGGGTGAAGATACTCCCGCCAGACTCGCAGAAACCGCCTGCAGACAGGCCCACACAATGCTTGGAGCAAGAGAGTGTCCGCGCGGCGAGATTCCCGTCGTGTTTGCTCCCGGAGAGAATGGCGTGTTGTTTCATGAATCATGCGGACATGGTATGGAAGCGGACATGGTCGAGAAAGGGAGTTCCTTTGCCAATCTGGTTGGCGAGACAGTGGCAAGCGAGAGGGTCACAATCCACGATAACGGAACCCTTCCCGGCTATCCCGGATCGTTCGCTTTCGATGATGAGGGTATTCCCGCAAAGGATACGATCCTGATCGAGAACGGCCGTCTTACCGGGTACCTTCACAGCCTTCTTACCTCTCGAAGATTCGATGTGGAGCCGACCGGCTCCGGCAGGAGGCAGAGTTATAAACATCCTCCCCTGCCTCGCATGCGAAATACATATATCGCTGCCGGTGAGGATGCCCCTGAGGATATAATCCGTTCCACCAAACGCGGGATATACGCATCGGATGTCGGATTCGGAGGGCAGGTTGATGTTGTTACGGGTCGTTTCATAACGAGTATTCTGCTTGGATATCTTATAGAGGATGGCAGGATCACCCATCCGGTTAAGGGTGCAACAATTACCGGAACCGGAATAGAAGCGCTGAAGAACGTCGATCGTGTAGGGTATGATCTTGTCCTGAATTACTCCCCCGGTCGCTGCGGCAAGGGGCAGGAGGTTCCCGCCGGTGTCGGGATGCCTACAGTACGTGTCAACAACCTGATGGTCGGAGGAACCGGAAACAGTTTCTGATCTATGAAAATATTCGATGACAAATTCGACGAGACAATTCTGGATGCAGCTCTGTCGTATGGCGCATCATCCGCCGAGGTTTATTTCGGCGTATCGAGCGAAACGGAGATCATGATCTCCAACTGCGAGGCAGAGAGTGTGAATGTCAAGGCGGACAGCGGCTTTGCTGTCAGGTTATTACGCGACGGCCGGATGGCATTTGCATCCTCAAATATCACGGATCGGAAAAGAGCTATCGATCTCGTGAGAGAAACGGCAAAACGGATGATGCTTCACTCTCCGGACGATTTCAATATTATTCCCGAACCTCTTGATATTGATGTGTCCTCTGTGAAAGAACCATTCGATGATTCGCTGGAAAACATCCCTCTCGAGAGAAAAATCGAAAAAGCCATTCAGATAGAGAAAGCCGCAAGAGACTATGATCCACGCGTAAGCGGATTCGGGTGGCTTCAATATGGCGACTCTGTTCAGGATTATTGTGTCTGCAACAGCAAGGGGATAAAAGCATACTCACGGGGCACACTTGCATACGCTTTCGCCTACGCAATCGCATCCGGTGATGGCTGTGTACAGACCGGTACGATAGAGGATGCAGCAGGATATTTCGATAAACTGGATCCGGTTCTGCTTGGGGAACGGGTTGCGCGATTCGCTGTAAGGATGCTTGGGTTGGGAGAGATTCACACCGGCGAGTACACTCTCCTGCTACCTCCGGAGACAGCCTCGTCGTTTACATCCGCTTTTGCTGATATGTTTTCAGCGGATCGCATACAGAAAGGTAAATCCCCGCTTGCAGGAAGAATGGGCGATATTGTGGCATCCGAAATCGTAACCATTATCGATGACGGTACCCTGCCCGGTGGACTCGCAACATGTCCATACGACAGCGAGGGAGTGCCATGTTCACGGAAAGTCCTCGTGCGGGACGGTATCCTGAGCGGTATTTTGTATGACTCATACACGGCACGAAAGGATCGGACAAAATCGACCGGGAATTCATCGAGATTCAACTATCACTCACAACCGGTGATTACGCCATCGAATTTCTACATAAAACCGAGCAAACAGGTACCTGAAGAAATTCTCGTGAACATTGAAAATGGTTTGTATATTACGGAGTTATCGGGACTTCACGCAGGAATAAATCCGACGACCGCAGATTTCTCGGTTCCGGCTAAAGCTATTGTGATCTCCGGCGGTGAATTGACGAGACCGGTTGATAACATCACGATATCGGGTAATCTGCTGAGTTTCTTCGGAAATGTCGAAGCGATAGCCGATGACCTGACATGGGTTCCGGCGTTTGGAATGATCGGCACACCGACAATCTGTGTGACCGATATCAAGGTTACCGGAAAGAATTAGAGAATGAGTGAATACAAGCCGGAAGCAGCAAAGAAAAAACAGGACCGTAAACTCGGGGACGAGTGGCTCGACTGGGACGGTCGTATAGAGACAAACCTCCCAAGCCGCAAGGGTGTATTTGTAGGAGTCGCAGCACTCGTGATCGGAGTTTTAATCGGCGCGGTTTACGCCTTACTCTGGCTTATAGAACCACGGATAGTGAGTATAAGTCCAACAGTTTTCGATGTAATTAAATGGGGATCATGGATATTTTGCTGCACCATTATCCTCTGGTTGGTATTCTTCTTATTCTCCACGATAGCCGGAATATCACTCATAGGGGATCTTCTGCTCGTACCGAGAGCGGTCAACTGGCTCCTCAACCTCGCTTTGAAAATCGGCAAACTGATTGGTATTAGCAACGATCGCCTTGTCAATTCATTCATGCAGATTCACAGCCTGCTTTTGCCGGGAAGAGCGCTGGTTTCCGCCGATGACCTGCTTGTTCTCGCCCCGCGATGCCTTAACCGTGAAAGCAACCGTTTCCTGAGAGACCTGAGGGATAAATACAAATTCCAGATGGCGGTTGCGGGGGGCGGTCAGGAAGCTCGAAAGCAAATCGCCAATATGAAACCGAAAGCTATCATTGCAATAGCCTGCGAGAGAGACCTGTTATCGGGTTTTGTCGAGGTTAATCCAAGGATTCGGGTTGTGGGTGTACCCAATGAACGCCCCGAAGGACCATGCAAGAATACAGTCGTTGATACGAATGAACTCGAAAGACTCGTGCGGAAATTTATCTCGGCAAATTAGCTGATTCCGGAATCTGCAAATATCTGTTTATTCTCCAAAATACCCTTCATTCGCCATGCGCACCGTGTCAGCGCAAGTCTTGCCGGAACATTTCTATAGAACAATTTCTGAGTTTCGAGCAGTTCGGATAGCGCACGGGTCAGAGTTTTCATGCCACCAAATTTCGGAGCTATTTTTCTGAGATCGGTCGCGCTGTCGATATTGATAATGAGGCTATCATCGAGATTATCGTTAATGACTGCCATATCCCGTGTCATGCTCTGCCATATCCTGATAACAGCGAGTGCTTCATCCCGATTGAATGAATCGAAGCCGTTCTCGACCGCCTCTGCAATCTCCGGCTTATCGCACTCGGCAATCGCGATAAGAATCCTCAATGCCCCCTTCCTCCTGTCCGAAAAATCGCTGTGAGCGAGTTTATAGGCTTCCGTAATACTCCCATTTGACAACCTTGCAAAACCACCCGCCTGCTCAGCCGGTATCTTATGTCGACCAGTTAAATACTGTGCTACAAAATCATCGGGCATTGGTCTGAAACGAACTCTCTGGCAGCGAGAGAGTACCGTCTTCGGAAGCCTTCGGATATTGTCCGTAAGCAGTATCAACAGGGTCATCGACGGCGGCTCTTCGATTGTCTTGAGAAGAATATCGAAACTCGTTTCCGGCATCCGCTCCACCTGATTGAAGATAGCGACTTTCCAGCCTCCCTCAGCGGATGTCGAATAGAGAGACCGTTTCAGCGCACGCACATTATCCACGAGGATATTCGCAGCACGTCCATACTCAACGGGTGAGAATGGATCCTCTGCTTTCGATCTGCGGAAATGCTCAGGCAGCTCGGTTTCTTCAGTTTTATTCCGGGGGGATGGCATCGGGAATAGAAGATGCAGATCCGGATGGATTAGTTTTCGTGTCTTGTTTCGAGCAATAGCCATATCCGGCTCTTCCGCGTTTGTCGAGGCGAGAATCTCGGCTGCAAATCTAACAGCCGAATCCCACTTACCGGTCCCCTCCGATCCCGCAAAAAGATAGGCGGAGGGAATTTTCTCGGTCTCCAGCGTCCTTTTAAGGAGCCTTTCAACTGTCGGCTGATATTGTATTTCAAGTGAATGATGCATGGTTGGGATCAATATAGTAATCTTACGGGTCCACTCAATGACTATTTCAGTGTTTCAGCCATTCAATCGGATCGAGTTGCTCACGTTTGTGACGAATTTGAAAATGGAGTGACGGTCCCCCCTTGACACTGCTCTCACCGAGATACCCGATAATATCCCCCGTGCTCACGGCGGTCCCCATATCGACAGCATAATCCGATAGATGCGCATAGAGAGTGTACCATCCCCCACCATGATCCAATATCAGGACTTTCCCATACCCGCGAAGGTTGCCTTTGTGAAAAACCGAACCGTCATAGACCGCATGTATTTTATCATCGAGATTCCCCTTGATCTCGATTCCGGGCGAGAATATCTCAGTGTATGTCTGAGGATCCCGATATGTCCCGAAATTCCGAATCACCTTGCCATCGAGCGGATAGGGCAGCAGACCTTTCTGCGATTCAAACAGTGATCTGACCTCAGAGGAAGCCTGCTCATCGAACAGGGTATCGGCTGCTCCGATATCGGCGCGAAGTTGATTGAGGTGCATGCGATACAGACTCTCCTCGCTCCGTATCTTATCCATAAGCTTCTCGCGGCGTCCCCTCTGCGATTCAAGCAGGTTTTTTTCGAGACGGCGTTCCCGCAGGTAGTAGGCAATCTCCGATGATGTGGTTTCGAGACGCTCGGTTTTTGTCTTCAAGTCCACCAGCATGCTGTCGGTGTCCGATATCAGGTCTTTCAACGATTCCATCGATTGTCGTGTATAGACTATCTGACTCACAGCGTGGTTGAAATCACTCGAACTCAGAAGTATATCGGAGGCTCGTCTACGTTTAAGGTAGAAATTCCTCAGACTGACAGCGATACGGGTTTTCTGGCGTGTCAGAAGGGAGTCAAGCAAGGTTGTTTCATCCTTCAGCCTGCTTTCCTGATTACGAAGCCTGCTGAGTCGCCTGTTCAATCTTGATAGAAGCTCGGAGTTGAGTTCAAGCTGTTCTTCGAGGCTGTTCAACTGCTCGAGTTCTGTCTGCTTAATCTCGGTAAGCGAATCAAGATTCTGTCTCTCTTCTTCGAGACGAGCCTTTAACAGCTCAATTTTACCGGTTTCATCACTTACCTGCCCCAGTATATCCGACAGGATCATCATGAGGATTAGAACCGCAACAGAAATTATGAGGGAAATCAGTCTTCTCATGTCAACCCCCCCTCACCGTTGTTTAAGCTGAATCGGTCTTGATATAATCATCGACAGAGTTGCGATAAAGACAGGGGCTATGATGAGCAGTATGATCTGCGGCTTGTCGAAGAACGGTATTTCGAGCACATACCTATCGAATAGACGCCAGAGTATCCATGTCATGGCAACACCGATGATTCCGGCGATGAGTCCAGTGCATGCAGACCAGATCAGGGAGACCATCTGAAGTGCTCTCGGTCTCATCCCGAGCTGGAATAACCCTCTGTTCACACTCCTGCGCCGTATCGAAACATCCCGATGAAGCCCCACGAACACGAACAACACACCCGCTGCAACTGCGACAGAGAGCACGATGGAGATCATAACGGCAATATTAGTGATTCTCGAGAGGCTTCGGATCCAATCGGATGCGAAATGAACCTCCATTACCTCATCCCGCAGAGCAAGATCCGCAGATAGCCGGTTAAGGTAGTCGATATCGTAGGACTCCGAAATAAATTTCACCTCAAGGCTGTATGGAAGCGGATTATAGCCGAGTACCTCAGTCAGATCGCTACCGAGTATTGAACTCATTTCAGCAAGAGCATCATCCGGGCTCTTCTCCTTAACTTCGGAAACCTCTGCATATTCCAGAAGATAGTCCTTTATACGATCAACTCCCTCCCGCTCGATACCATCCACAAGAAATACCTCGAGCGTAACCTCCTTGCGATATTCATCGGCTGCTCTTACGAGGTTGAATGTGGTCAACAGAAACACGAATCCAAATGTCAGCAGTAATCCAATAATTATCAGAACCAGTAGTGTCTCGCTCAGTGTGGACTTGAACAGGCGGAATGCCTCACGGAATATCATCGTCCACCGCCTATGCTGACAGTCGGCCAGTTGAGATAATCATATCTGTCGGGATGCGAAGTCGTGAGGATTACAGTCGAACCTGCGAGGTTCAATCTCCGAATCTCTGAAATCGCGAACTCAAACCGTTCATCATCAAGGAAGCTGTCGGGATCATCCCAGAGTAGAAAGATTGGATTTCGCGCTATTGCCATCATGATCTGAAGAATCCTCTGCTCTCCCTGTGAGAGACTCTCGGGACGGTTTTTTCTCTTGGAATACATCCTGCATTTGCGGAGAATATTCTCGATATCACCCCGTTTGCGTCCAACTCTTGCGGTCGACAGCTTCATGGCGGCGGTTATGTTGTCCAGCACCGAACGGTCCTCGAGTAGTGAACTACGTTCGGAGACAACACCCCAGCCTGAAAACAGAGCCGCTCTTCTCGAATTGGAGATTTTATGGATCGATCCCCCGGAGATTAAAATCTCTCCCCGCTGCGGTTTTAGCGATCCCACTATCAACCGGGCAAGCGTTGTTTTCCCCGATCCCACCGGTCCGGTGACGATTGCACCATCTCCCCCCTGCAGTGACAGATTGAAGTCATCGAATACGGAGGGGCTGTTCTCATAGGCAAACGAGACGTCATCAAGCTTGATATATGGTACCCTGTCATTCACACCGCCAAATATATGTCGGGTCGAAATCAAAAAAAGAAAAAACCAGATAAGCGAAAAGACTTGACTAATATGCTCCTGAAGATATGCTTATGATTCAAACAGGAAAGAGAGGAATCATGAGACGTCTTCTTTGGATATTGTCTTTGGTCGTGTTGACATTTGGATGCAGTGAAAAGAACATACTGCAACTAAATTGGGACAGGATAGAGACCGGCACGGAGGAGGATATTCGGGGTGTTCATTTCAAAAACTCTGACAAGGGCTGGCTTGCCACCGCCTCCGGGACGATTTTCAGAACCGAGGACGGCGGTAAAACATGGCAATCAAAGAAGGTCGGGAATTTCGTTCTGGAGGATGTTTTCTTCATCGACGATGAAAACGGTTTCGCGGTAGGCGATAATGGTGCACTGTTCCGTACTACCGACAAGGGAGAGAGCTGGAACGATAATTCTTACGATCCGGAATACCACTTCTATGCAGTCGGATTTTTCGATGATGAATACGGTGTGGTTGCCGGAATAAAGAAAACCGATGACCTGCCCGATGCCGGCGTGATTCTTACAAGCTCCGACGGTGGTGCTACATGGCAGGAGTATTACAACGACATGACCGGGATCAGCAACCTTTTCATCAAAGCGCCGATGTTCGGCTGGACCACCTGTATCGGTTCGGTTGGATCGACAACCGACAAGGGCGAAAACTGGGAAAAGAATCTGCTGGATCCAAGCGACATAATTCGCGGAGCATATTTCCACAATGGTCAATCGGGATGGATAGTCGGGAATAACGGTCTTCTTGCAGGAACAACCGATGGCGGTTGGTCATGGCAGAAAAAAGGTCAACTGACAGATCACAATCTGCTCGATATCACATTTATGAATGCTCTCGACGGCTTGATTGTGGGTGAAAAAGGCAAAATATTCCTGAGCACAAATTCCGGTATTAATTGGGCAGTGGATTCGAACTTCACGAAGGTCACACTCCACGATGTGGAAACGGTGGATGACCATGTCTTTATTGCAGGTGACAAAGGCACTCTAATTCACGTGCACAATTAGAATCCGTCGAAAACGGGATCTATCTATCCCCAAATAATGATACATGGTGTAGACTTTGGAACATCTCATGTCATAACACGTATGATTGGCGTAATATATGGACTTGCAAAGTCGATTATTGTGATAAATAAGTCAGTGGAGATAGAATCTTTTTCACACTCAGAAAGGAAGAGCTATGAGTCTGGTAACCAAGGCTGCTCCCCTGTTTTCGGCTGAGGCTGTCGTGGGCAAAGAGTTCAAGACTGTCAATCTCGAAGATCTTAAGGGACGCTGGACGGTGCTGTTCTTCTATCCTCTCGATTTCTCGTTCGTTTGTCCGACCGAAATCACGGCATTTTCCGATAACTACGACAAGTTCAAGGAACGCAACTGTGAGGTCCTCTGCTGTTCCACAGACAGCAAATACTCTCACCTGGCATGGGTCAACACACCGCGCAAACTCGGTGGAGTCGGTGATGTCAAATTCCCGCTGATATCAGACATCACCAAGAATATCGGTCGTTCCTATGGCGTACTTGTAGAGGATGAGGGCGTGTGCCTTCGTGGTCTATTTATTATAGACCCGGAGGGTATTATTGCCTATGAGGTCGTACACGACATGGGTATCGGCAGGAATGTCGAGGAGACTCTTCGAGTGCTGCGTGCTATCCAGGCAAACCGTGACACCGGTGAGGTCTGCCCGGCTAACTGGATACCGGGTGAGGATACGATGAAGGGTGATCCTGAGGGTTCCAAGACCTATTTCAAGTCTCATGCCTCCTGACAGGCATAAAATCATCAGCTTCAGGGCGGCATATCAGGTGTCGCCCTTTTATGTGTTCGCTATCCATTCTATGTTTCAAATCATTGACATTCAACATTCTTTCAATATATTCCGAAACAATATAGCAGGTATGGGTGTATCCTACTCGTAGCTGCATTTGATGAAGACCCACCCCCACAAGCACGGGGACGTGGGATTTTTGCGTTTGTCAGGACTGATATGAGCGAAATAGATACAATTCTCAAGCGATTCAAGCAATCCGGGGGCTACAGCAGATTCCTTAAGGATTTCTCGGATCATGGCAGCACATCCATAGCCCGGCTATCCGGAGCAGCAAGATCGTTTCTGCTGTCCGGGCTATATCATGACAGCCCGTCAAAATGCCTCGTTATAACCCGTACCGAAAATCAGGCGGAACGTATTACAAACGATATCAACGAGATTCTCGGAGACCATCAGGCTGTCCATTTCCCGGATTGGGGTGTCAATCCATACCATTGGAAATCACCTGTTTCAGATGTGATAGGTCAGAGACTCGAAACACTCGCATACCTTCAGAAAGCCAACAGTATCATTGTAACCGCTTCCGTACGGGCACTAATGGAGCCAACCATATCACAGGATGAACTCGAGCGCACCTCGCTTCTCCTCGAACTGAATCAGGAAATCGAGATCGAGAGCCTGACAGCGAAGCTTGTCGAGCTTGGCTACGAACGGTTCCCACTCGTGGAAGAGGTCGGGAATTTCTCGGTTCGTGGCGGAATTGTGGACATTTTTCCGCACACCACAGAATATCCCGTAAGAATAGAGTTTTTCGGCGATTTCATCGAGTCGATAAGATATTTCTCCGTCTCAACCCAGCGATCGAAATCAACGGTCGATTCGGTGAAACTACTCCCTCAGCGAGAGATTCTTATCGACGGCAGCCGACTCGAAAAATATCTGAGCAGGATCGAAGACCAAAACGCAGCGGACCTTCTGCACGAAAAATTCAGATACGGCATAGACTATCCGGGGCTTGAATGGGCTGCAAGCCTGTTTATCAAAGACAGATGTTACCTGTCCGATTACCTGAGTGATCAAACCCGCATATATATCATGGAACCGGAAATCGTGGAGGATGAGGCAGACAGGCTGTTCGAGGAATTCGAAAACAGGTACGCCGATACAACACACATCCTTCCAAAACCCGGTAAAATCTATCTCGAACCATCAAGATTGAAGTCAGCATTCTCAGGGAAGACAACAATCCGAGAGGAAACTTTCTCCACCGTTTCGAGAGCCATTGGTTTCGGAACCGAGGACCATCCGGTTATCAACGCCCGGATGAATTTCCTGAAAGAAAAAGTAGAGAGTCTTCACAAATCCGGTCTGTCGGTCTATGTCGCCTGCGATAACAAGGTGCAAAAAGAGCGGATGGAGGACATCCTCGGCGAGCAGGCTGACAAATGCAATCTCATTGTCGCGGATTTAAGTGAGGGATTCGTATTCCGGGAGGAGAAATTTGTTCTTCTCTGCGATCATCAGATCTTCGCGAGGAAATTTCACAGATACCGCCGACGCAGGAGCCGTGAGGGAGTAGCGCTGTCATCCTACACTAATCTGAATGTCGGCGATTATGTCGTGCACATAGATTACGGCATTGGCAGGTATAGAGGTTTGAAAGAGATAACGGTGGATAAGCGCCGCCGCGATTGCCTGCTTATTCAATATGAAGGCAACGACCGGTTGTATGTACCGATAGAGGAATTCAATCGTGTACAGAAATTTGTTGGCAAGGAGGGCAAACCTCAGCTTACCAAACTCGGTGGCACAACATGGGAACGGGTCAAAGCCCGCACGAAGAAAGCTATTGCGGATATGGCGGAAGAGCTGATTCGTTTGTATGCTGAGAGAAGACACCGGGATGGATTTGCGTTCTCCGATGATGACGCCTGGATGCATCAGCTCGAAGCATCCTTCCCATACGACGAAACCGACGATCAACTGCGGGCTATAAACGAAGTCAAGAAAGACATGAACGCGCCTCATCCAATGGACCGTCTGATCTGCGGAGATGTCGGTTTCGGCAAAACGGAGGTCGCGGTCCGCGCGGCATTCAAGTGTGTAAATGACGGCAAACAGGTTGCGATTCTCGTTCCGACGACAATCCTCGCGCAGCAGCACCTGACCACATTCAGGGATCGGTTGAAAGATTTCCCGATCAAGGTCGAGATGCTATCGAGATTCAGGACGCGAAAACAGCAGAAGGAAATTGTAGAAGAACTCAAGGAAGGCAAAGTAGATATTGTCGTGGGGACTCACCGGCTGCTGTCGAAAGATATCGAGTTCAAAGAACTCGGTCTTCTCGTTGTTGACGAGGAACAGCGATTCGGCGTTGCTCACAAGGAGAAAATCAAAAAGATCAAACGCCTTGTGGATGTAATCTCGATGTCCGCCACCCCGATTCCGAGAACGATGCAGATGTCACTGCTTGGAGCGCGGGATATGTCGATCATCAGCACATCCCCGAAAGACCGACTCCCGATCAACACGGAAATCGCGGAATTTCATCCGGATGCAATCAAAGAGGCTCTGTTATCGGAACTCGAACGCGGTGGTCAGGTATATTTTGTACATAACCGCGTGCAGTCGATAATGTCGATCTACAACTACCTGCAGAAAATTCTGCCGACTGCCCGCGTCTGCATCGGACACGGACAGATGCCGGAGAAAGAACTCGAGGAGGTAATGCAACGGTTCCTTGAGAAACAGTACGATATCCTTCTGTCGACTTCGATAATCGAATCCGGGCTTGATATCCCGAATGTCAATACGATTGTGATTAACCGGGCAGACAGATTCGGCCTGGCCCAGTTGTACCAGTTACGCGGCAGAGTCGGGCGATCTACAAAGAAGGCATCGGCGTATCTCCTGATCCCCCCCATTCGACTGCTCTCGGCTACAGCACGTAAACGTCTCAAGGCAATCGAACAGCACACAGAACTCGGCTCCGGATTTCACCTCGCCATGCGTGACCTGGAGATCAGAGGTGCGGGTAATCTTCTCGGTCCCCAGCAGCACGGATTCATTGAGGAAGTGGGATTCGATCTCTATCTTAAATTACTCGAAGAAGCCGTTACTGAACTAAAGGGCGAGGAGCCAAAGCGAGAGATTTCTGTTAAGGTAGAGTCCGATGTTGATCTATATCTACCGAACGACTACATACCGGACAACCGGCAGAAAGTGGATATTTACCAGAGACTTGCACAGGCATCCACTTACAAGACAGTATTAGAGCTTGAAATGGAACTCAAGGACAGATATGGCGAACTTCCAGAACCGGCCGTGAACCTGATCCGCATGGCGGAGATAAAACTTCTCGCGGCAAAAGCCGGTATAGATAAAGTAACATTCAAAAAAGGTGAACTGCTCATTTCATACGCTGAGGATGTACTACCCGGCAAGCAGAAAGTCGCGGTTCTGGCATCGCAGGTCGAGGACCCGCTCGAGTTCTCGTCAGCCGGTAAATTTGAGATATATGTGGACTTTTCGGGTCGCGATAATGTCGTATGGCACGAACAAACCAAAAACATCTTGCAAAATCTCTCTTCATGACCCAATATTCAAACTTCAGCCAATTGGAGAGGAAAATCTGATAATTTTTCATAAGAATATGAGGAGCGAAAATGTATAAGTCCGGATCGATAATCCTTATGGTTATAGCTCTTTCCCTTATCATCGGATGTGGATCATCATCCAGCGAAAAAGTCGCAACCGTAGGAGGAAGAGATATTACACTCGACAGAGTCAGAGATTACGATAAGATGTTTATGACTGTTTTCGAGACTCCCGAAGAGGAGTTCGAGGCAAAGAAAGCATTTGTAGACTCTCTGGTCGACATAGAATTACTCATCATGGGAGCATACCGAAATGATCTCGACATAGACCAGGAGGTCCTTCAGGTCGTAGATCAGGAAAAGCCGAGATTCCTTCTGGATGAACTATTCAAGAAGAAAATACTTCCGCAGATAAGTGTATCTGAATCAGAGGTGGAAGCGGCATACAACAAGATGAAGAGTGAATATCACATCAAGCATATCATGGTCGAGGAAAAAGAGCTTGCGGATTCACTCTATGAAGTTGTAACAAACGGCACCGATTTCGAGCAAATCGCACGGGAGTTCTCTATTGACCGTCAGTCGGCGATGAATGGCGGTGATCTTGGCTATATCACCTGGGGTGGGTATTCCGATGATTTTCAGGATGAGGTATTCCAGCTGACCAGGGGGCAGATATCCCGCCCATTCGAAACCGGGAGTGGATGGCACATAGTGAAACTGATCGACAAACGGGATACCGATCCAAGACCTCTCGAAGAAGAGGAATTTCGTATCAGGAACATTATTCAGCAGAAGAAAAACCAGGTTGTCATGAGTGAATATCTTGAAACGCTCTATGAACGATCCGAGATCGAGCTAAATGAAAAAACCTACACATCTGTAAGGGATTTTATCGACAGAGTCTATCCCGATACACTTGGAGGGAAGTATTTCAAGAAAGTCATGATTGACCTGGCCTTGCTCGAAGACTACCAAAAATCAGAGATCCTGGCAACATTCCCCGGCGGAGAGATAACCGTACAGGGATATTTCGAAGCAATCCAGCAAATACCGGCACCGAATCGTCCCGATTTCAAGGATAAGGAGGGAGTCAGAAGGGTAATATTCAACATTAATCTGAATTACTTCCTGACTCGTGCCGCTCAGGCGGAGAAACTCGAGGAGAGCAGTGAATACAAGGATGTCATCGAGTCATTCAAAGAAACCGTAATGGCTGACAAAATGCGTATTCTCATAGTCCAGGGAATTCCGGAGCCTACAGAAGACGAGATATATGACTACTATAGCACCAATGCGGATGAGTTTGCGACGCAGAGAAAAATCAAAGTTCGCGAAATCATGTCAAAAGATCCGGAACTTGCCGAATCCCTCAGGACTGTAATAGATGATGGAGGTGATTTCAAGGAGTTGGCATCCAGGCACACATCCCGACCGGCATACAAACCGAAGGGAGGAGACCTCGGATATTTCGCTCCGAATGAACATCCGGTGATATATCGCCATGCACAGGATATGAATATCGGTGATATCAAAGGACCGATCCAGATTGCCGATAATGCGTGGTCGATAATCATGCTCGAGGATACAAAAACCCCGGAGGTTCCTCCAATCGAGGATATTGCATTACAGGTTGCACGCAAAGTCAAGTATGACAAACAGATCTCAGCTCTCGAAAACTGGCTTGACCAGAGAAGAGCGGAAACAGAGATCACTACAGATTACGATTTGATCTGGGAAACAATAGACAAGGATTCCTATGCGTCAGAGTAGAGAGATATCAATGGTCGTGATTCTAACCGCGATCCTGCTAATCCTCAGCTCACTAATTCCCGTCGTAAAGGCTGAGGTAATAGACAGAATAGTAGCGGTAGTCGGAGATTATCCAATTCTTCAATCGGAAGTTGATTTCCAGCTTCAGCTATGGGCAATGCAACAGGGCAGAAAGGTAACGAAAGACGAAGTATCGATACTTGGAAATGATCTCCTCGATCAGATGATTAACGATAAACTCATCCTGATAAAAGCCCTGAAAGATACATCCATCAATATCCCATCTGAACAGGTGGAGGATGCACTCAATTCAAGACTCGAGGAACTCAAATCGAGATTCCCAAACCAGAGTGCTTTTGAACAGCAGATGGCAATGGAGGGTTTGACTTACCGGGAGTTGAAATCCAAATTCCGGGAAGAAATGCGCAACCAGCTCTACAAAGATCGCCTGATCTCCCGTGAACTGTCGAAAGTATCCATTACACCGGCCGAAGTGGATGAGTTCTTTCATACTTACAAAGACAGCCTTCCCCTGCATCCGGAGGCGGTGAAGATCGCTCATATTCTGTTGGAGGTGGAACCGAGTCAGGAAACGCTCGATTCCGCAAAGGCCAGGGCGCAGAGAGTTCTGGATATGATAAACGATGGTGGTGACTTCGCTGAACTTGCGCAAGAATACTCCGAGGATCCATCGGCGGAAGCCGGTGGTGATCTGGGCTATTTCGGGCGGGGAGATTTGGTGAAGGAATTCGAGGATGCTGCCTACGCACTCAAAATCGGGGAAGTCTCCGATATAGTCAAAACGCAATTCGGATATCACATAATAAAGCTTGAGGACAAGCAGACAGACCGCATAAGGGTTCGTCACATTCTCTTCCTCACAGAACCGACCGAGTCTGATGTCGAGAAAATTAAGATACTCGCGGACAGCCTGATACAAGAGATCAAAAACGGTGCGGAATTCGTTGAGATAGCAAAAGACTATTCTATCGACGATGAAACCAAGAAGCAGGGAGGTGAGCTTGGCTGGTTTGTCTACGAGGATATGACACCGGAATTCAAGGCTGCAGTCGAGGGATTGGAGTCGGGAGATCTGTCCAGGCCGACAGAATCCCACTTTGGGATTCACATTATCCAGGTACAGGACCGTCAGAAATCCAGAGAATGGTCTCTCGAGGAAGACCGGGATCGTCTAAAAGAACTGGCACGCAGACAGAAGACCGAGGAAGTCGTTAACAGACTCCTTGCGGAATTGAAAGAACAGACCTACATCGATGTGAGATTATAAACGAATGAGACTGGACGATTACCTCTCCACAGTGAGACTGATTAAGCGGCGCACTATAGCGAAGCAGATGATCGAGGGTGGCAAGGTCAAGCTAAACGGCAAAGCATCCAAGCCATCCAGTCCGGTGAACACAGGAGATTACATCCGATTTTCCCGTGGAAATGAAACGATAGAAGTTGAGATCACGGACCTTCCAATGAAATCCGTCCGCAAGGAAGACTGCGAGAAATTCTACAAGAGGTTGATCTGAAATCGGAAACCAACCGGAAATACTTGTACCCTTTTCCGAATACCTTCGTATATTACAGTATCAACTCAAGTTTCGCATCGCTGTCATGCAATCATGAAGACTACACAAGAGGAATAGTTTGCACAGAAACGTCAATAAGAACCTCAAAGAAAAAGCCGTAATCGTCGGCGCCCGCCTTCCCCGACAATCTGAGTTTGAATTCAACGAATCCATAAACGAACTTGCATCACTCGTTCAATCCGCCGGAGGAAAGGTTGTTGCACGGGTTACTCAGAACCGGGATCGCATCGATCCGACCTACTATATCGGCAAGGGTAAGGTTTCCGAAATTGCCGATCAGGTCAAAAAACACAGTGCTGATCTCGTGGTATTCGATGATGAACTCTCACCAGCACAGGTAAGAAATCTGGAAAAAACCCTCGACACCAAAGTAATCGACCGGGGCGCACTGATACTCGACATTTTCGGGAAACGGGCGAGAACAAATGAAGCGCGTGTTCAGGTGGAGATGGCGCAGCTCGAATATATGCTGCCGAGACTTACACGCCAGTGGTCTCACTTCAGCAAACACGTCGGAGGAATCGGCACGAGAGGTCCCGGTGAAACCCAGCTCGAAACCGACCGCCGTCTAACGCGAAAGCGCATTTCCATTCTCGCCGAGCGTCTCGAGAAGATAGACCGGGCACGTGAGGTACAGCGGCGCAGGCGCAAAGATATGTTCAATGTATGCCTCGTGGGTTACACGAATGCGGGAAAATCGACGCTGTTCAATGCACTCACCCGTGAGGATGTCTGGGTGGAAAATATGCTGTTCTGCACGCTCGATTCCACATCGAGGTCATACCATGTAGGCAGCGGTCAGAAAGTGATCTTCACCGATACAGTCGGATTCATTCGGAAAATCCCCCATCAACTCGTAGCTTCATTCCGCGCGACATTGAATGAGGTGCGCCTGGCGGACCTTCTGTTGCATGTTGTCGATTTTTCTCACCCGCATTACGTAAAAAGAATAGCGGATGTGAACACAGTCCTTGAGGACCTCGAAGCCGCCGACATACCCAAGATCATGGTATTCAATAAGATAGACCAGTCCGCTGAAGCCTATCTCGAATTTGGACAGTTCGTAGTTCCAGATAAAAACAAGATATTTACATCTGCAACAGAGCGGTTAGGACTCGATCTGCTTGTTAAGAGAATTGCGTATCTCGCCGACAGTAATAAAGACGGGGTGAAGAAGCAAAAGGTCAGTCGCAAAGGATAGTCGCATGGGCAGGAGCAAAGTCCTGATTGTTGACGATAATCCGAACATGTCGGCTCTATTGTCCGACATGCTCGATGTTTTCGAATTCAGTTCCAAACAGGCAAAAGGCGGCCATGAGGCACTCGATATGCTCGGAAGTGAGGATTTCTCTATGGTGATAACCGATCTCCGTATGCCGGAGATGTCCGGTTCTCAGCTTCTTAAGAGCATCAAGGAAAAATACCCGGACATGCCGGTAGTGGTGATATCGGGTTTCAATGTGGCCGACGACGAGGATGATATCCTTTCAACTATGGCGGATGCCTTCATCAATAAGCCGTTCCGGATGGATGATATTCAGAAAATTCTGAACAAGTTCGGCAAAGCGGGTTAAATTCCGGTCGATCCTTACCTCGCAAATCACTGCATACGTAATTGTATTCCGATACTTATCCCTTTTTTAGAACAAGCAAAGGCGCTTCTGCGGGACATCCAAGCCTGAATGGGAACCAGTGTCCCACTCCGGATGATGTGTATAACTGCGATTCTCCGTTCTCATAATGTCCCCAGAAATAGTTCGGGGGATCATCGGATTCGAATATCGATCTCCCCCCTATCCCTATCTGACCGCCATGTGTATGACCGGAGAGAGTCAAATCCACACCAAGCTCAGCCGCTCTTACGAAACCACGCGGACGGTGTGACATTAGAATTTTGAATGACTCTGTTGTCGCATGGGAGAGAGTCCGATCAACGGTATCTCTTAGAAAGGAATCGTCATCTCCTCTCAGGAAACGGGGATCATCCGCACCACCGATGAAGATTGCTGTACCGTTTATCTGAATACTCAAGCCCTCATTGATGAGAAGCGGAACCGGACTCTGTGAGTGTACCTTTCTCGCATGTTCAACGCCGTGATAATATTCGTGATTCCCGATTGAGGCATACGTGCCATACCGGGGATTGAGTTCATGGACTATTCGAATAGTATCCGGCAGTTGCGAAACCACATCGCATATATCACCGGTCAGCAGAACTATATCGGGATGATATTCATCCAATCTTGCCGCAAGGTCCCGGAGATTGGACAAACCGAAATACCTGCCAAGATGCAGGTCAGACAGGTGAAGAATCGAGATGCCGTCGAGTGATTCCGGGAGATTACGATATTTTAATTCTCTCTTGAATATCTTCACATCGGAAAATGAATCCGCTAATCCTACAGTACCCAGACCAAGGGCGGTTGCCGGCAGGACAGCAGCTGTCCTGCTCAGGAATCGTCTCCTGCTCTCCGGATCCACATCCGTTTGTTTCCTGGCCTGACGCTTCGCAAGAATGGAGGCCGTAATATTCACCAAACCTGATAGTGGTAGAGAAACGGTAGTTGCTATCAGCACTATGAAGCAGAATGAAGCCAATGTGGCGGTGACTCCTATTAATGTTCTAATGTCATGATTGAATCCATAGATCATAAGGAGTATGCTAATAACACCAACCACCGGCACGGCGATCAGCGAATTTCGTACAAAAGGTATCTTCCACCATCTGCGATTCATAAGCCAGAGTATCAGAATCGAGAAAATTGCAAGGATAAGTAATACACCGATTAAGAATGTAAGCATCTATTTCCCAGCCTGAAATTGTCCATATTTCACCATCTTTCACTTATACGAACTGCGGATTATTAAGATTAGTTCAATTGTAATTATCAAGATATTTGTTGTATGAAACAGGGGGTGTTGGTATCTAATCTGTGATATGAGAGTGGCTGTTCACAGAAGTCGGGGAATCGGCTATCCCGAAACCGCACCATTCCATCCCGGCAGACTGTATCCGGAGGCTCCATTTCCGGACACCCAACCGGAACCCAACCGGGTGTATGACTCGGTCCGAGAGCTGTTGCATCTGCAGAATCTCGATCCCAATAATTTTGGAACCGACAAATGGAATCCGCTTGGATCACTCATTAATCCCGGAATGACCGTACTCATCAAACCGAATCTGATAAAGGAGAATCATCCCCGCGATCCCGAGGGGTGGCGGTACATGATGACTCACGGCTCGGTTATCCGGGCGGTCTGCGATTATGCTGCAATCGCACTCTGCGGGAGAGGTCGGATTGTGCTGGCAGACGCCCCTCAGACAGATTCTTCATTCGATAAAATTACCCGCGTATTACAACTCGATAAACTCCGTAATTATTACAATTCTGTCGGACTGGGTTTCGAGTTGCGTGATCTCCGCAAATTCGAGTGGGAATCGAGGGATGATGTCATCGTATCGCGTCGGAATCTTGCCGGTGATCCGGAGGGATATATCAGGTTTGATCTTGGAGAGCGAAGCCTGTTCTACAACCACAGCGGGGAAGGGCGCTACTATGGTGCGGATTATGACACATCCGAGATAAGCGAACACCACAGAGGCGACACACACGAGTATGTTATCTCCGGTACTGCAATCAAGTGCGATGTCTTCATCAATCTGCCGAAAATGAAAACACACAAAAAAGCCGGTGTTACTCTCAGCCTCAAAAACCTCGTCGGCATAAACGGCGACAAGAACTACCTGCCACACTACACCGAGGGTACTCCCGATTCCGGAGGCGATCAATTCCCATCCGATTCACTAAAAAGAAGCCTTGAGGGCGGAGGATTGAAAATCCTCCGAAAAATCGCACTATCGCTTCCATTGGTTGGACCGGCAATCTATCGAAATGCAAAGAAGATCGGGCAGGGAGCGCTCGGAAAGACATCCAGTGTAGTACGGTCAGGTAACTGGTACGGTAACGACACAACCTGGCGGATGTGTCTCGACCTGAATCGGATACTTCTGTACGGCAATCCGGATTCAAGCTTCAGAGAGGATAGTCCCGATAACAGAAAAAAGTATCTGACTATAGTTGACGGTATAGTTGCCGGTGATGGTGACGGTCCGATTGATGTCGATCCGCTGGAAGCCGATACGTTAATCATGGGAACCGATCCTGTCTGTGTGGATGCCGTTTGTGCTCTTCTAATGGGTTTCGATTACAGACAGCTTCCGGTGATTCGTGGAGGATTTGAACTCGATTCACTCAAGATTACAGACGCAGACCACGATGAAATCAAGATCATCTCCAACATACCGGAGTGGAATGGTGCAGTCAGTGACATTAATCATTCTACACTGATGCATTTCCGCCCCCACTTCGGATGGAGAGACAAAATAGAACTTGTCGGTCCGCAACGGGATGAATCAGTGGAGAAAGTTGGATGATAGCGCAACTCCGGGAATTGTATGATTCCATGCCCGTATGGGTGAAACGAATGGTTAGTGTGGTACCGTTCGGGTACCGTCTCGGGTCCACTTTCAGAAAAACACTCGCTTTCATCAAAGAATCGGACAGATGGGATGCAGACCGCTTGCAGGAATATCAGGCAAAAGAACTTGCGAGACTCCTTGAAACCTCAATCAAACACGTTCCATACTACAGCAAATACCGTAAACTACTGTCCAAACAACCGTTCAACATACTGAGAGAGATCGAACCGATTTCGAAAACGGAGATACAGAAAAACTTCGACCTGTTTATCCTGCCTGAGCAATTACGTGGGGCGTATCATAAAACATATACCGGAGGATCATCCGGGAAACCGCTGAAGATATATCAGAACAATGATATTCTCGAAATGGAGTGGGCATTCATGATTGCACAGTGGATGCGTGCCGGATACCGACCGGGAGATCGCCGTGCTGCCTTCAGAGGAGTCGAATTCAAGGAGAATAGGACGGAGATCGTGCGCGAGAATCCGGTCTATGATGAGATACTCCTCTCCCCGTTCGATCTGACCGAGGAAGCGCTTGCTGAATATGTCGATGCTATAAGGAAATTCAAACCCGGGTTTCTTCGCGGTTACCCATCGGCCATAACTGTACTTGCCCGCTACATTCTCGATAACGGCATAGCCCCAATAAGAAGCATTCGCAGTGTTCTATGCGGCTCGGAGGGGCTTATCGAGGGTCAGCGGGAGTTAATCGAATCCGCATTCGATGCACGCGTTTTTTCATGGTACGGCATGAGCGAAAAGGTCGTACTCGCGGGTGAGTGTGAAAAATCGCATGTATATCACGCTTTTCCACAATATGGGATCACCGAAATCATCGATTCTCACGGCAATGTGACGAACGAGCCGGGAACCGAGGGAGAGATTGTCGGCACCGGTTTTCTGAACCGTGTAATGCCATTCATACGGTACCGTCTCGATGACTCCGCGCGAATTGTTGACAGCAGATGCTCTGAATGTGGCCGGAATCATCTTCTATTGACCGATGTCGTGGGACATCGAGTGCAGGATGCTATTATCGGGAAATCCGGCAGTCGGGTATCAATGACCGCTATAAATATGCATGATGCTACATTTGCGGGTATCCGGCAGTTTCAGTTCAGGCAGAAACATCCGGGGGAGGTCACTCTGCTTATCAAAGTATCGCGTAATTTCACCGATGAGAGACGTAACCTTGTACTCAAGTCTCTGCGGGCAAAAACACGCGATGACATCCGCTATGACATCAGGATCGTGGATTCTATAGATGTCTCCGGCATGGGCAAGGGAGTCTATCTGAAACAGGAACTGGACGTTCCTCTATAGCCACATTAGTAATTCACCCATTACAGATTACATTTATCAGCATCCTGCGCACGGCTCCGGTCCGCCGGTAAACACGTATGCTATGAGATAGACAATATCGTCAATATCAGTATTACCGGCACAATCAACATTCGCAGCCTCTACCGGATCCGGTGCAGGACCGCCCGTGAACACATAATCAATCAGAAACACGATATCGTCAATATCGATTCCCACAGTTCCGTCGATATCTCCACAAATGTAGTCTATGCACTCATAATCCACTATCGAGAAAGCGTCTATTGCGGCTTCCACAACGGACGAACCACCAATATCGGAGACCTCGAACCGCACCCGGATGAGGTTATTAGGTTCTATGAAATCATTAACCCGGAATTTATGAACCAGCCAGCCGCCATCACAATTTTCCGTAGGTCCGACAGTCTCCACCTCGACCCAGCTCGCACCGTTATCATCGGAGATCAGCACGGTCATGACATCCTCGTATGTCGTACCGCCTGCACTGTTGGAGAACCATCGAGCATACTGGATGAGAGAGTTCGTACCCGTGAGATCGATACGAGGTGTCGTGAGTTTTGTGGTTCCATTATCGACATCAGAATCACCCGCTGAATTACCGGTAAGGAAACACTGCCCTGAACCATCGAAATCATCGGTCGGATCACCGAATGTACCGTCTCCAAGCGGAGTACCACGCTCCCATTCACCCCCGGTGGCATCCCCGGTCTCGGTCCATCCATTGTGATCCTCGAAATCATCCACAAACACATCAACCGCTTCTGTGGCGACAACAATCGGGTATGTCGATACCGGCGCATCCTCGGGATCGTACATGGTACCACCGCCTTCGATATCGACCTGAACATACCAGCTCAATTCATCACCACACTCGACCGAGGGAAGAGTGAGTGTAAATTCACTCGGATTTGTTTCGGTGGTCGTACCCTCAGCAAATTCACCACCATTAATGGAGTAATACAGTTTGGTCGTACCCTCGAGCGGTGCTGCGGTACCTGCATCGATATACATATCAAACTCGGTCTCAACTTCCGGCTGCACCGATTGCGGAGTTCCCTCCGGATAGACAAAAGCTAATACTGTTAGCTCCGGACATGGCATACTGTGTGCGGAGAATCCGGCACAGATTTCATCATAGTGAGGAGTACCATTGTAGATGTCTCCATCATCATCATCCAGCACAAGCCAGTCTGTCACTATTTGAGGGGTTATATCATCACCGTCGTGAAGAAGGATCGCGTTGATTGCGAGTGATCCGAGTATTTGACGGTAGTCATCCGGATAACTCGCCAGAAGCTCGTTTCTGACACTCCAGGCACAACCGGAAAGAAGGCGTCCACAGTAGTGCGCCTCACCATTGCACGGATACTGCATCGTGTTATCGGCAGTTCTCAGGGGATAGTCACAGTTCCCGTGGAAACCGTAGGCAAGACCCGGATCATCCGTAATCATAATAGCTGAAACATCAGCCATCCCCTCACCATACTGATCCTGCCCGCTTCCTCCTGTATGTACGAGATGATGACCGTATTCGTGATATATCACCGTTGAGAAGGCTGTATTTGGGTACGGAGATGATGACTGGCAGAAATTGATCGATGAGTAATCATACCATGCATTTCCGGGACAGTAGTTGTCTGTTCGATTCACTCTTACAGGGAAATTTGTCTGGTTTACTACAGTCGGATATGACGGATTGAAGCTTAGCGCCATATCCCTGACAGCGTTTGCATGAAGATATCCGTTGACCTGTGAACGTACAAATTCGCTGTTTTCGCTATTGTGTATGATAAGAGCCGGTCCCGGAGGAGCTATCATAGTGCTTATTCTCGAAACGAATCCGACAGCGTTTTCAACATCGAAATACTTCCCCCCCAACTCGGATATCAGGGTCACCGTGTCGGTGCCCTCAGTCGAGACTACGATATTACCGAGAGAATCGGCATATAACGTATCTATCCCGATTTTAAGTCTTGCGTGTGGCATGCCGGTTATGATCTCATCGCCACACTGTTCAGCCAGACCATCTTCTGTCGCAAGACCACTTATCGTAGCGCTTATATCCTCAAAAATAATCCGATCTTCATCATACAGAATATTACCCGTTACAGCATCGGTTACGAACAACCTCCTCAGTGCGCCATCCTCGCTTTTTGCCTCTAACCTGAATGCGAGTACCGGTTCGGCATCACTATCGTAATCTCCGGCATATATTACCTGTTTCGGTTCATCGAACTGCTCAAGTTCCGGGTAGGACGATTGGATCATGATACGCGAAGCCGTAAAATTAGTCGACGCCTTATCCGCCGGATCATAATCCCCGACATTCCGCACTGTAGTTGAGGCATGGACTATCGGATAACCGGGTTCATTCCGTACAAGCAGCTTCAGTTCCGAGCCAAATACAGGGATGCCACCTATCTGCTGGATATAGCGTACCTGAGTGAATTTGTATTCCCCTGTCTCCGGATCGTACATTACAGGTATAATATTGTCACCCGATGGCAGCCAGCTTCCCCGAACCAGTTCATCCGGATAGGCGCCGATTGCATTTGCATAAGCTGTACGGAATCCATCCGCTGCCTCAATCGGACTGGAACCACCCCCAAACGGTTTACCGTAGATAGCCCGGATAATGCCGCCGTCATCATTGAAAATGACTCCGGGATAATCCGACTGTAATCTTGAAATAGCACTCTCTATTTCCACTTTTTCGAGAGCAAAGGCTGAGGATGAAAGTGCAAACACAATGGAGACCACAATTACAGTTAGCAATGTAGTGGTCCGTATCCTTCGTTGTGCAAATATCTCGGTATCAAATGCTTTCATTTGGGTAGCTCCATATCTGAAATTGTCCAAGAGTATTCCGATCAAAGTGGCATACGCTCATAGGAAATCTGTCGGCAGATAATATAAATACTACTTCTGGTGGTATAATATCTCTATACAGTTGCACAATTCCCTCGATGTGTAGCCAAAAAACGGGTAAGAAATGAAACGATGACTGCTTCTTCCGCCCTGTACAATATAACATGAATGCATATTATTGCAAGTCCAAACAGTATAACCATTTCCATAGGTTCAAACGTTGAAACGCGGATTCTGTTCGATGGGATTTATCAATCAGATGACGAAATCGCATCTGCTACGGCAAGAGCGCGTTTCGTAGCGGCGACATCATGAACCCGCACGAAATTCGCTCCATTTTGAGCGGCAATAACCGATGCGGCAATCGACTCCTCGATACGATCTTCCGGTTTGTTCCCGGTAAACGATCCCAAAAATCCCTTGCGGGAAGCTCCTATCAGGATCGGGCAGTCAAGATCCATAAATTCAGGGATTCGTTTCAATATCGAGAAATTGTTATCGAATGTCTTTCCGAATCCGATTCCCGGATCGATTATGATCTTCTCCCGAGACACTCCCCCGGCACAGGCAATTTCGATGGATATCGAGAGATATTCTCTTATTTCGCCAATTAAATCGTCGTACTCCGGTCTATTCTGCATTGATTTCGGTTCCCCCTTGATGTGCATCACTATGATGGGAACTTCATATTCCGCAGCTACAGTAGCGACATTTCGGTCAAAGTGCAAACCGGATATATCGTTTACCATGTCTGCACCGGAGTCGAGAGCGGCTTTCGCAACCTCCGATTTGTAAGTATCTATCGAAATCGGAATATCGGTTTTCTTACGTAACTCCATTATAACGGGCAATACTCTATCGAGCTCATCATCAAACGGTAACGGATCGGCTCCGGGGCGTGTTGACTCACCACCAACGTCAACTATATCCGCGCCCTCTTCAATCATACGTTCAGCCTGTGCAATCGCGCTCTCTGCCCTTATATACTTACCACCGTCAGAAAAGGAATCGGGGGTGACATTCAGAATGCCCACTACATACGTTCTGGAGAAATCAAAAATTGCGCCGCGTATCTCAAGCGGCGCAATCTTTCTGCTTGTACTATTTGTCATGAAACTTAGCTTTCGCTCACTTTGGTTGGCGATTCCTCTGGTTCCTCTCCTGCAAGAAGACTGTCAAGTTCGCTTCCGTCGAGGGTTTCCTTGTCGAGAAGAGTCTCGGCAACCTTGCGGAGCAGATCAATGTTGGTCTCGAGTAATTCAAGAGCTTTCTTCTCGGCTCGTTCGACTATACCCTTGATCTCCGCGTCGATAAGTTGGGATGTCGCCTCGGAATAATCCTTATAACTCGCTATCTCTCTGCCGAGGAATAAATCGTTGCTCTTCTTCCCGAATGTAAGCGGTCCGACTTTTTCTGACATTCCCCACTCGCATACCATCTTGCGGGCGAGATTCGTTGCCTGTTCGATGTCGTTACCCGCTCCGGTGGTGAAATGATCGAAAACGAGCTTTTCGGCAGCCCGGCCACCGAGCATGTGCACGAGTTTCTTTTCGAGGAAATCCTTGGAATATGTATGCTTCTCATCAACCGGAAGATAGGATGTCAATCCAAGCGCCATTCCTCTCGGTACAATCGTGACCTTGTGAACAGGATCAGATCCCGGCATGAGTTTCGCCACAAGAGCATGACCCGCTTCATGAAAGGCTGTTGTCTTTTTCTCCGCCTCGGAGATCACCATCGAGCGGCGTTCGACTCCCATCATGACCTTGTCCTTGGCTTCCTCGAAATCCTCCATCGTGACCTTCTCATGATTGCGGCGAGCCGCAAGAAGAGCAGCCTCATTGACCATATTCGCAAGTTCGGCTCCGGACATCCCCGGCGTACCGCGAGCGATAACCGCAAGTTCGACATCCTCACTGATGTTTATCTTTTTAACATGAACCTCAAGAATCCCCTCGCGACCTTTGACGTCCGGTTGATCCACTATGATCTGGCGGTCAAAGCGCCCCGGTCTGAGGAGAGCCGGATCGAGCACATCGGGTCGGTTGGTCGCTGCAATCAGGATAACGCCGTCATTCGACTCGAAACCATCCATTTCGACAAGCAACTGGTTCAGGGTCTGTTCTCGTTCATCGTGACCGCCGCCAAGACCTGCACCGCGATGCCGTCCTACGGCATCGATTTCATCTATGAATATAATGCACGGCGCATTTTTCTTGCCCTGATCGAACAGGTCACGAACGCGGGATGCACCGACACCGACAAACATTTCAACGAAATCCGAACCGCTCATCGAAAAAAACGGCACCTCGGCTTCACCGGCAACCGCACGTGCGAGAAGTGTCTTTCCGGTTCCGGGTGACCCGAGAAGCAGCGCGCCCTTCGGAATCTTCCCACCGAGTTTCTGGAATTTCCCCGGTTCTTTAAGGAATTCAATTACTTCCTGAAGCTCCTCTTTAGCCTCGTTACACCCGGCAACATCGGCAAAGGTAACCTTCGGCTGATCCTCCGAGAGTAGTTTTGCCCGCGATTTACCAAATGAGAACAAACCCTTCGGACCGCCACCCGACTGCATCTGACGCATCATGAACAACCAGAACACGATTATCAGCACCCAGGGAGCAAATGCGATAATCGCTGTCCAGCTAAACGGCTGCTCCTCGGCGCGAATTTTCACCTTCGCAGCTTCGAGACGTTTAACCAGATCCGGATCTTCCAGAGGAAGCCTTACCTCGAATTCGGTAAATGAACCGGTTTCGCCGTTTACCGTGTGTTCGTATGGCTGACGGAATTCACCACGAACGTTACGGTCGATAATTACGACTTCGGCAACGTTACCATCCTCGACCTGATTAATGAAATCCGGGTAATAATCGATCCTTGCCACATCGGTCTGTCCGGTGTAGTAGAGTTTGATGAAGAATATCAGGACTATAACGATTACCATCCAGAAGAAGAGAGGTCTTGCGCTTTTCTTCCAGTTGAAATCGTTATCCTTATTGTCCTTCTGCGGAGGCTTCCGTCCTGCAGACGGCGGGCCGTTCCTTGATTCATTGTAGAAGTGTTTTTCAGAAGAATTAAGCATCGAATTTCTTGTCACTTTCACATTTTAGAGCCGCAAGGTACGGCAAATCTCTGTATTTTCCCCCGAAATCGAGTCCGTACCCCACAACGAACCGATCCGGTGCACTAAAACCAGTGTATCTTATACTAACATCGACCTCACGACGTTCTTTTTTATCGAGCAAAACGGCTACTTCCATGCTCTTCGGGTCGTATGCCCGGAAAGTGTTGTAGATATAATCCAAAGTTCTCCCGCTGTCAATTATGTCCTCAACGAAGATTACATCCTCTCCGGCTATATTCAGGATCAAATCCTTCGTCAGAATCACATCTCCGGAGGTATTCCGATTACGGCCGTAACTCTCCAACTCGATGAAATCAACCAGACAATCGACATCGAGTTCCCGAACAAGATCAGCTACAAACATGAAACTACCCTTCAGAACACCGACAATAACGGGACGTCTGCCTCTATAATCATTCGAAATCCTGTCCGCAAGCTCCGATACCTTAATCCTGATTGCCTTCTCATCAAAGAGCAAATCCAGCTCAGACGGTGTTCCCGTCTTGTATAACGTGTGCCCTTGCGTCAAGTTTCAAGACCTTCCCTGTCTTATCCTTTATTCCAGCCTTCTCAGATATCCCGACCCCGCCTATCCACAGAATCTCACCACAGGAGATTAGCATCGGAATTTCGGATCTTAGGGAACGCGGGATTTTACGATCGATGAAAACATCCGACACTTTTCTGTGGCCCGGCGCACCGAGTAGATAAACTCTGTCACCCTCTCTCCAGTTCCTTATAACGCATCGTCGCTCGACAGCATCGTAATCCAGAGTGACAGCCCAATTATCGGATTCGTACGCTTTCACACTCTCATTATCAACAATCTCTGACTCGAGTTCAAGATTAAATTCAGGAAGTACAATCCTGCCCGGCAATTCAATCTCCCTCTCGAATGGCGGGCACTCATCCTGAAACACAATAAGCTGATTGTTACCCCGCTCAATCATCACACCATTCTTCAAATCCGCTCTCGTGCCAATGTAGGCTGAGAGAAGATTTAGCGCGCTACGGGCAAGTTCATAATCCAGAGATGGGACATCCGGCATATCCGCAGTAAGCTGCTTGTATGCTCTCCGAAGCAACTCAAACCGGATGAATTCATGGATTTCAATAAATCTACCCAAGTCGATTATTATCTTACCGAGTCTCGAACGGGAAACGATTCCACTCCACAGACGGGCAATTTCAGATTCCAGATAATCAGAAAATATCCGTGCAATCTCCGCAAGACGGCTGATACTATTACCAATTGCCGGATTATACTCACGTTCGAGAAGAGGCAGGAGTTCATTACGCACTCTGTTTCGGGTATAGTCGGAGGTTGTATTTGATTTGTCTATCCGATAACCGATTCCATTGGAATCAAGATACCCGATAAGCTCATCTTTGGTGCAGTCAATCACGGGACGGACAAACTCGCCGGTCCTGGGAAATATTCCTGCAAGCCCGGAGATACCACTTCCCCGAATAATGTGCATGAGTGACGACTCTATCACGTCGTCCCGCGTATGTCCAATCGCTATCTTTGATACTCCAATCTCCGATGCTGTCGAGCGGAAGAAATCAAGGCGGTATTCACGGGCATTGCGCTGGAAGTTACCGGTCTTTAGCGACTTAAGGATATTTTCGGAAACATCGCTGACATAAATATCAAGATCGAGGCTCTCTGCGATTTCCCGGCAGAGACTCTCTTCCGCATTCGAATCACTCCCGCGAGTATGGTAATTGACATGGGCGAGTGTGAGATTGATACCAAGCTCACCGCTCAACTCGTGGAGGATGTGTGCCATCGCAACAGAATCGGGACCACCGGAGATCGCACACAGAACGCTATCTCCTCGATCAATAAGACCGAACCGGGTGATCGTCCCACTAACTCTACTCTCAATTGAGTCTTTATCTGACATATTCGACATCCAAGCCTCAACTCAATCTAAGGCAACCGTACAGAATTACAAACCATTTGATGAAAGATATTGGAGAGGCATCAGTGTGGTTCCACGATAGCTTTTCAACAAGCCACAAACCGGTTTTCAATCAGTCTGCTGTTTGAGTGTAACTCTAAATTCACCTGTTTCGAGCCGGGCTTTGGTTGTTGCCAGATACGGACCTTTCGGTCTCCCGCCACCCAGAAATTCGGATAACTCGATTTTCTTGCCATTCGGACCGAACAATCCGCCTCCCACTCTTTCGAGTAGTGTCAGACCTCCGGCCATGTCCCATAGACGGGAAAATCCGGTCAATGCGGCGTATGCGGCTCCCCGCGCCACGATGCAGATATGATAGGCTGTCGAGCCGAGACAGCGTGCTTTGCCTCGGAAGTCGATTTCATAACGACGATGCGTATTGGACATCACTGTTACAAAATAATCATGGTTCTTATCAATTTCGAGCGGTAGTGCACCGAGTTTTTCACCATTGAAGAAGGGAGTGCCAGTATCATCAACCCAATAGAATTCATTAATTACCGGGAAATATACAGAAGCTATGTAGGGTTTTCTATCCTTCATAAGTGCAACGGATATACCCCATACCGGCAGACCCGATACAAACGATGAGGTCCCGTCGATAGGATCTATGGCCCATACGAATTCAGCATCGAGAAGATTGTCATCCGATCCACTCTCCTCCGCAATGAACTTGCTGTCAGGAAGAAGCTTCGAGAGCCTCTCCTTTATTAATTTCTCACTCTCGACATCCGCCTCCGTCACGAGCGAGCCATCGGACTTACGATACGCCTCTCCACTCTTAAAAAACTCGAGCTGAAGCTTTGAAGCATCCTTAACTATCTCATTTATTTCATCTGAGAGCATTAATATCCTCGATACATTAAACTTTGACCAATAGTGATCTGTATAATACAAACCGTTTGCAAAAAGCCCAAGTTCGAATTATCTAATTAGAACGTGCCTTTTTCAAGGAGGAAACATTGACTGGTCCCAATAGAGTAACAGAACTCTCTCCCGATGAACTGCGCTTCAGACTGGATCCATCAAAGTTGAAATACGATCACTCGAGTGCGATTGTCTCGGATGATGTGATAATCGGGCAGGAGCGAGCAGTTAAAGCAATTGAGCTTGGACTAAAGATAGAGCGACACGGATACAATATCTTCATCGCCGGCATGGCGGGAACCGGAAGAACAACAACTGTCAAACATCTTCTCGAAACCCTGACTCCAATCGATGTTCGACCGCCTGATATTGTCTATCTCCACAACTTCAAAGATCCCGATCTGCCTGTATCCATCATTCTCGATCCCGGGGATGGCTGCCGGTTCAAGAAGGCAATGGATCGTTTCGTGGATGATCTCGTACAGAATATCACGAATCTGTTCGAATCGGACAATTATCAGGAACACCGCAAAACTATAGTACGGGCGTTTCAGGCCAAGCAGAAAGAGATCCTTGCTGCATTCGAGAAGGAGATATCCGAGCAGAATTTCGCACTCGTACAGGTTCAGGTGGGACCGTATGTAAAACCGGACCTTCATCCGGTTATCGACGACAAACCGATATCTTTTGATGAACTCGAGGTACTCGTTCGGGAGGGGAAGGTTGAAGAAGAAAAACTTCAGCAGTTCGAGGGGAAATACCATGAACTCGAGAGCAGGTTGCATGAGGTTTTCAAGGAGAACCGTGATGTTGTTATGAAACTTGAGGAAGCCCTTCAGGAACTGGAGAGAAGGCGGGTTTCTCCTATAGTGGATAGCCTGATAGCGATGCTAAAACAGGATTTCAAGAATCAGGATCTTCATTCCCATCTCGATGATGTCGCTGATGACGCCATACAGAATATCGAAATTTTCACCAGTGAGCAGCCCGCCGCTGAGCAACAGCAGCAAGCGGGACCGCAGCAGAATCGCAAGGACCAGGACAAGTTCCTTCGATATCGAGTGAATGTCCTCGTTGATAACGATAAAACAAAACGCCCGCCGATTGTAATCGAGACAAACCCGACATACAGGAATCTTTTCGGGATAATCGAACGAGAGACCTCCGGGTTCAAAACATTCAAGACCGACTTCACGAAAATCAAAGCCGGGTCGCTGCTCAAGGCGTCCGGTGGATATCTCGTAATCAATGCCATAGATGCTCTTACCGAACCGGGAGTGTGGCAGGCTCTTAAAAGAACCCTCCGCAATAACAAGGTGGAGATACAGAGTTACGATCCATACTACATGCTGTCAACATCCGCTCTAAAACCGGAGCCGGTGGATGTGAAGGTCAAAGTCCTGATGATCGGTGACAGCAGAATGTATAACCTGCTGTTCTTCGCGGATGAGGATTTCAAAAAGATATTCAAGGTTCTCGCGGATTTCGACCGGGAAATGGATCGCACTGACCACGCGGTCGAGGAATATATCCGTTTCATAGCTAAAATCGTCAAACAGGATGAACTCCGTCACTTTGATGCATCCGGCATCGCAGGAGTAGTGGAGTATGGTATCCGTGTGGCGGGAAGGCAGAACAAACTGACAACCCGTTTCAATATGATAGCCGATCTCCTGCGTGAGGGGGATTACTGGGCAGGGAAAACCGATGCCAAGGATGTTACCTACGAGCATATCCTGACAGCTATCGAAAACTGGCGCAAGCGGATGAACCTGCCCGAAGAGAAACTGGAAGAGATGATAGAGAACGGTACTATCATGATCGACACCGAGGGTGAAGTCGTTGGACAGATCAACGGTCTCTCCGTCTATGATCTTGGACAGTACGCATTCGGCAAGCCGACGAGAATAACCGTTTCCACCGCTGTCGGAAGAGGTGGTGTGATAAATATCGAACGCGAAGCGGAGCTATCGGGAAGCATTCACAATAAAGGCGTGTTGATCCTGTCCGGGTTCCTTCGCAGCAGATACGCGAAAGACAAGCCACTTGTGATGGATGCCTCGATATGTTTCGAGCAATCCTATGGCGGCGTTGACGGCGATTCGGCTTCCTCAACGGAAATATATGCAATGCTTTCATCATTATCGGGAAAACCGATTCGTCAGGACCTCGCGGTAACCGGCTCAATGAATCAGCGTGGTGAAGTTCAGCCGATTGGCGGAGTTAATGAGAAGATCGAGGGATTTCACGGTATTTGCAAAATGCGTGGTCTTACCGGAGAGCAGGGAGTTTTAATACCGATTCAGAATGTTCCGGACCTAATGTTGAAACCCGAGGTTGTCGAAGACGTACAACAGGGTAAGTTTCATGTGTATCCAATCGATACAATAGATAAAGGCATCGAGCTTCTGACCGGAGTACCGGCGGGCGAGATGCTGAGTGACGGCACTTACCCGGAGGGTACTATAAATCGACTCGTGGACGATAAATTGAGTGAGTTCGCATCGATTATTAAAGAGTATCCGGGTATTGCATAGAGATTGGAAATGAATTGATCTGGTTCTGAACAGCGTGACCGACTGCTTATAAAGTTAACGTCAGCTTGTAAGGAACATTTTTTGTTGACTGTGTTTTAACCTAAGGTAGTTTGAGCGTTGTATAGGGCTGTGTACCTTGTGCACGCTGAAACAAACAGTACTGCATGAGGAGGGAGGTGGTAAAAGAAGAACGCTAAGAAGCCTAAACAACACAAACAAAGCGTTACCCAAAATAACGATACTATTCGAGCGGCCGCAGCCAACACCGGCCGCTCCTTTTTTTGCCATCATTTCATTCAGAATAATCTTACACTCCAGCTTGGGCACCCAACGACACATTATCCTGTCACCCCTGCGAGATATTCGGGCAGGAGTCTTGTGCTTCTGCCATAGTTCACCTTAAAGGTGAACTACCCAGAATTTGATTCTCGTAGGTGGCATTGCTCGAGGCTGCGCCTCGGGTTTCAATCACATGTTTGTAAACAGCAAAGATTGCACTATGTACAACACAGGATTTGCTGCGCATTGATGTAATTTTCTTTTACCCGAAATTGTAAGAAACCCGGGGGAGCCCCCGGGCCACGCAGACCAATTTTGTGGCTGATGTACATCTCGTGCACCAGCTTCTTGATTATGTTGGCGCAAGAGACGTACGCCAACCACAGAGATCTCTTGACTTGTTTTTGTATGTCAAAACCTTTGTGGTTTTGACATACTGGCATGTAATTACTCAATAGGTAGCAATGCTACTCGGCGAGTTTTATTCCCATTTTGCCAGCGTGGTTTTTGATCTTCGCCATGTGACCCGTCTCGAACCGCACAAGATATTCATAGGTTTCCCTGCCTTCCGGATTACTGGTCTTTTCAGCAAGTTCCTGATAGATATCGCGGGCGCGGACCTCCAGAAGAAGCGCGATCTCGAGAATTCTCTTCGGAGTGGTATCCTCGTTTACCTCGTCAATCAACATGTCGTGAACATCTTCCGTACGCTCATCGATATCGGGCAATCCCTCTTTCTTCATGATATCATTATAGGCTACCCAGCGCTCCGACTTGATGAGATTCCGATACTGTCCTTCGAGAAGGGCATAATGATCTTTCTCTTCTCCGGCGAGCCATTCAAGAAGCTCATGAAGATTCTCATCCTTGTTGAGTTCGAGTGCTTTTTTATAGAAGACATAAGCGGAAAGCTCGGCTTGAATACCGCGTGAGAGTCCTTCGAGTATATCTTTATCTACCGGTGTCATCCTGTCTCCTCTCTAAATTTGTATCTTTAGAATTCGAATCTACAATCCAATATGTGATATGTCAATCTCAACTGTTATTCTCACCCGCTGACCTGAAAACAGAACCGGAAGGTCACACCCGCCTGCGGCGGGCAAGACCTTCCGGAACGGGTTATATTTTTTCAATCTCAACTGTCATTCCCATCATTGATAGCGTGTCTCAGTGCGTTCTCCAAATCACCATAACCGAACTCAAACCCTGTCTCTGTCAGTTTTTCCGGGATAACACCCTGACTCATCAATATAGTTTCCTTCGCCATCTCTGCACCGAGTGCAAGTTTTAGTGCGAATGCCGGTACACGGGTGAAACAGGGTTTCCCGAGAACATCCGCAAGAGTTTGCGCAAAGACCCGGTTCGTAACAGGCTGAGGGCTGACCATATTTACCGGACCGCTCAAGCTGTCATTTTGCAATATATGGATTATTGCATCCACGAGATCATCCAGCGTAATCCAGCTCATCATCTGGTGTCCCGATCCGAAATATCCGCCGATACCCGCACGGAATACCGGGAGCATTTTCGCCAGTGCGCCCTCTTTCGATGACAGCACTACCCCGATACGGCCGTTTACCACGCGAATTCCCGCATTCGACGCCGGATGGGTGGCGGCTTCCCATTCTCTGCAAGCTTTTGCGAGATAACCATTGCCGTATGGACTGTATTCATTGGCGGGAGCATCTCTCCTTGTTTCTCCATAGTATCCGGTTGCAGATGCGGACATCATTACGGAGGGTTTTGCGGAGAGTGAAGCGATAGTATCACTCAGAAACATGGTTGTCACTATCCTGCTGTCGAGAAGAATCTTCTTGCGTTCCTCAGTCCATCTTGAGCCGGCAATATTGGCTCCCGACAGATTGACAACAGCGTCCAGACCCTCGAGCCTTTCACGCTCAATCTCTCCCTCATACGGATTCCAGGGTACCTTGATTGTATCATCATCCGGTATGTTTTTGCGGACAAGACGGACAACCGTATCGCCATTTTCCAACAGCTTTTCAACAAGCTTGCCGCCCACAAGTCCGGTAGAACCCGAAATTACCACCTTCATATCAGACTATCCTCACTACAGGCGATTCTCTATTCATATCCATCTATTTTGGAAAACGACGAACCGGCGAAATGGTTCACGGTCGATTAACCTTAAATGTAAGTGAAGGCAGTTGAGAAACGGCTGCATGAATAATGTCACCATCGATAACCGGTCCGACACCCTTCGGAGTGCCCATCATGATGATATCGCCTCGATTGAGTGTTACGAATCCGGAGACATACTCTATGACCTCAGTGGGCGTGAATATCATCTGCCCGGTGTTTCCGTCCTGCCTTGGTTCATCGTTGACCTCGAGACGTATGGCAAGCTGCATGGGGTTAAATGAATCATCCCTCGAATGAAACTCTCCGAACACTGCGGAGCTATCGAAACCCTTCGATATCTCCCATGGTCCTCCGCGCTCTTTCGCCTTGCTCTGTATATCCCGCAGTGTAAAATCTATCCCCACGCTCCATCCGAGTATATAATCAGAGGCATTCTGTTGTGTTGCACCCTTGCATTGCTTCGATATCACAAAACAGAGTTCGACTTCGTGATGCAGCGTACCGTATTTTTCTGGGATTGACACCGACTCAGGTGATGACACTATCGCCGAGTTCGGTTTCATGAATATAGTCGGTTCGGGGAACGGCTTTTCCCCTCCCATCTCACGGATATGATCGAGATAGTTTTTCCCGACACAGACAACCTTCGAGGGTACCAGTTCCGATTTGTCGACTACAATTGAATTCATCGCTTCTCTCACATTTGGGTAAATTCACTCTTCCCCGCACCACAAACAGGGCAGAGGTAGTTATCGGGAAGGTCCTCGAACGGCGTTCCCGGATCGATACCGTGCATCGGATCACCCTCTTCGGGATCGTAGACCCAGCCGCATTGAGTGCAGACATATTTTGTTTTCGGTTTTTCTCCTGTCATGGCGCTCTCTCCTATTATATCAATCAATATATCCCTGTTAATCTGCTACCTTGCTGCAGAGAACAGATAGTGTGCTATCAGTCCTGCAAGTGGCGGGAAAACCAAGCTCGATGCCAGACGAATCGCTGTCAGTTTCCATCCGAGCACACCGACCTCCAGTGGCAGCCTGCTGACCGCATAGAGCGACCATCCGGTCAAGAATGCCACCATTGTCCCGATTCCAGCACCGGCTCTCAACAATCCGGCGGCAATCGGTAGTGATACGAATGGACCTCCCGGTGTAAATCCACCCGCTATTGAACCGATGAAAATGCCTCTCAGACCGGCTTCCTCGCCGACCCATTTCGCCATTAATTCCTGTGGAAGGAGGGTCTGTACCATTCCGGCAATAATGAAGGCGAATACAAGCATCGGGATGATCTCCAATGTCATCTTCCATGCGGCGTTCAGTCCGGCAATGTGCTGATTTTCACCGCTGCGGTAACCTATAAACAGGAGAGTCAGTGCGACCGCAGCCATCACGATTGTCGGTATCAACATTGAAGATCCTCTCTTTCTATTTCCTCTGACTCCCAGTGGCATTACTTTCTCGCCTTCAGCATGAAAACCAGACCAGCCAGAAAAAATAGTCCATTAACTCCCCATGCAGCAGCCCAGGGAGGGATTGTACCCTCGACACCAAGCTTCTGACCGGTTTCGAACAGAAGGATATATATGAAGGTTATGCCGGCCGAGAATGCGAAACCGATTGCAAGCGACCCGCGTCGTGGATCGGATGCAAGTGGAACAGCCAGAAGCACTATTATGAAGCTTGCGAGTGGCAGAGAATATTTCATCTGCAGATATACCTGCTCGCGGGTTGTGTCCATTGCTGATTTCTCACGGTACTCTATTGTTCGCTTTATATCCTCTAACGACATATCAAAACCGAGATTCTTATCCGAACTCTTCCGGATCGTCTCCGATTTCTCGAAGAGTCCGGGCGTTTCCGTTAAGTAACTGAGAAACAGGGTATCTTGTTCTGTGAGATTTTCGACACCCACACCGGATGAGTCGTGTTGGAATTCGCGATATTCAACATGGTATGCCACCCAGCCCGAATCCTGCCAGCGCATCATCTGTGCATCTATCTGATTCTTGAGACGGTTTTCCTGGACTGTGCGGATATTAACACCGCGAGCGGTCAACTTGCCGAGGTCATAGCTTTCGAACTGGAAAATCCTTCCCTGCTCGCCGAGGTAATACAGATCCCGTATCTGTTCCTTGCCGTAACTCGCTTTTTTCTCTATTTCACCGTGAAGTATCCGCATTTTCTCTCGATTAGCCTGTGGTACAACCCTGTCCGCAAAGAAAAACATCCCCACCGACAGTACCAGACCACACAGAAGAAGAGGCTGTGCTGTTCTGTAGAGACTGACGCCGGATGAGTTGAGTGCGAGAAGCTCGTTTCGTCTCGCCATCAATCCGATGGTGAACATGCAGGCCAGAAGTACCGCTACCGGTGTCACTTGAACGATTATGAACGGGAAGAAATGTATGTAGTAACGCACTACTGTGCCGAATTCAGCCTGATTGTCTATATAGTCATCGAGATGCTCGATGTTGTCGATTATCAGATAGATAAATAGGAAGACAAATATGGAGATGAACAGAGATCTGAAGAATGTCCAGTATAGATATCTGTCGAGTACTTTGAACATCGTCTCAGCCTCTCCCGGTCAATTTGAATACTTCGAGCAGCCGCTTCTCGGTCATCACCTTATATAACAGGACAAGACCAACAGCGGCAATTAGAACATTTGCTGCCCACATGGCGACAACGGGTGAGACAAATCCCCGGTCCGACAGCTCCTCTCCACCAATCAAGAATGCCCAGTAGATAATAAACAGTCCGATTGAGATACCGATAGAAACCGGCATCCCGCCTCTTCGAGCGAGAATTCCGAGTGGAGCGCCAATCAGAACGAAGACTATGCAAGCTGCGGGGAGTGAATATTTCTTATGGACCTCGAGAAGATATGTGTTTTTCATTTTCTCCGTGCGGTTTCGTGTTTTTAGCGACTGCCTTAGAAAGCGGGACATATCGACCGCTTTCTGATATGCCGAATTCACCGCTTTTTTGTAGAACATCTTCTCTTTGACAGGTCTGTCCAGAGTCTCTCCAAACATCAGGCGTCTTTTCTCTGTCTCGATCCGATGGCCTATCGACCGCTGAACTCTGTCGATATTGTCCTGCCATTTCCGTGTTTCCTCCAGCATAGCCTCGGATGACAACTCCCGGTCACCCCGGTAACTTGATGATGTTCGCTGAAGCGATCTGTCTATGTCCCGAATGTTGACAGTCTGCTTCTCGAATGTTACCCACTGCCACTGGTTTTTCTTCCCCTCAACCGGTTCATGTGTCTCGCCGTTTTCGAGCTGGAAACTCAGAACAGTACCGTTCTCCTTGTATTCGAGCTTCCCCCCCTCCGCGAGTGTCATTCTCGGATACTGAGGATCCTTCCGGTCGAAAATCGTGACATCCTTGATCCGGGAGGTTTTGTGGTCAATATCACTTATCAGTATTACATAACCGGGAATATCGCTGAGAAAGACATTACTTCTAATCGAGAGAGTCGGCCTCATTACCCGAATGTCGCTCATCAAAACGCGGGCTTTGTGATTGGCATCGGGCAGAACTTCATTGTTGAACCATACAAGGAAAGCTGCCAGAACGACACTCCCTATCAAAACCGGTCGCAGAAGCTGGATGAGATGGATCCCGGAGCTTTTGATCGCCAGAATTTCCATGTCAGATGTCATCCGACCGAACGCCATCAGGGTGGCAACGAGTGTAGCCATCGGAATTGAAAGCGCGAGCATCCACGCGAGATTCAGGATGAATACCCAGATTATGGTCAAGGGATAGAGGTCTTTGCCTATTGCCATGTCGATAACATTCGGAACGAAATCGAGGATTAGCACGAAGGTCACGACGAAGAACGCAAAGAGAAAAGGACCGAGGTGTTCTTTCAGAATGTAACGGCTTAGTATCCGCATTTCCGCCAAGCTAAATAAGTTCAAAAGCTTAGACAAGCATTTTCCTTGCTTGCGTCTGCCACTCTTATTACCTTGTACTCTTGGAGGTTACGCATGATCGAAGATTTTTCACAGGGGGATATGATTACAGGTTTTTTCGTCCTCGCAAGTCATGAACTTAAGCAGTTTGACGGGGGTGAGATGTTGAAGATGG
>Ga0272443_10000603_pt1 | contig 63213 bp, 53 predicted proteins | sample SSMAcet12_FD_193581 | JGI IMG/M metagenome (GOLD analysis project Ga0272443, IMG submission 193581) | Marine sediment archaeal communities from Little Sippewissett salt marsh, Falmouth, MA, United States - SSM-Acet-12 | ecosystem: Environmental > Aquatic > Marine > Wetlands > Sediment ... | reverse complement strand
TAATACTTTCCGCCATCTTTTCTGCTTTTGATTTGGGCTCTTCTGATATACATACGGGCGAGTATGTCAGACAAAACCAGGCGTGTCAAGAACTATTTACTATATTATGTCACTACAATAACAATCCAAAAACTAAGTTACTGTTTTATGGTGCTTATTGCATTCAAGAAGTCCTGTTTTAGCAAGTGTTAACAATCTTCAAGAGCTATTTGTGGAAAGTTGGGCTAAGAAGAAGAGTTAAAAGTTGCTACGATACCATCAATCGATGAACTCTCCGATGACACTATACTTCACTTTGATTTCATGGATATGCCGTTCATAGCCTCGCATTCTAAGCATGGAGCGGACAATCAGATAGAAACCAAAGATAAGCAACGCGATATTGAGTGATACCAGCGGTATGAGAAAATGCAGGACATGGAGCACATCATAGTATTTTGATGTGGCGATCAGAAAACTCGTCACTGACATCGGCAGAGCCAGAACCGCAATACCAATGCGCAGTACCGAAAGGGCTGTGCGTTTTTCCGCTAAAATCAATTGCACTTCGCTGACCGCCAGTGCATCCGCCGTTGCTGATTCTTCGTTCACCGCTCATCTCCTCAACAATAGTTCACGACAACCACTGTACCGTTCGGCATCTGCAAAGCAACCACAACGAAAAGGAAGTTTGCAGTCTCTTCCGATAAGGTAGCAGTATTGCGGTAGATTGTATAGTATTGATCCATGATCAGCCCATTCCACCACAAACCGATGCCGCATATCCATTTTGGCGCTGGGAAGATTGTCGATATCGCTTCGCTTGCCGATGGCTACGGGATTCATCATGCCCTGGTGGTGAGCGGCAACCAGACGGCCACGCGGCATGATCGTTGGCAAGAGATGGTGGCTGAGTTCGAAAAACGTTCCCTGTCCATCAGCTATGCGATCGTTTCTTCGGAACCACGACCCAGTGATATCGACGCTTTAGTGGCAGCGCATCGACATCGTGGGATCGAGATGGTTATCGCCATCGGCGGCGGCAGCGTCCTGGATGCGGGTAAGGCAACAGCGGCCATGCTGTGTGAGACGGAGCCGGTGGCTCGGTTTCTGGAAGGGGTGGGTGATCTTTCGGTAAGTGGCCGGACCCTTCCCTTTATTGGGGTGCCCACCACGGCCGGCACCGGCAGCGAGGCAACCAGTAATGCGGTAATCGGTGAACGTGGCGTAAACGGTTATAAAAAATCGCTGCGTCACGATGCCTACATTCCTACTGCCGCGGTAATCGATCCTGAATTGACGATCCCCTGCCCGCCGGCCATTACCGCGGCCTGCGGTATGGATTGTTTTACCCAATTGGTGGAGGGTTATCTTTCTTCCCAGGCAACCCCGTTTACCGATGCCATTGCCTTGAGTGGTATCCAGGCGGTGGCTCGTTCTCTGCTGATTGCTGCTGATGACGGGCAAAATCTCAGTGCCCGAGCCGATATGGCATACGGGGCGCTGTGCTCAGGGATCGTGCTGCTCAACAGCGGGCTTGGCCTGGTGCACGGGCTGGCGCCGCTGATCGGCAGCCGCTGTGCCATTTCCCATGGGGTGGTGTGCGGCGCCTTGATGGCGCCGGTCAACGAGGCCACCATAAAGCGCTTGGAAACCACGCAAACCTCGCCCACGACCCTACACAAGTATGGCGTGCTGGGACGAATCTTCAGCGACCGGGACAATCAGAGCGAAACGTATTACCAAAAAACATTTATCGATACCCTGTATCGGTATCACGAGTATCTTGGCCTGGTGCATCCATCCGGCTGGGAGCTGAGCGAAGATGACATAAGCTGGTTATGCCGGAACGCCGGCCACAAAAATCACCCGATCACCCTTTCTTCTGCGGATATTGCCGAAATTTTTGGCAGCCGCCGCTGAGCGGATCGTATTTGTTACTACGTCTGCTATTTTTTTAGTTGAACAACGCCGATGAGAATCAGGCCAAGCGGCCACCATCGTGAGAAAAAACGCTCCGGCTCACCGGCCGGCAGCAGATTAAGATTATCAAGCTGCAAAACGATACCCAGCAAAATAAGCATGATGGGAGCGACGGCTAAACGCATGTTTGTACTCTGGGGGAGTGTTTTATGGGGATACAATTAACATTTACCGGCAGTTAAGAATCGGCGAGCGGCTGTCACAAAGCATACCGCCCGCCAATAGATTGCATATTACGATTCGATTACCTCGCGCAATTGCGTTTCCTCATCCTTGGTGAGTGAGGTCTTCAAAACCTTGCCATGGATGCCGGTGGCCTTCAAACGATCCAGTACCTTGTCCGGCGTCGCCTTGCGCACCAGCACGAAAAGAGCCGAAGTGCCGGGGGTGAATGCATCACCCAGCTCTTTCATGAATTTGTCATCGATGCCGATATCGCTGAGCTTGCCGCTCAATGCCCCGGCGCCGGCGCCCACCGCTGCGCCCAGCAACGGATTGAGAAAAAGCAGGCCGATCAACATGCCCCAGAAGGTGCCGCCCACCGCACCCGCCGCGGTCAGATTGACGGCCTGGTGGAGTTTTACCTTCCCCTTGTCATCCTTGGTAACCACCACCACATCTTCCATGTCGATGAGGTATTCCTTCTGCAGTTTACCCAACTCCGCCCGCAACTCAAACGCCTTGTTTTCGTCATCAAAACCAATCACTACCAGATTACTGCTCATATTCTTCCCTCCACGTTAAAAGTTTTAATTACTAATGGTTTTTCCTATTTCCTCACGATTGACCGTTTTGTATACCGCCGCCATACGCTCCACGATAATAGGCACTCGACTTGATGCTGACAAGTAAGGTGACCGTCTAGGAGAGAATCATCGCCAGCTAACCGCCGATCAGTGCCAATACCGTGGTCAAGGTATGGGTCAGAGGATACGGTACCGCCGCCACTGCCAAATACAGCACCCGGTACTTACCCTGAATGTGAAATTGCCCTCGCCTTTCTGTTGCCGTTATCGGGGAACCAGTCATAATGCCACTCCCTTATCGGATGTTGATCCTGGGTGTGGTTAAATGCCTGGAATCCGCTTCGCCTGCCGCATGGCTCACCGGATGTTTGTCAAAATAAGCGAGACACCGTTTTAGATCTTCCATCAGCAGGTCGGCCAGATCAAAGCTGAATCCGCATGATGACCATATCCTGACATGAGTAGACATCATCGATCAGATCGACTCGTCTGGACTTTCTGGTGGGCAGCGGTATGGTCGATCTCCTTGAAAAGCTTAGGATAAGACCGTGGTTTTGATCAAGTCTTTATGGGAACTTTGCAAAATGGCCTTTTCGCCCAATCTCATCGTTGCTCTAACAATATTATCCTGGCAATATCAATCATATGTCTGTGGTAACATTTCCCTCGCGCGTTGATCTTGAACGAAAACTCTCATTTTTCAAGGCGCCCTTATCGCTTGAAACCACCAAAAGCAGGGAACCGTTGGCTGGATGGGTACTTTTATTGCTGCATGACACTATTTTTTCGTTGCTGTAAGTAAACAATATGTTTAGAGGTTTTGTGGCAGAGGACAAGGATGAAGCGGGCCGGAAAAAGCCTGGCCGCGCAGGTGGTGAGTCCATGTATCAAAAACTTGAGCCAAGGAGGAGCTAAGATGAGTTTTTCAACGATGCGCAACCTCATGCTGTTAAGTCTTGTCATGGTTGGCGTAATGAGCACACCAGTACTTGCCGAAGAGTATCCCGAGCGCCCCATTGAGGTGATCGTGGCATTCGGGCCGGGCGGCGGCACCGATGTTGCCGCCCGTACTATTGAACCGTTTATTGAAAAATATCTTGATGAAGACCTGGTCATCATGAACAAACCAGGTGCCGGCGGTGAAGTGGGCTTTTCGCTGTTGGCGGCATCAAACCCTGATGGTTATACCATGGGATTCATCAACCTGCCCGCCATGTTTGCCTATTCGTATGCGCGAGAAACCCAATACAGCAGGGAAAGTTTCGCACCGATCGCCAATCTGGTCTACGATCCGGGTATTTTCGCGGTCAGAGAGGGCTCGCAGATCACCACCCTTGAAGAGCTTATCGAATACGGTAAAAACAATCCCGGCGCTCTGCCCATCGGCACCAGTGGATCGGTCGGTTCCAGCGAGCATCTGGCAATTCTCCAGGTGGAAAGCAAAACCGGCGCCAAATTCAATCATGTCCCCTTCGGCAGCACCTCCACATTAAGAACAGCGCTGCTCGGCGGGCATGTTCCGGTTGCCGCTTTCAACCTGAGCGAGGCGGTGGAGTATCAAAATGAAGGGGCGATTATCATTCTCGGCGTCATGGACAGCCAGCGAAGTGATACCGCACCCAACGTGCCCACCTTCAAGGAAGTTGGCATCGATCTCATTTCCGGCTCATCCCGTGGCCTTGCCTTCCCGGCAGACGTGCCCCCGGAAATTGTCGCCAAAGTCAGTGAAGCCGTGGCAAAGGCGATGGTTGATCCTGAGTATGTGGCAAAAGCCGAGCAGGCCGGTGTCCCGCTTTCATACATGGGCCCGGAAGAGTATGGTGAGTTTCTGAAAACCACCGATGAAGGATTGGCCGAGGCCTGGAAGAACGACCCGTGGGTGAAGTAGCACCACAGCGGTACTAATTGTACCGCAAGAGGTTTAAACCCGCACTGATTCGAGGGACGGATTCAGGCTCAACCTATGCTGAACCAGACTCCGTCCCTGCCTCAGTACCCAGATAAAGTGTCACTATTTTCCACCTTGCGTAATTTCCCCATGTTTTCTTCCTATCAGAAAACTGAGATCGTCGTATGCATCTTCCTGCTTGGCTGCTGCCTGTTTGCCTTTATCTCGATCAGGCATCTTCCCACCGATGCCAAGATGTTTCCCAACCTCATCCTGGCGGTGATGTCACTTTTTGTAGGCGTGGCACTGATTCGCGCCGTCATGGGAATCTCTCAAAAAACCCAGGGAGCTAAGGCTGCCGACTGGCATTTTTTTGCCAACCCGAAACGCTTTATCATCAGCGTTATCGTTTTTTCGATCTATCTGCTGTCTATTGAGTCGGTAGGATTTTTTACCTCCAGTGGATTGCTGATTATTTGCATGGCAACCTTTGTCGGTTACAGAAACTACCTGCACCTCACCCTGTCACTTATAGGTTTTCTGGCCTTTGTTTACCTGGTTTTTATTCTTGTCTTTGAAAGGCCGCTGCCCAAAGAGTTTTTCCTCGCCGCTACCGACACCTGCCACATAGCCTTAGTGCGGTACCATGTTTGATTTTGTCGAACCGCTGTTCAATGCCCTGCCGCTCGTCTTTGAGCTGGAAAATCTCATCGGCATGGTTGTCGGGGTGACGGCGGGAATGATCGTCGGTTCCCTGCCCGGTTTAACCGCAACCCTTGCCATTGCCGTCTTGATTCCTTTGACCTTTTCCCTGCAGCCCCTGGTGGCGCTGGGAATGATGGCGGGAATTTACAACGGCGCCATGTATGGTGGAGCGGTGCCCGCTATCCTGTTGAAAATTCCAGGCACTCCACCATCCATCGTCACCACCTTTGACGGTTATCCAATGGGCCAGCAGGGCCGAGCGGCATACGCCCTGAAGATTGCCTGCTGGTCGTCTGCCATCGGCGGTGTGATCAGCGCCATATCGTTGATGCTCTTCGCCCCGCCTCTGGTTAAACTGACTCTTTTGTTCGGGCCGGCCGAATATTTCTGGGTAGCCATGTTCGGGCTCTCCAGCATTGCCATTTTATTGGGCAAGGACCCGGTAAAGGGCATCATTGCCGCCTGTCTTGGCCTGCTCTTTGGAACGGTCGGCTCAGACGTTGTTACCGGCCATCAGCGCCTGACCTGGGACTTTAAATACCTGATAGACGGCATCGATCTGCTGGTAATTCTCACCGGACTTTACGCCATACCACCCGCCATTCAAATGCTGGAAAAAGCGGTACTTAAGGGTTTCACGGCGGCAAGCCTGAAGCTCAATCCGGAAGATTCGATACTAAACAATCTCAGCTCATTTATACCGGTCTGGCTCAGAGGCGGAATAATCGGTATCATTGTAGGGATTTTACCGGCCACCGGTGGTTCCATGGCCGCATTCATATCATACAACGAAACAAAACGGGTTTCCAAAGAGCCCCAGACATTCGGTGAAGGCAACCCACTGGGTGTTGCCGCGGCCGAATGTGGCAACAACGCGGATAATGCCGCGGCAATGATACCGGCGCTGGTGCTGGGAGTTCCCGGCAGCGGGGTCGCCGCGGTAATTCTGGCGGGGCTGCTGGTGCATGGGCTGCAACCCGGCCCGAGCCTGTTTCGAGACACCCCGGACATTGTCTACGGATTCATGTGGCAGATGTTTTTTACTTCGATCTTGCTGATCGCTTTTGGCGGGCAGATTGCCATCCGGCTGTTCGCCCAGGTCATGCGACTGCCGCAAACCCTGCTGGCGCCGATGATCCTGTGCCTTACCTTTGTTGGTATTTATTCGCTTGGCAACAATATGTTCGAGGTATGGCTGATGTTTGGCTTCGGGTTGTTCGGCTACGTGTTGAACCGCCTTAATTTTCCCCTGGCGCCGATCGTTCTCGGCCTGATCCTTGGTGGGATGGCGGAACACAACCTCAGGCTCAGTCTCCTGCTCAGCCAGGGTGACTGGGGGAGCTTATTCCAGAACCGGCTTTCTCAGATCTTAATCGTCTTGACCCTCACCATCCTGTCAATGCCGCTGCTCGGCATGATACGAAGAAAGATAAAAAAACAATCAACCAGTGAAAGATGATATGAGAGCGCCTGAGAAGTTTACCCTTCATCAAAGATTAATCGATGCAACGGCACCACTGGGGCAGACGAACCTCTCTATCATCTTGATGATCAATGATCGCCGTTACCCATGGGTACTGGTGGTTCCAAAACGAACAGGAGTAGAAGAGATATTTGCCCTGAACAGAGATGACCGAATTACCCTGATGGAAGAGATTTCCACTATTTCCCGGCACATGACTACGAAATTCAACCCCTGCCGGATCAATATCGCCGATATCGGTAACCGGGTAGCGCAACTGCATATTCATATTGTCGCCCGCCAGCTCGATGACCCGGCCTGGCCAAAGGTCGTGTGGAGCAGAGAGCGGCTTGAGTACGAAGATATGGAAGGGCTTGCCGGGATGAATGAGGCACTTACAGAGGTTTGTTCCGCACTGGACTCATTTATTCCGCACTAACACCCTCTTTTTGCTACCCCGGTTACCAAACGCTCAACGATGTTCTACAGTGAGTACATTTGCAAGGCTTTGCGGGTTTCTGATCCAACAAGACCACTCTTTTCTTTCTGGACGCACTTTCCCAACGATGATCTCAACGCCCGTATACTTGCCGATGCATCGCTGGATTTTTGCCGCACGTATCGGCCTGATTTTTTAAAGACGATGCCAAACGGGATGTATGGTGTGGAGGATTATGGATGCGAAATCGATTACTCAGGTATTTCCCAGGGTGGTGTGGCAACTATTGAGTTCACCCCATTTTCAGAAGTTGAAGATTGGGCCGGAATTGAGGAGGTACATCTGGGCCGTGGCGCCCTGAGACGTGAGCTTGATTCGCTCAGTTACATTCTTGCTGAAATCGGCGCCGTCCCGGTGATTTTCACCGTATTCAGCCCTATGACGATTGCCGGTAAATTATCAAAAGGCAAGATATACCATCAGATACGCACCGGAACAGAGTTAGAGCTCATCCATCGCGCCCTCGCCCTGATCGCCGCGGACGTCGCCGCATTGTCCAGGGAGGCCATAAGATTGGGCGCAACAGGGATATTCTTTGCCCATCAGGACACCGATCGGAGCAAGGTGGATGCAGATATTTTTTCAGACTTTGTTGTTCCCTATGACTATGAGGCACTTGCCGGGGCACGGGACGGCAGGTTCAACATCCTGCACCTGCATGGCGATTCACCTCGCTTTATCGAGATGGCACACTACCCGGTACACGCGATAAACTGGCATGCCTGGGAAACACTACCCACTGTCTCGGCAGCGGCAACCATAACCGACAAATGTCTGGTGGGTGGGATCAACCGATGGTCGATTACCAATGATGATCGGGATGAGATAAAAAGACAGATCGATGATACACTTGCCTTATCCGGCGGAAAAAATGTCATAATCACACCAGGATGCACGATACGGCACCCCTGTAACAAAGACGTCCTCGCCTTTATTCGCGATTATCTTCTCACCAATCCATAAGCAAACCTACCAAAGGGGGGTCGAAGCCCTCACGTTTGCGCGGTAGCCCGAATTTCTTAAATACGATTCGATTCCCGGTACATTAGTTTCACAACTCAATCCTGTGCAATAATTATGATCCTTTGACAGCACGGGCCGATCAGTCATCGCAATGCGTGGTTTTGATGTTATTGTCTGCTCCATACTATTTTCGTGACCACCAATTCTTCACCTTTTATATGGAACCATTACCCCGTGCAGCGTGTTGCCCAGCAGCGATCTACTTCCGCCGAAACCAGATCATCTGAGACCACCACCCCGCTCTCATCGCTGTTGCCCCTGCTTGTCCCGCAGTTCAAGCGCCACCGGGTGCGGCTCGCGGTGGGGTTTGCCGCTCTGTTGATCGTTGATCTGTTACAGTTGTCCATCCCGCAATTGCTGAAACGGGGGATCGACGGGCTCAGCGCCGGTACCGCCACCCCATCCATGCTGGCACTTCTCGGGCTGGCCATCGTGGCGATTGCGGTTCTGGTGGTGCTGCTTCGTTTTGTCTGGCGGACCTTGATCATCGGCTTTTCCCGTTATCTCGAACGCGCTCTGCGCAACCGGGTATTCAGCCATATCCTCACCATGGATCAGCATTTCTTTTCAAGCCGTTCCACCGGCTCGATTATGGCCCATGTCACCAACGATCTTACCGCTGTTCAGATGGCCTGCGGGATGGGCATGGTTGCCGCCGCCGATGCCCTGGTCATGTCGGTGGCAGCGATCGGCTTTATGCTCTATATCAGTCCTTCTCTGACCTTTTTCGCGCTGTTGCCCATGCCGATCCTGGCCATTGCCACGAGGGTGCTCTCGGCCCAGCTGCACCACCGGTTCAACACGGTTCAGGAACAGTTTGGGGTACTCACCGAATTTGCCCGCTCGGCCCTAGTTGCGGTCAAACTGAGCAAGGCCTACACCCTGGAGCGTCTGCAGACCGGCGAGTTCGACAAGATGGGCCGTACCTATGTCGACGCCAACATCAAGGTAGCCAGGATTCAGGGGGTGCTTTTTCCCGCCGCCACCCTGATCGGCAATATGGGTCTGCTGGCCATCGTCGTGTTCGGCGGCCGCCTGGCCATCGATGAAACAATCAGCATGGGTGATTTCGTCGCCTTTATCACCTATCTGCAGATGCTTATCTGGCCGATGATGGCGGTGGGCTGGGTGGCCAATCTCTTCCAGCGGGGCGCCACCTCGCTCAGACGTATTTATCTCCTGCTGGATGCCGAACCGCTGTTGCCGGATCACCAGGAAAATACCGTGAGCCACATAACCGCACCCTCCTTCACCTTACAAGGGCTCAGTTTTACCTATCCCGGTACCTCCAGCCCACAATTGGAAGATATCTCCATCGAGGTCAGCCAGGGCTTGATCGTTGGCATCGCCGGGCGCACCGGCAGTGGCAAATCGACCTTCTGCAAGATTCTTGTTCGCCTTCATGATATTGCCGACGGCGCTTATCACTTCGGCGGCATCGATGTCAACCAGTTGCCCCTGGACGAAGTCCGTAACCGCATCGCCTACGTCAGCCAGGAGCCGGTGTTGTTCTCCGACACCATCGGCGCCAATATCAGTTTCGGTAGAGCAGATGCGAACAGCAGTGAGATCGAGCAGGCGGCCCGCGATGCGGTGCTGCATGATGATATTATGGGCTTTGACAACGGCTACCAGACCATTATCGGCGAGCGCGGCGTCACCCTGTCCGGCGGCCAGCGCCAGCGCCTTGCCCTGGCCCGCGCCCTGCTCAGCGACCGACCGGTGCTGGTTATCGATGACGGCCTCTCGGCGGTAGACACCCAGACCGAACATCGTATCCTCGCCACCCTGCGCGAGCGCTTTAATGAGAAAACGGTATTTATCGTCTCCAACCGCATTAAATTGCTGTCAATGACCGATATCATCTTGATTTTTGATCGTGGCCGACTGGTCAATTCCGGCAGCCATGAGGAGTTGCTGGCAGCCAACGATTTTTATCGGGCCATGCATGAAAAACAGATGAACAGCGAGCCGCGGGACTGAGATGCGCGATTTCGGCTACTCGGAAAAAGGCCAAAGCGTCACCGTCGCCGATCTTGCCCTGTGGCGTCGGATTCTGCGCTACAGTGCCGACTACCGGCTTCCCATCGGCGTTGCGGTTATTCTGTCGCTGGGCGTCACCGGCGCCACCCTGGGGCTGCCGTATCTGCTCAAAACCGCCATTGACGGCTATATCACCGCCGATCAGCTTGCCATGGAGCAGCGGCTTGCCGGCATCACCACCATCGGTTTATGGTTCGCGGCGCTCATTGCGGTCAATTTCCTGCTCATGTTTACCCAGGTGGTACTGCTGGAATGGGTTGGCCAATCAGTTATGCACCGGATTCGCCAGGAACTCTTCGCCCATATCGTTAACCTTGATCTTTCCTTTCTCACCCGACAGCCGGTGGGACGGCTGGTAACCAGGCTCACCAACGACGTGCAGAATATGCATGAGATGTTCACCTCGGTGCTGGTTACGCTGTTTAACGATATATTGCGGATATTCGGCATCCTGATCGTGCTGCTGGTGCTCAATAGTAAGCTGGGGGGCATCATGAGCCTCTATGTGCCCCTGGCTTTTGTGATGACCTGGGTATTCTCGCAGATGGCGCGGGAGAAGTTTCGTGCTATCAGGGCGCAACTTTCGCGTATCAACACCTATATTCAGGAATCGGTGTCGGGTATCGCCATCATCCAGCTCTTTAACGCACAGTCGCGTTTTGCCCGCGATTTTCTGAATTTAAGCGATGAGTATTTACGCCGAACCCTCAGCCAGATTCGTCTGTTTGCCGCATTCATGCCGCTTTCCGAACTGCTCAGCACGACGGCAATAGCTATTATCCTCTGGTTCGGCGGCAGCCTTATCCTGAAAAACCAGCTCACTATCGGTGAACTGGTTGCCTTTCTTGCCTATATGCGGCTGTTTTTTCAGCCGCTGCGGGAGTTGTCGCAAAAATACTCCATCGTCCAGTCGGCGCTGGCCTCAGCCGAGCGCATCTTTGCCATGCTCGATGTGAAACCGCTTATCGTCGATCCACCCCGCCCGCAACACCTAAAAGAAATCGCCGGGCGGATAGAATTTGCCGAAGTGCGCTTTTCCTACGACGGCACAACCCCTATTCTAGATTGCGTGTCGCTCACCGTTGAGCCGGGCGAGACGGTGGCCATCGTCGGCGCCACCGGTTCGGGAAAAACCACCCTGATCAATCTGCTGCTGCGCTTTTACGAACCGCAAAAGGGGCGCATTTCTATCGACGGCGTCACCATTGACCAGCTGCCGCTGGCTGAACTTCGCGGCCATGTCGGAGTAATTCTCCAGGACGTCTTCATTCTCAAAGACACCCTGCTTGCTAACATCGTCTTAGACAGTGGCCGCGGCCGCGACGAAGTCCGCACCATTTTGCGACACACCGGTATCGACCGCTTCGTTCGGCGTCTTCCCGATGGGCTCGATACCATCATCGGCGAGGCCGGCCGAGAACTCTCCACCGGTGAAAAGCAGCTCCTCTCCTTTGCCCGGGCACTGTGCCGCAATCCCCCCATTCTGGTGCTTGATGAAGCCACCGCCTCCATCGATTCGGAATCGGAATCAATCCTCGAAGAGGCAATAGCCACCAGCTTTGCCGACCGCACCTCCATTGTTATCGCACACCGTCTCTCCACCATCCGCCGGGCCGACCACATCATTGTCATGGAACAGGGAGTTATCGTCGAAGCCGGCCCCCACGAACAACTCATGGTGAACCGGGGCCGCTACGCTGAGCTGATCGAACTTGACCTGCATAACGATCGGCCAAAAACCATCGCAACCAGCTGAGCAAGCACCACATCTACCTTCTCAGCAGGGCACTCATAATGGCGGCGGAGGTCAGGGTTACCGCCCCCATACGGTTAAGCAGACACCGGTTGGCGGGGCGGGTGAGCAGATGAGAAAAGGTTCCGGCGCTCATCGCATAAGCGCCGCAATTGATTGCCGCCAGTATTAAAAAGCTCACGCCAAGAATTACCAGTTGCGGCGCCACCTGCCGTTCAGGGCTGATAAACTGGGGAAGAAAGGCAATAAAAAAAGTGATACTTTTGGGATTAAGGGCAGTGACCACAAAGGCATCACGAGCCAGGTTGAGCCGCTCTTTGTCTGGGTACTCATTGCCATCTCTGGCAGCGTTATCCCGGCGCCACATGCGCACCGCCAGACATAACAGATAGCCGACACCGAGCCATTTCAGCAGGCTGAAAAGCGTCGCCGAGGTCGCCAGCACCGCTCCCACGCCCAGCAGCGAAGCGGACAAGGCGACAGCATCACCCAGCACCACGCCAATCACCAGCGGCGCCACCGACCGGCGCCCATGGCGAGCGGCCTGGCCGATCACCAGTAAAATAGTGGGCCCCGGTATTACCAGCAGCACCGAAGCAGCCACCACAAAGGCCAACCATACGTGCAGCTCAATCAAGAACCAATGCTCCAATTATCAGGGGAAGCATGCTTGAGAGACATCATGAAAAACCGTAGAGGTGTGGGAATATGACGATAGAAGCCAATACCAGCATCTGAATCATGATAAAGGGGACAACTCCTTTATAAATGTCAACCGTGCGTATCTCCGGAGGAGAAACCCCCTTGAGATAAAAAAGCGAAAAGCCAAACGGCGGACTGAGAAACGAGGTCTGCAGATTCATGGCGATCAGAATGGCAAACCACATCGGGTTAATCCCGATTATTTCGGAGATAGGCAGCAGAATCGGGACGACAATATAGGAAATCTCAATGAAATCGATAAAGAAACCAAGCAATAGTATCGCTGCCATGGAAAGGATCAGAAAGCCCCATTTTTCACCCGGCAGACTGGTCATAAAGTCCTCTACGATATAGTCGGCGCCGGTATAGACAAAGACCATGGAAAAGGCGGTAGCGCCGATGAGAATGGCAAAAACCATGGCGGTGATCTTAACCGTATCCAAAGAGGCGTCCATCACCACCTGCCAGCTCAGCTTTCTATACATCGCCGCGAGAACCATCGCACCAAGCGCTCCCACCGCCGCCGATTCGGTAGGTGTTGCCACTCCCATGAAGATGGAGCCAAGAACCATGGTTATCAGGGCCAAAGGCGGGATAATGGAGAACAAGGCACGCCTGACCGCGCCTTTTTTGTGCGCACTGTCAATAACGATGGCCGGAGCGACCTTTGTATTGATCAGAGCAACCACCGCGATGTAGAGAATATAGCATCCGACCAATACCAGCCCCGGCGCCAGCGCCGCCTTAAAAAGATCGCCCACCGGTAATTGAAATACATCACCTAAAATGATCAGCACAATGGAAGGCGGAATGATCTGTCCCAAGGTGCCCGCCGCGCAGATTGTGCCGGTGGCGAGTTTTTTTGAATAGCCATATTTCAGCATAACCGGCAGCGCAATCACCCCCATGGCCACAACGGAGGCGCCCACAACGCCGGTGGACGCGGCAAGCAGGGTTCCCACCAATACCGTGCTGATCGCCAGACCACCGCGCAGGCTGCCGAACAGAACACCCATTGACTCCAGCAGTCGCTCCGCCAGCTCCGATTTCTGCAGCACGATACCCATCATGATAAACAGGGGAACCGCCATCAAAATGGTATTGGTCATGATGGAGTAGATACGAAAGGGCATCATCGAAAACATGCTGAAGAATTCATCGGCCACCATGGCCACGCTTGGGTCCGGGAGCAGTTCGACAAAAGCGGCGATAAGGCCGAAAAACAGGGCCACCGCGCCAAAGGTGAAGGCTACTGGATAACCGACGCTCAGCAGCAGCAGGGCGGCTATAAACATGATTATTCCGGTCATCGTCAGCTCCTCAATCGATTGATGTTGGCAATGATGTAACCGATCGCGCTGAATATGAGAAACCCAAATGAAACCGGTATCATACTCTTTATGAGCCAGCGATAATGAAGACCGCCCGGATCTTCGGAAATCTCCCGGGCCAGGTAAGAGTCACCAACAAAAGAAAACGAGCCGAACAGTATCAACAGGCTCAGCGGTACCAAAAAGAACAGTGTGCCGATGATATTGATAATTGCTTTCGTTTTCTCACGCATCCGGTCATACAGGAAGTCAACCCGAACATGAGCCTCGTGCTGCAGGGCATAGCCCACGCCAAAAAGAATGATCACACTAAACAGGTGCCACTCCATCTCCTGCATGCCGACGGAACTTGCCCGAAAAACATAGCGCATCATCACGTCGAAGGTAACATTGAGCACCATGAGAAACAGGAGTACGGCAAGCAGGTAGCCGACCCAATTGACCAGACGATGTATGAATTGTTCCGTTCTGTGCAGCATGATGACCTCATGGACAAAGTCAAAAAGAGGGGGGCCTTGTCAAAAAAAGATGCCTTGCATTGCCCCGGGAAAAAACGGCTGGGGCAATGCAAGGCGGATGAGCCGAAAAGCGGCTATTCAGAGAGCTGGTTTACCGTGTTTATGTAGTTATACTCAGAAATTTGCGTCCATGTCCTGGCTTTTTCCATGTACTCTTTCTGAGATTCCCACACCTTCTTGAAGAAGGGATCTTCGGCGGCATATGCATCATAGAGTTCATCCGCCGCTTGCTTCATCGCCGCAAGGACTTCAGGCGGGAAGGTCTTGACGACGATATTGGGGTAGTCCTTCTTCATCTGGCTCCACGCTTCAACCGAGCCGGCAAAGTTATCAGTATAAAGATCGGCGGTCACCGCCTTCATGGCGGTAACCAGCATCGTCTGATATTCCGGCGGCAGTTCTTCGAACGCCTTCTGGTTGATCAAAAACTGAAGTTCCGTGGCGGGCTCATGCCAACCGGTATAATAGTAGGGGGCTATCTTATGGAAACCCATCTTTATGTCCATGGCCGGCCCCACCCACTCCAGTGCGTCAATGGTACCGCGATCCAGCGAGGTGTAAAGTTCACCGGAGGGAATGTTGGTGACGTTAACGCCCAGTTTGGCGAACACCTCGCCGGCAAGTCCGGGAATCCGCATCTTCAATCCCTTCAGATCTTCAAGCGAGTTAATCTCCTTCTGGAACCAGCCGCCCATCTGCACGCCGGTGTTGCCGCCGGGAAAACTCAAAACGTCGAACTTGTCATAGGTCTCCTGCATCAACTCCATGCCGCCACCATGATAGAACCAGGCATTCTGCTCGTCGACGTTCATGCCAAACGGCACCGTGCAGAAAAACACCGTGGAAATATCCTTGCCTTTCCAGTAGTAAGAGGCGGAATGCCCCATCTCGTACTGACCGCCCTTGGTCATGTCGAGGATTCCAAGTGCTGCTTTATGTTTTTCCGCACCTTCCACTCTGATCACGAAGTTGCCGCCGCTCATCTCTTCGACCATTTTTGCCAGGTTGAACGGTGCCGTGGCAAACGGGGTCAGGGTGGACGACCAGGTCATGGCGAGTTTCCAGCGTACTTTCTTGTCAGCGGCCAGCACCGGCGTGGCCAGAACGGCAACAACCGCCAGGACAACAGTCAACCGATACACGAGTTTCATAATTTCCTCCATGTTGAGAGATTGTGATGTAGCGCGATCCTCTAACCATCCTCTTTGCGAGGCGGGAAAATAGTAACACAGATTATGAAAAAATGGAAATAGTTAATCATTAAAGCAGGCTTGAACTTATAACGGTACCATTTCCAATACCTTGGAGCTGTTTTACTGGGACAAAGAGCCGTTCAATTATTATTGTGGTGGGAGAGATTTTCTCTACTGAAAATCCATAATTAATCATAAAACTCCATGGCATCCGCATATGACAAACTGGTAGAGCGTTTTATTCAGCTCTCCCGTCTCGAGCACGCCCTCACCTTTCTTCATTGGGATCAACTGGTAATGATGCCGCCCGGCGGCAGGAAGAGTCGGGCCGAGGCCATCGCCGCACTCACCACCGCTCACCACCAACAGCTTACCGATCCGGCCGTTGAGGGTCTGCTTGATGAAGCGGCGGGGCAATCACTTTCTCATGAACAAAACATCAGCCGCGATGAGATGTTCAAAACCTGGCAACGGGCCGCCTGTTTACCAGATGATCTGGTTTCGGCAAAATCACTGGCCGCCTCCGTATGTGAACATGGCTGGCGCGCTCAGCGTACGAACAATGACTGGGCCGGGTTTCTCACCAATTTTAAGGAAGTAGTCAATCTCTCACGCACCGAGGCCCACGCCCGTCAGGCAGCGCAACCCGGGCGCTACGCGACGCCCTATGACGCCCTGCTCGATCTCTTTTGCACCGGCGAATCAAGCGAATTTATTTCCGCCACCTTTAATGAGCTTAAAGAGAAACTGCCACCACTGCTTTCCGAAATTGTTGCCGCACGGGGCGATCAGACCGCGAAGCTAGCCGGTTTTTTTCCCATCGACCGGCAAAAAAAGCTCAGCACCAAACTGATGACTATTCTGGGGTTTGATTTCACCGGTGGCCGGCTGGATGAATCCAACCATCCGTTTTCCACCGGCGATCGAGGCGACCAGCGAATTACCACGCGCTATCGCACCGACGAGTTTATCGATGCGCTCAAGGCCACCGCCCATGAGACCGGTCATGCCGGCTACGAAAAGGGATTGCCTCAAAAATGGTCCTCACTGCCCATTGGTACGGCATGCAACATCTGTATCCATGAATCTCAGAGCCTGCTCTTTGAAAAACAGATTTTTCTTGCCAAGCCGTTTCTGAGCTTTTTCGTGCCCACCATCCACTCGCTGCTCCCAGAAACGAAAAGATACAGCGCCGATGATATCTGGCACGGCGCCACCCGGGTTGCGCCGGGTTTGATTCGGATCGAGGCGGACGAGGTGTCGTATCCTCTGCATGTCATTCTGCGCTTTGAGATCGAACGCGACCTTATTAACGGTACGATCGAGGCCGCCGACATCCCGGCCCTGTGGGATGAAAAAATGCAGGCGTATCTGGGCCTGCGCACCGAAAACGATTATCGAAACGGATGTCTGCAGGACATTCATTGGACGGACGGCTCGTTTGGTTATTTTCCCGCTTACACCATGGGGGCGCTCAACGGCGTGCAGCTCTTTACCACCCTCACCAGAGACCAGCCGCACTGGCAAAATCATTTTGCGACGGGAGAACTGGACTTTGTCTTTTCCTGGTTGCACACCCACATCTGGTCGCGGGCCAGTAGCGCCTCCTCACAACAGATCATGGCCGATAGTACCGGCGAGCAGACCAACCCGACCCATTTTCTTGAGTATGTCAAACAGAGATATATCGACGAGAAATTCTAGCACCGTAATGATTTATTTATTCGTAAAAACTCTGATATTGCTTGCTATCGTCATTCCCGCCCTCGATAACAACACTCAAGGGCAGGCTACAGCGGGAATCCAGTAGTTTCAAATAATAACAGATTTCGGGGCAGCTCCACCATGATGGTGATAGAGATCTTTACGATTCCATCAATAATTCAGCACCGCTAAAATTGCCATGGCTACGCTGTTTGCTTACGGCACCTTGATGTTTGCGCCGATCTGGAGTCAGGTAGTGGGGGAAGTCTACGAAACCGCACCGGCAACCCTGCACGGTTACGTTCGCCGGGCGGTTGTCGGCCAGCACTATCCGGTTGTACTGCCGGCCAACCGGCAAAACTGCGTCGAAGGTATTGTCTATTTCGGCGTGAGCAATGATAACCTGGCGGTGCTGGATGAGTTTGAGGGCATCTACTATCGGCGTACCAGCGAGAGAGTTGAGCTTTCTGATAGCAGCATGATCGCCGCCTTTGTGTATGTACTCAAGGATTGCTACCGCTCCATCGCCGCCGATCATGAGTGGGATCCGAAGCAGTTTATTGAATTCGGGATGAAACCGTTTCTGGAGCAATATAGCGGTTTTTCCTCTATCTGAGCGCCCTACTACCCGATTACCCGGCGGATTGCCTGGGCCTGCTCGGGTTGATTGTTTTTCTCCATACTTGCCGCTACCGCACGCAGAATCTCGCGCACCACACCCGTTCTGGGGCGAGGATTAAGGAGCTGCACTTCAAGGGTCTTGAGATGAAGCACCACTTCCTCAATGGCCTCATAGCCGCCCTTCATCTCGCCTGCCACCGCTTTTACCGCAACAAGCAGCTCGGCAATCCCTTGCTGGTGCGCCGTATCGAGAATTTCATCACCACCAAGGGTAAACGCGGCTGGTTGCCTTACCTCACCAGTATCAGCACCCAGCAGCTGACGTCCCTGGGCGGTTATGGCGATGCCGCCGGCGAGGTTTTTCAGCTCCACCAGCCCTTCCACCATCAACTCCTCAGCCAGTTGTCCGGCATCATCACGGGCCAGCCCGATGGCCGCGCCCACCTCATGCATGGAGATGGTGGCGCCGCTGTCATCACCACTCATCACCCGCAGGCTGGTGAGATAATCACGAATGAGTTTGGTCGTTATTTCCATTGTTATGCACTGCCGTTAGGCTCGCCTTCTTCATCGGTAAGATCATGTTTCACATAAATGAGTTCATCAACCGTAAATCCCGCCTCCCTGGCCAGTCCGACAAGGCGTTGTACCGTCTCTTGAGCGAGTTCGGGTTGACGAGCCAGCAGCCACAGATACGATCGGTCCGGGCCGGACACCAGCGAGTATTGGTAGTCATCATCAAGGGCAAAAACGATGTAGGAGCCGTAAAACGGGCCGAAAAAGGAAACCTTGAGATGGGCGACATCCGGGCCGCCCACAAAATAGGCTCTGCCCTCAGCCTCTTTCCATGTTCCCTTCTCTTTTGCATACCCCTTATTGATCACTCGCACCCCGCCATCTTCGCGCATCTCGTAAGATGCCCGCACATTGTCAAGACCGCGTTCAAACGAGTGGTCGAGTCGGGCAATTTCATACCAGCTTCCCAGGTAGCGGCTCAGGTCGAAATCCTTTACCGGTTCAATGCCGTCCGGCACACCGGTGCTGCAGCCGGGCAGCAGGGCCAGCAGCAGCATGGAAGCTATGTTCTTTGCATTCATTGGCACTAATAGGTAAGCAGCACGGCGTTTCCGAAATGAGCCGGCTCAACCGTTTCCTTGAGGATGAAATCCGCCACATCACGCCTCGAAATTCGTTTCGAAGTCACCCCGGCAAGATCGGTATACACCCGGTAGGTTCCGCTACGGGGACCGTTGGTAAGCCCGGCCGGACGAACGATGAGCCAGTCAAGCCCACTGGCCATGATCAGTTCCTCCTCACGATCCTTGTCCTCATAGATGGTTTTGAGAAAAAGCGGTTTGAATAGTTTATCGTAGAGAAAACCGCCGTGCCCCTTGGAGTCGCCGGCGCCGATGCCGGTTACCACGATCAGTTTCTGGCCGACACTTTCCTGCACCACCCCAATCAGGGTGGCAGCCGCCACCGAAAAGAGATCCACCGGCGAGAAGGTAATGGGTACCCCAATGCACGAGCACACCACCTCCTGGTCACGGGCCGCTTCCCGCACACTCTGATCGCTACGTACATCTCCCTGAACCACTTCGAGATTGTCGTGCTGCATTGTCATTTTGGCGGGATCTCGTGCCAGAACCCGTACCTGATGTCCATCCGCCAACGCTTCCTCACAAAGCGCTTTGCCGATACCGCGCGTCGCTCCGATAATTAGAATCTTCATAGTCAGTAAAGTTTAGTCAGAGTACCAATGCGTATGATGCGGAACCTAGAAAGTAGACATCATACACCAGAAAAAGTATTGAAACCTTGCATTACATCTTACACTGAACCGATTGCGGGGAACCCAGAAAAATACCCTTTTCGTCCAGTCTCTTTGTTGTTTAAGGAATTCTATCCTGGCAGGCGAACCGGCCGGCGGCAAATTTTCTCTCTCATGCCTTTATGAAGTCGTAAAAACATCAAAATTGCTTGCTGCCGTCATTCCCGCGAAAGCGGGAATCCAGTGATTCCAATTAATTATGAATGTTGGGTCAACTCCACAATGACAGTAATTGGGGTTTTTACGATGCCATCACGCCTTGACTGCGAACGAATATTCTCATTCTGCAAGGCTTCCTTGAGGTGCAAAAAACCGGCGCAGTGCCTCTTCATACTCCATATAGGCGCCAAGGTTGTTGTGGCCGGCACCGCTGAGAACTACCACTTCGAGGTTGTCCATATCAAGGGTTTCGATGAGGGCGTCGGTACGCCTCCGGGGAATCACTTCATCATGCTCGGCGACAATTACCAGAGTGGGCATGTCGAGATCAGGGCCGCGGACGGCGGACTCGTAGCGGTCCTTGAGCAGTCGCTCGGCCGGCAACCAGGGATAGTGGGCGGCAGCAACCTTGGCCATGGAGTCAAAGGGGGTGATGAGCGCCAGCCGCGCTACCGGGCGCTCGGCACCCAGATGCACGGCAACCCCGGTACCGAGACTGCGGCCGATAACGGCAATAGTGTCATACTCGTCTTTTATCGTGTCGTAGAGGGCGCGGGCGTCTGAAAAAAGGGCCTGCTCGCTGGGCGAGCCGGAACTGCCGCCATAGCCCCGATAATTCATGAGATAGAGATCGTAATCGGGAAACAGTCTGATAAAATCGGTCCCATTGCTAGCCACATCCTCGGCGTTTCCGCCGAAGTAGATAATCGCCTGATCTTTCTGTGCCGCCAGCTTCCACACCTTGATACGCTGATCATCATGCTCCAGCCACAATATATCAGCGCCGGGCAAATGCGATTCCGGGGTGAGAAAATAGAGCATGGCGCGCTGCCTCCCATACATGACCGCGCACAGCGCCAGATAAAACAGGACACCCGCGACAATGATGATGAAAATCGATTTCACAGAGAAAAACGCTCGTGATGAACGAACTCGCCTACCGCTTTTCGCTTGGGCGCTGACGGGGCGTGATCGGGATAGCCAAGCGGCAGCAGTGCCACCACTTCATATCCGTCGGGCACCGCTAACAGTTTCTTTACCGCATGGTGGTCGAACAGGCCGACAATAACCGTTCCCAATCCCAGTTTATGAGCGGCGAGGCTGATAGTCTGGGTAAACAGGCCGCAATCGTACATAAACCAATCGCCCAGGATGGTTGTCTGCTCGCCCTTGTAGAATCCTGACTTACCAAGTGCCCCGCACACGGCCAGCAGCAGCGGCGCATTGGCGCAGGCAAGGGTGGCCGGATTTTTTGGTGACACCAGACCAGATATCTCTTTTTTGGTATCCGCATCGGCCACAACGATCAGCTCCCAGCATTGGGTATTGGCCCAGGAGGGAGTCCACCGGGCCGCCTCCAGCAGCACGTCAAGTTTTTCCTGTTCCACCGGCTGCGCGGTAAAACGTCTGATGGATCGACGCCCTTTGACAATATCGAAAAAAGTATCCACAACAACACCCTCCAGATGTTTTTCCTATCCTGTAAGCTGGTCGTCAAGACCCTGTCAGTCCAGCACGAATATAGATAATCAGCAATCCGGTATCAGTCGCTTGCCAAGGCTTAACACCTCATTATCACCATATCCCACCGAGGTGTAGAAATCGCGCACTTGGGTATTGCTTCGCCGCACCATAATATTGATTTTGGGACACCCCATGGCCAGCAGCCGGTTCTCGACCTCGTTGAGCAACGATCGGCCATAGCCACGATTGTGGAAATCAGGATCAACGGCGAGATAGTAGACACTACCGCGATGACCATCGTAGCCGCCCATGGCACTACCGATCAGCCTGCCAGACACCAGGCCCACCAAGAAAAGTTCCGGTTGCACCGTCGCTTTACGAATGATATCGCGATACGGGTCATTCCAGTCCATTACCAATCCGCACCGCCGCCATAAGCCGATAACGGCTTCCGTATCAGTCTGCCGGAACATGCGGACGGTTATATTCGCCACTGATCCTGCCGCTTTATTTTTTCCGCCGCTCCGACAGTGCCTCGATGGTGTGTTTCACCGTAACCTTTGAGCCCTTCTTGTGCAGCCCGCCACGCAGCTGCATAACACAGCCGGGGCAATCGGTGAGCAACAGTTCAGCGCCGGTCTGCTCAACATTGTCTATTTTGTTTTTGAGCAATTGTTCGGAAAGCTCCGGGAATTTGGCCGAATAAGTGCCGCCAAATCCACAGCACACCTCCGATTCCACTGCCTCACGATAATCCATGCCGGCCGCCTTGATCAGGTTACGTGGCGCTTCATGCACCCCCAGGCCGCGGCACAGATGGCAGGGAGAATGAAAGGTGGCGGCCAGTCCATCGCCTGAAAAATCATCTTCGTTCAGTTTCAGCACATCGTGGACGAAGGAGGAAAGATCGATCACCTTGTCGATAAAGCCCGGCAGCGTGTCAGAAAATTCAGGGTCATCACCCAGCAGAGCCGGATAATTGTGTTTGAGATGCGAGCCGCACGAGGCACACAGGGTGACGATATAGTCAACCTCTTCATCAATGAAAGCACGCACGTTCTGAGCCGCCACCTCTTTGGACACCGCCATATTGCCCATCATCTGCACCGGCAGACCACAACACGACTGCTCCATGGGAAATTTCATCTCAACCTGATGATCGGCGAACAACGCCACCGCCGCCTCCATCTGCTCCGGATAGACAAAATCCTGCACGCACCCGGAAAAAAGCCCGGCCCGCACCACCGGATTATCAACAGTGGGCTTGAGACTCGGCCAGCGATCACGAAACGCTTTATCGGCTATAACCGGCAGATCCTTGTAATTGTGCTCTTTGAAAAACATCAGCGGCAGATGACGCATGAACCCCTCGCTGGTGGCAAGCGGTTTCTGAGCATATTTGGCGGCTCGCAGGAGCCGGTGAAAGAGAGTGCGGCTGCGCATCACCTTGCCCAGCAGGACGCTGGCCAAAGGTTCTCCCTCCTCCTCCTGGATACGCACCTGCACCGCCTTGATCAGGCGCGGCAGATCGATACCGCCTGCACAGATATCCTTACACGCCTCACAATTGATGCAGTTCTGCACCAGGTGTTTGGCCTTATCGGTACCGTGGAAAAAATAGGTAAGGATGAGACCGATGGCGCCGATGTAGATATGTCCCATCTTGTGGCCTCCCACCAGCCGGTACACCGGGCACACATTGGCGCAGGCGCCGCAGCGCACGCAGCGAAAGACCTGGCTGAAAAGCGGGTCTTCGATCAATTCGCGGCGGCCGTTATCGAGCAGGACGAAGTGGATCTCCTTTTTTCCGTCCTCGCCGACCGCACACTCATTGGCTCCGCCGATCCAAGTGACATAGGAGGTGATGGGTTGCCCGGTAGCGTTTCTGGTCAGCACCTGGATTATTTTGAGGGCATCGTCGACACGTTCCACCAGCTTGTCGATCCCCATCAGGGCCACGTGCACCCGTGGCAGGGTAGTGGCCAACCGGGCATTACCTTCGTTGGTGACCAACGCGATGGTGCCGGTTTCGGCGATGGCGACGTTGGCGCCGGTGATCCCCATGTCGGCCTCGGCGAATTTCTGGCGCAATTCGCGGCGGGCTACCTTTACCAGTTTCTCGATATCCTCATCCTGCTCGGAACCGGTCACTTCGGTAAAGAGATCACGCACCTGATAGCGGGACAGATGGATGGCGGGCATCACCATGTGCGAAGGCCCCTCATGGCGAAGCTGGATGATCCACTCGCCCAGATCGCACTCGGTGGCCTCAATGCCGTGCTCCTCGAAGGCGTGGTTGAGCAGAGTTTCTTCGGCGGTCATCGATTTTGCCTTGACCACCTTGGTGGTGCCGGTTCGTGCCGCGATGTCGCAGATGATGCGGTTGGCCTCCTCGGCGTCGGCAGCCATATGCACCTGCACCCCGACGGATTCGGCCTGTTGCCTGAAGGTGTCGATGAGAGTATCGAGTTCTCCAACCGCCACATCCTTCAGATCGGCAACATCTTTAATGAGTGCGTCAACATCAAATTCAGCAAAGGCGTTACCCCTGCTGGTGCGATACGCCACCGCGAATTTATCAAGCGCGGAGCGCAGATACTCATTGTCCAGAGATTCCCGGCACTGTTTGCGATACTGGCTAAAACTTGTTGCGTCTTGCATTATACATCTCCCAATAACAAAATATGCAGTTCCAGCGGGCCATGCACGCCGATGGTCAATACCCGCTCGATATCGGCGGTGCGGCTTGGACCGGTAATGAATGCGGTATAGTCGGGTCCACTCTTGAACCAGGCTCTCAGCCGGTCGGTAAGGGCAAAACTGTCGGCAACGATGGTCTGGACCTTCACTACGCAGACGTGATATTCGCAGATCATGGTGGCAAGGCGCAGTTCTTCGCCGGGGCAGTTGAGCACCAGGGTTCCGGTTTCAGCAATACCCGCATCAGCAATGGTGAAGCCGATATCGATTCCAGCCAGTTGGCCGCGAAGACCGGAAGAGAGGCAGGCAAAACCGTTTTCGTTACAACGGGCGGCAAGCAGACCATAGGTATGCTCATCTAAACCGGGGGCCGCGATAATCTTATCGTGCTTGGTTTCGCAGAGCTGCTCGGCCGGTTCGGAGAGATGCTCCTCGCAGCCGGAGACCTTGAGCCGGCAGGCGCCGCGGGTGCCGCACATATCAACGGTGTAGGCAAGCGCCTCATCGAGACTGCTGATCTCCGTCACCACCGCCGCCGCCGCCCGCGCTTTTTCCATAAACCGCTCCCGCAACGAAACGGCCAATTCAGTTTCAATGGGCGCCATGGCACCTCCTTTTGCATAGTTACATGTAGGTATTGTCCGTAGACCGTGGCACTAGGATACGATACCTGAGCAGATACTGCAATGTAATACCATTGCTGGGGCCTGGCGGCAGCAGTTACTCTTTGAGCGCCTGCGCCTGGATGGCGGTAATGGCCACGGTATTGACGATATCATCAACAGTGCAGCCGCGTGAGAGGTCGTTGACCGGTTTGTTCAAGCCCTGCAGGATGGGGCCGATGGCAATGGCGTTGGCGGCCCGCTGCACCGCCTTGTAGGTGTTGTTGCCGGTGTTGAGATCGGGGAAGATAAATACGGTGGCATGGCCGGCTACATCGGAATTTGATAATTTGGTACGGGCCACCTCGGGATCGATGGCCGCGTCATACTGCAGCGGGCCCTCCAGGGCAATGTCCAGGCCGCGCTCGCCAATCAATTCTTTGGCAATCCGGGTCGCATCCGCCACCTTATCTACATCCTCGCCGCTGCCGGAACTGCCGGTGGAGTAGCTGAGCATCGCCACTTTCGGCTCTATCCCGAAGGTGCGGGCGGTCTCTGCTGAGCTCAGGGCAATTTCAGCCAGCTGCCGGGCATTGGGGTTGGGGTTGACGGCACAGTCACCATATACCAGAATTCGGTCGCGCAACAGCATGAGAAAAACCGAAGAAACGATGGAGACACCCGGCCTGGTGCGGATGAACTCAAATGCCGGCCGCACCGTGTGGGCGGTGGTATGCAGGGCCCCGGAGACCATTCCGTCGGCGTATCCCATATGCACCATCATGGTGGCGAAATAGGTGATATCGCTCATCCGGTCGCGGGCCACGTCTGCAATCATTCCCTTGTGTTTACGCAGCTCTACATATTTCTCAACGAACGGTTCCAACAAAGAACTGGTGAGCGGATCGATGATTACCAGATGGGTCGTGTCAAGACCACATGACGTTGCCAGTCCACGTACCTCGTCCTCCTTGCCCAGCACCGTCAAATCGGCAACCCCGCGTCGCTGCAGGATATCGGCGGCACGCAGAATACGCTCGCAATTGCCCTCCGGCAGAACAATGCGTTGACGATTGCGGGCGGCCCGTTCGAGCAGGACATATTCAAACATTTTCGGGGTAACCCGGGTGGGAACACTGGCAACCACCTGATCGCGCAGGGTCTGAGCATCCACATGAGCGGCAAAGGTTCCCAGGGCGCTGGCGATTTTCTGGGTGTCTCGCGGGTCGATGCGGGTGTAGAGATCGTGCAATTGCTGGATAACCAGATAGGTGTGGCCTTTCACGCAGATAATCGGAATCGGCGCGCCGGACCATCCCTCGATGAGTTTCTTCACATTATCATTAGGTATCAACCCACCAGTCAGGACGATACCCGAAACCTCAGGATACGCTTTTGAGGATCGGGCCGAAAAACTGGCCAGAATAACGTCGTTGCGATCACCCGGGGTAATGACCAGACAGCCCGGTGTAATATAGTTGAGAAAATTCTCCACCCGCATGGCGGCGATTACATACTCGCCCACCAGACTGTTCACCCGCTCCTGGCCAAAAATGATGGTTCCGTCAAGCCACCTGGCCACGTCTCCGATGGATGGGCTCGATAATTCCGACCGTTCCGGAATGACGAACACCGGTATTTTACTAAAGGGTTGGCTGATATGCCGCGGCTGGATAAGCTTATGTTTATGCACCTCGGGGGCGGCCCGGTTCACCATCACCGCCGCCACCGAAACACCGCGCTCTTCATGGCTTTCAACACTGAGCTGCAGGGTCTGATTGATACCCTGCACCGTTTTCCTGCGCCCGGATGCAACGAGTATGAGCGGGGCGCCGAGGTTGGCGGCGATATCGCAGTTGAGTTCCGTTTCAAAGGTGGTTTCCTGTCCCTGAACACCGGTTCCCTCAATGAGCACGAAGTCGTAATTCTCCTCCAGGTTTTTGTATTTTTTCAGGATCAGGTCATGGAGGTCATCTTCCCGGCCGATATTGATCAGGTTGAACGCCTCACGCATGGTGCATCCGTAGCTGTCTTCGTAGTCGAGTTCGAGCTTGAAATGCTCGATGATCAGACTGATGTCGTGATCCGGCTTATCAAATTCAAGATTGGCAATAATGGGCCTGAAGATGGCAACCCGGTTTACCTGTTTTTTGAGCAACTCCATGATGCCGAGCACCACCAACGACTTACCGCACCGTTCTTCAAGGGCGGTGATATAGAGATTTCTAGGCATGCATAAACCTTTTCATGGAGATTTGTGGTAAAAAGAGGCGAGAGATACGTGTTTCACACCCATAACCTCGATCCGGAACGGAGATAAAACCATCCATAGCCTCACCCGTCAACAATCTTTAATTAGGCGATCTATGGCCACCCCAGACACCGCACCAGGCACCATCGATCTCGGCTATGGCAAAGACCATGTTACCGTCAGCCTCAATCATAACGACAACATCCTTGCCCCGAACAGCCCATCACAATCCATAACGGCCGAGAAGTTGAGCACCCGGCTGAACGAATATCTTGAAGATCATCCTCTGGATCTGAGCCGTCCTATCCTGATCGTCACCGATAAAACCAGACGATGCGGCTACCCCGAACTTCTGCCCGCCCTCACCGCTACCATCAACAGATGGCGCGGCAGCGATGAACCTTTTCCCATTATCATTGCATACGGCACCCATCCCCGCCAGAGCGATGCGGAATCGTACGAAATATATGGCGAGCTTTATAACGCATGGCCCTTTGTTCACCACGACTGCACTGATGCGTTCCTGTTCAGGCAATTGGGCCGCACCTCAGCCGGAACACCGGTGCGTATCCGCGCCGATCTGCTGGACGCCTCCACAATCATCACCTTTGGGCCGATCTGCCATCATTACTTCGCCGGGTACGGCGGCGGCCGCAAGCTTGTCTTTCCCGGCTGCGGTGAACGCGATGCCATCTATCACAACCACGGGCTCTACCTGGATCGCACCACTCGTCGCCTTGCCACCGGCTGCAGGCCGGGTAATCTCACCGCTAACCCGGTTGCCGATGACCTGTTTGAAGTGATCGGTCATATCAGTCCCCCACTGGCTATTCACGGTGTGCAAAACGTGGACGGCGCCATCTGTGATCTTGTTATCGGTACCGACCGCCGGAGTTATCTTGAAGCCTGCTCACTGCATGCACGTATCTACGAGCTATCGACCCATGGTTTTGACCTGGTGGTGGCATCATGTGGCGGCTATCCCAAAGACATCAATTTTATTCAGGCGCACAAGGCCATTCACAACGCGGCCGGATTCGTCCGGGATGGCGGTAGCCTTGTCGTATTCACCCAGTGTTCAGACGGCCTTGGTTCAGACACCTTTCTCCCCTGGTTCGGATGCGGCGGCTACGATGGAGCCTTTGCCAAACTCAGCGAAAGCTACAGCGGTAATGGAGGCACCGCCCTGGCCATGATGAACAAGACGGCGCGTATCGCAATCTATCTGGTGACTGAGCTTACTATCGATATATGCACCACAATCGGGGTTACAAAGATCAGTGGAGAGGAGGCGCTGCGCATGGTGAGAGCATATAAGGGAACAATCGGCTGTCTGCCCAACGCCGGCCTGCTGGTGAATACCAGGACGCTTGAAATATAGATAATATCCCTTTTTCCCCTTGTTTTTCCGTATAAATTATTTACAAGTTGGTTAGCGCCTTTTTCAACGCGCTGTCTTTTTTCTCCTGTTACCCACTTCCCGCGTACGCATGGGGCGTTCGGGGCCAGCACAACCGCACCAGCAAAAAAGGAGGGAGTTATGAAGCCGAGATCAACGTCTCTTATTACCGTCACCCTTTTTCTTGTCGGCCTGTTTTTCGCCGCCCAGAGCCAGGCGGCTGAGGAACGCAACTACCTGCTTGCCACCGCCAGTACCGGCGGCACCTACTATCCGGTGGGGGTGGCCATAGCAACGCTCACCAAAGTTAAGTTGCAGCCAACTCAAAAAATCGGCATGTCGGCCATCAACTCGGCCGGATCCGGTGAAAACATCAAGCTGCTACGTGACAACGAGGCCCAGTTCGCCATTCTCCAGGGACTCTACGGATATTACGCCTGGAACGGGGTCGGCCCGCTGGCGCAGGAAGGTCCGCAAAAGGAACTGCGCTCCGTCTCCATGCTGTGGCAGAACGTCGAGCAGTTCGTGGTCCTGGCCGACAAAGCGAAAACCGGTACTATCGAAGACCTCAAGGCCATGCGCGGCGAACGGATGTCTCTCGGCGGCAAGAATTCCGGCACCCTCGGCTCCAACCGTTTTCTGCTCAACAATCTCGGTATCGACGCCGATGAGGCGTTCGAACTGGTCTACGTAGGCTACGGCCCCAGTGCCGACGCGCTGCAGAACGGCCAGATCGCCGGCATGTCGACCCCGGCCGGCACGCCCACCTCGGCCGTTACCCGTGCCTTTGCCGCCATGGGAAACAATGTGAAGATGCTAGAGTTTACCGATGAGCAGATAGAGCAGGCCGACGGCGGTCTCGAGTTGTGGACCCGCTATGTAATCAACGAGGGAACCTATCCTGGCCAGGCCAGAGATATCGCCACCATCGCCCAGCCCAACTTTCTCGGGGTGCGGGCCGATGTGGACGAGGAAGCGGTCTACCTGATCACCAAGACCATTTACGAAAACCTGCCGTTTCTCAACGCCATTCACAAGGCAACCACCGTCATGGCACTGGAAAAGGCGCTGGCCGGGCTGCCCATGCCGCTGCACCCCGGTGCCGCCAGATTTTATCAGGAAGCGGGCCTGACCATCCCCGAACGGCTGATGCCGTAGCAATAACTTCCACCGGCTTCCATCCCGAGGATGGAAGCCGGTATCATGCATTTACCCGGACTTCGTGGTGAGCACCAAAGAAGCGCGATCCTCCACGCCAGGAATCGATCGACTGGTAGTTGTGATCGGCGTGGGGATTTCCCTGCTGCACATCTACTTCAACATCTACGCGGTCCTTCCCACCCTCCTGCAAAACGCCCTGCACTATGGCGGGTTCGCCATACTGTGCGCCCTGCTCTACCCTATGCGGGGCCGGGATATCGGCGCCAGAGGCCGGATCGGCCTCACTGTCGATATCTGTCTGGGGCTGCTGGCCGCCGGTTGCGCCCTGTATCTGATCGGCATGGAGGACGCCATCTACGAGCGCGGCGTCCGGCTCAACACCAGTGAGTGGATCGCCGGCATCACCCTGATCCTTACCGCCATCGAATTCACCCGCCGTACCACCGGCTGGATCATCCCTATCCTCATCATCGTGGCACTGACCTACGTGGGGTGGTGGGGCAGTCTGATCGACGGGGTGTTCAAGTTCGGCGGCCTGACGGCCGAGACCATCCTGTTTCGTTCGGTTTACGGCGATGATGGAATTTTCGGCAACATCGCCCGGATCTCGTCCACCTTTGTCTTCATGTTTATCCTGTTCGGCGCCTTTTTGCTGCGCTCCGGCGCCGGCGACTTTGTCATCAACCTGGCCCAGGCGATGGCCGGCCGTTTCGTGGGCGGCCCCGGGCTGGTTGCGGTGTTCGCCTCCGGGCTGACCGGCACTATCTCCGGCTCCGCCGTGGCCAACACCGCCTCCACCGGAGTCATCACCATCCCGCTCATGAAAAAAGCGGGATTTCAGCCCAAATTCGCGGCCGGTGTCGAAGCCGCAGCCTCCACCGGCGGCCAGCTCATGCCGCCGATCATGGGGGCGGGCGCTTTTGTCATGGCGAGCTACACCCAGATCTCCTACACCACCATCGTGCTCTACTCGGTGTTGCCGGCGATCCTCTATTTCGCCACGGTGGGCTTTTTTGTCCGTATCGAGGCAAAACGCATCGGCCTGCAGACGGTGGAAGGTGAACAGCCGAGCGTCATCGAGGTGCTGAAATCAGGGGGACTTCCCTTTCTGCTGCCGGTGAGCTGTCTGATCGGGTTGCTGGTCTATGGGTTCACCCCGACCTATGCGGCGGGCATCAGTATCATCGCGGTGATCATATCGTCCTGGCTGACGCCCAACCGGATGGGGCCCAAAGCGGTTATCGAGGCGCTGGCGCTGGGCGCCCGCAACATGGTAATGACCGCCATCCTGCTGTGCAGCGTCGGACTGGTGGTCAACGTTATTGCCACCGCCGGGATCGGCAACACCTTCTCGTTGATGATCACCAACTGGTCCGGTTCCAATATGCTGATCGCCATCAGCCTCATTGCCCTGGCCTCACTGGTTCTGGGCATGGGGTTGCCGGTTACCGCCGCCTATATCGTACTGGGAACCCTTTCCGCCCCGGCCCTGTATAACCTGATCGTCGATACCAAGCTGATCGACATCATCGCCGCCGGTGCGCTTTCTGATGAGGCCAAGGCAATATTGATGCTAGCCATCCCCGATCAGCTGGAACTGCTCAACAATCCCATACCGCTGGAGCAGGCCCGCGGGCTGCTTGCCTCGATCCCGCCTGATCTTATGGGCACCGTGCGCGATATGGCGCTGAGCGCGGAAACCGCCATGTTTTCACTGCTCTCGGCGCATCTCATCATCTTCTGGCTGAGCCAGGACAGCAACGTCACCCCGCCGGTATGTCTGGCCGCCTTTACCGGAGCCGCCATTGCCAAAACCCCGCCCATGGCCACCGGGTTCTACTCCTGGAAAATTGCCAAGGGCCTCTACATCGTCCCCCTGCTCTTTGCCTATACCCCGTTTATCGGCGGCAGCTGGGGCGAGATTATGCTCATTTTCACCTTCGCCCTCCTCGGCCTTTACTCCTTTACCGGCGCCATCCAGGGTCATATGGAACAGCGGATCACCCTTATTGAACGATTGCTTCTGCTGGTACTCGCCTTCTTCCTGCTCAAACCAACCACCGTCACCATCCACCTGATTGCCGCCGTCTGCCTTATTGCTCACTTCATCTATAATTTCAAAAAGAGACCATCGACCGACATTTCACCTGTGAATGGCCAGTAAGACTGACACATGCTAGATCTCACCATAACGGAAGTTGTGGCTGTATCTGGAGCTAATTTTTTTGATAATTGCCACATTCGTGATCAACGCACGCCTGGCAAAAAAAAAAACAAATCGGTTAATACCATCTTAATCCTAACCTTCATCTTTTGCTGATTCCTCGCTTTTAGCCTATATCGCAATTTCTGAACTTACGAAATCAACTAGAATTGCTATTTCTGAAACCTACAATATGTTTGAAACAGAACTGGTTTGTATTTTGTTATACATTATCATAGTCAATCTGTTCTTCTATTCATGTTCCTATATATTTTCTTTACTCGGCCGACGAAGAATAACCGTTTTATAGACCTTTTCCGATACTGTAAGACCAATTTTCCCAGTAAGAATCGACGATATCTATTTTCCTGACTCATAATTTTCCTGAATCAGCCAGAGCACTACTCCATGCTTATCCAGCACACCTCACGCGGGCTTTATTGTCCGGCCGGTGATTTTTATATTGACCCGTGGCTGCCGGTTCCTCGGGCCGTTATTACCCATGCCCATGGTGATCATGCCCGGTTTGGCTGCGATTCGTATCTCTGTGCGGCGCCGGGCGTAGAACCGCTTTCTTTGCGGGTGGAAGGAATCATCCAGCTCATTGGTTATGGTGAGCAGATCAGTATCAACGGGGTCAGGGTTTCACTGCATCCTGCCGGGCATGTGCTGGGCTCCGCCCAGGTAAGAGTGGAGGTGAAAGGCGAGGTATGGGTTGTTTCAGGCGATTACAAACGTGAACCTGATCCTACCTGTGCACCGTTTGAGGTCGTTTCCTGCCACACCTTCATTACCGAATCGACCTTTGGGTTGCCGGTCTACCGATGGCCGGCGGGAGAGCGCGTAATCACCCAGATATATGAGTGGTGGAGTGAAAACGCAGCGGCGGGCCGCCCGTCGGTGCTGTTGAGTTACGTGATGGGCAAGTCTCAGAGGATTCTGGCCATGCTCGGCGAATATGACGAGTTGCCCGGTCCCGTCTATGCCCATGGCGCCCTCCAGCAGATGAACGAGGCCTACCGGCGGGCCGGTATTGCGCTAATGGATGCACCAAATCCTGTGTCGGTGGCAAATAACACGGATGTTTTTACCACTGCCCTGGTTCTGGCGCCGCCCAGTGCTCAATCATCCAGCTGGCTCAAACGATTCAAAGGCTGCGCGGTTGGCCGGGTGTCGGGCTGGATGCGGATTCGCGGCCGAAGGCGCCGCCTGGCACTGGACAAGGGGTTTGTCATGTCTGATCACGCCGACTGGCCGGCCCTGCTTACTACCATCTCCGAAACCGGCGCCGAACGGGTAATTGCTACCCACGGCAACGGCTCTGCCCTCACCCGCTTTCTTGTGGAACAGGGCGTATGTGCCGAGGCCTGGACGGATAAAGAGTGGCCTGAAGGTGAGGAGCAAGTCCAATGAAACGCTTTATCCAGCTCTACCTGGAGTTGGACTCCACCAACAAGACTTCGCGCAAAGAGACTGCTCTGATATCTTATTTTCAGGATGCGCCGCCGCGTGACGCTGCCTGGGTGGTCACCTATCTCATTGGTAAACGACCACGCACCGCCATCACCGCTAAACATGTACGAATGGCCGCCATTGAGGCCGCCTCGATTCCACCCTGGCTCTTTGAGGAATCCTATGAGGCGGTTGGTGATCTGGCGGAAACGGTATCCCTGCTCCTGGACGATCAGGACAGAACGACCTCCGGCACTCTGAGCCATTGGATCGAGGATAGATTGATTACCCGCACAACCGCCGATGACCAGGAAAAAGTCACCACCCTTCGTGGCTGGTGGGATGAGCTTGATCAATCGGGCCGATTCGTTCTGACCAAGCTGATTACCGGCGGCTGGCGGGTGGGCGTGTCGCAGCGGCTGATAACCCGCGCCCTGGCACAAACCTTTGATTTGCCGGTCGATATCGTAGCGCACCGGTTGATGGGGCGATGGCAGCCTGATGATGGGTTTTATGAACGGCTCACCGCATCTGATACCCGCGATGCCGAGGCCGGCAAGCCGTATCCATTTTTCCTGGCTTCCCCACTGGAAGAGGACCTGGCAACATTGGGAGATTGCCGAGACTGGCTGGTGGAATGGAAATGGGACGGAATTCGCGCCCAGATCATCAAGCGGTGTGATCAGGTGTTTATCTGGTCGCGCGGAGAGGAGCTGGTGTCGGAGCAGTTCCCCGAACTGGTAGCCGCCGCCGGAGCGTTACCCAACGGTACCGTACTTGATGGAGAGATCTGCGCGTACTCAAAAGAAAGCTCCCCCCACCCAAAAGTTCTGCCCTTTAACGAACTGCAGCGACGGCTTGGCCGCAAGACGGTGGGAAAGAAACTGCTTGGTGAAGTACCGGTGATGCTTTTGGCATACGATCTTTTGGAACATGGCGGCATCGATATTCGCGGCACGGCATGCAGCGACAGGCGAAACCTGCTGGCGGTGCTGGTGCGGAACATCAATCAAGACGACACCATTAGCATCTCCGCCGAAGTGAACGGGGCAAGCTGGGATGAGTTCAGCACCCTGCATCAATCAAGCAGGGAACGGCTGGTGGAGGGATTTGTCATCAAAGACAGACAATCCCCCTATGGGGTCGGCCGTCGGCGCGGCAGCTGGTGGAAATTCAAGGTTGATCCCTACACCATCGACGCGGTGCTGCTCTATGCCCAGCGCGGCCACGGCCGGCGTGCCAGTCTCTACACCGATTACACCTTTGGGGTCTGGCAGGATGATCAGCTCATCACCATCGCCAAGGCCTATTCCGGTCTCAACGACGCTGAAATCAGAGAAGTTGATCGGTTCGTGCGGCAAAACACCATAGAGAGATTCGGACCGGTACGCTCTGTGAATCCAACCCTGGTGATGGAGCTCAGTTTTGAGGCAATTCAGCGCTCGTCACGCCACAAATCAGGCATTGCCGTGCGCTTTCCACGGATCAGCAGATGGCGTCGCGACAAAAAACCTCCCGATGCCGACACCATAGAAACCATTATGGCCCTGCTGCCGTCACCGAAGCGCTGAAATAGTGGATTCTGACCTTTCTATCCGCCGCGACCACTGGTTTTCCCGGCACAACTGGCAGCCCTTTGATTTCCAGAAAGAGGTGTGGCAGGCCATGGCCGCCGGAGAGTCGGGTCTGTTGCACGCCCCCACCGGCATGGGCAAAACCCTTGCCGTCTGGTTTGGAACCCTGACAAGGCTGGAACAGAGCGGTTACAGCGGACTAAGCGTGGTCTGGCTGACCCCGCTGCGTGCCCTGGCTGCCGATACGGCGGCGGCGCTTACCGAAGTCTTGCCCGATTGCACGGTAAGCCCGCGCGTCGAGGTACGAACTGGAGACACCTCGGCCCATCGCAAGCAGAAGCAGGAAAAGAAGATGCCGGAGGTTCTGGTTACCACCCCGGAAAGTCTCACCCTGCTGCTCACCAGGACGCACGCCGGCAAGACCATGCGTAACCTGCAGGTTGTGATCGTTGATGAATGGCACGAACTGCTCGGCTCCAAGCGCGGCATCCAGACCGAACTGGCCCTTGCCCGCCTGCGCCTTTTTGCTCCCGATCTTTTGATCTGGGGGCTATCGGCAACCCTGGCCAATCTTGATGAGGCACTTTTTCACCTGCTTGGCACCGGCCCCGAGCAACAGCCGCGTCCGGGTCGCCTCATCTCCGCCGCCGTTGAAAAACTAATGGTCATCGATGCGCTGCTGCCGGCTTCCACCCAGCGTTTTCCCTGGGCCGGACATCTGGGATTGAATATGGTGGATGCGGTGCTGGCCGAACTCGAAGATGCCCAAACCGCGCTCGTCTTCACCAATACCCGATCCCAGTGCGAACTCTGGTATCAGGCCATCAGCGAGGCACGTCCGCAATGGCCCATCGGGTTGCACCACGGTTCATTATCGACGGGCGAGCGCACCCGGGCCGAACAGGGCTTGAAAGACGGCAGTCTGAAGTTGGTGGTCTGCACCTCCAGCCTCGATCTCGGGGTTGATTTTTCCCCGGTGGATCGAGTGTTGCAGGTGGGCAGCCCAAAAGGGGTGGCAAGATTACTGCAACGTGCCGGCCGCAGCGGCCACGGGCCGGGCCGAACGAGCCGGGTCACCTGTGTACCGGCATCCGCGTTTGAACTGATCGAGGCCGCCGCCGCCCGTGCCGCGGCGCTGGCCGGGCAGATAGAGGGAAGAATGGTCTATCAGGCGCCCCTTGACGTGCTTGTCCAGCACGCCGTCAGCATGGCACTGAGCGGCGGTTTCGATCCCGATGAGCTCTATGGTGAAATCACGGCAACCGCTGCCTATCACGATCTGCCTAAAGAGCGGTGGCAGTGGCTGCTTACTTTTCTGGTAAGCGGCGGCCAAACCTTAGCGGCCTACTCCGAGTATCATAAACTGGTATGCCGCAATGGTCGCTATGTCGTAGAGGATGCAACCATCGCCCGCCGGCACCGGATGTCCATCGGCACCATCGTTAGCGACAACATGGTGCAGGTTCGATATGCCCGCGGCGGCAGTCTCGGCAGCGTTGAAGAAAGTTTTATCGCCAAGCTCTTTCCCGGTGACCGGTTCAGCTTTGGCGGCAAATCCCTGGAACTGGTGCGGGTACATAACATGGTGGCATATGTCCGTTCCACCACCAGGAGCGGCAAGGTTCCCGTCTGGTACGGCGGCCGTATGCCGCTTTCTTCCCAACTTGCCCAGGCGGTGTGTGAAAAGCTGGACGAAGCGGCCAATGATATCTACCGCGATCCCGAAATGAAATTCGTCCAGCCGATTCTCGAGCTACAACGCCGCTGGTCCGCCATCCCACGACTGGGACAGATCCTTTGCGAGCGGATCACATCGCGGGAAGGCCACCACCTGTTTCTCTATCCCTTTGGCGGCCGTCTTGTCCATGAGGGTTTGGCGGCGCTGCTCGCCCACCGGCTGGCGGCACGCACACCGCTCACTATCTCCTGGTCGATCAACGATTACGGAATCGAGTTGCTCTGCTCCACCGAACCGCCCTTTACCGAAGCACTGGCATCCGGGCTCTTTTCATCAGAACATCTGGGCGCCGATATCATGGCCAGCCTCAACGGCACCGAGCTTGCCAAAAGCAGGTTTCGGGAGATCGCCAGGATAGCGGGTCTGGTATTTGAGGGATATCCCGGCAAATCAAAAACCGCCCGCCAGATTCAGACCACCAGTTCACTGATATTTGATGTATTTTCCCGATACGATCCGGATCATCCCCTGCTCAAACAGTCGTACCGGGAGGTGCTCGATCGCCAACTCGAACACTCCCGCCTGATGCAGACGCTGAAGAACATTGAATCATCGGAGTTGCTGGTGACGGAACCGGCGCGGATGACGCCGCTTGCTTTTCCGCTCATGGTTGACCGGCTGCGCGAAAAACTCACCTCGGAAAAGTTACAGGATCGTATAGCCCGGATGTTGGCTAAGCTGGAAAAACAGGCTGACCGTTGATCTATGGGGGAGCAAACGGATTACCTTCACACGGTCGCCGGTCAGACCCTGCAATTGATGGCTGCGCGATGCGCCTACTGGCGCGAACAAGATACCCTGCTTGCCGCGGATCTGCATCTGGGCAAAGAGGGCACCTTGCAGTCCGCCGGGATTGCAGTGCCTCAAGGCCCTACCACCGAAACCCTGGGCAGGCTGACGGTTGCCTTACGAAAAACGGGTGCCGGCCGCCTTATAGTTCTTGGCGATCTCTTTCACGGGGCCGGCTCCATCGAGGCGCTGGCAGATGTATTTACCGACTGGCGCCGAGCGCACCGCGAACTGGCCATCGAACTCACCAGCGCCAGTCATGACCGCTGGAGCGGTACCATCCCGGCTCAGTGGCGAATCACCGAGCAGGGCATGGTGATGACCGCGGAGCCGTTTGCCTTTACTCACTACCCCGAGCCTCTGAGCGGGTTTTACACCCTTGCCGGCCATCTTCACCCCGGGGTGGCGCTCGCCGACTTTCCTGGTAACAAACTCTACCTGCCCTGCTTTCATTTTACCGAAACTATTGGTGTTCTACCCGCTTTTGGCGGTTTCACCGGTGTGGCGCCCATCAGCCGCGGTCCCGGCGACCACTGCTTCGCCATCGTCGACACCATGGTGATTCCGATTCCTCATCGGTAAAGAGAGATGGCGTCGTAAAAACTTCGCTCTACGTCGTCGTGGGATCGTTTTGACTTCTCGACGTACCACATGTACGCCTGCGAGGTCAAAACGACCACCACTCCTAGTAGACTTATTACTTAGCCATCTTAGCCTGCAAGTCTGACTTTTTACGACTTCATCAAGAAAAAGGATCGGAACGGGTAACCGGGAAACGGCAATCTGACAGATACATGATACGTGTATCAGGAAACAGTAGTGAGCAATCCTGATTACGGTGATTACATTAGTAAATCAAATCGGGCTGCCTCATAGAACAGCCACCACTGCCGGCCGTAACGCAAACCGCCGGCAACCACCTGTCAGCACGCAAAAAGGAGCATGTATGAACCATATAAAACACACCCTGTCAGCAGCGGCCATGGGGTTGATCCTGTTAACCGCCGCCGTATCCCACAGCGTCTCAGTGGGTGATATGGCGCCACCCTTTACCGCCACCTCCACCCAAGGCGAGATTTCCTTGGCGGACTACAAAGGCACAAACAACGTTGTCGTGGCCTTTTACTTTGCCATTTTCACCCCCGTCTGAAGCAACGAGGTACTCGCATTCCAGCGTGATCTGGAAGAATTTCAAAAGCACGATGCAGTGATCATCGGCGTCAGCCCCGATAAGATGGAAGCACTGGAAAAATTCGCCACCCAGGAAAACATCGAGTTTCCCCTGGTGTCGGATATGGATACGGCAGTTAGAGATCTCTACGCGGGCGGCAGAATCACTTACCTGATCGATAAAGAAGGCGTTGTCAGGTTCATCAGCGAAGGTGTGCCCAACAACGATCAACTGCTCGAAGAGCTGAAGAACATGTAGATCAGCGGGCGAAAATAAGCTGATTGATCCAGGAGAACAATAGCTTATGCCTATCCAAACAACCCACTGACCGAACGAAGAGATTGACCCCGATCGATCAAATGATCAATCTCTTCGATTTCTTGGCAGAGGTAATTGATAATTTGGAGAAAACAAAGGTTACCGGCAGGTGGCTTTTTTGCAACAAAAGCTCCGTGTTCTTCGTTTAACTGTGATGAACTCGTAAAAACCTCGAACTTGCTTGCTAACGTCATTCCCGCCCTCGATAACAACACTCAAGGGCAGGCTGCAACGGGAATCCAGTAATTTCAAATGATTATTGATTTCGATTCAACTCCACAATGACCGTAATTGGGGTTTTTACGAAGCCATCAACTGTAGAGCCAGAGGAAAAACAAAGGTATTACAAAACCGACTCCCACTAGCCATTTCCCTCTGCCTGCCAACCCTTTTTTTCCTTTCAAGATAAAAAGCCCACTCACGGCCAGCAACCCGAGGCTGACCGCATAAAGATCGGCGAACCATGTCCACAGCTTCTTGGGGTGATTGAGGTGGAGAAAATTTGCCTCGTATAGAAAAGGACGCTTAGTGGATTTTTCCTGAAAAACAGACCCCGTATTCAAATCAACGGTGATATTGTTGTTAACAACAAAAATTTTCAGCGTATCCGCATCTTGCCGATAGACGTTTTTCAGCTCTGACGTTTCCCCTAACTGCTCCAGCACCGAACTGGTGAGTGCCTCATTATCCGCCGACTCGATTCCCGCTAAATTGACGGATGAGACAATTTTTTCCAAAACATACGTTGGGTTCCAGTCCTGGATGTGATTTACGGCGACCCCGGATATGGCATAGATGATGGTCAGTCCAAAGCAAAGATAGCCGAGGTCGCGATGAATGATAATGTTGAATTTACGCCACTTCATGGCGAGTGATTCCCCGCTATCCCTCTATTTCGGCACCAATGCCCCTGAGTCGGATCATTCTCTCATCGGTGACCGTATCTGGATCAAATGGCTGCCCTTTCTCTTCGGCCAGGTGCTGGAGGTAAGAAATCATCTGCTCGCGTGAGAGTTTGAGTTCTTCCACGACCCCTTCAACAGCCGCCATCCGACCCGAGGCACTCATGGGAAAGACAATCTCGCCATCCGTCACTTTTACCTGTATTTTTTCACCCTGACGATCTCCGGCAACATAGACCCAGCATCCCCGTTTAGCGCACACGTCAATAATCAGTCCTTCAACCCGTACGGTTTTGCCGACATAGGCGTCAGGGTCGTCGAGAATCGCCGAAACCGGGGTGGCTTCCTGAATCGATACCCCCTTACCGTAGATTTCGGTTTTTGCCTGCAGTGGTAAGGCTCCAAGCACAAGAAGCCAAAACATCAGAACTATTTTTTTCATGGGTTTCTCCATATCTTCTGATAAAATGGATGCCTTGAGAAGTGAGAATTTTCGTTCGCACTCAAGGCGTGAAAGAATTTGTGTCTCAGGCCTCGTTGCACCCGAGGATAAAGTTTATTGGACAGCACGGAAGGTGGACAAAAAGCCATTTTTCAGGGTTCGCGTCTATTTAACACCGAAGACCCGAGCATAATAAGTATGTTTCGCGCAAATACTATCTGCTTGCCTGTATTGCAATTACCTGCTGAGTGGGCATATCACATAGTGTAATTGTTACCCATGGCCGGCGCTCTACCTCTACCTCTTGTTAATCCGCCATGAAACGACCAGTCAGACGAGCGCTTGCCGCAACACTGATAGGTGTCATTGCCCTGCTCTTGATCGTTGCAACCGTCGGGATCAGGGTGCCGCTCACCTCTTTTGCACCACGAATCGAGAAGATTGCCACCGAATTTATCGGCCGTCCAGTAACTATTGACGGCGATATTTCTCTGAGCCTGTCGCCTCAGCCGGCCATTACCCTGGACGGGATCACCGTTGGCAATCCGGCCGGCTGGCCTCAGACGACACCGTTTTTTTCCGCGGATCACGGCACCGGCCAAATAGACGCGATGGCGCTTGTTGGCGGCGCCATCAGAATTGTCGATTTCCATATGGAAGCAGCGCGGCTGAACCTGATCAAAAACAAAAACAACGACAATAACTTTACGTTCTCTACACCATCTCAAGCAGATGAGACGAACACGGCACCCAAGGATCCCGCCACTTTCACCCTGACCGACATCGACAACGTCCATCTTACCGACGTTTCCCTTGCCTATCATGACGAATTCAGCGGCACCTCCTACGATTTCACCATTGCCGAGGCCACCGCGTCGGCCCCGGCCGGGGCTCAGTTGACCGGCAGCATACGTGGCGTATTTAACAAGGTGCCCGTGGACGCGGCATTCACCGGCGATGAGCTGAACAAGCTGAGCCTTCCTGAAGAACCGTGGCGACTGAAAGACGGCACCGTCACCATTGCCGATACCACGTTTTCGGTTACGGGCAGGGTCGCAAAAGATCCGGGGATGTTCTCAGGATTTATGGATATCGCCCTGAAGGGCGCCGATCTGCCTGTTCTGGGTAACTCCTTTGACGTATCACTGCCCGACATCGGCACCTTCAGTCTTCACTCGAGGGTGCGCGTCTCGCCTGCCGCCATCCAGGCCACCGATATCACTTTTGAGAGTGACGCCATGGTGTTGAACTCGGATCTCTCCCTGTGGCTTACCGGCGACCGCCCGCTTCTGATGGGCTCGCTGCTGGTCGAGCAGCTTTCTATTGACCGGCTGCGTACAAAGCAGGATGAATCACCCTCCTCTGTTTCCACTGAGGCCGTGCCTGGTGCCGATAGTTTCAACACAGAGATTTCACTGGATATGTTGCGACTGCTCGATGCCGATATCCGCATCACCGCAAAACCGATACACATCGGCACGGTTTCCTCTGATGATATCAGCGCCCTGATCTCGCTCGTGGATGGGGCTCTGATCGTCCCCGTCGCCGCTACGATTATGGATGTACCGGTGGACACACAGGTGAGTATTGACGGCAGCGACGTGATCCCCACGATAAACGTTCGCGGCGTGGTTGGTCAGGCCGATGTATCGTCGTTGCTCACCGCGTTTGCCGGAGAAGATCGGTTTACCGGCGAGACCGGAGGATTTTCATTTGCCGCGGAATCCTCCGGTTCCACAGTGCCCGATCTTTTGCGCAACCTGCAGGCTGATATTTCCATCGACCCGACGATAGTGTCCTCCGAGCAGCTTGGCGAACTGCTGTTTATCGATTCATTGCAGGTGACCCACCATCGTGCCACACCGTGGGTGATTGAAGGCACCGGCCGGGTGCGGAACAAGTCATTTGCCACCACTACCTCACTGGGCAGCCTTGACGACGGCCACGGACAACCAGCACAAGGGTTGCGCATGGCTCTTGATGTCTGCGATTCCCATGTTGATCTGGAGTTTCTTGAAAAGCAGTCGACACCTTCCGCTGCTCTTCTGAGTTTCGCCGCACAGGGTGGGGACCTGTGTGGCGTGCTCAAACCAGCCACCCGATTTTTGGGCGATACATCCTCATTTTCCGTATCCGGCTCCGGCACACTCAACAACACTCACGGCACGCTGATTTTTGACACCCTGCAGGTCAACGCCCTATCCGGATCGGCATCGGTAGCGCTCGAGCAAACCGATGCTGAAGCGGTATTTATGACCGTCGACGTATTGATCCCCCGCCTCAATCTTAACGAGCTAACCGCGGCCACCACCCCTGATCCATCTTTGGCCTCAGGGGCGGATACGGCGGCTGAGGAGGCTGACGCGGATCGAGTAAAGGCGCTCATTGAAACAGCGATGGAACGATTGTCACAAGATCTTCCCGAATTGAAATTGCTCACCTGGGCCAATGCCGATCTTAATCTTACCATCGGTGAAGTATTCTATAATGACGGCGATATTTCCGATATCCACCTCAACATGCGGGTACGTGAGGGTACAATCGCTCCTTCCCCCTTTTCGGCCCGGATGAGCGGTGTTGATCTCAGTGGTTCATTTGCTCTCGACCTGACCTCGGATACCCCCAAAAGCGTGATCCAGGCGACCGCCTCGAACGCGGTCCTTGCCCATATTTTCAAAAATTTTGGGCTCACCGACCTGCCGGATGTCTCCGCCCAATCCATTGATGTGGAAATCGATTTAGAGGGCTCCACCCTGCTGGACATGATCAAAAACAGTTCGCAAAAGGTTTCGATTACTAACGGGGTCTGGAAGGTTGGCACAAAAGAGTTGCAGAAACCGATTATCGTATCGGTTTCCAGCGGTAATTTAGTAAACGAAGCGGATAAACCGGTGAAAATATCTCTGGAAGGCTCTCTCAATGAAGAACCGGTCACCCTGGATATCCGCCAGAACGGCATCTTTACAGCCGGATCCGAAGACCCCATTGAAATCGACGTGCGCGGCTTTGTGGGTGACGTGTCCATGAGTTTCTCAGGCGAAATCCAGCGGCAGCAGGGCTCCGGCAAGGCCATTCTTCTCGATACACATATTTCCGGCAGCCGCCTGGATAAAATGAGCCGGGTGCTGAATTATGACTTTCCGCCGATTGGCCCATATCGCCTCCATGGCGCCCTGCACGTAGAAAATGGGGTCATAAGCCTGGGGCCGCTGACCGCGGAGGTCGGCTCTTCGTCGCTTGAGGGATCGGTACGGATCACCGTCGAGACCGATGAAGCAGGCAAGATTGCTTTGCCGGTTCCGGTTACCATCGATTTGAAATCGCCCATCCTGCAACTCGACGATTTTCATCTCACATCATGGCAAAGATCCGCCGCAGCTTCTCAAACGGAAAAAGAGGTTCCTACGGAGTCACCAGAGAAACCGGAATGGGCCTATGCGGATCTGCTCGGGCCTGAATTTGCCTCCAAAGTTGAAACGCACCTGGAAGTTGCCGTCAATGAGGTAGTATCCGGCACCGACCGCCTCGGCAGCGGCACGCTGAAATTCAACAACGTCGGTGGGAAAAATACCATCGAATCCATGCGCATCGAGGTACCCGGTGGGTACGTCGATATGGATGGCTTTTATCAGCCGCTCCATGATGGGGTGGCGACCAGCTTTACCCTGAACATGAAACAGTTCGATTACGGCGTTCTGGTGAGAAGATTCTCACCACAGAGCGGTGTCAAGGGGATCATGAACGTCTCCGTCGATCTTTCCGCCACCGCGCCGAATACGTCCCAGCTGAGCGAACATCTGAGCGGCAATGTGCGGCTCGGCGTTGTTCCGGAGGATATGGCCTCAGGCATACTGGATATCTGGGCGGTCAATATCCTGGCAGCCGCCCTGCCGGCGCTGAGCAAGGGAGAGCCATCGAAGATCAACTGCCTGGTCACCGATTTTGCCCTTGAAGACGGGCTCATGACACCGCGGGCGTTTCTGCTCGATACCACTAAGATGCGGGTGCAGGGAACGGGTGAAATCGATCTCAAAAATCAATCAATCAACTTTAAAATGCGTCCGACACCCAAATCTCCACAATTTTTCAGCCTTGCCACGCCGATTAACATCACCGGGACGATCCGCGATTTTCATATCGGGGTGAGCGCCGGCAGTGTCATCGGCACCGCCTTCAGATTCGTCAGCAGCGTCATTACCGTGCCGTTACAGAAAATTCTGACCAACAACATGGAGCCTGACGGTGCCGCTGCCTGCAAAGCATCGATGGCGTGGGTGCTGGAGTGAGCGGGGGGAACCATATAGTGACTTCAACCATCCTTTTGCCCAGTCATGTTGTCTGAGCGGGATTAGATCTTATTGTCGCAGGTGGCTGTACTGTTTAGAACAATTAACCACACATTAAACAAGATGAACTCGTAAAAACCTTGAATTTGCTTGCTGCCGTCATTCCCGCCCTCGATAACAACACTCAAGGGCAGGCTGCAGCGCGAATCCAGTAATTTCAAATGATTTTGGGTTGTGGTTCAACTCCGCAATGACCGTAATTGTGGTTCTTACGAAGCCATCAAACAAAGGGGAAAAACATGGCTGGTTTTATGGATATGCTGGGCAGTATGATCAACCAGGGGATGTCTCAAACAGGACGGGGACGCATATCTCGTGCGCTGGGCGGCAACGGCAACCTCAATGATATTATGGGCAATTTGACTGCCATGATGAGCGGCGGCTCCGGGGCGCCGTCTTCATCCGCGGCCGGCGGCCGGGGTGGAGCATTGCCGGATATACTTGGTCAATTAGCCAACAACAAAATGGCGGTCGGCGGTCTCGGCGCTCTGGCCGGAGCCCTGCTTGGTGGTGGCGGCGGCGGTGCGGCGCGAGGCGCGGTCGGCGGCGGCGGTCTTGCCATGCTTGCCTCCCTGGCGTTTTCTGCTTTGCAACAAGCTGGTCAGCAACCCGCCGATACCCCGCGTGGACTGCTTGAGCCGCAAAACGAACAGGAGAGCCAGGCCCTGGAAAACGATGCCGAACTGATCGTCAAGGCAATGATAAACGCCGCCAAGGCCGACGGTAATATTGATGAAGGTGAGATTGAGAGAATCATCGGCAAGATGCAGGAAGATGGCTTGACCGAGGAAGAAAAGCAATTCTTCCAGACTGAGGCCGCCAAACCAATCGACATTGAAAGCATCGCCGCCCCCGCCCGTGGTGATGCCGAACTGGCAGCCCAGGTGTACGCCGCCTCCCTGCTGGCAATAGAGGTGGATACCGACGCCGAACGACACTATCTGCAACAACTCTCCACGGCGCTCAATCTATCGCCCCAGGTAACCGCAATCATCCATCAATCTCTGGGCGTGCCGGGATAACTCTGAACCAGATGGAATAACAACAGATGCTAATTTCCGGGATATAATCCGCCACCGGTAAGTTCATTCATTACAAAAAAATGAGTGTCAGTAGCGCGGCAAAAGATCTGCCGGAAATATGGATCAAGCCCAGAACAACGGCGCGGCTGCATATTCTCCGCGCTCACGGGTCATCGAAGGCAGTCATCATCAGACGCAAGCCCAGCAAGTGCGTGCACATCATCTCGTGGGATACTAAATCTGACGCTTTAGAGTATGGATCATGGTTCAGTGGTCGGATTTACTCTGAGAGGTGCGATCTTTCCTGGGACGGGCACTGGATGGTATACCTGGCCATGGGTTCGGGAGGCGACACATGGAATGGAATCTGCGCACCCCCATGGCTGCGCACTGTTGCCGACGTCCCCAATATGGGCACTTGGGCCGGGGGTGGATTTTTTCCTGATGCACGGACACTTCGATCAAACGACAATTGGTGCCACGACAGGTCACTGAGCGAGTTCTCCAAGTCCAAGAAATTTCCGTTCTCAATCGAGCACATGGAATCAGGAGGTGAGGTTTTTCCGATTCTCTCCCATCGGCTGGAGCGTGACGGTTGGAAGCGAGAGGGTGATTTCGGTGAAGACCAAAATATATCCCTGAAGCATAGCTCCTATTCGAAGCTTTGTGTAGACGATCCTGGATGGTCTTGGCAACCCAGCCCGAAGCACCCGGTATTGAGGATGTATTACCGGGGATACTTAGTTCATGGCTACACGTTTGAATTCCGTCTTGAGGATTCCGACATCCTCGATCCTGAGGTCGATTGGGCTACATGGGATGCAAAGGGCGATCTTCTTGTGGCCCGAGTGGGATCGATTCAGCGTTACACCCTTGCGGGTTTGAAAAATGGGTCGCCAGTATTCTCCATTGATTTTGAGCACCTAAGCCCGCCAACAAAAGACGCTCAATCGGAATAGGCCTTCCCATTGCTGTGGAATCCTTCCACACCACTGAGTATACGGATATGTTACCGAGGTGGTTCGGCTGATACGGAAATCAGCCACACCCTACTCATCTGGTAACCGGTGCTGGATTTTCGCCACCTCAACAAGAGTCTCCAGGCGCACTATCCGCTTATCCACCTCCAGCACATGGCGTTCGAGCCTGCCCACCGTTTCGTTGAGCCGCTTTGTTTCCTCAGTCAGTTTGAGTATGTCAAGTAACAGCTCTTTCCAGCCTGCCATCACGAGCCCTCAAGACGCGCCAGGGTTGCTTCGAGCCGCTCCCGCATGGTGCGGGTTTCTGAGATTGCCTGGTTGAGTTGAGCAGACACAAGTTCAAACAACTCGGCTGTTGCGCCATCCGCATCATGCTCCGGGTCATAGCAATCAACCGCGGTCCGAACAATATGGGCGGCTGATACTTTGTCTCGCTTGGCCAGCCGCTCCAGTTTTTTGACCTGCCGCGGTCCCATCATATACTGTTTTCTGACAAGATTCCTGGCTGCCTGCATAACACACCTCCAAGTAACGAATTGATGGGCTCGTAAAAACCTCAAAATTGCTTGCTGCCGTCATTCCCGCGAAAGCGGGAATCCAGTGATTTCAGCTAACTATGGGTGTCGGGTCAATTCCGGTATTACGAGAATATGGGTTTTACTACGCCATCACGAATTGAGGCTATCAACATCATATGGGAACCTTGAAAAATGAGAATTTTCGTCCAAAATCACGGCGTGTGGAAAATGTTACCTCAGGCATATGGTTGATATCCCGAGGATATAATTTTTCAGAGCTACGATGAGGTTGGGCGAAAAGAGCATTTTGCAAGGTTCCCATATAGCTTACACAACTTTATACACAACTATAGCCGATTCATACCATACATGCAACCACGCAAAAGCTCAGAGGACACCTTTCTTGTGAGCCTGGGAACACCGATTTAGCGGCAGTACTCTTTCCACAAAAACAGAGAGCAGCGAATGAAAGATTAAGCCGTAAAAAGTAAGATCACTGTTGCTCTTTCGTGCGTGCGCGCAGGGCTTCGACCGGGTCTGCATCTGGGGCTAATCCCTCCACCTCGGCACGGAAGATCAGTTTGTCCCCTGCAGCCGAGAACGCATATGCCGAAAGGTAGCTTCCGGTGCCGACGGAACGCGCAATAACGACTATTTCTTGGTGGAGATCTCCATCAACATCCGCAAGCGTAAGGTCTTCGACAACCCCATCGCGCGAGTGAATGAGCCCGGAAACAAAAAATGTGGTTTCGTCTTCAGCCGAGGCGGCCTCATAGAGCCGTACGCTGAAACTGCCAATGGACCGGGCCTCGAAATCACCCTCGGCGACAACTACCGTTGCACCGGTTGGAAGGGTAAGTTTTGAGACAAAGCGGTCTTCCGCCGCACCATGAACAGGGGCGATAACCAGCACAAATAGTGAAAACGCGGTTGCCCAGACGCGCATTGCCGTCGGTGTATGCTCTCTTGCCATATGATCATCATTAGTTGCGATGTGCGACGAGTCGTTATAACATTTCCCCAATTGACGAGACATCTATCACATTACATGAGACGAGGCTATGAAGTCAGTTAAAAAAATAACGGTGTTGCTGTTCATGCTTGTTGTGTTCGTCCAGGCCAATACGGGCCAGGCAGCTGCGGACCCGGCAGAATCTCTGGCGGGAACCTCATGGCGTCTGGTGCGTATCATGTCGATGGACGACACCACCTATACGCCCGACGATCCCTCGCGCTACATCCTGGTTTTCTCAACGGACGGCAAGGTGCAAATACGCGCGGACTGCAACCGCGGCACCGGCGAATGGGTATCGCCTGAACCGAACTCGCTGACCTTTAGGCAGATTGCCTCCACCAAAGCACTGTGTCCGCCGGGTTCGCTTCATGATCGCTTCATGGACCAGTTTGTCTGGGTGCGCAGCTATGTCATACGTGACGGGAATCTCTTTCTGGCGACGATGGCCGACGGCTCGATCATCGAATTCGAACCGGCGCCGCTGGTCGCAACCGTCTATGGAACGGAGATCCGCACCGCTGACCCGGAGGAGATGCAGACGAAGGTATTGAACCTGTTATTGAATGAGTATGCCCGGCAACGAGGCATAGAGGCCACGGATGCTGAGATTGACGCATTCGTCAAGAACATGCGCCAGGGAAAACGCGCCGCCGGATTAACCGCTGAAGATAATCTGACCCCCGAGGAGGCTGCTCAGGCAGAAAAAATGGAGCGTGCCATGGGCCGATCGATAATCAGGGAGTGGAAGCTCAACAAGGCGTTGTACGACCAGTATGGCGGCCGCATAATGTTTCAGCAATTAGGCCCCGAACCGCTGGATGCGTATCGTCATTTCCTCGAAGCGGCACAAGCCGCCGGCGATTTTACGATATACGATACAACCATGGCCGAGAAATTCTGGTGCTATTTCACCGACGACTCCATCCATTCTTTTTACCCACGCGGCAGTGAAGAAGAGCAACAGGTTTTTGTGAAACCGCCATGGGAACTATCCCCCGCTGATCGGGAGTCAAACCCGCAGCGTGCGGGGGAAGAAGAGGCGCCTGCCTCAGCAGAAAACGGCGGGCCGATCAACTGGCAGGTCAGCGAGGTTACCGGCGGTCTGAACCTGCGGGCCGCGCCATCGACTTCCGCGAAAATTCTGGCGAATTATCCGGCCGGGACACTGTTAGACAATTTTGGCTGCCAGCGGATCGAAGACCGGGTGTGGTGCAATGTTCAGCAGTTCGGCGGGGGAGAGGTCGGTTATGTTGCAGGTAAATATCTGACGGGAGCCGTTTCACCCAACGGCTCCGTGATACAAGGACCTGACGATTCAGCCCTGCGGGCCGGCCAGGGAGATTTCGATGCAACGGGACAAATTCCCTGTTCCCTGCTTAAGGGGCAGCCCATGACTAAGTGTGAATTCGGCGTTGCCCGGAAGGGAGGAGGGTATGCAACGGTAGTGATCACCAAACCAGACGGGATCAAACGCGCGGTTTTCTTCCGTTTGGGCCGGGCCGTGGGCGCCGACACCAGCCAGGCGGACGGTTATCCGGAGTTCGAGACAATAAAGCAACAAGACCGGTTCTTGATCAAGTTAGGTAATGAGCGCTATGAAATACCCGAGGCTGTCATTTTAGGGGGATGAACGCACAGTTCCCCGCACGCCTTTTCTCTTCGACCAAACTGACTGAAGGAAGCCTTGAGAAATGAGAATTTTTATCCCAGACTAGAGGGCGAGAATAGTTTTACCACAGGCCGAGTTGATAGTGCCTGGATAACAGTGCTGTCCCATTTTCGGGATCCACTATATTGATCTTTTCGACAAACAATCAGCGCAATTCAAGGTGAAGCGCCCGCCCGACCGCTTGCGCGGCGCGGGAGAGTGCGGCCAAAGTTATATTCTCGTTTTCCGCGTCAAGCAGGCAGTCAAGCTGTGAGCGGCTTGTTTGCAGCCGTTTTGCCATCTCTACCTTGTTGATCCCCTTTTCTTTCATCTCTTGTTCGATTTGGTAGGCTAAAACGCGCTTAATCGCGTGTTCAACCGCTTCTTCATATATCCCTTGTTCTTTCAGGAATTCTTCAAGCGAAGTTCCTAGACACCCATTTTCTGTTCCTTCCGCCATATCTCCAATCCTTTCATTCGTTTAACGGCCACATCGATTTCTTGAACTGGTGTTTTCTGAGTTTTTTTGATGAACCCATGCAGTAATTAAGCAAATCCGCAGTGACACCACCCACTGCTAACAGATTCTGACAAAAAAAGGCTGGCTTTCTTTTAGATAATCTGGGGTCCAACATGAGCCCTGTTCTTCATTGGCCTTTGCTTCACGCGCCCCCTTCAGTTTCTTGATAACGCGACGAATGCGTTCTTTGCCAATTTCTGCAATGTTTATCGGAAGGCTGATCGGCGATTTCAAGGTATACGATACAACCATGGCCGAGAAATTCTGGAGCTATTTCACCGACAACTCAATCCATTCGTTTTTTTCCCGAGCGGCAGTGAGGAAGAGCGACAGGTTTTTGTAAAACCGCCATGTGTTTCACGAGAAAAAGTTCTCCTGGCTAGACCATACTTTATCCTGTATCTTTAAGGATGACGGCTTGTCGAACGGGCTCTACTTTCTCAAAAGAAAATGCAGCCCTGTTCTTTGTACTCCTCAACCCTATCAAGCAAAAATTCAGTATCTACTTCCAAATGCTCAGCAAGGCAAACAAGGCAATAGAAATGCCTCGAATCTCTGTCGAGTAGTTTTTTGGTCAGCCCAATCTCATTTATACTCAGGGATTCTTTACCGCAAATGTAACATCTTTTTTTTGACACACAATTACCCTGTTTATTGAACGTCAGGTCTGACACTAAACACAGGGATGTCTTTCCCTCTATACTCTATATCAAGCAAACCCAACTGATATTTTATCGTATCCCTCATAGTTATCGCCCTATTAAGGCAGTAACGTCTGAACTCTCGGACTGTGATGTCGTTTGCACATCGAACATGTGGAAACAGCAGTTTCAAGTAAGCTGTGGAGATGCGCTTGACTGCCTCAGTATCACGGGTGTCTGCTGCTTCGGGGACTTCAATAAGTTCATCTACGATTGCGCGGTAACTCATATCATCGCGTAGTTCATGCATAATTGCGCAGAAGTATTCAGAGTTTAATGCCCAACCCGCAATCTTGAGGTCATCGTTCATACGAGGAATATTCCATCCTTTGATGAAGCCATGGAAGCGCTCGAGCAATGCCGACTCGTGGAATACGGGTGGCAATTGCTCAAACATATTGCCGAAGCCATCCTCATCCATCGTTTCCTTCTTAATGTTGCCACAGAGGATAACGCCTGCTTCGGCAATACCCTCATAGTTGCCGACAGTAAAGATCCCCGTCTCCAGGTAGCCCTTGAGTGCGGCGCGCATTTCGTCTACATCGGTAAATGAAATAGTCTGCACTTCGTCAAGAGTTATAAAGTCATTGCCCGCCACTAGACCCTCAACACGTTTGTTCTGGTCGTAGAACATTTTGGCACGGCTCATAACACCGCCACTAGATAGCCAGCCGAAGCGGCTGACTCGACCATAAAGATATGACTTGCCGGTTCCTTTTGGGGCAAGTTCAATGAGATTCAGCCTCTTTTCAACGAATGGCAGTAGACGGGTTAGCATCGTCACCTTTTTTTCTTCATCACCGAGATAGCCGCTTGCATTGTAGTCCACCGCGCCAAGCAAGATATCGAGCCACTCCACTATAGTGAATTCTCGACGCATATCCTTATAGTAGTCAATATCTATTATATACGGGCAAAAAGTCTTAAAAGCAGTAAGCTTGATTTTGCCTCGGTTCGCGCTCTTGGATCTATTTCTAGATGACTCCATACCGTAGTCATCAGGCATACGATATCCGATTTCGATCATCCCCCAAGTCTCACGCCCACGAACCAAGTCGTCCTTGCAGGATTGCCACACGGTATCTTCTATGATAGTGTCCTTACTCGTCAATCCGAAGTCTGGCAATGCGAACGATACCCCACCCGTCCTGATATCAATATCAACTGACACCTTCGCAAGGAACTTGACTCTTTCATGTTCGACTACCACTTGGTTCTTTATTGCTGTCCAGTCATCTTTACGGGGTATGTAGATCCGCACAAAACGAACCAACTCATCTGAGTCGAAATTTCCCTTCTCGTCTTCAAATCTCTTTAAGAGCCAATCCCTCATAAAGGAAGGCAAGCTAAGTGCAGAGAAAAAGTTACTCTTCTTGAGGTCCTTATAGACGACCATCTCATCAAAACAATTTCTGAGTTTCTCAATCATCAATCAGGCCTCCTAGAACAAGTCATCAAAATCGTCATTGACTTTGCCGCTCTTACCTTGGGCTTTAAAAAGAATTTTGCCAATCAGGTTATCACCAGCGTAAACTTCTGCCGAATAGTCTCCAGCACGTTTCGTGTCTGGTAACTTCACGGTGTAATGATTTGCATCTCTCTGCTCAGCCGAGTAGGACTTCCCATTCAATAAAAGTACAACATCCTGCATCGGCGAGTTGAAAAACAACGTAATCTCCGTACCGGTTCGGAAGTCAACGGTCACGGACTCGTCGACCAGCTTAACTGTGATACTTTTGTCTTTTAAAGAAAGTTCGATGACAGGAATAACGACCTCTTCTAAAGACGCGCCACCGTGCACTTCAACATTCGCAGCACGACTCCCTTTGAATCGCCCATAATCGGCAAGTACTAAATATCCGTTCTCCTCTGCGGCGTATGGGAGATCATAAGGGTGAAATAATTTACAGCAACGTCCCGAGTGCTCGCCCGATGTGTCGGTATCATACTTTTCATTTTTTCGTCGCAGAACGGCAAGCCTCGATGCTCCGTGGTCACTAACAATCAAAAAACTTTTACATTGCCCAAGCGCAAGTTCCGTTGCCGCCCTTTCTATCATCGCGCTAATGATCTCAAGTTCTCTCGCGAGGTGAATGGGCAATTCATTATTAGTGAAGTTGTAACCTCCCACGTCAAAGTGCTTGGTTTCATCTAATTGATTATTTTTCTCTTTACGCCCCTGCCATTCATCATAAAAATCTCTATTGATGGCTGTTATGGTCGGAAGTTCTGCACGGGCGATATTAACCCGTATCGAAAGGCCGCGTTTTTGTACCAAGGCTTCGATTAGGCCTAAATACTCAACACCCAAGGCATCAAGCCAATAGAGGTAGGTGGTGTTCGTATCCACTCTATCCATGATTTCATTTCGCGTCGGTAACCTGTTGAACTCTCTCGAAAGAGCAAGCTTATTAACTGCTAATAAGAATTCAGGTTCAAGTTGATTGGAAAGCTTTTGCCGTTTATATGCATCAAAATATCCGGTCAGCACATCCGCGAGTTCAGGACATTTGAAAACATATTTTTTCAGGTAATCCGCCAGCAGAGGGTAAATTTCATCAAGCTCTGGCACCAAGCCATTCTTCGAGAGCCAGGCAATAATCTCCTCACGCTCTGTTCTCGTTCCGTCCGTCAGCTTATAAATAGTTTCAGACACTACTTGCCGGCAATTCACCACGAAGTTTGCAATATCCGACTCGGGAAACTTCTCAACCAGAGCTTTACGTTCCCGATAAAATGAAGGAAACCGATTATCCTTGTGCGGAATATCGATTAAGGCGTTTAGGATATTAAAAGCAAAGTCTTCAAAGCGGCTCGTCATATCAAGAACGTATCTAAGATAACGGTTCTGGAGTGTGCCCGCTTTGCTCTTCAGGCAGATGAAATAGAGCCAGTTATAGTAGTCGTTACCTGCAATGCGGTGGTAAAAATCTGACTCCAGATGAGAAATAAGATCGTGCTCTTTAAAAACCTCTTCGATAGAACCGCCATTCCGATTTATTTCTATCAGCAACTCTGCCCACCGGTCATCGCTTCCACAGGAACGCGGTAAAACAAAACTTCTTATTAAAAAGGTAATACCATCATAGGCGTTGCTAATGTGATTAACGGTAAATATCGCCTTATCAAGATCGACGGCAGTATTCATGACGAAACGGCCACTCCGCCCACTTTCGAGCGCCGCAAGCGTTGCCTTGAAACCCGATAAAGCAGACAAACCAACCGACGGATCAGAAAGAGTAAAAGACAAGTTACACTCCGCCCTGCCGACAACGCTGAACAGGCGACTATCAAAACGTGGATCGGCACTCAAGCCATCGATCAGCGAAGCAAGCCCTCGCAGAAGTAATACGAATTTTGTATTGCCAGTATTGAGGTCTTTTAGTCTTGACAGGGTGCGTGAAGCCTCAACACTGCCTCGCAGTCCAAGAAACTCGCCAAGCCCTACCACGACATACTTTTTCCCTTTTGTAGTTATACTGGCCGCTTCGATGAATGATACGAACCTGTCGATGTCAGGAACTTTGTCCTCACTTCTACAAAACCCACTCAACGGCAAGGATTCAAGCCCCAAAACGGACAATTCTTCCATGGCGACTGCATACTGACTGTCATTCATGAAAAGAAAATAGGGATTCTTTACAGGGGATGTCAGGTATCTCTTTACCGGGTCAATTAGCATTCTTTTGCCCACCATCATCTGCCAGTATTTCCATTCCGACAGTTATGCTATCCTTGACGAGCCGTTTAAGGTACTGCTTTAAATGGGAATCGTCCATCTCATCAATTTTTAGGAGAACTTTATCGCTGCCGCCGGCGTTGTACTCGGCTAGGGCAAGTTTTCTTACCTTGTTCTTAACGCTCGGACTGTCACGCCAATCATAGGTATCAATGGAATCGCGTTCGAGCGTGTCCCTGACGTTATCGAGATCAGGAAGCAACGCACTGTAATTGCCGATAATATCCCGATTGAACGCTTCGTTCCGCTTCTTTTCATCCGCAAGGATGCCGAACATCTTTGATGATTTAAGGAACTCTAGGGCAAATTTAATTTCGGAATTTGAGCACCAACTTCGGTTGAGGATTTCAAAGGCTTTCTTTGCGCTGTCGTATTCAGTTTCAGGTACACAGCAGAGAATTGGCGTCCTATAGCGGCTTGACCACTCATGGGGGTTTTTGGTTCCTGTCTGATCTTTCCAAAAGCCGAAGAGTTGCGTTTTCAACTGATTTTTGCGAAACTCTTCGGCTGCTTCTTTCACCTTGATATTGCAATCTGTCTTAGGTAATTCAAACAAACCTGTCTGAAGTTTGCTTTTCACCTCAGCGATATCGCTATCACTCAGATATTCAAGATATGGCTCATAGACCTCGGCAAAAACTCTTCTGTCGTTGTTCAACAATTCTTTGATTTCCGCTCCATGCGCCACCAACTCACCAAGGAAGGATTTCAGGTGTTCGGGCAAAGTATCTTCTTGCTTACATATTTTCAGCAGCGTTTCTAGTACTTTTTCCAAATTAGGGTATTTAGCCCATAGAGCCTCGCAGGAGATGCCGATGAACTTCAGACGCTCACGCCATTCCTTATATATTTCGGTCAGGGAACGACCCTGCGTATTCAGGATTGTGTTGCTCTCCCTAACCACGCTGTATTCAACCAGTAGTTTACGGATTTCGTCTTCGCCCGTTTGTTTTTCCCAAAGAGAGGAGTGTTTCACTTCGAACAAACGGCGAATGTCAGCAAGAACATTGTTTTCAGCCCCAATTTCCGTTGCAAGAGCCAAAACTTTTCCACCCTCGAAGGTGTGGAGGTACTCACGCATACCTGCCCGGCAGTTCTCATTTGTGATCAAGTAAGACATATTATTGGCAAGCGTGGGCTTCGATGATGCAATCCTGCCGATTTCCACTGCTTTCTTATGAGTTTCGGTGTCTTCTCCTTGAACTAGTTCAATATACTTCTGGACCATGTAATATATGCCGGCCGTGTCCACCTCTTCAAGGCACCAGACCGGCAGTCCCAGCCCACGCATTTTCGAAGACACGATCATTGCGGCTTGTCCCGTTGATGAACACGAATCCTTGGCTATTCTCCACGCTTTTTCAGTAAGTTCATAAAACGCCTTTTCCTCGGCAGTCATTTGCACGATATAGGTTGGCTTTGCAGACTTGCCGATATAATTTGCCAACATCTCAGCTAGTTTGTCCTGCGTCATCTGGTCGTGGCCACCGGATGAATCGCTATAGCGAAAAGGCTCGCTGCTGTACTCTTTTAACAGGAAACCGGCAAGAAATGACGAGAGATTGCATGGCGCAAAGCCGTAAGATTTCTCAAGAAAATCATAGACATCACCTATCGAAATCTGCCCATCGCGGCTAAATGCGGCCAGGATGAGTTTGTCAACCTCGAGTTTAATTTTCGAGATAGACAAAGATGATGTTGTAGGGTTTTCCCAATACTTGTCGAGCTCCCACACGGTTGGAAAAACGTATTTTTCGATGCCCTTTACTATACCGCTCGTGGTTTGCGATATGCCGGCTTTGGCCGATTGCTTCATCGCGGGGGTTGTCTTCAGCTGGCTCTCTGTAAGGTTCTTGGTGAAATCGAATACATAGGGAAATTTATTCGCCACAATAGTCTGGAGAACGCTGGCCACCCCTTGTCCGTTGCCGAGTTTTTCGCCTTCTTGATTTGCGTGAGTATAGATGACGAATTGCCCGTTGTAGATACGGTTTTTCCAGTCTTGGTCCAAAATGCGCTTAGCCTTATCCGAACTTTCCCTCGATGACGTATTGTTGCTACCTTGGTAGTACATTGCCATGGCGGAGAAATCCACATACTGATCAAATGCCTCGGAACCAAGGGGTGTAGAGAGCGCGTCGATAAAGACGATGTTCTCATACTGCTTATCCGCAACTGCAGTTCTCAGTGTCTTGCGGAAGTTTGCCGCTTCCGCATCGTCCTTGGCAAAGGCGATAACTGCGTGGAAGTTCCAGGTCGTGGCTTTGTCGCGCAGGATATTGATTGTGCGTGTGAAGTCGGTGATGGTAACCGGAGTTATTTTACCGGTTCCAGGCTCCGATTCGAAACGCAGGCGCAAGGCAGGTGAAAGTGATAGCACGTTGGAGAGTCCACCCTCAGTCACGAGTTTAGAGGTTGTGCTGTTTTGTCGTATGTCTTTCTTGTAGTTGTCGATTTTAGCCTGATCCCCCGCAAGCACGGCAGCTGCATAGGCAAATCGCCCACCACTTATCGGGTTTGAAACAAGGATTCCTTTTTTCTTGAGGCCTTTTGCGATGTTGGTAGATTTGGCTCCTTCCAAGCCCGGGATGCCCTCAAATGCATAGCTAAGGTTTTGTTCGGTGGCCTTGAAAAGATCGATGGTTCCTCCAAGCCTCTGATCTATCGCTTGCATAATGAGAATTGTCTTCAAGACAGCTTTCTCGTCATTGCGCAAATTCTGCTGCTGTGGAAAGGTGTCCAGGATCAGTCGAATGTCTGATGTAAGATTATTTTTGCCCTTCTCGTAGAAAAAATTCCACAACATGTCCACTGTGAGCAGTGGATGGTCGTCAAAAGGCCCATTATATTCGATAAACCACTGAAACGCCTCCACATCGTCTGCCGTGGGAGTTTTGATAAAATCGAACATGCTCCTCTGGTTGGACTTGAAGGCAGAGGCAATGTTTTTGAGGAGCAGGGCCGCCATCGGATGAAGCGGCATAATGGCCCTCATCACCTGCGGATCATCGATCTTCGCAACTGCCATCACCTTCGTACGGGAATTCTTAACTCGGTCATTCAGGTCATCGGCAAGTGGATCCCAGCTTCCTTTGGCAGCAGGCTTGACATTGAACGCGTGGCCAATGAGGTTGAAAGCGATGTTATCCGGCAGCGCAATGTGAACAGGGATAAAGCGGTCGCGCACCTTTGTCCACGTAGTGTCAGCAGAAGTGAACAACTGCCCGGATTCGTGCGTGACGACTATGAAGTAGAACGGCTTCAGGTTCACCAACTCGGCGATTTTCTGGAAATCCGAAAGGCTCTCCCTGTTGTTCTTAAAGTAATCGGAGAACTCGTCCCATATAAAGACGATTTTTACATTGTTCTGGTCAATGATATCGGTCAGCCAGGTCATGAGCCGATCAGCATCAATATTCAATGCAGTGATGCCCTCTTTATCTGCAAGTCGGAAGATGTTCTCCATCAGCGTCTTTACTGCACCGCCCTTACGAAGGGCTTCCAGCACCTCTTCGGCTGAGGACTGACTGAACAAAGCCGCCCATTCCGGCTTTTTCAAAAGAGCGTCAAAGAACAATTTGTGCGACGGCTCATCAATCCAGGCGATGACGCTTTCTTTCAGAGTGTTTTCCCCTGCATACAGGTTTGCCTTTACCAGCGAGGCTTTAAGAGTTTCTTGAACAGCAAGGAAAAGGTCGCGGGGAGAATTAATCATGCCCGAAGCATAGCGATAAGCGGTCACAATCCCCTTCCGTTTATGGCCGATGAGCTTTTCAAGCAGGTCCGTTTTCTTTTTTAATGGCTCGTATCTGTCCCAGTATGCGTGGAGTTCTTCTTCCGGCACCTCAAGAATCTTTTTCAAGGCATAGGCGCATTGTGATTTGCCCGTACCGTAGGCACCCTCAATCCACAGAGAACGTTTCTCCTGCCGCGCCAAAACCCTCTCCATGTGGTTCAGCATTTCGCTGAACGTGACGTGCGGGTATGTACGCATCCAGAAGTCTGCTTTGGCGGCAGCGATGGCAGAGTCGTTGACTTGAGGGAAATAATCCTCGTCGATATCAAAGTATTCGCGGTAGGTATTAGCCATTAGCTGTACCCCCCTCGAACAGATCGAGTACATCCTGGGACGATTTGTCCTCTGCCAGCGTGATTTTCTCAAGGTCATGGGTGAACGATGCAGCGATAAAATCTGGATATTTTGCCGACAGCCCCAACAGAAGTGGCGTCATTTCGTCGCGGTCAAGCCCGAAAATGCGGGTTGGGCTGATGCCGTCGCGATCAATGCTTTCATTCAGGAGGGTGGCGAGCGTAAATTCTTTATAGTTATTGCATTTTTCGGCAAACTTAAACAGGCCGTACAACACCACACGAGGGTCAGTCACCGAGCATTTTGTACGGACGAGGTCACCGTCATCGCTAACAAAGCCCAAATGCAGGCTTGTGCCGAGTGGTGTCACGACCAAGCGTTTGTAGGATTTAGCAATTGACTTAGCGTCCTTCGGCTTGACATCAACAGCTTTCAGCATGTCCTCTACAGTCTGGCGAGCGTAGATTTTACCGATATCGAAATTGTTAATATACCACTCTATCTGAGGGTTTTCGGCAACAAGGTTGATGAGAATCAGACCTTGAGCAGTGTCCGTTTCCCAACCAATCTGTGAGATTAACTCGGCAAACTCCGTAAAGTGGTTCTTTTCATTTAAAGAGGCATCCCTGAGGAAACGCCTAAACATATCAAACATCATTGGTCCCAGCGTATGCTCCGAAAAAAAAGCACCCTTCAGTTCAAAATATGAACGTAACCACTCCGGCTTGGGAGCGTGGTCTGCGAATGAATTTAGACTTTTCATTGATTTCCCTCCTCCTTGTGGTTGCCGTAATGAGTGGAACAGCAGGCAGCCGCTGTCAATTGCGTGACACTCAAGACATCTAGAACAATTACTTATCTTAACTTGGTTTCCAGAAAAATTTATACATCCGTTTCGGCAGTTCGTTTCGCATACACCACAGCCAATGCAATACGAAGCTTTCCGGAATATTTGACGGAATATTTTCCCAAATGCGGGACGCTCTTTCAGCACAATTTTTGGGATATTTACAATATAGCCGTTGCTAGTTGCTTTAACGGAAAATAGTATCGATTCTCCATTAAAGTGAACGGAATAATCACCATTTTCACCACGTAAGTCTCCAAGTGTTTTCATCCATTCCATCCAATCACTGGCTGGTCTGGTAACGGTTATCTTAAGAATGTCCTTTGTGTTTTTTTCAATGCAACGAAAAACGTTGTTTGACAAATCTCGCCCATTGTTTCTGGCATTCCAACCACCGTTTAGGATGTAGGATTTTATGTTGTTCTTTTTGCTCTTGTCTACATCATAACTATCTTTGATAAATTCAACATATCTGTCGATTTCTGCCTGGTAGCTTCTGCGGCGTAAAAAGTCGCTTGTCCCACCTGTCATGGGGCAAAACAAACAACCCGCACGGGCATTGCCTTTCTTATAGGCTTTGTTAATCAGCACACCGTGCGCGTAGATATAAAGCCATATCTCAGCGGACGTCCATTCAAGAATCGAGTTGTGACTATACTGCCCTCTTTGTTTTGCGCCAAAGTTCTCGTACTTGTAGGTGCTTCGAGAAATGCTTTCTTGCGCCCGAACTCCAACAAAATCGAGCCCGACAAAAGTGTTTTTACCAGCCACTTCTCTCAGCTTCAACGTCTGCGGCGAACTTTTATGCACAGAGCAACACCAACGTAGCACGCGCGACGGGGGTCCGAATAACTCCCATGATTCCTTTGGTTCGAGGTGTGACCTAGCAATATAAAACGGTATACCGGCCTCGTCACAATCCTGCTTTGTCAGTTCGATGACTTCATACGTATCGGGGAATTCCATGCCTGTGTCGCCAAATACTACCACGAAGCTGCCTTTGGGCATGGCTTTCTGAACGAGGTCGAGTAGAACACAACTGTCTTTGCCACCCGAAAACGCCACATGGAAGAAGTCAAGCCGAGTCTTGTACTTGGCGTAAATAGCCACTATTTTTTTGACCGTGGTCTGCTCGATGATTTCAAGCATCTCTTTATTTGCTTCAACCATCGCCGCAATATCCACGGGGCGAAGCGCCAGACCATTCGGTTCCGGCATGACCGGTTTCCCATCCTCGCCGAGCGGAATTACAATCTCCGGGGCTGTATATATGTTGCCCCCTTTCAGTTTTGCGACCAGCATCCCGCGGTAGAAGTATCGGTTTGCTTCTGCCCACATATAGGGGTAATCGGTCTGCTTGTCATATTTCCAATACTTGTCAAAGCCTAACACGTCTAGTTCTGGCGCGTAAACCGGGCGGGGTTCTTTAGAAAATCCGGACGGTGTGGAATTTAGGAGGAGTCCACCCGTTTTTTTGTCGTAAGTGTACGAATACATCGTCAATCTCGACCTTCTCGTTTAACCTTTGCTTTGTTTATAATTTCGGCAACTTTTGCGGGTGTACTTTTGCCGATGTAACCGCTCTCAAATAAAAAAGCACCCACAGATTTAATTGTCAAAGGGACGTTAGAATTCACAACGGCATCGATCAGAATCTCCGTATGATCCATATCACAGCTTTTGCGGATGACAACTCCAGTGTTCCGTGAGTTAATCGTTGGAGTATCAAATCGAAATTCCCTACTAAAACGACGGCAATAGCTTTCAAGCAAGAACAAATTCCATGTATGACCGCAATGTGGGAAAGTCGCAAATGTCGTAAAATCCTTGAGTGGAAGATACTCATCCGTGAGAAACTGCCCGATTACCTGGTCAATTAGGTCGATAGTGAAGTGCAGGTATCTGTCCGCCATATAAGTGTCCCTGTCAACACGCACTAGCACGGCAGTGCCCACTGCCATTGCTACCTGGCTGTCTTCTCTGCCCGTCAATTCCCGGTAAAGGTTCAAGAGATCCTCAGTTGTGCATCGATCAATTCTTCGGCAGTATTTCTTCATGATGGTCAATGCATCAAAGCCCACTCCTTTGTGCGTGAGAATTTTCCCTCTATTTTCAAATTTGTCTGAAAGGCAGATGCGATATACCGCGCTGTGAACCGCTGTACTCGAGAGGTCGTGGTTGCGCCCCTCTATTTCACCAAAGGGCAAGTCAATCATCGAGGCATAGCCGTGTGCGTTGCATTCCCTTAAAGCGAATGCCCGAATTTCTTGCCTCTCTTCATCCGTGATTTCAATTCGACTGACGTGTGAAAAAGTTCCCGCGCTGCTCCAAATGAAGTTTCCGTTTTGACCGAGGTGATACTTTATCCTTTCAATGGGCACATAGTTCAATCGTTCAGCAAGTTGGTCGTAGGTCTGCAACACGTTGTCGCCCCAGACGCGGAGTATTTCGCTTTCAATGACGACAAAAATGGGAGCATTCGTATACCCGAAATAGGTCTTTGTGAATGAAAGATTGGGGAACAGGTGGCGTAGAATGCCAATGAGCATATCCTGGGAGATTACACTTGCGCCGAACAGCCAGTCTTCGTTTTTAGCATAAAATTCAGCAAAGAAGATGACTTTTGCACCTTCGGAGAAATAGTCCTGTGCCAATTTTTTAATCCGTTCTTTAGTTGCGGTCGAAACAGCGTACACCTTTCCTCCATGGACTGTGCCGCAAATGGCAAGAAACCTTTTCAGTTCCTCAGGAGGCAGTTCAATCTCCTCGCCGTAAAGCTCCGCAGCAAAAGACCTGAAGCGGACCATCTCAATATGAGAATTCAGCCTGTAACCATTGGTGAAATGCTTTGAAAGAACAGCAACCAGCTTGTTAATGACAGCAGGGTCAAACGCTGGATTTATTGGCTCAACGGGGGCAGCAGAGGCGGGGTGTGTGCAGTGCCCTGGGCAAGTGAAGTCATCACGGAGAAACGGATCCGTAAGCCCTTCTGCCTTTGTATGGGCAATCTGAGGCTCTTCCATTTCTTCACCGCCTGAAAAATGCTTGTCGATATGGTCCAAATCGAAATTTTTAATTAATTGACCGAGATCTATTTTTTTCTCCTTAAGTTCATTTGCAATCTTACGCAAATGAGCATTTGAGTATTCAGCTTCAGGGCTGACATTTTCCAACATCAACCTTTCACGTTCTTTTTCAGCTCGGATAGATTTCGCAATTTCCAACGCTTTTACTTGGCCATGCTTTGCTATTGAAACAGAGGTTTTCCCTTGAACGTATCAATTATTTATCCAAGAAACATCATCACTAGTGTCCGGTTAATATTAGAATAATTTCAGTTGCTTATAGCCAGGTTGGTCTGGGTTTTTGTAGTTCATCTCTGTAACAAGTTGATAAAAGGGTACTTTTTCGAAAGAGGTAACACTTAAAATCTGTAAAATTGTGTAGAGGCTCTCGGTGAGGTTGAGCCGTTTTTTCATAA
>Ga0272443_10000602_pt1 | contig 63279 bp, 55 predicted proteins | sample SSMAcet12_FD_193581 | JGI IMG/M metagenome (GOLD analysis project Ga0272443, IMG submission 193581) | Marine sediment archaeal communities from Little Sippewissett salt marsh, Falmouth, MA, United States - SSM-Acet-12 | ecosystem: Environmental > Aquatic > Marine > Wetlands > Sediment ... | reverse complement strand
TGGTTCCGCCACGAAGATAAAGATCTGTTGATTAAACGGGTTGTGTTTAATGGCGCTCCGATTGTGATTTGGCAAGATATATTTGGACGATGGTTGCCCTTTAGTGATACGCAGAAAGCGAAAATTAAATACTGGAAGAAAACATATCTTAAATATCGAGAAATCTATCAGGGAATAAAACCCATTCCACTCTATCCGACATATACAGAATCGGTCTACTGCAATGTATTCCAGATGGATAAAACAAATAAGCAAATCTATTCGATTTACAATGACAACGAGGATGCAGTCTCTCTTAAATCTTTGGCGTTGCTCGGAAAGGATAAATCTAAAGCAACATTGATCCTTGGCGATGGCTCTGTAGAATTTTCGGATAATTCAATCAGTCTTGAAATACCAGGCAAGGAAATCATGCATGTTCTGGTTGAATAAACCTTTTTTCGGAAAGAAACTGGAGATAGGGTGAACGTAAGAAACTAGCGAAGGTTGTTGGTTCATAAAGGAAAGCTTTAACCTGATGTGAGTAGTAGATAGCTTCCGGCAGACTTCGAAGAATAGTTATTGCGATTTCTTACGTTGACGTTTGTCAATATACCGTGCCAATTGATCGAGAAAAGGAAATCCAAAAATTTTATTCGTGAACTTTTATTACTCGAAATGAGCGTATATTTTTCTGGGATGTGTGATCGCGGGCTCTGACTGGCAGCCTGTGTCTGAAACCGCGATCACCAGATAATCAGCTTCCTGCTGTGCTTTTGTGGCTGTGTGTTCCCATCTGAGGTTGCCTGTTTCACCAAGTAGTTGCCAGCCCGCGCCCTCATTGATCCAGGCCTGATAGTATGAAGCGTTTTCAAGTGCGTTCCAATTGAGTGTGACTATTTCAAACTCAGAATAACTGAAGGCTTGCAGCGGGGTAGCGAAACAGGCTTGAATTGGCCCGGCAAGATGCACAAGTGTGGCGATAGCTGCCTGGAGGATGGCATAGCCAGTATCCTGATTGATGTAGGGCAGCCTGTCGGCGACTGTGTGGTACTGGGTGTTCCTGTCCACATTACCGCAGGTCTTTCCCTCCTGGTAGAAGAAATTTTCAAAGACCATGACCGCCGGGACACCAGCCTGCCAGAATGGATACTGGTCAGCGAGGGTATATGCCGTTTCATCATCAATGAGATCGAACCTCAGGTCAAGATCGTACAGTTCGATCATATCCGCCATATCCTGGCCGATCTGCTGTGAACCCGGCAGTGTACCTGTGTGGACTTCAAAACAGCGGTCGTTATCCCAATCGAAAGCGAACATATCCATGTTGATCACACCGGCGATCTCCGGCAGCCAATCCTCGTAATCACGGACAAAATACTTGCTGCCGTACCGGTTCTGTTCTTCCCCGCTGAACCAGACGAGGTGGATTGTGCGTTCAAAGTTATAATGCCGCAGACGGGCAGCTGCTTCCAGAAGGCCTGCTGCACCGCTGGCATTATCGTCTGCACCGGGTGCCAGTTCCCCTTCCTGCCCTGAGGTGCTGTCCATGTGGGCGACCAGCAGGACGCGTTCATCCTGTAAAGTTGGGTCTTCACCCGGGAATGTCAGGATGAGATTCTTCCAGTTGCGTTCGGGGTACCGTTCTCCATAGGGAAAAGCATAGGTGTGAACAATGAAGTCCTCACCTTCCTCTAATCCCAGTGCTTGTAATTCATCCTGGACATATTGAAATGCGCTGGGTGATTGGTTGGGTTCAAACATGACATAGCTGCTGCGGGTGCGGATCACTGCTTCACCCGAATCTGTCGAGATGGGTTCTGCGCCGGACAACGCCGCGATCCATTTGACCCAGCGGTACTGGCTTCCTTCGCTGAGGATTTCGGCGATCAATGGGTCATATTCATCAGTCGATTTAAGAGGTGCGACGATTAAATTGATGCAAATCAAGCTGGCAAAGACCAAACGCAAGCAAGGGGACATGTGCAATCTGCCTTAAGTTTGACTGAATAGCTGGCAGGTTTACAAAGGCCATATCCATGGGACCATCAGGATTGAAATGATGAAGATCAAGACCGTCAGGATAGAGCCGACCTTGACGAAATCAAAGAAGCGGTAATTACCAGGGCCGTAAACGATCAGACATGCCGGTTCAAGCGGCGTGATGAAGGAGCAGCTCGCTCCGACTGCAATCATTACTGCAAATGTGCGCGGGTTCAATCCGAGGCGTGCTGCGGTCTGGATTGCTACTGGAATGACCACCACGGCTGCTGCCTGATTGGACATGGGTTGAGTGAGCAGCAGGGAAAGGATGAAGAATCCTGCCAGGAGGAAGATCGGGTTGGCATTGCCGATCCAGGTGACAAGCCAATCGGCGATCAAAGCTGCCAAGCCGGAGAATTCCATAGCCCGTCCTAATGAAAGCATACAGGCGATCAGCAGCCAGGCATTCCAGTTCACCTGGCGGTATGCTTCAATCGGTGTGATACAGCGGGTGACGAAGGCTGCCAGCGCTCCCAACATTACAGCAACTGGCAGGCTTAGGATATTGAAAGTGACTAGAAGGATAACGACCACAAAAATACCCACCGCAATAGGCGCTCTTCTCGTTTCAGCTTTGATATCAAATTCACCAGTGACGACCCTGAATCTGTTGTTTTTACCCAAGCCTTTGATGACGTCGGGGTTTCCCTGAAGCAGAAGCTGGTCGCCAACCTGCAGGCGGGTGCGGCTGATACGATGGTGGATAGATTCACCTTTACGGTTGATCCCCAAGACCTGCAGTCCATAACGCTGCCTGAAGTTCAGCCCCCAGAGCGTGCGCCCAACCAGCGGCGTACCTGGCAGGACGATCACTTCAGCCATGGAAAGGCCGCTTGCGATTTCAGCTTTACCCTTAAAATTACCGGTGAACTCAACCAGGTTTTGATTTTCTAAAGCGACCAGGTCATCTCGAGTGCCTTCAATGAGGACTTTGTCCCCAGCCTGGAGCATCGTGTCCGCTCTGGGTTGTACAGAATATCCCGTTGCTTTCAGAATGCGCAGGAAAGTGAGGTCGTATTCTCTACCAGCCCCGATTTCGCTAAGGGTCTTTCCTACCCATGGAGATGTTGGTGTTACTTCAAATTCAGAACAGTATGGGAGGATTTCCTCGGAAAGCCCGGGTTCTTCCTGGTCGCGCACAGGGATGAGATGACGCCCGATTAAGAACATGTATGTGAGCCCGACGATCATAATGGGAATCCCAACCGGCGTCAATTCAAACATCCCCAACGGCTCCAAGCCGTTTTGGGTCATCAGGCCGCTGACGACGATGTTCGTTGAAGTACCCACTAGTGTGACTGAACTCGCCAGGACTGTGGAGAAAGCCAGCGACATCAGGAGTTTTGAGGGATGAATCTTAAATTTCCGGGCAAGACCAATCGTCATGGGGGTGAAGAATGCTGATGTGGCTGTGTTGGACATGAATGCGCTTAAAATTGAGGCGGTGCCCATGATAACCCAATATAGCTGGGTTGCATTTTTGCCAACAGATCGGAGAATAAAACGGGAAATAACTTGAACAACGCCGGTACGAACCAATGACGATGTGAGAATCAGGAGGCCCAGGATCATGATAGCAGTGTCGCTCCCGAATCCCTGAAAGGCTTCATCAGCAGGTAAAACACCGGTCAGGATCAGGACCACCATCATACCCAACGCGACGACATCCGTTGGGATAGTCTCAATTGAAAACAGGATCAATGTTGCGATAATGACGATGATCAATATAATGATTGAAGTGGTCATCTTGACGCCTCAAAGGATCATAAAGGGTTATGTCTTATTATATAGGTAAACCGGATATGGAGTCATGTTATTAAGAATTCTTGCGAAGTGGAACTTTTCCCGATCCGGGTTCGTCAAAGAAGCAGAAATAGATGATTATCCATGCTTTCTTCCCTTGATGTATAATCGTTTGCAACGATGGATGACAAAATGAAAGAAAACTCACACAAGACTGAATTCATGCAGTTTATGCTTGCTGTACCGATTTCACTTGTCGTATTTTTGGGCTTAGTGATCCTGACATTTATTGGCTTTTCTGCTGTATATGCCAGTCGTATCTATCCTGGCGTTTACGTAAATGATATTGATCTCTCCGGGATGATGCTGGAAGAAGCCAGCCAGGTCTTAGCTGAGGCTTACCCGTTTGCTGATGGAGGTTCTCTGCAGTTAACCTCCAAAGAGGAGGTCTGGGAGGTTCAGCCCATTGAACTGGGTTATGTGGTCGACCCGACGATCAGTGCTCAGAAAGCTCTTAACATTGGGAGGGGCACGTGGTTCCTTCCGAATCTAGTTGAGATAGGGCAGGCCTGGTTTAATGGGGTGCAGCTTTCACCGGTGGCGTATTACGATGAACGGATGGCACAGGGCTATCTGCAAACCATAGCCGCCGAGATCGATCAACCGGTCATTGAGGCTTCCCTCGCCCTGGATGAGGCAGAGGTGATCGTCAAGAACGGCCAGATCGGATTTGAACTGGAGATTCCTACCACGCTGGATGTCCTCGAGGTGTTTATGAGCCAGATGCAGCGTGGTGAGATACCGCTGGTTGTGTTAGAAACGCCGCCTGATATTCTGGATCCCAGCGAACAGGCTGAATTGGCTGTGGAAATCCTCAGTGAACCTCTCGTACTTATGGATGGTGATGCTGAGGAGAATATCCTGACAATCCAGCCTGCGGATCTGGCGGAAATACTCAACGTCACCCGTGTGGAAAATGGTGACGATCAAAGTTCAATTTATCAAATCTCTCTGAATGAGACATTGTTCAATATTTATCTCAGCAGTCTTGCACCAGTATTATCGGTGGAGCCGGTCAATACCCGTTTCATGTTCAATGATGATACGGCTCAATTGGAAGTTATCGAACAGGCGGTCATTGGGCGCAGCCTGGATATCGAGTCGAGCATTGTTTATATCAACGAGCAGCTCCGGGCCGGTGCGCACGAGATCAATCTGCAGTTTACAAGATTGGAACCCGATGTGACCGATGATATGACAGGCGAGGAGTTGGGGGTCACAGAGCTTTTAACAGCAGAAACCTCCTATTTCTATGGGTCCGACGCAGCCCGGATCCAGAATATCACGATCGCTTCAGGACAATTCCATGGCTTGTTGATCGCACCAGGAGAGACTTTTTCAATGGCGGCGGCATTGGGGAACGTCAGCCTGGAGAATGGCTATGCTGAAGCTCTGATCATCTATGGCGACCAGACAATCCAGGGCGTGGGCGGCGGGGTGTGCCAGGTGAGTACGACTCTCTTCCGAACGGCTTTCTTATATGGATTCCCAATCGATGAACGGCACGCCCATGCGTACAGGGTGGGCTATTATGAACAAATGTGGAATGGCAGTAAGGACCCGAACCTGGCCGGACTGGACGCAACGGTCTATGTGCCTATCGTTGACCTGAAATTCACGAACGATACGGATTATTGGTTGTTGATGGAAACCTATGTGGGTAATAATTCCCTAACCTGGAAATTCTATTCCACCAAAGATGGCCGAATGGTTGAATGGGAGACGAGCGGGCTCATGAACGTGGTTGAAGCGCCGGATCCACTTTACCGGGAGAATCCCGATCTTGAAAAGGGTGTGATTAAAAAGGTGGATTACGAAGCCGATGGGGCGGATATTAACATTAATCGGATTGTCTACATGGATGGCATGGTCTATTTTGCAGATTCGTTTTATACGCATTTTCAACCCTGGCAGGCAATCTATGAATATGGACCCGGGACGGACGTTCCGGAGACCGACCCTGATTAAACCTGGCATGGTACAATAGACGCGCTTGCATCAACCATGAATTGCGGTATGATTCGAGGGCTGAAGGAAAAACGATAAGATTTCTGCCCCAAAGCTTGTTTGGGGCGATTCATCGGAGGTAAGATGGTTGACAAAGATTTGCTGGATATGCTCCGCTGTCCCCACTGCGTTCAGGAAAAGGATGGGTTGCTGGAGTTTTATAAAGAATGCTGGTTGATTTGTCAGGATTGCAGCCGGAAATATCCTATTGTTGACGATATCCCGGTGATGTTAATTGATGAGGGTGATAAGTGGATTGATACCAGCAAGGAAGATTTGCCTGTCCCGCCCCCTTCGATCGTTTGATATTTCTATAGAAACCACATCTGAACCCGGAAAAGATCGTTCCTCCTTTCGGATCGAGAAACCTGGAAAATTATATTGAGTAAATGATATGAGCTTTTTTAAAAAAATAACTAAGAAATTCCCCAAAGACTGGCCGACAAGAATCATCCTGGCATTGATGGTGGTACTGGCCTTGGTTGGCGCTGTGTATGGCTATCGTTTTGCCAGGCATGTTGTCTCCACAAACGAGATTTTTTCACTTCCGGGAGACCCTGTGATCAGCAGCGAGACAGGGTTCGGTGAAACTGATGTCGATGCGACGCCTGGGGCTACGGATGCACCCGAAGCCAGCCTGCCGACTCCGGAACCCTGGGACGGTGTCAGCCGGGTGAATGTCCTGGTTATGGGATTGGACTATCGTGATTGGGAATCCGGGAATATTCCTCATTCGGATACGATGATCCTTTTAACCCTTGATCCGGTCAACAACACCGCAGGGATCGTTTCGATTCCACGCGACCTGTGGGTCAGCATCCCGGGGTTTGAGTATGCCAAGATCAACACAGCCTATTATTTAGGAGAACTTTATAACCTGCCGGGTGGGGGTGCTGCGCTGGCATCTGAAACAGTGGAAGAATTACTGGGTGTACCCGTCCATTATTACGCTCAGATTGACTTTCAGGCGTTTGTAGATTTCATTGATCATATCGAAGGCGTGCGGTTGACCTTCGATGAGCCAATGGTGCTTGACCGGATTGGAAAATGGAATACGGTGACGATCGAACCGGGGAGGATTACACTCCCAGGCGAATATGCCCTGGCTTATGTTCGTTCACGCAGCACAGAAGGCGGCGATTTTGACCGGGCAGCCCGGCAGCAGATTTTGATCATGGCTGTGCGCGACCGGATTCTTGAATTTGATATGCTTCCAACCCTGGTGGCAAATTCACCAGAGATCTATGCAGACCTTTCTGCAGGGATCAATACCAACATGAGTTTGAACGAGGTCATTCAGCTCGCCTGGTCTGCCTTTGAAATGGAGCGGGACGAAATCAGCCAGGTGATCATCAGCAACGAGTACGTCACACTGGGTGAATCCCCCGATGGATTGAGTATATTGATCCCTGTTCCGGACAAGATACGTTTGCTGCGGGATGAGGTCTTCAGCACGGATGGCGCGTTAGGCCCGGTTGCTGAAGGAGAATCGGAGGAATTGATTGCGGAAGAAGGGGCGAGTATTTCCGTCCGGAACGGTTCCTATCAATCCGGCCTGGCTGGAACGACTGCGACCTGGCTTGGAGCGCAGGGTTTCAACGTGGTTGACCAGGCGGATGCCGAATACACGGTCTATTCCGAGATCTATATTTACGGCAGCACACCTTATGCCCTGGATTGGCTGGCTGAGACAATGGGATTGACAAACAACAGCATTCATTATCAGTATGACCCTGACGCGGCCTATGATCTGGTGGTCGTCCTGGGGGATGATTGGGCGGGCAATAACCCCATACAGTGAGCAACTGGGAAAATAATCACGCCGAGGAGCAATAATAATCCTCGGCGTTTATTATTTTTGGGATCTAGAACGGGGGTTTCTTTGAGTTGGTTCTACTCATGCTAGTGAGCCTTATGCAGTAAAACAAAACGATTCCTGCTGACAGCATGGTTAACGGATGTTTAACATTGGGATACGAGATTGACACAGGCATTTTGTTAAGATATATTTAGCCAGCTAATTAATACTACTGCTTAATGAAAAATCGGCAGAAAACAATAAGGAAATTATATGATTCGATTAGCAAAATATTTAAAACGGTATATAATCTTGATCCTCATCGCATTTGTTTTATTGTTTATCCAGGCGATGGCTGATCTCTCGCTGCCGAACTATATGTCGGATATCGTGAATGTCGGTATCCAACAGGGAGGCATCGAAACGGCAGTTCCATCCGCGATCCGAGCCAGTGAAATGGACAAACTGGTGGTCTTCATGACGGACGAAGAAAAAGAAACCGTCCTGGCAGATTACACTTTGGTCGACTCGAACTCGCCAGATTATGAGGAAATCCTTTCTGAATATCCGGCGGTCGAAAATGAAACGATCTATGTTCTAAACGATGTTGAGGATACTGAGAACGAAATATTAAATCCAATCATGGGGAAAAGTTTTCTGGTGACTTCATCAATAGAACAAGCACTCAGTGATCCCGAACAGGCTCAGGCACTGGCCTCGCAGGCTGGGTTTGATATTTCTCAAATCCCGGCCGGGGTGGATTTCTTCACAATCTTACCGCAGCTACCAGCCGAGCAGCTGAGCCAGTTAATGGAGATGATGAATTCAGGCTTTGAAGCCCTGGATGATGATGCGATTGTAATGGCTGCATCCGAACCGATTAAGAATGAGTATGATGCTCTGGGTGTTGATACAAACAAGATCCAGACGGACTATCTGTTCCATACCGGGCTTCTGATGCTTTTGGTTACGCTGCTCACGGTCGCCTGCACCATTTCTGTGGGCTTGCTGGCTGCCCGAACGGCAGCAGGAGTCGCCCGTGATTTGCGCAGTTCTGTTTTTGAAAAGGTGGAAGGATTCTCAAAGGCTGAACTTGACCAATTCTCAACGGCATCTCTCATTACTCGAACGACCAATGATATAGCCCAAATCCAAATGTTGGTGGTTGTCATGCTGCGCATGGTTCTGTATGCCCCTATCATTGGAATTGGCGCAGTCATTCGGGCAGTTGAGAAGAGCCCGTCCATGACCTGGATTATTGGATTGGGCTTGGCTGTTCTATTGATACTGATCATTACGGTTTTCTCCATTTCTTTACCCAAGTTTAAACGGGTTCAAAAGTTAATTGACCGCTTGAACCAGGTCAGCCGAGAAAACCTTTCGGGTATGCTTGTGATCCGGGCTTTTAATAATCAGGAATTTGAGGAAAATCGCTTTGATAAGGCTAATGTGAACCTGACCCAGAACACCTTATTCATTAATCGAGTGATGGCGGCTATGATGCCGATAATGATGCTCATTATGAATGGCCTTTCGCTGCTCATCATCTGGGTCGGTGCTCATCAGGTAGCGGATTTAGCAATTCAGGTGGGCGATATGATGGCTTATCTTCAATACGCCATGCAGGTTGTTTTTTCTTTCCTGATGATGGCAATGTTGTTTATCATTCTCCCCCGCGCTTCCGTTTCAGCAGAGCGAATTGCTGATGTCCTCGAGGTGGATCCTCAGATTAAAGACCCTGCTACTCCCAAGTCGTTTTCTCCGAACGCAAGGGGTCTTGTTGAATTCAGAGATGTGAGTTTCAGATACCCGGGCGCTGAAGAAAATGTACTGTGCGATATCAACTTCGCTGCCAGGCCTGGTGAAACCACAGCTATTATCGGTTCTACAGGATCAGGCAAATCAACCCTAATCAATCTGATCCCGCGTTTCTTCGATGTCACTGGAGGGTCAATTTTGATTGATGGGTTGGATGTGCATGAGGTTACCCAGCATGATTTACGAGACCGCATCGGATACATCCCTCAAAAAGGCGTGTTGTTCTCCGGCACTGTAGAAAGCAACCTGCTCTTTGCGGATGAGAATGCTTCATCTGAAACGCTTAAAACAGCCATAGACGTTTCCCAGGCGTCTGAATTTGTCGAAAAAATGGATGGGGGAATAACCGCTGAAATATCTCAGGGCGGAACCAATGTGTCGGGTGGGCAAAGACAACGGCTTGCTATTGCCCGGGCTTTGGTGAAAAAACCAGACATTTTTATTTTTGATGACGCCTTATCTGCGTTGGATTTCAAAACCGAATCTGCGCTGCGTAAAGCGCTCAACATCGAAACGGGGAAGAGTACGATGATCGTTGTAACCCAAAGGATTTCAACCATCAAGACCGCAGATCAAATCCTTGTTATCAATGAAGGGATGATTGTTGGTAAGGGAAGACATAAAGAACTCTTACAGACTTGTGAGACTTACCGTGAGATTGCTTCCTCTCAGCTCACCGAGGAGGAATTACAATGATGCTCCATAATCAATCCAAACAACGAAAAGAACCTATGCGGAGAGGTCCGATGGGTGGGCCTGGAGGAGTCATGCGCGGTGGTGAAAAAGCGAGGAACTTCAAAGGGACAATGTCGCGATTGATAAAAATCCTGAGTCCCTATAAAGCGACGATTAGCATCGTTTTTATCTTCGCCATTGCGTCAACCATCTTTACAATCATCGGTCCTAAAATCCTGGGTAAAGCGACGACTAAGCTCTTTGAAGATATTGTCGCCCAGTTTTCCGGTGCAGGCAACGGCGTTGATTTTACGTATATCGGGAACATCCTTTTGCTTTCATTGGGCCTTTACATTCTCTCAACCCTGTTTGGGTTAATTCAGGGCTGGTTGATGGCGGGGATATCCAATAAATTGACTTACAATATTCGCAAGGAAATCTCCAAAAAGATCAACCGCTTGCCGCTCTCTTACTTCGATCACACAACTCAGGGTGAGGTCCTGTCTCGTATCACAAATGATGTCGATACGATCAATCAGACCCTAAGTCAAAACCTGACACAGATCATCACATCGGTAACAAGTGTGATCGGTGTGCTCGTGATGATGATTTCTATAAGCTGGGTGATGACTCTCGTCACAGTCATTACTCTACCCCTCTCGGCTATTTTCATCTCTTTGGTGGTAAAGCGCTCACAAAAATATTTCAAGCAGCAGCAGGACTATCTTGGTCATGTAAACGGTCACATCGAAGAGATGTTTGGCGGTCATATTGTTGTAAAAGCCTTTAACGGTGAAGAGAACAGCACCCAGCAATTTGAATCTCTAAACAATACGCTTTATGATTCGGCCTGGAAATCGCAATTCTTTTCAGGTTTGATGATGCCAATAATGAATTTCATTGGCAATTTGGGGTACGTTGCGGTTGCTATCCTGGGTGCATACCTGGCCGTACGTAATCTGCTCGCAGTCGGTGATATCCAGGCTTTTATCCAGTATGTGCGCTCATTCACCCATCCGATCGCGCAAATCGCGAACATCTCGAATGTACTTCAACAGACGGCTGCTGCATCAGAGAGAGTCTTTGAATTCCTTGATGAACCTGAAGAAAAACCAGATATGGAAGACTCCGTGAAGCTGAATTCAATTGCCGGTGAAGTGGAATTTAGTAATGTACACTTCGGTTATGACCCGGAGACGATCGTCATCAATGATTTTTCTGCCAGGATCGTTCCAGGACAAAAGGTTGCGATTGTGGGGCCAACCGGCGCAGGAAAAACCACGATGGTAAAACTGTTGATGCGCTTTTATGATGTTAACGGCGGAGCTATTCTGCTCGACGGACATGATATTCGGGATTTCTCGCGCGGTGACCTGCGCTGTAAATTTGGGATGGTGCTGCAGGACGCCTGGCTGTATAACGGAACCATAATGGAAAATATCCGTTATGGGCGGCTCGATGCAACCGATGAGGAAGTCTATGCTGCAGCTCGGATGGCAAATGTTGATCACTTTATTCGGACATTGCCGGATGGTTATAATATGGTTGTGGATGAGGAAGGGTCGAATGTCTCACAGGGGCAAAAGCAGTTGTTGACCATCGCTCGAGCAATTCTTACAGATCCCAAGATTCTAATCCTTGATGAAGCAACCAGCAGTGTGGATACCCGCACTGAGGTGTTGATCCAGGATGCCATGGAAAAGCTGATGGCAAATCGTACGAATTTTATCATTGCACATCGCCTGTCTACTATACGCAATGCTGATATTATCCTGGTGATGAACGAAGGTGATATTGTGGAACAGGGCTCGCATGATAAGTTGATGGAAAAAGATGGTTTTTATGCCGAGCTTTATATGAGTCAGTTTGAAGGTATAGCAATCTGATCAAAGGCTCTCCCACATCAGGAGAGGTAGAAGTTTAGAGTGATTGAAACAGACTCGTTCGATGAAGATATGTTGTTTGGTTTTCGATTATCAGGACTATGGATAAAATAATTTCTATGAATTTGATCCCGAATTAAAATATAATTCGGGATCGATCCTCTTACTTCTAAGTGAAAGAGATTGTAAAAAATTATTATAAATTTTCATACCTCACTTAGAAAAAAGGAAAAGAAATCAGCATCGAGCTTAATGATGGTTAATTGGAATTCTTCTATTGAAGGACTTATTCCTCTAATGCTGCTTCACTTTTCACAAAGTGATCTTTTATCAGAGCAAACTGCAAAACAACAGTGACAGGATTGAGAAGAAGGAATAATATGGTCAACGACGAACTTCAGCATATAGGGTTCTTAATTTCACGGGTATCCCTTGGCCACCGCAATATTGTTGACCGTCAATTGCGCAAATTGGGGATTCACCGAGGACAGCCTCCTGTGTTATTTGCACTTCAAAGACATGATGGCATGTCAAACTCGGAAATGGCGGAATTATTAAATGTCACCCCGGCAACTTTGACGAATAAGATCAAGCTGATGGAAAAGGCTAGGCTTGTCATCCGCAAACGCGATTCCGAGGATAAACGTTACAGCCGCATTTACCTGACAGACAAGGGTCGAGGGATCATGGAGCAGCTGAGGGCCTCTGTGACTGAAATTGAAGATCATTTGTTGTTGGGCTTCAGCGAAGCAGAACTCTCGAAGTTGTTGGAATTTATTCAGCGGATGATTGATAATATTGATAGATATCATTCTGAGGTGGGTCGGTTTGACAAGCGTTATCCCAGTCAAGAGGATTAATGACTCTTTAGGATGGGTTGATAAATGCCCATTTTGGCCTTTAGACTGAGAGACGCCGTATTTGGGTCGAATTTAGTTTTAGTTAATGATGTGCCGGATTAACTGGCACCTTTTTGAGACATCTTGAGCAATGATTTCATGCCCACGACGGCACTATTTTGTGGGCTTTTTATTTTCAATCTTGGGTTGCTGTGAAATATTCGTTTTTCCACCTATTTACGGTAGATAAATGGGGGCGCAACGCGTGATTTATCTCCTCACTAGATGACTTGACACAGAATTTATTTTAGGATATATTTAGTCGACTAATTATTAGAATGCTAATAATATAAGGTTAAATTATGGAACAAAAACCCTTTGACACTTTGGATTTTCTCTTACTGCAGCTTGGCCGAGCGCACCACAACCTGATGCGTCGGCAGATGCATACGCTGGATTTATGTCGGGGACAGCCTCCCGTGCTCTTTGCTTTATATAAAAAAGATGGCATGTCGAATTCCGATCTGGCAGAATTTCTGGAGATCACCCCTGCCACGCTGACCAATAAGGTCAAACGGATGGAGAAAGCAGGTTTGGTTATAAGACGGCGGGATGAGGAGGATGAGCGGGTCAGTCGAATTTACATAACTGAGAAAGGCCGCAATTTGATGGAGAATCTGAAACAAGCAAGAACTGAAAGGGAAGCCGCAATGTTGGCGGGGGTAAGTGATTCTGATGTTGAACGACTCAAAGCAGATATGCGCAAGATTCTGGAGAATATCGAGAATTACCAGTCCAAGTTTGATTGAGGTTGACCTCAACCTATTGGACTGAAAAAACACTTAAGGAGTGTGTCTTTGAATAGTATTCGAAAAATATTACCATTTTTAAAGAAATACCGGGCTCAATTAGTGGTTGCCTTGCTGGCGATGTTTGTGATGACAATGACGGACCTGCTTGTTCCCCAGCAGATTGAAAGGATTATTGATGAGGGTATAGCAAATCAGGATGTGGGCATTGTCCTGAGGTCATCCCTGTTGATGATTGGTCTGGCATTAGTCAGTATGATCCTGGCGGTTGTCAATACAACATTCTCAGTACGAGTATCGGAATACTTTGCCGCAGACCTGCGCGAAAAGGCTTTTGGCAATATCCAGTCATTTTCATTTGCAAACCTGGATAAACTCCAAACCGGTGAATTACTCGTCAGGATGACAAGTGATATCAACATTGTCAAAACGGCTATCATGATGTCTGTACGGATCGTGTTCCGAGCGCCATTGATGCTGATTGGGAGCCTGATCATGATGGTTGTGATCAGCCCGAAATTGGCATTACTGCTTCTTGTACTCATACCGGCGATATTGGTCATGGTCTGGATCCTGAGCACCAAAGCCCGGCCCATGTTTAAAATCGTTCAGGAAAGACTGGAGAAAGTCAATACCGTCTTGCATGAAAACATCGCCGGTGTGCGACTTGTCAAAGCATTTGTCCGTGCAGATTTTGAAAAAGGGCGCTTTCAAACGGTCAATGAAGAATTGACTAACAAGGGTATTAAAGTCCACAGAATCATGTCGACTCTGATGCCAACGATGATTTTGGTCCTCAACCTGGGGATTGTCGCACTGCTCTGGTTCGGTGGGAACATGGTCATTGATGGCGCACTTACAACTGGACAAATTGTCGCTTTCATTAATTATTTGATGATGACGACATTCCCCATAATTTTATTATCAATGATCCTGCCGCAGTATTACGCAGCAACGGCATCTATTGATCGTGTGTCAGAAGTGCTTGAAACCAGGGCGGCGATCGTTTATCCGGAATCACCGGGGTTTCAGGTCACAGAAGGCAAGGTGGTCTTTGAAAATGTCAGCCTGGATTACGATGGCGAAGAAAACGAGCACATGCCTGTCTTGAAAGACATCAACTTCACAGCCAATCCGGGTGAGACTGTGGCTATCCTTGGCGCGACGGGTTCGGGCAAGACAAGCCTTATCAATTTGATCCCGCGTCTCCATGATCCCACAGAGGGCAGGGTGCTGATTGATGGTGCAGATATTCGGGAGTTGAGTCAGGCAGAAATTCGACGGAACGTTGCGATCGCTTTGCAGAATGCGATCCTGTTCAGCGGCACAATTTCAGAGAACATCCGTTTCGGGCGCTCCGATGCCAGCGACGAAGAAGTGATGGAAGCAGCAAGGATTGCCCAGGCGCATGAATTCATTATGGAAAAAGAAAATGGATATCAGGCTGAGGTCAAACAGAGAGGGGCGAATTTTTCTGGTGGACAAAAGCAGCGCCTGGCTATTGCTCGGGCTGTATGCGTCAAGCCGAAGGTTCTGATCCTGGATGACAGCACCAGTTCTGTGGATGTTGAGACTGAAGCGGACATCCAGATAGCCCTGGATAAACTCATGCAAGCGTGCACCAGCTTTGTGGTTGCTCAACGCATCAGCACTGTTTTACGAGCTGACAAGATTATTGTCCTTCAAAACGGTAAGATTGCCGCAGAGGGTACGCATGATGAATTGATCGAATCCAGCCCGATCTATCAATCGATCTATCATTCTCAATTAGGAGATGGCGTATTGAACACGAAAGCACTCCACAGCAAGGAGGCGGAAAATGCATAGACGCCTTTCTGTTGAACAGCGCACTGCCAAAGCGCAAAACCCAATCAATGGGCTTAAACGGCTCCTGTCGTATCTAAAACCTTATCGTCTGAAATTGATCGTTGTGATTGCATTCATTATTCTTGCCACAGCCATGAATGTTCTGGGCACCTATCTTCTGGGCCTGACAATTGATAACGCACTGATTGACTTCAATTGGGAAGAACTGCTACGGATGGTGTCAATCCTCCTGGGCAACTATTTGTTGATGTGGCTGTTTGACACGCTTTATCGGCGAATGATGACGGTCACAGCCCAAAAAGCCATGCAAAGCATGCGGCAAGAACTTTTTGACCATATGCAGCGGCTTTCCATTGGTTTTTATGACCGACAGACAGCAGGGGATCTGATGAGCCGCTTGACGAATGATATGGAGGCTGTCAACCAACTGCTATCTCTGAACCTGATGTTCTTCTTTTCGAGCATCACCACGCTGATCGGTGTGTTAATCATGATGGTCGCGCTCAGCCCGGTATTGACCCTGGTTGCCCTGGTTATCATCCCGTTGACTGCCCTGGCGACTACCGCCATTGTGAAACGCAGTGGACCGACTTTTCAAAAGCTGCAGGTATCCCTTGGGAAATTGAACGGCCTGATGGAGGAGGACCTCAGTGGGCAGCGTGTCATTATCGCATATGGCCAACAGGGAAAATCCTTGCAGGAATTCAAAAAATACAATCATTCAGTACGGGATATGGGCATTCGGGCAAACTTCCTGGCCGGATTGATGCCCCCCATCACCGGCATCCTCAGCCTTTTAAATGTGATTGTCGTTGTGGGTGTGGGCGCGTATATGCTGATCAATGGGAATGGGTCGATCACGATTGGTATCATCACATCTTTCTCAGAATACACCCGCAGATTTGGTCATCCGATCAACCAGCTCGCGAACCTTTCCAATACCGTGATGGCGGCGCTGGCCGGTGCAGAGCGCATCTTTGAAATTATTGACACCAAACCGGCAATCGTTGACCGACCGGATGCCATTCCATTAGCATCCTTGAAAGGTCGAGTGCAATTTGAGGATGTTTCCTTCAGCTATAGGAAGGATATCCCAATCCTGAAGAATATTGATTTCCTTGCAGAATCAGGGAAGACAATGGCACTCGTGGGGCCGACGGGAGCGGGTAAGACGACCATTATCAACCTCCTGACTCGATTTTATGATATCGACTCAGGAAAGATAATGATCGATGGGAATGACATCCGGGACGTGAAACAGGATGACCTGCGCCGGAAACTCGGCATTGTATTGCAGGACACATTCCTGTTCTCTGACACGGTGATGGAAAATATCCGTTATGGACGCCTGGATGCCGCTGATGATGAGGTCATGGAAGCGGCGAAATTAGCCAATGCGGACGGGTTCATCCGGCGGCTTCCGGATGGTTATCACACGGAACTATCTGAGCGCGGCAGCAACCTTAGTGAAGGGCAGCGCCAGCTCCTCGCGATTGCCAGGGCGATCCTGGCCGACCCGGCCATCCTAATCCTGGACGAAGCGACCAGCAGCGTGGATACACGCACGGAGGTGGAAATCCAGAAGGCGCTTCTGAAGTTGATGGAAGGGCGCACCTCTTTCGTGATTGCACACCGCCTGAGCACGATCCGAAATGCTGACCAAATCCTGGTGATAAATCATGGTCAACTGATCGAACGCGGGAAACATGAAGAACTGCTCAAGGCAAAGGGGTTTTACTACAACCTGTATGTCAGCCAGTTCAAGGGATTACCTGTGGAGATTTGAGCAAGGAATTTAAATTAGAATGCCAGCTTGGAAGTACCAAAAGACGCCTTTTCAGGGGCGTCTTTTTTTGATTCATGATGGCTTTGCTTTTGTGTCAGGGTAAGGCTGGGTAGCTCCCCATGGGGGCAAACACCACGCCCACCAGCCCACGCCCTGTGTGAGCACCGAGAACCGGTGATATGGGACAGTCTGGCAACCAGGTGCACTTGAATCGCTTCTCAATAATTTCTCTTAAAGTCATAGCCGCTTCGGGGTTGCCGGCATGTCCAATCTGAATGCGAAGGTGTTCACCTTCTTTGAACTTTTTGGTCAGATAAGTGGGAATCAACTCCAGGGCACGTTTGAAGGTACGAGTCTTACTCAATTCGGCATATTTGCCGTCTGATTTATCCACCCCGATCAAAGGCTTGATCCCCAGGAGAGAGGCAAGCAGCCCCTTCAAATGGCTGATCCTTCCGCCATGGATCAGATAAGATAAGTCTGGCAGGGTGAAGATCATTTCTGAAAGGTTTCGAATTTCGTTGAGGAGGTTGAGGATTTTATCCAATTCCCATCCAGCTTTAATGGAACGCAGTGCAGCTTCAAGCTGCCAACCCATCTCTGCAGAAAGCGTTTTGGTATCGACGAGTGTGATGTTAGCTTCCGGCGTCCGCTTCACGGCATTGATTGCCGCGTTGAAGGTGCCGCTCAGACCGGAGGATATATGGATGGAGAGGATATCGGGGTCTTCTTTAGCAATTTGCTGGTAGAGTTCCTGGAATTCTCCGGGAGAAGGCGTGGAAGTAACGGGCATATCTTCGGTCTTTTCCAGCAAAGCATAGAATTCTTCGGGTTGGATATCAACGCCGCTCAGGTAGGTCTTGCCGCTGAGTGTAATTTTCAATGGAAGTGTATGTAAGTCAAAATCTTTCTTTTGTTCGGGTGAAAGGTCAAACCCGCTGTCTGTCACAATTTGCATCTGGATTTCTCCTGTACTTTAAGATGAATATGATAACTCTCACCAGAAGTAATTGCGGCGGACAGGCCGATCAATGAATGCGATGAATTATACCTAATAATTATAAAAAGCAGAATAGGTGTGTATGTACAGATTATTTTGATATGAATTATGGGGATGGATAATTAGGCGATACGTTACCTTTGTGATATGCACGCCAATAAATCACATCTTTGGTGATGACTTAGAATATCCAAACTGGAGAGAGGCTGCTTTCTGTCTCTCTCCAGTGATGGAATATATTCTCGTTTAATCAATACCAAATGTCGCACTGCATGAGACTGTTATGGTAATCGTTCCAGCTGCGATCGGCACCGAACTTTCAGCATAACCGCCGCCTTTGGTGTCATAGCTGGTTGTGTAAACAGATCCGTTAGACACACTGATATTCAGCAGCTCACCAAGTTCCACACCCGCAGCTTCTGCTATGGCTTCAGCTTCTGTATAAGCGTCCTGGATGGCCAGTTCCTGAGCCTGTTTGGTCGCTGCTTCGCGGTCATCGACATTGAAACTGATCCCATAGATCGTGTTAGCGCCAGCCTCAACCACCGTACTGAGTACCTCGCCCAGGGAAGCCAGGTCCCGGACGGTGATGGTGACTGTGTTCTCAACCACAAAATAGGTCCCTTCGATCTGCCCGGTCATGTTGTTATAGCGGTCCGTTGGGTAAACGTTGAAGTTTGAGGTCTGGATGTCCTCTTCCAGAACACCCATATCCTGGAGTACCTGTGAAATGGCGTTTGCTTGGGCAGTGTTATTATCCAGCGCGTCTGTGACATCTTCCGCTTCGGAGCGTACGCCAATATTGATTGTTGCTATGTCGGGCACAAGATATACCTGCCCGGTACCGCTTACGCTCAAGGAACGGACGCTTTCCGAGCCGGATGCCGCTGTTGGGGCGCAGGCAGCTAAAACAACGACGGCGATGATACATATAATAATGAGACTAATTTTCTTTTTCACGAGATTCATCCTCCAAAATAAAAGTTGTTGTCTTTAATTGCGTTCGGTTAATAGACGTAAAACAGCATAACTTGGTTCCATTTTAAACGATACGTTTAGATTCAGTGGATGAATGTCACCCCCGCCTGTTTACACCATCATATTGACGTGTTTGCGATTCTCGGATATGTTTAAGGGGAAATTAATGGACTGTGGAGCAGGCATGTTCTTCATTCAGCGACAACTGAGCGAGAACACATGCGGGTACCGGACCGAGGTGCTCGCATATTTTTCTTTAAAGATATATCCTGCGAGGATCACCGTCGGATTTTGTGTTAATTTCAAACCTCACCAAACCAATATTTTATAGGAGAGACTATGGCAGAAAAAACCAACGCATTTGCAATGGCTCAACAGCAGTTCGATCATGTATCGGACCAGTTGGGCCTCGATCAACAGGTACGCGAAATGCTGCGATGGCCAATGCGGGAATTCCATATCCGCATTCCCATCCGAATGGATGACGGCAGCATGCGCGTGTTCCAGGGCTTTCGTGTCCAGCATAATGACGCCCGCGGGCCGAATAAGGGAGGTATACGCTTCCATCCTGCGGAGACAATAGACACCGTCCGTGCTCTGGCGATGTGGATGACGTGGAAATGCGCGGTCGCAGATATCCCACTCGGTGGCGGCAAGGGCGGTATCATTGTTGACCCGGCCACCATTTCAACTGACGAAAAGGAACGACTGTGCCGGGCGTTCATCCGCTCGCTGTGGCGCGTGGTTGGTCCACGCCAGGATGTCCCAGCTCCGGATGTGGGCACCACACCGCAGATGATGGGCTGGATGATGGATGAATATTCACGCATCACCGGTCAGTACACCCCCGGCATGATCACTGGCAAGCCGGTCGGCGGCGGCGGCTCTCTGGGGCGCACCGAAGCAACGGGATCTGGCGTGATCTATACCGTGCGCGAAGCCATGCAGCGGCTGAAGATTGATTCCACCAAGTCTGTGGCAGCCGTTCAGGGCTTTGGAAATGTGGCGCAGTACGCTGCCAAAGGTTTTATTGAGCACCTGGGCGGAAAGGTGGTCTGCGTCAGCTATTGGGACCGCAACGACCGCCAGGCTCATACAGTCAGCAAGGATGATGGGATTGACCCAGATTACCTGATGAGCATTACCGATCAGTACGGCACGATCAACAAGGACGAAGCGACCAAGCACGGCTATCAGATCGAGGCCGCCGACGCCTGGATTGGCAAAGAGGTCGACGTCCTGATCCCCGCGGCGCTGGAAGGGCAGGTCAATGCTGACACGGTCAAGCACATTCACGACAGGGTCAAGATCCTGGCGGAAGGCGCTAACGGCCCGACGACACCGGAAGCGGATGAAGTCCTCAAGGCGCGCGGGACGTTTGTGATCCCGGACTTCCTGTGCAATGCCGGCGGTGTGACGACGTCTTATTTTGAAGGCGTGCAGAACGATATGAATTTCTACTGGACGAAGAAGGAAGTCCTGGAGAAGTTGAATGACAAGATGACCCAGGCGTTCGAGGGCGTGTATGAGATGTCCCGCTCGAAGGATGTTTATATGCGCGACGCCGCCTACATGGTGGCAATTGACCGGGTTGTGAAAGCGATGGAATTACGCGGCTGGTTCTAAGCGCCAGTGCGTTTTCGGAAGGGAGAAGTCCCCCTGGTGAATGCCCGGGGGACTAAACCTTTTGTACTATCAAGAGGGGGCAAATGTGAATAATTTATGTAAACAAATCTTAACAAATTCAAGAGAATGGGAATTCATGTTCATTTTAAATAATTTGTGTGTTAAAATGGAGAGGAAGACAGCGTGATCAGGATGCCCCCCTCATCCTACGCGCTGTTTTCATTTTGGTTCTGTCATCGCGAGCCCCTTTAGGGCGAAGCGATCTGGGTTTTTCCCGTGTAAGATGAGTTAGCTTTACAGAGTTTTTCACTCAATCAGTTACTTCTTAGATGCTTCGCTTCGCTTGTAAAGACAGAAAAAAAGGCTGCCCGTTTAGGAGCAGCCTTTATGTTTACTAAATTTCTATTCACCATTTACGGATGTCTCACGCCTCCGTGAATTCCCCTTCCACGACGTCCTCATTGTTCCCGTCGGATGATTGTCCGCCGGGAGTCTGCGGTCCGCTGTCGGGCTGCTGCTGGTAGGCAGCCTGTCCGATGGCCTGCAGGTCAGCTTGCAGGGCGTCGATCAGGGTTTTGATGCGAGCCTGATCATCGCCCTGGACGGCTTCGCGCAGGTCTTTGACTTTGCTTTCAACATTGGTGCGCTGTTCGGCGCTGACCTTGTCACCCAGGTCTTTGAGCAGCTTCTCCGCCTGGTAGGCCAAAGTGTCACCCTGGTTGCGGAGTTCGACCAGCGCTTTGCGTTGTTCATCCGCAGCACGATTATCCGCTGCCTCATTGACCATCTTTTCAACGTCGCTCTTATTCAAATTGGTGGAGGCTGTGATGGTCACCTTTTGTTCCTTGCCGGTGGCTTTGTCTTTGGCGGTCACGTTCAGGATGCCGTTGGAGTCAATATCGAAGGTCACCTCGATCTGCGGGATGCCGCGCATCGCCGGCGGGATTCCGTCCAGACGGAAGCGGCCGAGGCTCATGTTATCGGCTGCCATGGGGCGTTCACCCTGGAGGACATGCACGTCCACCGAGGTCTGGTTGTCTTCCGCAGTTGAGAAGGTCTCCGTCTTCTTGACGGGGATGGTGGTGTTGCGCTCGATCAGGGTGGTCATCACACTGCCCAGGGTTTCAACGCCCAGGGAGAGTGGGGTCACATCCAGCAGGAGGATGTCTTTGACATCCCCGGCCAGGACGCCGCCCTGAATGGCTGCACCGATGGAAACAACCTCATCCGGGTTGACGCCCTTATTGGGCTCTTTGCCGTTCGTCAGGTTGCGCACCAGGTCCTGGATCATGGGCATCCGGGTTGCGCCGCCCACGAGGACCACTTCGTTGATCTGATCGACGGTCAGCTTGGCGTCTTTGATTGCAGCCTGGAAAGGACCACGGGCGCGTTCCACCAGGTGGTTTGTCATCTGTTCGAATTTGGCACGGTTGAGCTTGAGCAGCAGGTGCTTCGGACCGCTCGCGTCAGCCGTCACATAGGGCAGGTTGATCTCGGTCTCCATCACGGCGCTCAACTCGATCTTTGCCTTTTCGGCTGCTTCACGCAAGCGCTGGAGGGACTGGCGATCCTGGCGCAGGTCAATGCCCTGTTCTTTCTTGAATTCATCCGCAGCCCAATTGACGATCACCTCATCCCAATCGTCGCCGCCCAGGTGGGTGTCGCCGTTGGTGGCTTTGACTTCGATCACGCCGTCACCGACTTCAAGCAGACTGACGTCAAAGGTACCGCCGCCCAGGTCGAAGACCAGTATGACCTCACTCTGCTGTTTATCCAAGTGATAGGCTAGTGCAGAAGCGGTTGGCTCGTTGATGATCCGCATGACTTCAAGTCCGGCGATCTTGCCGGCGTCCTTGGTTGCCTGGCGTTGGCTGTCGTTGAAATACGCCGGGACGGTGATGACTGCCTTTGTGACGGGTTCACCCAGGTAGGCTTCTGCATCCTTCTTGAGCTTCTCAAGGATCATGGCAGAGATCTCCTGCGGCGAATAATTTTTATTGTTTACGGGGATATGCACGCGTGCGTCTCCGGCGGGGCCTTTGACCACTTCGAAGGGGACCATCTTACGTTCCGCGCCGACCTCATCATACCGCCGGCCCATGAAACGTTTGATGGATGAAATTGTATTCTCTGAATTGACAACTGCCTGCCGTTTCGCCGGGATTCCGACGAGGCGTTCGTTATTCTTGGTGAATGCGACCACCGATGGGAGCAGGCGCGAGCCTTCTGCAGTCGGGATCACTGTAGCGGAGCCGCCCTCAATCACAGAAACGACACTGTTTGTTGTTCCTAAATCAATACCGATAATCTTTGACATGGTATCTCTCCTCTATTCCATAAATTTCTTTCATAGTAGGAGGATACTCAGCGAGTCATAGAAGATCGTTAACGAAATATTTGATTAATGTCAGCGGAGATTATTTTATTTCCCATTGTTCCTTGGCTTTGCGCTTTGACAGGTGGTAGCAATGCCAGATTAGATCGACGAGCAGGATGGTGAAGACAATCAGGCCGGTGATGAAGGTCATCTGCATACGGGGGGACATGTTGAAGGAAGCCCCCTCACTCCCGGCGGCGATGACCACCGGGTGGATGGTGCGGAACAGGCGGATGGAGAAGAAGGTCAGCGGGACGGTGGCTGCGCTGAGGATGGCATACACCGCGCCCAGCCTGGCGCGCGTCTCCGGTGTGGTCAGGCCGGCCCGCAGGATGAAGTACGCGCTGTAGATGAGTTCCATGATGGTGGTTGTGGTCAGGCGCGGGTCCCAAACCCACCATGTGTTCCAGACCGGCCGTGCCCAGATCATCCCGCTGATGATGGCCACAAGGCCGAATACCACCCCAACCTGGACTGCGGCCAGAGAAAGCCAGTCCCACGAGAAACGACGTGAGGACAGGTACCCAATGCCGGCCCCGGCAGCGATGAGGAAACTGAGCATACCCGCCCAGGCGGACGCTACATGGAAATAGAAGATCTTCTGGATGGAGCCCATGGTGGCTTCCACCGGTGTGAAGAACAGCACCAGTACAAGCAGGCCAAGGATGCCGGTAACCGATAGGACATCCAGTACGATCAGGGCAGTTGGTTTTTTGGTCAAGGTCATTCCTCCAGGATGGTCTCAAAGAACATCAATCCGGCTGCATTGAACAGGATATCGCAGGCCAGCAACAGCAGGAACCAGGATTGCAGTTCTCCCATGCTCTGGCCGGAAATCACACCCCGGCTGGCTTCCACGGCAGCTATCAGAACGGGCAGCGCAAGGGGAAACAGCAGGACAGGCAGCAGAACATCGCGTGTGCGGGCTTGAATGCTCAACGCCGCAAGGAGGGTACCCAGGCTGGTGTAGGCACCCACACCCAACAGGAGTGCCAGGATCAACGCGGGGTGGAACAGGTTCTGCTGGTAAAACAAGCCGAAGATGGGCAGCAAGACCAGCGCTACCAGGGTCGTGAAAAGGAAATTGCTCAGCGATTTACCGAAGAAGACCGCCGAACGGTCCACGGGCGCCAACAGTAAGCCGTCCAGCGCACCCGTTTCACGTTCCAGGTTGATGCTGCGGTTCAAACCCAAGGTGGATGCGAACGCGAGTGAAACCCACAGGAGACCGGCTGTCAGTCCGGCTTGCAGTTCTGGTGACAGCTGCAGGGCAAAGTTGAACAGGAATACGATCAGCAGGGAGAACACCAGCATTACCGGAATGCCCTGCCTGCCGCGCCATTCAACGCGGATATCCTTGCGCACGATCTGCCAGATGGTCTTCAGGTAGCGCTGGAAGGGCTTCATGCCACCTCCTGCAGATAGTTGACCAGTTCCGGTGATTCGGACAGGCGTTCAACGGGGAGATGCTGGATGATCTTCCCGTCCTTCAACCAGGCGATGTGCGATGCAATTGTCAGGAGGCGTTGCGGCCGATGAGCAGCTAGCAGGATGGCGCGCCCGGGTTGGCGCAGACTGTGCAACTTCTCATCAAGAAAATGCGCTGCGTCCTGGTCCAGCCCGGTATAGGGTTCGTCAAGCAGCAGGATTGTGGGATCGTGGAGCAGAGCACGTGCGATGGACAGGCGCTGCTGCATCCCGCGGGAAAATGCCCGGACGGGTTTATCCCATGTGTTTTCCAATCCGGCAGTTTGTATGCCGAGATTGACTGCTTCGTTTTCATCCGGAATCTGGTACAGCCTAGCATAGTGGCGCAAGTTTTCAGCTGCGGAGAGGTCCAGGTAGAACATGGGCTGGTGTGCCACGTAGCCGATCGCACGGCGTGCGTCCATTGGCGTATTTGTACCGCCGAAGATGACTTCGCCCGAGTCCGACCGTGTCAGCGAGGCGATAATCCGCAGGAGAGTTGTCTTTCCAGCCCCGTTCGCACCAACCAGGACGCAAATATCACCATCTCCAATGCTCAGGGAAAGGTTGTCCAAGACAGGCTGATGGTGGAAGCGTTTGGTTACACCGCGCACTTCAATACCTGCTGGTTGCATCCCTGTCGAAGATATCATTTTTAAATTATATTGCATATTAAGAGTGAGAATTCATCTCCCATTAATTATGGGCAGGATGATAAGGAGTATTGTCGTAGTTATGCGGGCGTTTATCCGGACGAACCTGGTGTTATTGAAGTTCTTTCTCCCGCTCGATCAAGATATCAAAGGTCTTTGCACGCAATTTTTGAACCAGTTCATTTTGCGTCTCACACCAGACCTCGTGGATCGGGCAGGACTCACCGAAAATGCAGATATCTGGGTTCCTGGTGCATTCATTGAGGGTAATGGGCCCATCAATGGCTTCCACAACGTCGAGCAGAGAGATTTTTTCGGGCTTCCGTGCCAAAGAGACACCGCCATGGGCGCCGCGGGATGTGTGGATCAATCCGGCGATGGATAACTGCGAAATGATCTTCGCCAGAAAAGATGATGGAATATCCATTTCTTCAGCAATCTGGCTGGTGGCGGCTCTAACACCCGGTTCGAGTTTGGCGAGAAAAAGCATGGCTCGGAGGGCATAGTCGGCTTGACGTGTGATTTGCATGGTGTACTCTTTTCAAAGGTCAGTATAAATGGTGCTCAAAATGATATCAGTGAAGCGACAGTGCATGAAAGGGTTACCCCGATCACTCCTTATTAATAATTTTCTACTTATCAGATAGAAAATAGTGTTATTACCTATTTTATCCAATTTAGAAATACTTGTAAAGCTGATGGACGCACTTGTCAGAGCAATCGCAAAACTTCTCACAAGAAGACTCTCTACACTTTGGGCGGCAGTGAGCGTTGCCCCTGCTGACATGACATGAACCTCAAAGGACCGATTTAGGATCTATTCGCCTTCGCTTCAGTGAAGGCTTACTTCAAATGCTTGATTTCAAGTGTTGTTAAGAATAATAGATCTGGGATCGCTTATAATTATTTTTGTCAACTGGCATTGAACGAATTATTAAGCAGGTAAATATGCAAAAGTTTACTTTTTATCATCCGGTTGTTGTCCGTTACGGCGACCTGGACCCGCAGGGACATGTCAACAATGTGGTTTATCTGACCTACCTGGAAAGTGCCCGGTTGGGTTATTATGAAAAGGCAGGCATCTGGAAGAGCGATTCCGGCATGATAACAGGTTTTGTGGTCGCCCGCAACGAGATCAACTACCTTGCGCCGATTACCTTAGGACAGGAACTCAAGGTTGGCCTGAGGGTCGAGCGAATGGGGATGAAGAGTCTGACTTTTGTTTTCCGGATGGAGGCTGACCCTGCAACCGGACCAGTCGCTGATGGTAAATCTGTGATGGTCGCTTATGACAGTGATGCCGGGCGGGGCATCCCAATCCCGCCTGATTGGCGAAAAAAGATCATTGAATTCGAAGGAATGGACGCAAATGGTGAAACTACCTGAAATTAACCTTGATGAACTGACGGAATTTTTAACCGAACTGCTGAACACACCCAGCCCGACGGGTTTTACAGACGAGGCGATCAATCTTTGTGAGAAAAACCTGGCGAAGCTGCCCGGTGTTTCGATCAGCCGGACCAATAAAGGAGCCCTGGTGGCTGTTCTACCAGGTGAGGTGGAGTCACCCTGGCGTGCGCTGACCGCACATGTGGACACGCTGGGTGCGATGGTCAAGGAGATCAAATCAAACGGGCGGCTGCGGTTGAGCAAGCTGGGTGGGTTTGCCTGGAATACGGTCGAAGGTGAGGGCATGACCGTGTTCACCCGCACAGGTGAACGCGTGTGCGGCTCTCTGTTGGTAAACACTGCTTCCGTACACGTCCACGGGCAGGATGTCGGCAAGACGGAGCGGAAAGACGAGAACATGGAAGTCCGTCTGGATGCCCGTACGACGAATGCGGCGGAAACCGAATCGCTTGGCATTAGTGTGGGCGACTTCGTTGCCTTTGACCCCCGGGTGGAAGTCACGAATGGATTTGTCCGCTCCCGCCATCTTGACGATAAAGCATGTGTTGCCTGCATCCTTTTTGCTGCTAAAGCCCTCGCCGATGCGGGGATGAAAGCAAAGACCACCACGCTGCTGCATCTCAGTAATTACGAAGAGGTTGGGCACGGTGCTTCCGCGGGCATACCGCCGCAAGTTACCGAGCTGATCTCCGTGGATATGGCTGCTGTCGGTGCGGGTCAGGCGTCGGACGAGTTCCACGCCACGCTGTGCGTCAAGGACAGTGGCGGTCCCTACCATCACGGTTTGAGCCAGCGCCTGCGCAAGCTGGCAGAGGAATATGACATTGCCCACAAGGTGGACATCTACCCGCATTACGGGTCGGATGGCGAAGCGTTCTGGCGGGCAGGCGGTGATGTCGCGGTTGCATTGATCGGTCCAGGTGTGGATGCTTCGCATAATTACGAGCGCACCCATGTGGATGCACTGAAGGCGACCACGGCGTGGTGCCTGGCATACCTCCTGAATTGATTTCGGTTTTTTAATCATGATATTATCCATCCTTAAAGCCTGAAATACGATGCCTGATTTATCCCATTGTATACATGACCATGACCTGGGGTTCCTGAAGATCATCGCGGAGCTATGGGGTGTGGAAATGAACGCGCCTGACGCACGTACTGCCCTGTCGCTGTTGTCCCGGTCATTGTTAGACCCAATTTTGGTCACAGAAGTTGTAGAGGCTCTGCCGGATGAAGCCCGCAAAGGGCTTGATGCCTTGATCGGGAATTCAGGGTGGATGACCTGGAGTCGGTTTACGCGTGATTATGGGATTCTGCGTGAGGTGGGGCCGGGGAAGCGCGACCGCGAAAAGCCTTATCTCGATCCCATGTCGGCAACGGAAATTCTTTGGTACCGTGGGCTGATCGGGCGGGACTTTCTGAAAAAAGATGCTGAGTTTCAGGAGTGTGTGTATATTCCTGATGACCTGCTGGTGTTGATGCCGCCGGTTGAGGTTAATGGCCCTATCCCCCCCGGCAGACCTGCATCACCAGGTGAACAGGGGTACATTCTTGAAGTATCCGATCGTATCCTGGATCATACCTGCACCCTTTTAGCTGCGCTGCGTCTGGGAGACGACCAACGTTCCCCGAAGGTCTCAGAATGGCAGCCACCTCTGGATGTGGTGTATGCCTTGTTGGAAGCGATAAAACTGATCTCCTCCAGCGAGCAGCCCGTCCCCGAAGAAGCCCGGGATTTTCTGGAAATGCCACGTGGCGAAGCGCTTGCCTGGCTGGTGCAGGGGTGGCGGCAGTCCAATCTGTTCAATGAACTGCGCCTCATCCCCGGGTTGGCATGTGAAGGCGCTTGGCATAACGAGCCGCTGGCTGCCCGTGGACGTATCCTGGATTTCCTTAGCGAAGTCCCGGAGGGGCGCTGGTGGAACCTGGACTCATTTATCAAAGCCATTTATGAGCAAGAGCCAGATTTCCAACGAACCGCTGGAGATTTTGATTCCTGGCTGATCCGTGATGCAGTTACAGGGAAATCCCTGCAGGGGATCCAGCAATGGGATCAGGTGGATGGCGCGCTGATCCGGTATCTGATCACCGGACCAATGCACTGGCTGGGACTGATGGACCTGGCATCGCCTGGTGAAGGCGAGTTGATCACTGCATTCCGCTTCTCATCCTGGGCGCCAAGTTTATTCATGGGAAAGCCGGTTGAGCAGCCGAAAGAAGACCAGATTATGACTGCACTCTCCGATGGCATCATCACTGCCGGGAGGTTCACACCCCGCCTGGCACGTTATCAAGTTTCTCGTTTCTGCGAATGGGTTGGTGAGGAGATGGAAAAGTATACCTATCAGCTAACCCCTGCTTCGCTGCGCCAGGCAGCAGACCAGGGGCTGAAGGTCGCCCACCTGGAGACCCTGCTGAAGAAGTATGGTGAAACACCACCACCGAGTTTGAAGAAAGCACTTTATCAATGGGAGAAGAAAGGCGAGCAGGTTCGCATTCACCCCTGCACGGTGCTAAGGGTGGAAGACCCAAAGATACTGCAGGCACTCCGGGAAACACCGGCCGGCAGGTTCCTGGGTGACCCCCTGGGACCAACATCGGCGATCGTTCGTTCGGGGGCTATTGGGAAGGTGGCGGCTGCCCTGGCGCGTCTGGGGTATCTCAGCGAAGTTGAAATTTCAGAAGATGCATTTTCCCCATTGGATGAACCAGAATTATAATAATACTATGGAAAATCAGAAGCAAGAACGGACCGATTCCACCCGGCTGATCCACCCACGCCGGCCTTTCTTTTTGACCCTGATGTTGTGGGTCTTTATTTTATGGTCTGTTTTGGGTTGGCTGCGGTTTGGACGGGCGCTGGTCGAACGTTCACTCATCGAGGAGGTCGCAAATCCAGGTACGTTCTGGTATCTCATTCTTTCCGGGTTATTCTATGGTCTGGTCGATTTGCCGGTCTTATGGGGAATAATGCGGCGTGCATCATGGGTGCCAACCGTGATATCGGTCCTGTCCATCCTCTTTCCCGCAGTATACTGGATGGAGCGGCTCTCTTTTTGGATTGATCCCTCTGCTGGGGATAATTGGCCGTTCATGCTGGCCCTGACGGTCTTATGGTTTGGGTTGGTGATCTGTGTATTGAATTCGAAGCGCGGTAAAAATTACTTCAAATAAGATGTTGATGAGGTGTAAACGTTGACAGCATATCAGGAAAAAGAAATCAAGCTATTTATTAAGGATCTCAGTGCATTGGAAGAACGGTTGCGCATTTGCGGTGCAGAACTCACCCGTGTGCGCACCTTGGAATCCAATTACCGGTTGGATACCCCGGAAAGAGATTTGAAGAATGCCGGAAGGGTACTCCGCCTGCGGAAAGATGACCTGATCCGCGTCACTTATAAGGGCAGAGGGCAAATGGAAAATGGGGTTATCACCCGTAAAGAGATTGAATTCACAGCTGATGACCTGGAAGCTGTGAAATATTTCCTTGAGGCATTGGGGTACGAAGCGTCGGTATATTATGAAAAATACCGGACAGCATACGAAATAGGTAATGTTGAAGTTGTGCTTGACGAACTCCCCTACGGTAATTTTATGGAGATAGAGGCGCCTTCTAATATCCTTATTGAGGGTGTGGCTCAGATGCTTGGCCTTGACCTCGAAAAGTGGGTCAATACCAGTTATCTTGGATTATTTGAGAGAGCAAAGAGAAGTGCTGGCCTGACCTGCGAGGACCTGACATTTGAAGCCTTTTCAGGGGTGGATATCTCGCAGCTTGACCTGGGCGTTGATCCTGCAGATTCATAAGCGAGGCAAGATGGAAAAAGATTTCCTGTTGGCACGCTGGCCTAATGTGCGTAAGAGTTTGATGGAGATCATTGATGTTTTCCCAGAGGACAAATTGACATTTGTCCCGGTGAAAGGGGGTTGGACGGCTGGGCGGATCATGCTGCATATCGGCAGCGCCGCCAACTTCTGGCTGCACAGCGGGATACTCAGCGACATGAACGTATATGAATCCGGTCGAAGTACACTCGAATATTACCCCACCCTGGCTGATATCAAATCGTACCTGACAGAAGAACACCAGCGCACACTTCATCTGCTGGAAGAATTCGATTCAGCAGATTGGCATAAGGGGTATCAGTATTCGGATGGATATTCCTACACACCGGATTGGATCTTCTGGCATGTCCTGGAGCACGAGATCCATCACAGAGGAGAACTGTCGTTGATCCTTGGGTTGCTTGGTCATCCCGGATTGGATGTTTGATCGACTGGGGTGAAGATCCGGCAGGCGTGAATGGGGGATCATTAAAGCCTGTTTTAAGGCCCGCAGCTCCCTATAATTTACTTGAAAGTGGTTTGATATCCATTTTCCCTGTGGATTTTAAAGTTATCAGATAATTATCTCCGCGGAGTATTTCAGGGGATAAATATTCCCCACAGAATCACATTCGTGATTCGATATGGACAGGGACGGACTGTGCGCTTCGTCCCTGTCCAGCATTTAAACGATATAATGTTGGGTAACTCTACATTTATATATTAATCAATGTTCTAAAAATCCAGGAAGTCAGTAAGGTAAAAAGGAGAATTCATCATGGAACCCTGGAAAACCCGCTCACGCAAAGTAGTGTATGAAAAAGCGCCTTTCCTGAAAGTGGAGTCGCACACCATTGAACTCCCGGATGGCCGGGTGATTGAGAATTGGCCGTGGATTATCTCACCGGATTACATCAACGTGGCTGCAATCACCGAGGATGGGGATTACCTGTGTTTCCGGCAGACCAAGTATGCGGTAAAGGGAACGACATTTGCACTGGTTGGCGGATATATCAATGAGGGGGAACAACCGCTGACAGCAGCAAAACGAGAACTGCTGGAGGAAACGGGGTATAAAGCCCGGCATTGGGAAAGCATGGGAGCGTTTGCCGTTGATGGCAGCCGGGGCAACGGGATTGCACACTTCTTCCTGGCGAGGGAGGCTTACCCTGCGGCCGAACCGGATTCGGATGACCTGGAGGAGCAGATGCTGCTGAAACTTTCCAGAGCCGAGGTGGAAGCTGCAGTTGCACGGGGAGCTTTCAAGGTGCTTGCATGGCAGGCCATCATGGCGATGGTTTTGCTGCGCTGGTGAGTCTGCTTCGTTTCCCTGATGAGGTCGAGGGCAGCCATCTATTTAAACCTCAGAGGAATTCAGGTCAACGGTGCAAAAGATCATCGGTCAGGAGTGAAATCCAATTCTAAATAAAATACGAAACGGCTGTACCTAATGAAGAAACCAAAGCCGTTCATTGAACGGATCAAGGACAAGGCACGAGAACTTAAGAGGGAGACTTACGCACTGGCGCTGGCATATCGCCATCCCAAGACGCCCTGGTATGCAAAAGTCTTTGCTGCAGTGGTGGTGGCGTATGCATTCAGCCCGATTGACCTGGTGCCCGACTTCATCCCCATCCTAGGTTATCTGGATGACCTGATCCTGGTGCCACTGGGGATTACCCTGGCGATGAAGATGATCCCCCGGGATGTACTGGATGAAGCCCGAGAGAGAGTCGATGAAGAATTCAAGGACGGCAAGCCCAGGAACTGGGCGGCAAGTGCGGTCATCCTCCTGATCTGGTTGTCAATCTTCACTTGGGTCATTCTCAAAGTTGTTCGCTGGACCCAGGGTATATCAATCGATTAGATTTTCTCTCTTGCTCGGCTCATAATTCCTTGGTCAGAAAATAGCGTGTGTGCCCGGCAGGGAAATCCTCTAGCCTGCCGAATTCCTGATAACCGAAGTTTTGATAGAAACACGGCGCCTGGAAGCTGAAGGTATCCAGGTAGGCATGCCTGGCGCCACGCTCACGGGCTTTCTCTTCCGCAAGGCTGAGGAGCCGCTGCCCGAAGCCCTGACCGCGCAAGTCCTCCCACACCCACATCAAATCAACATAGAGCCAGTCCCAATAGGTTGTGCAGATCACGCCGCCGACGATCTCCCCATCCGGCGTCTGGAGGACATAACACAGGCTCTGGCCGCGGTCATCTCCCGCCCGGCGGATGTTGAAATCCTGAAGCCCTCTGCCGATGACCTCCCAGGCGGGTTCTTCGAGGTAGTTGATTTGAATCGATTTATCTTGATGCATAAGGGCTCCTCATTCGGGACTATATACTAGTGGCATTCATTTATGATGATCGTGAGCCATCAATTATCGTTAGTATAACTCGAACCTGACCTTAACGCCCGTCTCTGCTGGTATTTTATTTTATTGGAGGAACGGTTATAATCCGATCATGCGTAAAAAGAAGAAGAACACGTTCTTGAAAGTCCTGGCAGTCATAATTTTTCTAGCTGCCCTTGCTCTGGCTTTGTATTTCATCCCATCCGTGAAGAACCGCGTGGATTGGTGGTGGTACCAGATCGAATCGAAGATATTCTATTTCTTCAATCCACCGGGTGAGGATGCTTTCGCACCCGGGCAGCAGGAAGAAATGGAAGAAGCGGTGATGATGACCCAGACGGCCGCTGCGGTTGAGGCGCTTGCAGCAACCGACACACCTGAGCCGACCATCACGCCCACCAATTACATCAGCCCAACCCCGACGCAGCCCCCCTCTCCCACACCCACTGCGACAGCCTTGCCAGATGAAGTGCGTCTTGAGGGCGTGGTGCACGAATTCCAGGGATTCAATAATTGTGGTCCGGCGAATTTATCCATGGCGCTTTCCTATTGGGGCTGGGAAGGCGACCAATATACGACCGCGGCATGGCTGAAGCCGAACGACAGGGACCGGAACGTGATGCCCTATGAAATGGTGGATTACGTTGTGGAGGAAACAGATCTGAATGTGATCCTCAGGTATGGGGGTGATATTGAGATGGTCAAGAAGCTTATCGCTGCGGGTTATCCCGTCCTGATCGAAAAGGGCTTTGAGGATGAGGTCCCGCAGGGTGGCTGGATGGGACATTACGGCGTGATCACTGCCTATGATGATGCAACACAGATATTCCTGATCCAGGACTCATATGTGGCAGCGGATTATGCCTATACCTATGAACGGGTTGAGAAGCACTGGCATTCTTTCAACTATGTTTACCTCGTGATCTATCCGCCTGAAGATGAAGCTGAGATACTCTCGATCCTCGGCCCACATGCAGATGAGACCTACAACCTGCAGTATGCTGCTCAGAAAGCAATTGAGGAGATCTCATCTATGTCAGGACGCGAACTCTTCTTTGCCTGGTACAACTACGGCACGAGCCTGGTCTACCTCAATGATTACTACGGCGCGGCGCAGGCTTATGACAGCGCATTTGCGGTTCAAAAAGATGAATACGGTGATTACAACCCGCTCTGGCGAATTACCTGGTACCAGACCGGGCCGTATTTTGCATATTACTACACCGGGCGTTATCAGGACCTGTATGACCTGGCTGATATCACCCTTTCCTACTCCTCAAATGAACCTGCCATCGAAGAAAGCTGGGTCTGGCGCGGGCGGGCCAAGTATATGCTGGGGGATACCGAGGGCGCCATCGAGGATTTCCGAAAGGCCCTTGAGTGGCACCCGGGATGGTACGTGGCGGAATATGAACTGCAATTATTAGGAGTTACGCCATAAGGGAGAACTTGATTTGAAAGCAGATCTCCTCTTACTCCTCACGGCCGCCATCTGGGGCTTTGCCTTTGTCGCTCAGCGCATGGGCAACGCTGCGATGGGGCCGTTCACGTTTAACGCCATCCGCTTTACGCTGGGGGCTGCCGTGTTGATACCCTTCATTATCTGGCAGCGTAAAAGAGGAAGTTCACAAAAAGCGAAATTGCCGAAGCGGCATATCTTAGCAATCTTACTGACGGGTGTCGTCCTGTTTGTGGGCGCTTCCTGCCAGCAGGTTGGTCTCTTGGGGACGACCGCCGGCAAGGCGGGATTCATCACCGGGCTGTATGTGATCCTGGTCCCTTTGCTGGCGCTGCTGTGGGGCAAACGTACGCACCCTGCGCATTGGATCGGGGCTGCCTTCGCTGTTGCCGGTTTATACCTGCTCTCCGTGAAGCAGGGTTTTGTCATTTCAGTTTACGACCTGATCGTGCTGGCAGGGGCTTTCGTGTGGGCGGGGCACGTGCACCTGGTTGCCCGCTACGCTGGTGAGGTCGGTGCAGTTCGTCTGGCCGCATTCCAGTTTGCCATCTGTGGGTTGCTCAGCGGCGGGGTTGCTGTGACGTTTGAGACCGTGACTGTTGCCAACCTGGTTGATGGGATCTGGCCACTACTGTATGGGGGACTGCTCTCGGTGGGGCTGGCGTACACGCTCCAGGTGGTCGCCCAGCGCACGGCGGACCCATCGCACGCCGTCGTGATCCTCAGTCTGGAAGGTGCCTTCGCTGCCCTGGGCGGCTGGTTGATCCTTGGAGAGGGACTTTCTTACCGTGACCTGGCAGGATGTGCGCTGATGCTGGGGGGAATGCTGGTTTCACAAGTCTTCGGGAAGGAAAAAGGGGCGCAGAAGCGGAATCAATCCGGCGGATAAAAAACATAATTTATTCGGATACAACTTCCTGTATGGTGATATGATTCAAATATTCCATTCAGTATAAAATACTCATGACGGAGGAACCATGAATCCATCTGAGAAGATCAAATCACTGGCCTGGGCACATCCCCTTTCAAAGCCCATCAACCGCGAGCCGCAGAACATGAAAGTGACCTTCAAGCTCATCTGGGATATGCTGCCTGTTTTCTTCCGCATCCGTAAATGGTCGCGCGAGCAGGAGAAGCGCGGTTTCAAACCAATGTTCGATTTGGTTTTGGGTGGGTTTCCAGTTGATCCCGACAAGGGTGTGCCGCTGGGTGGTTTGGGCGGCGGGACGATCACCCGCGGCTGCCGGGGGGATTTCAACCGCTGGCAGCTTAAAGCCGGCGACTATGCATATCGGCGTGTGGATGCCGATCAGTATTCGCTGTGGGTTTCCAGGGGCGATGCGGAACCGGAAGCAGTTGTCCTCAACCCCGATCCACCGGAAGCGAATGCCCTTCAGCAGTGGGGATGGGATCTGGAGGAAGAAAAGGCCACCTATCGTGCACTTTTCCCGCGAGCCTGGCACGATTATCAGGAACCCCTGCCGGGCATCAACCTGTCCTGCAGGCAGGTCTCCCCGGTGATCCCGCAAAACTATAAGGAATCCAGCTTCCCGGTCAGTACGTTCATTTGGACGGTAGAAAACACAGGCAAGGAAGACGCGGATGCATCCATTATGTTCACCTTCCAGAACGGCACCGGCGGTGAAAACGACCTGGCCGGTGGGCACAGCAACCATCTCATCAAAGAGAGTATCAGATCGGGCGAGGTCACTGGGGTTGAACTACGTCATATTTTCCGGCATCCCAAACCGCTGGCAGAAGGGCAAAAGCTGGAAGACCAGGAGCAATATGAGGATAAACTGGCCTTTGCCATCGGTGCCCTTTCCGGCAAGGACGTTGAAGTAAGCTATCGTACCCGTTTCATTACCACCACAAGCGGTATGGATGTCTGGGGAGATTTCGAGCATGACGGCAAACTGGAAAATGACCTGGATGAGCGTCCTTCGTCCGTTGATCTATCTATCGGCAGTGCGGTGTGTGCAAAGGTGCATGTCCCGGCAGGCAAGAGCCGTGAGCTTGTGTTTGCCCTGGTGTGGGATATGCCTGTGGCACGCTTCCCAGTGGGAACCGGTTGGTACAGGCGCTACACAAAATACTACGGGCATGATGGGGATGCCGCGCCGGCGCTCCTGCAGGATGCATTGACCCTTTATCCTAAATGGGAAAAAGCTATTGATGCCTGGCAGCTGCCCATTCTTAAAGATGAGACGAAGCCTTTGTGGTACCGCCAGATGCTGTTCAATGAGACTTATTATCTGGTGGACGGGGGGACGATCTGGACTGCGGGACGTGAGGATATGGAAGATACGAGCGGCGACCCGCTGCCGGAACCGGAGATCGGGCATTTCGGCTACCTTGAGAGCCATGAATACCGCATGTATAACACCTACGATGTCCATTTTTCCGCTTCCTTTGCACTGGCGATGCTGTGGCCTGAACTTGAATTGAGCTTGCAGCGTGATTATGCAAAGTCAATAGACGTTACGGATGACGATGACGTACAGTTCCTATTCTCAGGAGATTATGGAGATAGGAAGGTAAGAGGCGCGGTACCGCATGACCTTGGCTCTCCTTTTGAAGATCCCTGGATAAAGATCAATGCCTATAATGCCCAGGATATTTCTCGCTGGAAGGACCTCAACCCTAAATTTGTCCTGCAGATCGCCCGGGATTACCTCCTGACAAAGGACAAAGTTTTCCTCAAGGAGGTCTGGCCTGCGGTCAAACAAGCGATCCAGTTCATGTCCCAGTTCGACAAGGATGGGGACGGGATGATCGAAAACGAGGGGTACCCGGACCAAACTTACGATGTCTGGTCAGCCAACGGTCCCAGTGCTTACAGCGGCGGTTTGTGGCTGGCCTGCCTGCAGGCTGGTGCTGCGCTGGCAAAGGTCATGCGCGAGGCAGACCTGGCTGCGGAATACGCGCAGACCCTCAAACGCGCCCAAAAGGTCTATGAAGAGAAACTCTGGAACGGTGAATATTATAACTACGAAGCCAGCGGCAGCAAGCATCAGGATTCGATCATGGCGGACCAGCTCGCGGGGCACTGGTGTAGCCTGGCCTGCGGGTTGGGGGGCGTCGTCCCAGAAGAACATGCCCGCCTGGCACTCCAAAAAGTGTTTGACTATAACGTCATGGGTTTTGAAGATGGGCGTCTGGGAGCAGTGAACGGCATGCGGCCGAATGGAAAACTAGATCAAACAGGCATGCAATCCATGGAGATCTGGACCGGTACGAACTTCTCTCTGGCAGCCGCCATGCTGCAGGCGGGGATGAAAGAGGAGGCTTTCAAAACTGCTGAGGGCATCTTCCATATGGTCTATGATGATTATGGATTTTGGTTCCAGACGCCGGAAGCCCTGAGTGCGAATGGGAGTGCGCGTGCCATTAGCTACATGCGGCCGCTGGCTATCTGGGCGATCCAGTGGGAGCTTGAACGAATGAAAAAGTGAGGATGCTTTCGAGTGAAGGTATTATCCATGACTGATGAATATTAGGCTGTTTCTTTTGATGAAGCAGCCTTTTATTTTATAAATGTCAACTCGAAGAAGATAACCATACCTATAATAAAAATGCTTGGGTAGGGGAATATTGAATATAGCCTTCCCCTTGAGGGGAAGGTGGCGCGCAGCGACGGATGAGGTGATAAATTGAATTAAGAATTTCAGACATATCCCAATAATCATAAATGCAACAAATTAATAATCGTAACAGAATTAACATTAACCTTAAATAAATTAGATTTATGACTATAATGAAGGTAGTGAAAGACGCTTCAGAAATATTACTAAGTGGAATACCGGGTGATAATGAAAGCATTCGCCGAAAACGTGCAATCTTTATTGGGCTATAAACTCTCAAATGAACAGCTCACATCGTTAAAGACCTATCAGAATGAACTTCTGGATTGGAACCAGCATATCAGCTTGAGTGCAATCCGGGATATCGAAGGGGTGCAGACCAAGCATTTCCTGGATTCGCTGACGGTCCTGCTGGCCTGGGAAAGGCAGTCACCCCCATCGCGCATCATTGATGTCGGCACAGGCGCGGGTTTTCCAGGGCTGGTCCTGAAGTTGATTTGGCCTTCCTCTCAGGTTACTCTGGTCGAATCAGTCCATAAGAAGGCGGAATTCTGCTGTCATATGGTCAATAAACTCAAGCTGCCGGAGGTGACTGTGCTCGCGGAACGGGCGGAAACGGTCGGGCGGGATGTTGATCATCGTCGCTCCTACGACCTGGCCGTGGCGAGGGCTGTGGCAAGGATGCCGATCCTGATGGAGTATTTGCTGCCCCTGGTGCATCGCAATGGCTTGGTGATGGCGATGAAAGGCGAAAGTGCTCCGGCGGAAACCCAGTCTGCGGAAAAGGCAATTCAACTGCTGGGCGGGAAGTTGCATAAGCTGGTACATGTCGCACTGCCTGGTGTCGTCGAAGAACGTTTTATCGTCGTTGTGAATAAAGTTGCTAGAACACCTGAAGAATATCCCCGACGGACCGGCGTACCCGCCAAAAACCCTATCCAATGACAAGGCAGGTTCAGCGGGATAATGTAGTAAACTTATAAAAATATGATGATCGAACAATTAAATAAAAATAAAAATAATAAAGAAGAAGTTGAACGATGTCTCAGGTTAATAGAATCAAGAAATCCTCGTGACCGTTCTTACGCAGCCAAACGATTGGGGGAGTTGAAAGTAAGGCCAGATGTGCTGATGTCAATGATGGATGATCCGAACGGGTTTGTTCGGTCTGCTTCCGCAGAGGCTTTAGGGCGCTCTGTGGAACTGCCCGCGCCTGAAGTGCTCTCTCACCTTTTGGCAGCGATTGATGATCCCAATAATTATGTTTGCGCCGCTGCGGTCAATTCACTTGGGCTGCTGAAAGCTGAACAGGCCTTGGCGCAGGTGGAAGCCTGCCTGGATGACCAGCATCCGATTATCGTGCAGGCTGCAATCCTGGCAATGACACGGATTGACCCCGAGAGGATCAAAGCACGCCTGTTGGATTTCCTGCAATCCGATGAATACTTGATCCATCTTGCAGCGACTCGCGCTTGCGGGTGGTTGTCCTACAAACCCTGCGGTGAAGTTATCCTGGAAGCGTTGAAAGATTTCATGGCGAATAACGACCAGCAGGACTTGAAACTCCCCAAGCTGTATATTGAAGTCCTGACCCGCCTGGAAGTGAAAACAGCTATCCCGACTCTGGTCGAGATCGCCGAACGCGAAGTGGGCTTGAGGGGAGTAGCAGTGGAAGCTCTGGTAGAGATGGATGCTGAAGAAGCTGCTTCGATCCTGTCCCCGCTGCTCAGCGATCCCAGCAACCGGCTTCGGCGCAACCTGATCGAGATGATGATGCAGGCGGATTATAAGGCGGCATTGCCGTTTGTGCGGCCCCTGCTGCGTGACAGTGCGATCACCGTACGGGAGACCGCTCTCGCAGCCGTATCCAAATGGCAGGATAAGGTTTCCGTCGAAGATGTGCGTAGAATTGCTTTTACTGACCCAAACCCATTTGTGCGACCCCAGGCTGTGATCACGCTGACCAGGCTTGGCGGGCAGGACGCGCTGCCGGACCTGGTGGAGCTTTCGGATGACCCCAACCTGCATGTCCGCAGGGCAGTTGCGCAGTGTCTGGCCGAGATGGATTACATGACCCCAGCAGCCAAGGCTGCCCTCCTCCACCTGGCGGACGAAGAGGAAACCTTGGAATACGCCCAGGAAGCGTTGGAGAAATATGATCTGGAAGGCTTGCGGTCTGTTCCTGCCGCAACCGAACCTACTGTGGTGACGCCCATCCCGGATGACCTGAAGGATGAATCTGAGTTACTGCTGAACCTCCTGGAGACCTGGCAGGGTTCACTCCTTGGGTTGCAGAAGGACATCGGGCTTCGTGAACTTGCGGATGTGGACAATGCCCTCTCGACTCTGATCGTTTATCTGCGGGAGCTGGATAACGGGGCGGAGTGATCTGTGAACAATTTGGAATCTAATAAAATCCGCTGTCTGATTTCATATATGATCACCAACAGATTTTATTAAATTCGACTGTGTATTAAAAGTAAAAATTAATCAGTATTAGCATCAGTACGTTTCAGAAGCCATACTTCTTCAGGATTCCTTTGAGGTCTTCCGGGTCATCCACCCAAACCTCCGTATAGCCGCAGTTGGCGCAGCAGTACCGGGTGACATTGATCGCTTTGAACGAGGACGGCGGCTTGGCGCCGCTCAGCATGGATGGTGGCTGGATATCTCCCGGAAGACGGACAATTTCCTGTGAACGGCATTTCGGGCATTGAAGGTTCTTCATGGTTACAGAGTCCTTTCCACTTAATGACAACATGCAGTCCAGGCGTGTGTTAATTCGATGGTTATTTTAGGGATTTTTTACTCTCAAAAACTCACAAATTCGACTTTTCCCTCTTATTGAGTCCGCTAACGAGGGGTACTCAGGAGGCCAGGTTGGGGCTCTGTTAATAATTAAGCGGCGGTGGGCATTGAGTTGAACTCAAATTGCCAGACCGCCGCCTTGTTATTATCTGATGCAGCGTTGTCGTTATGCTGGTTTTATGATTCTGGTGTCGCGGTTATCTCGGGTGTGCTCGTTGATGTTGGGACTGGCGTCACGATATTGACGGGGATGATCAGGATATCTCCAATAAGAAGATCGTCGTCTTCCCCGATTTCCTCCAGGTCGTTCTCGAGACGGTATTTGTTCGTCTCTTCGACGATCCGCTCCATGGTGCTGTTGAACCTCTCAGCGATTGCGTACAGGCTGTCACCTGATTGGACGCGGTATTCAATCAGCGTGCCAGCCGCGATATCCGTTGGAAGTGGCGTGGAGGTCGGAAGTTCCGAACCGGGCGCAGGGATTTGAATGGTCTGACCAACGGTGATGTAGCAGCTGCTGGTGAGGTTATTCAAGACCAGCAGCACTTCAACATCGACGCCGAATTGTTCCGCGATACTGGTGCAGTTATCCCCTTCCTGGACTTCATAGTCAAACGGGGCTGATGCAGTACTTGTGGCTGCCAGTGTAGGTGTATTGGTGATGGTTGGAGTCAAACTCGGTGTTGCCGTCGGTGTGACGGGGGTTGGGGTGGAGGTTACGGTTGCTGTGGGAGTCTTGCTGCTGAAAAGTGAAATCTTGCTTCCTGTGCCGCCGCCCACAAGGTATATGACCAATAGGACAATGCCGGCGATTGCTAACAGAATGGCAATCCCGCCGATGATATAAGGCCCTGTTTTTTGTTTCTTGCGGTACGAAGAAATGATGTCCTTCGCCTCTTTTTTACTCATAGTGCATCCTTTTTTTGGAACGATCCGGGAAAAAGCGCCGGATAGCTTTATTCTTTAATTTTGTGGCTTCATTTTAACCGATAATTGGGCATCGGTCGAGTCTTCAATTACGCGACTCTGGTAGGTGATGATATACATGGGAGTTGGGTCAGCAGTTCAATATCCCTTTCATGAACTGACCGGTATACGATTGGGACATAGTACAAAGCTCCTCAGGGGTCCCCACAGCGATAATTTCACCACCCGCATCACCGCCCTCGGGGCCCAGGTCGATGATCCAATCCGCAACCTTGATGATATCCAGGTTGTGTTCGATGATCACCACGGTGTTGCCTTCGTCCACCAGGTGCTGCAGGACATTGATCAGGCGATGTACGTCGGCGGCATGCAGTCCCACGGAGGGTTCATCCAGAACGTAAAGCGTCCTTCCGGTGGAACGGCGTGAAAGTTCCTTTGAGAGTTTGATCCGCTGCGCTTCGCCGCCCGAGAGTGTGGTGGCAGACTGGCCCAAACGGATATATCCCAATCCCACTTCCTGGAGTGTCTCCAGACGGCGGGTGATTTTTGGGAAGGCTTCAAAGAACTCGGCTGCGGCATCGACCGTCAGGTTCAGAATATCCGCAATGCTCTTTCCCTTGAAGAGGATTTGAAGAGTTTCACGGTTGTAGCGGGAGCCGTGGCAGACATCGCACGGCACATAGATATCCGGGAGAAACTGCATTTCGATCTTGAGCTGACCCTGACCGGCGCAGGCTTCACACCGGCCGCCCTTCACGTTGAAGCTGAAGCGGCCTTTTTTATAGCCGCGCATCTTGCTTTCGGGCAGTTCCGTGAACAGGTCCCGGATGTAGTCGAACAGCCCCGTGTATGTCCCGGGATTGGAACGCGGTGTGCGCCCGATGGGAGATTGATCGATATCGATGATCTTATCGATGAAGTCGATGCCTTCGATAGAATCGAAGTCGCCCGGATTGGTATGTGCGCCATGCAGCTGTTGCGCCAGCGCCTGGTAGAGGGTGTCAATCAGCAGGGACGACTTCCCGGAACCGGAGACGCCCGTCATACACACGAATTTCCCCAGCGGGATATCCAGGGTTACATTTTTTAGGTTGTTCTCCCTGCCGCCGTTGAGGATCAAATGCTCCCCGCTGCCCTCCCGGCGCTTGTCCGGCACGGGAACATGCAGCCTTCCGGAAAGGTAAGCCCCGGTCAGTGAATCGGGATGGTTGAGGATGTCTTCCGTTGTGCCTTCGGCGACGATCTTACCGCCGTGATCGCCGGCACCGGGTCCCAGGTCCACGATCCAATCTGCCCTGCGGATGGTCTCCGAGTCGTGTTCGACGATCAGGACGGTATTTCCCAGGTCGCGCATGCCTTCCAGGGTGAGCAGCAGGCGGTTGTTATCGCGGGGGTGCAGACCGATGGAAGGTTCGTCGAGTACATACAGGACGCCCATCAAACGCGAGCCGATCTGGGTTGCCAGCCGGATGCGCTGCGCTTCACCACCCGAAAGCGACTCGGCTGAACGCTGCAGGGTCAGGTAGTCCAGGCCAACGTTGACCAGGAAGCCCAGCCGCGACTTGATCTCATTCAGGACCCGCTCGCCGATCAGGCTGTCGCGGTTGGAAAAAGGAGAATTTTCCCCAGACAGGTGTTCAATCCATGCCAATGTCTGCTTTACCGGCCAGGCAGCAACCTCGATAATATTGTGCCCATCCACGGTGACTGCCAGGGCTTCCTTGCGCAGGCGTTTACCTCCGCAGGTCTGACAGGGGCGGTCGCTCATGTAATCTGTGATCTTGCCCCGGATATATTCGGAATTGGTCTCACGGAAACGCCGTTCAAGGTTGGGGATCACGCCTTCGAATTTAGCATTGAAGGAACTCTTGCGTTCATTCCGGCCTGTGAATTCGACCTTTAATTCCAGGTCGCCGGTACCGTACATGATCTTATCCAACTTATCTTCTGGGATATCGGCGACGGGCGCATTCAAGTCAATGCTGAAATGCTTTGCCACAGATTCCAGCATTTGCCAGTAATAGCCGCCGTTTTCACTTGGGCCGTCCCAGGATGCGTCGATAATTGCCCCATCCATCAATGAGATGCTTCTGTTTGGGATCAACCGGTCAGGGTCGATTTCCTGCCGGCTTCCAAGGCCCTGACATTCCGGGCAGGCACCGTGTGGTGTATTGAAGGAGAAGGTGCGGGGTTCGATCTCGGTGATGATGCTGCCGTGTTCGGGGCAGGCCAGGTGTTCTGAAAATTGAATGTCGTGCGGCGTCTCTTCGGAAAGGACCTGAACGGTGATATAGCCATCACCGAATTTCAAGGCGGTTTCGATGGAATCCGTCAGGCGTGAACGGGCGGCTTTGGCATCTTCCTCATTGTCCTTGCCATGCAGGACGATCCGATCCACAACTGCCTCGATCGTGTGTTTTTTATAGCGGTCCAGGTTGAAATCTTCGTCTAGTGTGTGCGTTTCGCCATCCACGCGTACGCGGATAAACCCAGCTTTGCGGATCTCTTCAAAGATGGCCTGGTAGGTGCCTTTCCGGTCTCGGACCAATGGCGAAAGGATTTGAAGGCGGCTGCCTTCAGGAAGGTTTTCGATGCTGTCTACGATTTCCTGCGCCGATTGTTTCTGAACGACCCGCCCGCAGATGGGGCAGTGTGGGATGCCCACCCGGGCGTAGAGCAGGCGCAGGTAGTCGTACACTTCCGTCACGGTGCCAACTGTCGAGCGGGGGTTGTGGGAAGTCCCTTTCTGGTCGATCGATACGGCAGGGGAGAGACCTTCGATGGAATCCACATCCGGCTTGTTCATCTGCCCCAGGAACTGGCGCGCATATGCTGAAAGAGACTCAACGTAGCGACGCTGTCCCTCAGCGAAGATGGTGTCAAACGCCAGCGAACTTTTCCCGGAGCCGGATAGCCCCGTGATCACGACCAGCTTATCGCGAGGGATCTCGACCGTGATATTTTTTAAATTATGTTCACGTGCGCCGACCACACGTAAGTTATCTCTTGCCATCATGTTTATATTTTCACTCATTCAATTAAGTATAGCACAAATGTTTTATTTATATTTCACGATTAAAGCGCGAAAAATCATTATACCCTCACGCAACTGCCTTGACACAAAGACCTTCAGGTTTTTAAAATTAAGGAAAATTTGCTGGGCATTATTAACACCAAAATCTTGAAAATTATTAATATCAAGTAGAGATTAATCAGATGTTGAATTATTTAATGTACCTCAACCATCATCTTTCCCTAATAATAATTGAAATTTGTTAAATAAATTTCATCTTCTAATCTTGTAAACTTCTAAAATTGAATTAGACTCCATAGAGGTTGTTAAGAATCATTTTGCGCAATTTGCATCACTTGATGGGACATTGCCTATTGTATTTGTAATTTTAAAAATTCGTGATATTATTAGTGATATTACTAATAATATTACCAGGTTGAATTATTGCTTAATTAAACGATCTGAGGAGATAGGTTGCAGATTTCTAAAAAAGACAGGTTGACTGAATTATTAAAATCCGAACTTGTTCCTGCACTTGGGTGCACTGAGCCAATCGCCATTGCCTTTACGGCTGCCAAGGCATGTGAATTGCTTAATGAGGGTGTTAGCAATGTTGTTGTGCGCTGCAGCACAAATATCATAAAAAATGCAAAAAGTGTGTTTGTTCCAAAAACAAATGGTTTAAAGGGTATCGCAGCAGCAGCTCTCATTGGCATTTATGGTGGTGAGGCAAGTTTGGGGTTGGAGGTTCTCAATTCAGTCACAGATCAAGCTATCGAAAAAGTAAATCAACAACTGGACTCGGGGATATGTAAGGTTATCCAGTTGGATTCTGAGAACAATTTAGATATTATCGTTGAGCTAAATGGGGCGAATGGGCATACCGCATCCGCCCGGGTTACTGATGAACATACGAATATCACCCAATTAATGAAGGATCACAAAGTAATTTTTTCGAAAAAAACTACTTCTGAAAATAAGGATGGTCTTTCGTCTCCGTTAATTGGGATTGAGTTTGGTGATTTATTAGCATATGCTCGCGAAGTAGACATAAAAGAAGTGGAAGAAATCATTACTCGGCAAATTGAATACAATACGAAGATCTCCAATGAAGGTCTTAAAAATAATTATGGGATCAATATGGGGTCAACAGTTTTGGAAATTTTGGGTGATACGGTGGATGCTCGTGCTATTGCGATGCCTGCAGCTGGTGCCGATGCGAGAATGGGGGGGGCTGAGCTCCCGGTCATCATTAATTCTGGCAGTGGAAATCAGGGATTAACCGCATCAATGCCGGTTATCGAATATGCAAAATCATTGGGGGTGTCAAGAGAAATTTTATATAGAGCTTTAGTGTTAAGTAATTTAGTCGCGATTTATCAAAGAAATAAAATTGGACGACTTTCTGCATACTGTGGTGTCGTTAATGCCGCTGCTGGCGCATCAGCTGGAATAACATTTATGCGAAAGGGCAATGAGCAGGAAATTGGTTATTCAGTCGAATATGTGTTGGGAACTCTGAGTGGAATTATCTGTGATGGCGCAAAAGCATCTTGTGCATCAAAAATTGCATCAAGCGTACAATGTGCATTGATTGGATCAACATTAAGCTTGAATAACCATCACTTTTTATCTGGAGATGGGATTATTAAAAATTCCACAACAGAAACAATTGATGGCGTTGGAAGATTAGGAAAGGAGGGGATGCAGGAGACAGATTTGATCATTTTGAAAATTATGATGAACGAAAACTAGCATTGTATCAAAGTAAACAATTAAGGAGCTGAAATGAAAAAGTATCAAAAATTTGCATTGTCCCTGATTGCTATTCTGCTGGTTATTGCCATGGCTGGTTGCCAGGCAAAAACCACAGAGAATGAAAGTGACAGTGCGCCATCAAATGAAGAGGAAACTACGCAAGAAACATTCCGTATCGCAGTAGCTGCACCTATCACCGGTGACAATTCTGAATATGGTATTGGATTTAATAATGCGGTTAAGCAGATGGCAGATGAGTGGAACGCCAATGGTGGTATTAATGGCATGATGATTGAAGTCGTAACATACGATGACAAGAACTCACCTGAAGAGGCTGTTGCTGTTGCTAACAAGATCGTCAATGATGGCATTACTGCTGTTATTGGACACTTTTCATCAGGTGTGAGTATGGCGGCCGCCCCCATTTATGTTGAGAATCAGGTTGTTGAAATTTCTCCTTCTGCTTCCCATCCAGATTATTCATCAATTGGTGAATATATTTTCCGAAATAACACGGTTATTTCACATGAGGCAAAGGCAGCTTTGGATATTGCAGTAAACGATCTCGGTAAGAAAAATATCGGTATTGTCTCTATCAAGACCGACTGGGGCGTAAGCACTGCAGAAATCGTTACCGGTTTAATCGAAGACATGGCAGATCAGGGTGTTGTTCTAACAGCACACGAAGAAGTTATTGAAGGTTCCGATGACTATCGCCCTGCTATCACAAAGCTTGACGAGGCTGGTACGGAGGTGGTGATTAGTGTTGGTATGTATAATCTCTTAGCACCTTTGGCAATTCAATACAAAGAGATCAATCCTGATATTGAGCTTGTTGGTTTTTCAAACTCTTACAGCCAAGAACTTTTGAGTCTCGGTGGTGAAGCAGTAGAAGGTGTTGCTTTTCCGGTGATTTTCTTCTCAGAATCAGACCAGGAAAACATCAAAACTTTTGTGGATAGCTACAATGAGTTATATGGTTCAAAACCCAGCGCGTTAACTGCGCAGGCGTATGATTCGGCTGGCATCATCTTTACCGCTGTTGAACAGGTGGGTGCGGATGATCCCGCAGCGCTGCGAGATGCTGTGGCAGAACTGACTTATGCAGGTGTTACCGGCACGACAAAATTTGACGAGAACCGAGATGTTCAAAAGGACTTCACCAAAGTGATTGTTAAAGATGGCGAATTTGTCTTGATGAACGAAAACTAATTTTAGATAACGAGAACATACATGATTGTTCAACAGATATTTAATGGACTTACCTTGGGCATGTCTTATGCTCTGATAGCTGTTGGATACTCAATGGTGTTTGGAATTCTAAGGTTGGTGAATTTTTCCCATGGAGCGATATACGCTTTTGGAGCTAATATTGTTTTGCTTCTTGTAAGCTTAGAGCTCGGAATACTACCTGCTATCCTCTTGGGAATACTGTTTACTGGGATATTAGGGATCGTGATTGATAAATTAGCGTTAGAGCCATTGCGAAAGCAAAATGCGGCATCAATAACATCGTTAATCACAACAATTGGGATCTCTAATATCATTACGAATCTTCTGATTGCCTTTTTAGGCAGTCAGAAGAAATCTTTTCCAACCTTGTTTCCAGACGGGAGTATCACAATATTAAATTTCCAGATCACATACACACAACTTGGTATGTTTGTTGTGTCGCTTCTGCTTTTGGTTGCTTTAATGCTTATTGTCAATAAAACAACCTTGGGCTTGGCAATGCGTGCATCTGAAACAAATATTAAAGCAGCAAAACTGATGGGTGTGAATGTGAACTTTGTGATATCGTTCACTTTCTTTTTAGGTGGGGTTTCTGCTGCCATTGCTGGTGCACTTATAAGCAGTTACTATTCAATGGCATATCCGAATATGGGTTATATGTCGGGGCTAAAAGCATTTTCTGCAGCAGTATTAGGGGGGATTGGCAGCTTGCCGGGTGCGATTATAGGCGGTCTCACAGTTGGCATTTCAGAATCTTTAGCCGCTACTTTTTTTGGTTCTGAATTCAGAGACAGTGTAGCCTTTGTTATATTGATTATCGTATTATTGATTAGGCCTCGGGGATTCTTTGGAAAGAAAGAGATCAAGAAACTATGAAGAAATTATTCTCAAAATTTGATTTTCCAAAGCTGCCTAAAAATGATAAATTGAAAATTGTTTTCCTCATCCTTGCATTGACTTTCTTAATCGCTTTACCATTTTTCGGGTTTTCGAATTATTGGATGAATAACCTGGTTAAGGTTGGGGTTTACATTGTTTTGGCTCTCGCTCTCAATATTTTAGTGGGTTATACAGGTCTTGTTTCATTGGGGCAAGCTGGTTTTGTGGCAATTGGTGCGTACACAATGACGGTATTGGTAAAAGACTACCAGGTCAATTTTTTTGTGTCGGTTTTAATTGGGGGATTAATTGCAGCAATTTTCGGTGTATTGTTGGGATTACCCTCCCTAAGAGTGAGAGGTACCTATCTTACCCTTATCACCCTTGGCTTTGGTGAAATTATTAGAACAATCATCATTGTCTGGGAACCAGTCACTAGTGGGCCAATGGGAATAAGAAATATTCCAACCCCCTCATTATTTGGGCTGGAATTATCACTAAGCAATGGTGGCTTGTATTATCTTGTTTTAGCTTTGTTGATTCTTGTTGTCTTATTCAGTCACTTCCTTTTTAGATCCAAAACCGGGCGCGCATTTCGTGCGATTAAAGTTGATGAACCTGCAAGCATCATGATGGGGATCAATACAACTTATTATAAGACTTTGGCTTTTGTATTAGCTGCAGTTATTAGTGGCTTGGCAGGTTCTATCTATGCTATTCAACTAGGCTATATTGATCAAAATACATTCACATTTGATATGTCAACTTTGATATTAAGTATTGTGATCCTGGGTGGTATGGGAACCATCCGCGGTATGTTTATTGGAGCTATCATTCTGGTTCTCCTTCCCGAGGTTTCTCGTGCTTTAATGGCATATCGTTTTGTACTATATGGTGTCATTTTAGTGATTATGATGCGTTTTCGCCCGCAAGGTATTCTTGGTTGGAAACCAAAAAAGCCTTATCATGTGACCAAAAATGCTCGTATGTTATTCGAGCAAGGCCACGGGGAACTTGTGAAGTTAAATATTTCTAATCAAGAGTAGGCGTAATAATGAAGAAACCGATTATGAATAAGAATATTTTGGAAGTTAAAAATTTGTCATTGAGCTTTGGGGGAATTAAAGCTGTTGACGATGTGTCTTTTAATGTGGGTCATAATGAGGTTGTCAGCTTGATAGGTCCGAATGGAGCTGGAAAAACCACGATATTTAATTTGCTTACTGGGTTTTACAAACCGGATCATGGTGAAATTTTTAAAGGAGACAAGAAGCTTAACGATAAATCGCCACAAGAAATTGTTAAAACGGGAATATCAAGAACCTTCCAAAATATTCGTTTGTTTTCAGATATGAGAGTTATTGAAAATGTTTTGGTTGGTACCCATATCCGTACAAAATATTCTCTTTTTGATTCGACATTTAGGACAAGAAAATATCGTAAAGAAGAAGATAGTAATACTGCGTATGCAATGACAATTTTAAGCACACTAGGTCTATTTGATAAGAAAGATCAATTTGCGTCAAATTTACCTTATGGTGATCAAAGAAAAGTTGAAATTGCCAGAGCTATCGCGACTGGCGCAGAATTATTGCTCTTAGATGAGCCAGCTGCAGGTATGAATACGAATGAATCAATAGAATTAATGGATTTTGTGAAATATCTAAAATCCCTGGGCTTTACGATATTGTTAATTGAACACGATATGAGTGTTGTTATGAACATATCTGACCGAGTTTATGTGCTTGATAACGGAAGCTTGATATCGGAGGGTATCCCGTCTGTTGTCGCTAATGACGCAAATGTTATTGAAGCGTATTTAGGAGGGACCTTAAATGTTAACAATCAATAATTTACACACCTATTACGGCGCTATTCATGCGTTGCAAGGGATCAATCTAACGGTAAATGATAAAGAAATAGTTTGTCTGATTGGAAGCAATGGGTCTGGTAAATCAACATTGTTTAATACAATTTCAGGACTCGTAAAAGCACAGGAAGGCTCCATTATTTTTGAAGGTGAAGATATTACCAATCTTGAATCCCATAAAATTGTTAAAAAAGGTTTGAGCCTATCTCCGGAAGGTAGAGAGGTATTTCCTTTATTAACTGTTCAAGAAAATTTACGGATGGGAGCCTTTGTTGTTAAAGATAAGAATGCCATAAACGATTCTTATGAAAGGGTTTTCAATCTTTTTCCAAGATTAAGAGAGCGCGTAAATCAGACAGCAGGGACACTTTCAGGGGGGGAACAACAAATGCTTTCTATTGGTCGCGCCATGATGAACAAGCCCAAATTATTGCTTTTGGATGAACCATCGCTTGGCTTAGCACCAAATCTCGTGACACAAATATTTGAACTCATTTTAAGGATAAACAAATTAGGCGTTGGGATATTGTTGATCGAACAAAATGCAAATATGGCACTTCAAATATCCGATCGAGCTTATGTTCTGAAAAATGGCTTGGTTTCCCTCGAAGGCAAAGCAAAAGAGATTATGGAAAATGAACAAATCAAGGCAAGTTACTTAGGTATTTAGGAGGAATAATGAAAAAAATAATCAATAACCCAGATTCTGTGGTTAGTGAGTGCTTACAAGGGTTGGCTTTATCAAATCCTGATTTGATTTATGTGCCAGATGCAGAAGTAATCGCTAAAAAATTGAAAAGCGATAATGTTGGGATTGTTTCAGGTGGTGGGTCTGGACACGAACCCTTGCATGCTGGTTTTGTGGGTAAGGGCATGTTGGATGCCGCAGTTGCTGGAAATGTATTTTCCTCACCAAGTCCGGATAGGATTCTTGAGGGTATTAAACAAGCAGATAATGGCAAAGGTGTGCTCTTAGTCATAAAAAATTACTCTGGCGACATCATGAATTTTGAGCTTGCGGAAGAGATGGCTCGCATGGAAGGTTCTGATATCGATCATGTCATTGTAAAAGATGATGTGGCCGTTGAAGATAGCACTTATTCCACTGGTAGACGGGGGATTGCTGGAACTGTTTTTGTTCATAAAATTGCTGGTGCCAAAGCTCAAACTGGGGCGTCATTGCCAGAAGTTAAAGCTGCAGCAGAATTAGCTATTTCTCGGATTAGAAGTATGGGAATGGCAATGACGCCTGCAACTTTACCTTCTGTTGGACATCCTGGTTTTGAATTGGCAGAGGATGAAATAGAAATTGGTATGGGTATCCATGGTGAACCTGGTGTAAATCGGACTAAATTGATGACATCAGAAGAGCTTGCTTCAGAATTGCTTTCATTCATATTTGATGATTTTGATTTTGAATCTTCCGAAGTTGCATTGCTGATTAATGGATTAGGCGCAACGCCATTAATGGAACTATATATTCTTAATAAAGACGTACGAAAAATTCTCGAATCCAAGGGCATTAAAGTGTATCGGAGTTTTGTTGGTAATTACACAACATCTCTGGATATGAGTGGTTGTTCAATTACTTTAATGAAGTTGAATAATGAACTGAAATCTTTATTAGATGCACCCTGTGACACGAGTGCTCTGAAGATCGGGGCGTAACATGGCGATTAGAGTTACTTCTGAACTTTATGCTGATTATCTTGTAAATGTTCATGAATTAATAAACAGCAAGGGCGACTATATCACGCAGTTGGATTCTGCAACCGGTGATGGCGATCATTGGTCCAACTTAAATAAGGGATTTACGAAATTATCAGAGATGAGAGATGAGTTAGCAGAATTGAGGCTTTACGACGCCTTTAAAAAAATCGGCATGACTATGATGTCTGTTATTGGAGGTTCAGCAGGTGTGCTGTATGGCGGTGCGTATATCGCTGCCGCAGGTACTTTAAAAGAAAAAGAAGTTCTGGAAAGAGAGGATCTTTATAAGGTACTCAACGCCATGGATCAGGATATTATGAAGCGCGGTAAAGCACAGCCTGGGATGAAGACGATGATTGACGCCATCCATCCAGCTGTTCTCGCTTATAAAAAATCCATGGATGAAAACCTTAATGATGAAGCGCTAATTGAAAATGTATGTCGTGCTTCTGAATTGGGCGCAGAAGCCACTCGTGATATGGAAGCTGTCAGAGGGCGTGCAAATTATCAGGCGAATAAAGGTGTCGGTCATCTCGATCCTGGAGCTGTAACAATGTCGTATCAAATCTGCGAACTTTTGACGACTATAAAATCAACTTTGTCGTGAACATCATAAGGAGCATTTTATTGTGAATAAAAGGAAATTATTAGAACAAACAATGAACAATGAACGAGGCGAATTTGTGCCAACAGGTCTTTGGCATCATTTCGTATTGGGAGTAGATCAATTCAGAAGTCTTGAGGACCCCTCAATCCCCGATCGAGTATATGAAGGTCATAAAAAATATTACGAACAGGTTCAACCGGGCATTATGAAAATGATGAACGAGGGATGGTTTGGCTACCCGCCTATTATGGATAACCCCCTTGAGTCTGAGAGTGATTTGTTGAAGATAAAAAGTGTTGGCCCAGATCATCCCTGGATTAAAGAACAAGTTAAACAAGTAAAACGAATTTCAGATCTTTTCAAAGATGAGGTATATACATTTTATAACTTTTTTGCACCACTTCAAATCATTCGTATCAAATTGGATTTTCTTGATGAGGATTTTGATAAGTTCGTGTATCTTGCTGAAAAGTACCCCCAAGCATTTAAGCATGCCGGATTAGAAATCCAAAAAGACACAATCAGCCTGATTAAAGGACTTTTCGATGTGGATGCGATTGACGGTATTTACTACTGTGTTCAAAATATCCAGAGTCCCCAATATAATAAACAGGTCTATCAAGACTTAATTGAACCGACAGAACTCCCAGCACTTGAATATGCAAACACGAGAAGTCAAACGAATATTTTACATATCTGTGGCTATGGTCATTATGTAAATGATCTAACTTACTATAAGAATTATAAGGCGCGCATCTATAATTGGGCGACTTTCACCGAAGGTGTGTCCATACAAGAAGGTAAAAAATTATTGAATGCAAGGTGTGTCTTAGGAGGTTTCGATAATAATCCCGGAACCTTAATTGATTCTGGAACTGAATCGGAAGTAAAGGCTTTTATTAAAAACTTGCTAGAGGATAATGATCAGGGAGGTTATATTATGGGAGCTGATTGTTCAATACCTAATGATATAAATGACGATCGTGTAGCTTATATTGTTAAGACCACAACAGAATTGAGTTTGGAACAATAAAGGAGATAAGGAGCTAGTCATGGACGACCGAAAAAAAGTTGTTCAAGATTTTATTGAAAATAAAACACCATCCAGAGTGCCTACTGGATTTTGGCATCATTTTGTATCTTTTCATAACCACCACATGGGATTAAAGGACACACAGGTAAGAAAAGATGTGATTCAAGGGCAGAAAGATTATATTGATCAAACTCAGCCTGATTTTGTAAAAATTATGTCCGATGGTTATTTCGGTCATCCTGCTGTGCTTGATAATTCAATCGAAAATGTAAAAGACTTAAAAAAGGTTAAATCTGTTGGCGAAAACCATATATGGATTAATGAACAAGTAGAGAATGTGAAAGAAATTTGTGATTATATCGATAAACAGCTTTTGACATACTACAATGTTTTTTCACCTTTACAATACATTCGATTGAAGTTTGAAGAATTAGACGAGAATTTTGAGATTTTCACTCGATTATTCTTTAACGACCCGGATGCGATGATTAATGCTGCCAATGAGATTGAACAAGATGTAAAATCTTTAATTGATAAGTTGTTTACAGAAACAAATCTAGATGGGATCTATTATAGTGTTCAGAGTGTACAAGGGAAAAGGGCAGATGACGCTTTTCATAAAACCTTTGTGGAACCATCAGACTTAAGTATTATGGAACACATCAAAAAGTACACCGACAATATTATGATCCATATCTGTGGATATGGGAATTACACAAATGATCTAAGAAGATATGTTGATTATCCTGCTAAAGTATTTAATTGGGCAACTGCAACCGAAAATGTTTCTCTGCATGAGGGAAAAGAAATTTTCAGAGGTAAACCGGTTCTAGGTGGCTTTGACAATAAGCCTGAGTCGATTTTATACAATGGAAATGATGAAGAATTAAAGGATTATATTTATGGCATGCTTGATGCTGCTGGAACTAAGGGGGTTGCCTTAGGGGCTGATTGTACAATTGATCCTTCAATTAAACCTGAAAGATTAGAGAGAATTAGAGAAATTGCTCGTATGTATAGTGAAAAATAGTTAATTTCTTAGAAATCCTGAGGGTATGAATCGTTCAAAAATGTTTATACCCTCATTTCTATTAGAAGGATTTGATGTCTTGACGTAACAGAAATATCGCTCTTTCCTTATCTTTTTCTTCGATACTGTTTATTACGTCTGAATGATTATCTATCAATCGATAAGGAAGTGATGCAGTCCATTTATTCCAGTAAAGTTGTGAAAATGTAATGAGCTGTTTATTCAAGATCGAGCTTAGTTCGTCGTAGAAAAACTCATCTCGATAAGCATATGCTAAAGCAAGATGAAAGCCGCTTGTTTTTTTCCAGTAGATAACGGGGTTTTTTGCTATATCCTGTGAAAATACGAGGGTTGTTTTTCGAATTGTTTGAATATCCACATCAGTAATGGAATCAAAATACTTGTTTAAGTATTCAGGTTCAAGTATCAACCTTAAATTACTGATTTCGCTATAATACTTACTATCAACAAGTTTAATCTTATAACCATATCTTGGTATACTGTATAATATTCCTTCGCAACATAATCTTGTTAATGCTTCTCGAACTGGAGAAATGCTAACATCATAATCTTCACTTAATTGGCTTTGTGTTAAGATTGTGGCTTGTGAGATATTACCAGTAATAATCCCATTGATTATATTCTCGTATATTTGATCACTTAATAGTTCGGTCAAATTCATCTCCTGTTATTTGCTTTCAATTATAATCCATCAAATCATTCTTGGTATGATTCTATCCCCAATATTTTTCCAAGGCTTCGGCACTACCACCTGAATACCTTCATCAATATCCTGCAGAATTGTTCGCTCCAGAACTTTCCATACCGATTGCATCCCATGATAGATGCTCTCATCTAGCTTCTCGTCAATGTTCAACGTATTGTCCTAAGCTCTATCTGTCTCTCCGCCATTTCTTCGGTCATGATCACTTTAAATGTATCAGACGTGATCTGAGAAATCCTTTTGGATCTAGGGTTTGTCCAAATTTCAGGGTGTTCTCTTATTTTGTCTATTCAGACATGGATATATGATAGAGTATCTTAATCTGATTGGAACTGAAATCAGTTATATAATTAGCGAATAAAAAAATTATTCAAGGAGCATTTATGGAAACCAACGAGAAGAAACTCGCTCAGAAGGCCTGGGTGATGTATGACTGGGCGAACTCTGCCTTTGCCACCACGATCATGGGGGCGATCCTGCCATATTATTTTTCGGCCTATATCGCCACGGAAGGTGCGCTGTCGATCTGGGGATATACGGTCGCCATCGGCAGCCTGATCGCGGCGCTGATCAGCCCGGTGCTGGGCGCTATCGCGGATTTCCGCGGGTCAAAGAAGAAGTTCATGGTGTTCTTTATTGCCCTGGGCGTTGTCAGCACGGCTTTGCTTTACCTGGTCGATCAACCCGGAGACCAACTCCTGGCGTCCATCCTGTATATCCTGGGGACGATTGGTTTTGCCGGTTCGCTGGTGTTCTATGATGCACTCCTGCCGCACGTGGCCAATGAAGAAGAAATCGACCAGGTGTCTTCCAAAGGATACGCTTTGGGCTATATCGGCGGGGGACTGTTGCTGCTGGTGAATGTCGCCATGATCTACCTGGGTCCCTCATTGCTGCTGCCGGGTATGGATGAGACCGAAGCGACCAAGCTGATGATGCGTCTGAGCCTGACAAGTGTGGCGGTCTGGTGGGCGGTGTTTTCAATTCCTATATTGCGCCGTGTTAAAGAGCCTGATCGCATGGCCGAGGAAAGCGAGATCGGGCAAAACGTCTTCACCGTTGGGTTCAGGCGTTTTTTCAAAGCACTCAAGGATATTTCGAAATTCCGCGACCTGTTCTGGTTCCTGCTGACCTTCTTTGTATACGCCAACGGGATTGGCACGATCATCACCATGGCGGTCGCCTTTGGTGAAGACCTGGGCTTTGGCGCGATGATCCTGATCGGCACGCTCCTGATGGTGCAGTTCGTGGCCGCACCGTTTGCCATCCTGTTTGGCAAACTGTCAAAGAAGCTCGGGATCAAAAAGTCCATCACTCTGAGCCTGCTGATCTATACCCTTGTGGCCATCGTCGGATATTTCATGTCGAAAGAATGGCATTTCCTTCTGCTGGGATTTGGTGTGGCGATCGTGCAGGGCGGCAGTCAGGCGCTCAGCCGATCGCTGATCGGTCAAATGATGCCCAAGAGCAAGACAGCCGAATTTTATGGTTTCTTCAGCGTCTCTGAAAAATTCAATACGGTTGTTGGGCCGTTCATCATGGCTTTGGTTACGGACCTCACAGGTGACAGCCGCTGGGGCATTATATCTCTGGTGATCTTCTTCGTTGTGGGGATCCTCATGCTGCGCGGTGTGGATATCGAACGCGGCATCAAGCAAGCGAAGGAAGAAGATGCCAGGATGGTCAAAGTGGAATAACTGCAAATATCCCCTTTAAATTAAACATGAGACGCCCATACGGGCGTCTTTTTATTTTATGAAATCGCACAGAGGCGTTATTCTCAACGCCTCTGTACAACGTCAACATCTGGTAAGAGGAAAGTGATTAATTAGCTAAATATTGTTGTACTTCCTGATATCTTTCATTGACATGATCGATTAACACTTCTAAGCTGGATTCAAAGGCAGCTTCTGAGCTGAGCATGGTCGCTTCATCGGTTTCTGCCAGGGCATAGGGCGTGATCAGGTCGTGATAATAGGTGTAGGTTTCTGCCATTGTTTCTGGCTCAAAAACCGTTTCCACGACTTCCTGCAAATAAGCTTTGTATTGGGCTTCATAGACAGAGTCATCCATCAGGAACCGGATTAGCGGCCAGCGATCGCTGATCTCATCCAGGCTGAGAGATGCTGGTTCCTTCATTGATGTCCCGGAGAAGGCGTGGTTGTTGTCCCACGGGATCCAAGTGATAAGGCCGCTTTCAGGATCGGTGTACAAAAAATAATTATGGCTTGCTATGCCATACGAGTCCCAATTTTGTATAGCGGTGTTGACTGCCAGCCAGCGCAGAAAGGTATCCACATCAAAGACTTCTTCCAATCCTGCCCGCCATGCCTCAGGATCAGTCAGACGGTTATCTGCATGCAGGGCGTCATATAAGGACAGGATATCACTGTAATCATCCTCATCCTGGTTGGACTCCTTATCGAAAGAAACCTCATTAAAGCTGCCTGCAGCGAAGGTTGCGCCCGTGCCAGAAGGTTTATAAAGGTTACCTTCATCGCTTTCAAATTGTTCTTCGATTACAGTGTCTTCAACCGCTTCAACCATGGTGTACAGCCCAAAATACACCGGCCCTTCACCATAATCAACATAAACTTCATAGAACGCGGTATTTGCTGAGGGTACACCAAAATCGCGGAAGACATCAGCAGCTATTTTTTCGCGCAGGAAAGAGTTGTCATTGAAATTGTTTGCCAGCGTGAGTTGTTTGAAGCCGTAGAACCGTTGGTCGTCAATCTCGGGGTAATCATCTTCAAATTGATCGAAGTCCAGTTTGAATGGGATTTTAAGATTGCCTGAAGTCCAGGCAGTTTTCAACGAAGAGTTTCCCTTGAAGCGGATTCCAACATATTCCCAGACGTTATCTTCAAATTCGATTGTGGCAGTGACCCAGATTGGATTATCTTCATCTGAGCTATCTTCTATCATTCCATCGCCTCCTTGCCGTTCTTGAGGGTCATTCCATTCAGGCTGGCGGTTCTCATCCTCAGAAAGCTGGTCATCTTGTGGCGGTTGTTCAGGATTTTCGTCCTGATTTATTTCGTCCTCCGGCGGTTGAGGGAAACCTTCGCCAGGGGCAGCATTTCCTGGCTGGTTATTCCCCCCTCTACCTCCGAATGATCTATCACCCTGACCGAACTCACCCATCAGATCAGTCATATCCGTCATCATTGTTTCCCAGTTCTCTGCACTGATGATGATGTCTATCCGGTTGACCTCATCCTGGGGGAAGACGGTTTCATAATCTGGGTCAACATCGTTGCTGTGAGTCTCATCTGACCAACCTTCAGGTCTTTCGGCCATCACGTTATCTTCTTCACCATCTTGGTTGTCAATTATTGTTCCAGTGTTTTCTTGATCCTGTCCCTGTACAGTCATGCTGCATCCAGTCAGGGAAACCAGGATAAGGATAAATAAAATAGTTTTAAATCGTTTCATCATGGATTACTCATTTCTTTAAATTAGAAGTTGATGGTTGCTCCGGGCGGTAATAGATCTTGATGTCAGCAACGTCATGCAGGAAGTCCACCTTACCGACTTCGACGCGGGAGATTGGCAGCCCGGTGCGCTCGCGCAGGTCCATCAATAATGTGTCATAGTGCTCGGGTTTGATCAGTTCAATCTTTTCATACGTGACGGTTTTACGAGCTTCATATTGGAAGCCAAGCGCTCTTTCAATGATGAAGAATACTGCCAGGATTGCGAGGTTTGAAATCGCAAGTTCAAGATAGAGTTCTTCGCTCATCATGATGACGTTAATCACGGGAAGCGCCATAAGAATGAAGAGATAGGTCAGTTCACGGACAGGCAGCGGGTCCGAGCGGTATCTCAGGATAGAGAAGATCGCAAAAAGACCAAACCCAAATTCAATGCTCAGATCTGCCCGGTTGAACAATGTGGCAACCAGGAAAATGCTGATATTGAAGGTGAAGAAGGTCAGAACATAACCTTTGTCTTTTTCAGATGGTAAATAGATTCCCAGGACAATGATGCATGTCATGAGAAGGTCAATGAATAAGGAAATGAGGAGAATGCCATAGGATTCCATCAGTTTTGTCCTCCTAGAATTAATCTTTGGATATCGATCAAGAGTGGTTTAAATTTATTGCGCTTGATATACGGGTAAGCCAGTGCAACACCGACGCAGTACTTGCTGAAGCTGACCGGTCGTCTGCCAGCCTGGCGCATTTGCTGGATGAAGGCGGAGTGAACGGAAAAACGAGGTTGCTTTACTTCCGTAATCACCACACCAGGAAGCGCAAACTGGGATGAGGGACTTAGGAAGCGCAGATCCAGGTCAATTGTCAGACGTTCCTGGTCATGTTTGCTGACCAATGACAGCCTATAGAAGCTGTTCGCAATCTTGGGGACGTAGGCTTCGTAGTCGAAGGGGAAAACAGATTCAAGGAAGGAGCGCACTTCCGGCGATTGACCGGACGGCAGGTTGTCTGAAAGCAGACGGCTTTTTTGCGTGCGCCCTCGGTTATCTTTGCGCTTCACCTCCAGAAATTCAGCTTCTGAATTCAGATAGGAACGGACACGTAATTTAAAGCGGTCGCGCTGCCCATTGTGGTGCTGACGATAAAGTTCGAAATCGGGCGTATCGTAATAACGGGTCTTGTATCGCTGCAGCCGTACGCCATCTACATCAAGAATAAAGTAGTCGTTTGATAGATTGTGAAGAATATCCGGCAAGAGCGATTCATGGAACAGATATTTTGTATCCACTCGTTTCATTAAGCGGTTTTCTTTCATCTCTGCCAGCGAGATCGACTCAAATATATTCAGCGTGTTGCAAATCTCCCGTGTACGTTGATCTGCACGGGGTATTTCTTCTAATTTTGTTTCCTGGTATAGTTTCGGTTCATGGATCAGCATCATCTGTTTCCTTTACTTAGATTGGTATAATGATAGCCTTCAAACATTTAGTTTTGATAAAGAACAAAAAATATGTTTATGGAGATTTCAGGCATTTTTTATCCTTTACAGTTCAATCAAAATGGCTATAATGGACTCAAACTCATAAATAAGGAGCGTTAGGGTAAATTGAAATCATTCAGAGTCGCCTTGCTGGCGAACTTAAAAGCAAATGCTCCCCACTGGGCGGGAATGCCGGAAGACCAGTGGGATGACCTTGACAGCGAAAAGACCATTCAAGCCCTGCTTGACGCACTCAAGGCCGGCTCTCATAAGTGCGAGTTCCTGGAAGCAGACAGTACCATCATCGATACCGTCCGCATATTTAAACCGGATATTTGTTTCAATATTTGCGAGGGTCACTTTGGCGATGCGCGTGAAGCACAGGTCCCTGCTATCCTTGAAAAGCTGCAGATCCCATATACCGGGTCCAAGATTCTGACCCTCGCGCTGGCCTTGGATAAACCAATGACTAAGCGAGTCCTTGCGTATCATGACCTGCCCACACCCGATTTTCAGACCTTTGAGCGAGTGGAAGAGCCTCTGGAACCAAAGATGCAATTTCCATTATTCGTCAAGCCCAGCCGGGAGGGCACCGGCATGGGCGTATCCGCAAAATCGATTGTGAATAATGAGGAAGAACTGCGAGAACAAGTGGGGTTTATGATTGAACGGTATCATCAGGCTGCGCTGGTGGAGACTTTTATTGAAGGGCGCGAGGTCACGGTCGGGATGGTTGGCAACCTGGAAGGGCCGGTGGCGCGCCGGCTGCCACATGATGAAGACTTACCCCGTATCCAATCGGGTTTGCGCTTTTTTCCACCTATGGAGGTAGATCTCTCCCCTTACCTGGAGACAGATGCAGTCTATGCCAACCGGTTGAAGGTTGTCCTGGCAGACCAGCTCAATTATCTCTGCCCTGCACCGCTGGATGATGACATGGTGGACGAACTGAATTGGCTTGCGGCTGCGGTCTTCCGTGTCACCGGCGCGCTGGATGTCGCCCGGGTGGATTTCAGATTGAACGTTCATGAGGATTGGAAACCGTATATCCTGGAGATCAACCCCCTTCCGGGTCTTTCGCCGGGCATCTCGGATATCGTCATCGAAGCAGGGGCGGAAAACGTGGACCATCCCACGCTGGTAAATATGATCCTGGAGTCGGCTCTGAGGCGTTATGGGATGATTGAGTGAGTATGAATCATTAATCGGCGGAGCCCAGGCTTCAACCTGGGCCGATCTGCTACAGGCAATAGAATTAATAAAAGAAGTTGGAGTCCAGGCTAAAGCCTGGATTCATTTGATTTATTGGTACATTCACTCATCTCAAATTTATGGATATGAGTGTAGCCGCAAATAATACTATGCGACCAATTTCCTTTCGGGAGACAGGCAGACCGCAATCCAAATTGTTTGGTAAAAAAGGTGGAAACAAGTGTCCAGCCTGGACTATTTTTCTATTTGCTAATATTGAAGTTGTTTTTCAGGCGAAGGTTTTCCACCACAGGCCCGTGCACTCCGGCACGATAACGCCTGCATCCGTCTCCCACATTGGCAGGGGAGCATCGCCGAAGAAGAACCGGGTCAGTTCAACTGCTTCAGCTTTATCCCTGAAGCAGTAATCCGTGCGGATCCAGGTGGAAGTGAAGTCATGGTTGTTGAGATATTCCACATAATCTTTCAGCACCGATGGGGGATGCGGTGTTTCAAACCCTGTCCCCAGTGAATCGATCAGAATAAGTTTTCCGTCCGGTCGTAAGATGCGTTCCGTTTCCGATAGTGCTTCCTCCAGCGAATTCTGCCAGCCCTCCCCGGCATCCAGGGCAGCATAGCAGAAGCTCCATCCGGCGATGACCAAATCAGACGAAGCAGCCGCAAAGGGCAGCGCCCTGTGCGATTCCAGGCTCATATGCCAGTTATCCAGGCCAAGCTCAGTCAGGCGAGTTTTTCCCAATGTCAGCATATGCAGGGAGATGTCAGACGCCAACAGCTTATGCGCCAGCGGTGCGATCAGGCTGCTCACACGGCCCGTACCCGCTCCAAGCTCAACGATATCCTTTTTCTTCAAAGAGTCAATCGACAGGATCGCGGGGAGTAGGTTGTGTTGGTAATCCTCCCGCGCCACAAGCGCCTGGTACCTGAGAGCGTCATTCTGATAGATCTGTTTTGTGTCTGGCAATTAGACTGCTTTCTTAATAGTGTCCGTCAGGGCCGAACCAGCCGAAGCGGGAGAGGTCGACCCGCCCATTGGCATCAAATTCAACCCCTTCGTCTTCAAGGATGGCGCGTTGGATGGTATTACCGAACCCATCTCCGTGAACGCTGATCTTGCCTTTAGCATTAATCACCCGCTGCCAGGGGACATCAGGTGCAGTGCCGCGCTTAAGTGCCGCCATGGCATACCCAACCATGCGAGCGGTACAGCCGCCTACCAGTTCAGCAATGCGCCCATACGTGGTTACTTTTCCAGCTGGGATGCGCCGCACCATGGCATAAATGCGTTCGTAGAGGGATGGTTGATCGGTCAACTTTTGAACCTCAATTCTCCTTACGTGCTTTGAGAGAAAACAGGACGGGCAGTTCAACCGGCATACCGGCAATGGTAAACAATCCATCTTCACGCCGGGTCATTTCAGGGTAGACCGGGTCGGTCACAGCGCTGAATTCATGGAAGAATTCCAGCCGGAGCCCGGCCCCAATCACAGCGTTGACGATGTCGCTGACCGCCCACTGCCATTCGTAGCTCGGATGCTTTACGGTGTAGCTGGAATCCATATAA